>JAABUJ010001942.1_pt1 | contig 27765 bp, 16 predicted proteins | sample 5559131 | NCBI WGS metagenome assembly JAABUJ01 (sample SAMN10711875, study PRJNA513366) | rock metagenome | isolation source: Antarctica rocks | place: Antarctica: Victoria Land, Mt New Zealand nord | collected 2016-01-07
TACACTGTGGTTGTGAAGTAATTACAGTATTTATGTGTTTTAAGGATTTTGAGCTTTCAAAAAAAAGTGGTCTTTTTCTTTTTTTGTGAGCGTTCTGCGTGGCCCAGAATTACCACCGGCACTGTACGCGGAAAAAAGGCCGCTTGAGGCCGCCGAAGATCCTCCGAAGCCGCTCGCTGGATATGACCTGAACTACCCCATGTAGAATACAGATGACGAAGAGCAAGCACCATCCACCTCCAACAGTGGCCAAGCTATATAGGTAGTTCCCAACCGTGGGAAGGGCCCTGGTTAATAAAATTCAATGCACCCCGCTAAATCTAGCCCGTCCACGCCAAGCCCTCCAGTCGTTCAGAAAGGTGCGCAAGAAACAGCATCGCAAGACCCACCTCTTCCTCGCAGAACAGCTATAGGCAATCAAGCTGTTTTTCTGCCGGTTCCGCGCCTCACCGTGCCTATAGCGATCGCTCCTACTGATCAATTCGCTGTCAGGCAAGAAAAACCGGCAACAAAAGCCCAACGGCGGGGGGCCTTTGAGCTCGTTTGTCCCTGGTCTATGGGCCATCTTAGTTGGAACATATTTCCAAGAATCAGGTCGCCATCACAGGTAAGTAGCTAGGGATGACCAACGTGGTCACCAGCTACTTCGTGGCAGATGAGAGTACACCCGCGCCGATTGGACGTACTGGAGAAAGATTGGCTTTCGGCGGACGTGTGGTCCTTTCTAGCCAGGCCTGACGGCGAGAAGGTATCAAGGATTGCATCCTGGGTCTGCGTCGGCAGCCAGGCATGTTGAAGAGTGGATATCGTCAGTGGACGGAACAATTGAGAACCCATTGCGGTAACGTCGACAGGGAGGAAGCGAGAGGTGTGACGATACAAGAAATGTAACTATAAAGAGCATGTTGCGTAATTTAGGTAGAAAATTTTTGCAACAGTGAGGTCATATGAGGTAGCTTAACTTTACTCTTAAAAAGTCAAAAGATATGTCTAAATCTACTAGTCATGAATGTAAGAAGACTATTTTGAAAGCTTTAGAAAATTTATCTATAGTTAAATATCTTACAGTTACAGCTGTCAATGCCTGTCATCTGTATTTATGTTCTATCTATATTCACTTTCACATATCACTTTAATGAATGTTAAAATCAATCTCTAAGATATACTGCTTATTAATTGCTAAGCTTTAATGAAAAAAATCTTAAAGAGATAAATTTAACATTAATACTGTCATGAATGTTTTTCTTTTTATAATATGCTGCAAAATATAATCAATATAATTTTAAAATCACAACATATTTTCTTAATGTCTTAATAGAACAAAATTAAACTTAAAACTTTTAAAATTAATACTTTAATCTTAAACTAAAGAGAATAAAAACAATTGCTCAGCAATAAATTCTAAAAATTATCTGATCAATTATATAAGAGTGATTTGTTAAATTTATAAAGATTATTTAATTTTATGACATTAAGAAGAAAAACATATAAAATATAAATGAAAAAGAGTTTACTATGAAACTATTAAAGTTATAAAAGATTATTATTGAAAGAATAATGAGTACTTGTACTATCTGTCTATCTAGTAAATCTAACACATCAACATTGATTACAGTCAACTTAAATGTAATTTAATTAATGACAGAAGCTCTGTCATCTAAGATAGAAGAAGACTCTGTTAGTCTTTTACATTAAGATTAAAGAAGTCAAGAAAGTAAATAAAGTACTGCACTTTTTAACATTTTTACTTAGTGCATTCATATTTATTAACTCTCATTGTTGTTAAGTCTCAGCTAACACACAAAGTACTTAAACATCTATCTTAATAAAAGCTTGATCAGTTCATTAGCTATTATGTTTTAATTAAATATAAAGTTCATCTAAATCTGATTTCTCTTGTGCAAATCTTAAATGTAATGATAAATAACATCAATATATTTTAACTGCTTATGCAGATAAACATTCTTAATCAGTGTCAAAACAATCTGATTATTTCTTTTAAACTAAAGAAATATATTTTTTCTATGAGTCTTATTCTTCTGAATGCTCACACAATATAAATTAACTTTAAGATACTTATTTAATTTCATGTTTCTTAGTATCTAAGTGAGTCAGACTTTAGTCTTTGCACATATTGATATAATTATATATTTAATCTCTATAATTAATGTTGTCACTAACTTCTATTTCTAACTGACTCATAACACAGATTCTTTCTTAAGCAGAAAGACATAATTTAAAATAGATCTTCTATCTAATTTGTTTGATGTATAGTCAAAATTAAAGTATTTAAGTAGATCTTAACTTTCACTGAGCTCATATATGATCTTAAAATTGATGATTAATCATACATATTGCAATAACTTCTTAAATACATGCTCATAATGTTCTATAGAGTCACTGAGATACTGATTTAGTCATTTTAAAATAAAGAAGATATCTAAACATATATAAATTACAGCATACATAAGACTTTCAATGATCTGCTAATATTTTCTTTAATCTATACACTGATCATTAAAATCAGCTAAGCAAAGAGAGTCATATTCATTCAGTGAGATCTCAGTACATTAATGCTTATTACTTTGTATATAAAGATCTTTAAGCATTTTATCAACATAGTGTATCTAATTCATGCACAGTGTTCTTTTCTTGTAATTATAAATTATTTAAATATCAAGAATTTTCTGTGTCTTTCTTAAGTTCTTAATCTTAAATAAGCTCTTAAGAAACTTTTTGAATCAGAGAATATTTAAGAGACTTGATGAGATTATAATGATATTATTTATATAGAGAAGTAGCATGATGCTTTTGACAGTGTAAATTAGAAGATATGAGTTTACACTGCTTTAATGAAAATTTAATTGAAGAAGCTTAGTAATACATTATTTATGTTAATCTTTGACAGCTTGCTTCAGATCATATAAACTGCACAGAATGCATAGTACACAGTTAGAAATAGTTATAATTTTGAGAAATGATGTTATGTAGATTGTTTTCTTTAGAAATGACTCAGTAAAGACATTATTAACATTTATCTGATGACATTCTAGATCTTTAAGTGCAACTAGAATTAGAAAGATACAGAGAGTATTAAACTTCACAGTTAATGCAAAGATGTCTTTATAATTAATGCTGTACATTTTAAGAATTCTTTTGTCATTACTTTTGTCTTCAATTTGTCAAGAAAATTATCAGTATACAGCTTAAATTTAAATATTTACTTACTAATTACAATGTTGATCTCTCTTAATGAAACAGTCTCTTCTTAAATGTCATTTACTGCAAGTGCTGTCAACTCTGCATTAATAACATTCTTTTACATCTCTTTTCAGATTAAATCTCTTACTGCTTCAGCATATATCAGAGAAGTTAAGATATCAATTCTTACTGAGTGCTTACTATTCTCATTGTTAACTGTAAATGCAGTTAATGTCAGTATAACTTTTAAGATCTTTATTATAAATTTATTAAAATCAGTGTCATTGTTCTTCTGTCTTTTCTTTAATATCTTAATGTACAGAAATATCTTGACTCTCTTAATTAAAACATTTATGTCTAAATGATTAATCTTGTTAACAGAAATCTTAATATAAGAGAAGAGCTTTAATGCATTGTAATTAAAATTAACTACAATTAACTTTAATAATGAATTGTCTGTGATCTCTTTCTCTGATGATGTGACAACAGAATGAGAACTCATCAATCTAAATTTATAAGTTTGCATATCAGATTTCAGAAACTGTTTCAGTGAAGCAGTCACAATCTCAGTCTTATGTAATTGTTTAATAGATTTTCATTCTAAAAAAATGTTCAATGTTTATTTATAAAGTCTCATATTAACACTGTCTTCTTTCTTGTTTTCAGCAAACTTAACAGCATAACTCTTAATGATTTACTTAAGATCTAATGCTTAAAGCAGATACTGCTTTGTGATTTTCTTACTATAATTTATAAATACTTTTACTTATTCTTAATTCATAAACTTATTCTGTCTGCTCTTAGACAGAGACTTTAAGTCAATATAGAAATAGTATTTGCATTCTTATATATATACATAATTGATAAACAGTTTCATCTCAGTAAACACTTTCTCTGAAGTGACTTATTTATTATTGATTAAGAAATCAATTACTATGCAGTTATGAAGATAAGCATTAATTTATGTAATCTTTACTTAAAACTTTATTGAGAATTCAGTTTTCTTAATCATTATATACACTGAGTTCTCAGTGATTCTGATTGCTCTTTTAATCATATTATTTTAAATCAATATGTAGAGCACTGTGTACTGTAATATAATGCTAAAAAATATACATCACTCATTAAGAATAGATCTTAGCTCTGTTGCATTGTCACTTTATACAGTAAGAATCTTTACATTAAGTTAAAGTTCAATTTTCAGTCATTACTTCTACAGTTTCTGCAGAGCATTGTTTTATCACTTTAATGATATTGTTTATATTTTTTATAAGTGATTATTTACAATTTTCAGAAAGTATTGATACTCAGTGAATGACAAAGATAGAGATTCACATATGTTGATGAAGATCAAAATAAGAATGTTAACTTTTCTTTTATTTATGTTATGCTCTCATTGATTCACAAACTTAGTCAGAGTACAGATCTTATACATATTGATATTATTTTTAATAATAAGAATTGACTTGCTTAAAGTGATGATCTTATAAAGATTACAGAGCTTAGCTGTGTTAAGATGAGCAAATTAATGATGTTAAAGTCTATATGTCTTGATCTTATCATTATATGACATAACTATATCATTATTCATTTATACATTCTTACTGAGTGTGTCTGTAGTGAATTTAAGAATCTAAATCTGTAAATTCTCATATGCTTCTGAAAAAGTGATCTTTGACTTACTTTATGCATGCATAACAAAGAGTAAAGTGAATTCATTAAGATCACTTAAGATATACTTAATTATATAGACTTTCTCTTTCTTAAATGCTTTTAACATGAGCTTTTTGCTCTTATTTTGCATATAAAGATTCTTATAATCAAAATATTTAAGTAATCTCTTCTTATACATCTTTTTTTCTGACAGAAGATTGACTTTAAGCTTCAGAACATAAAGTATTAAACTTAAAAGAACTGAATTTTTATTCTTATTTTGCATAGTGACTGTATTATAGTAGTTAATATACAATCTTTCTTCTTTGACTTTGATGATATGTCATTACATACACATTAAAGAGTCACTGAAAAGCTAAAGTTTATTAATTATATAAGATGAGACATCAGAGTCTGTGACTCAGTCTGATTAAGAAATCTTATTAATAATATTTTTAAAAATAGCAGTCATCTTCTTATCAGACTTATCTGCAGCTTCAGATTTCTATGTGCTGAATTTCTTTTTAAAAATAATTTTTACATTATAGATCTGATTTCTTCTTTTATTTCTGTATAAATTGACTGCAGTCAACTTAACTTACTTCTTAACTGTCTTAACTAATTTTGCTGACTGTATAATCTTATGAATTACAGAGATATATTTACAGTTCTGTTTGCAGTAAATATTATTATAAAGATAATAGATTAAAGTTCTGCATAATGATAAGTAATTACTGTTTAAGCTTAAGCATCTTTTATAATTATACTATAAAATTTAACATTCTTAATAACTCTTGTTCTGTCTTTACTGCTCAGCTCATAAAACATTATTAAACATCTTCAGTTAAGTCTTTTTCTTCTGAAGTTTCTATAAATTCATTTTAATGTTAAATGTATTCTGAGCATCAATAACATCATAAATGACAGTATACTCTGTTGATAATGCTTAAAGCAGTGTTTAAAATTACTGCTTAAATATAATAAAGTTTTTAAGTCTTAACTGTGTTGCAGCAATCTTTCTATCAAGATTGTTAAGTTAAGTTCATATCTTATTAATAGTCATATTCAATGACATCTTATATTTAATGAACTTTATCAAATATTGTCTCTCAGTTGTCTGCAGTTTCTCTTTATACTTTATGAAGAAAGCATTTCAAGCTTTTTTTATTATGATTTTGTTCATGAAATAATTCTTATTATTAGCACTGATGCAAACTGTAATTCAAAACAGAGTTCTGCTGTTAATCTGCTGATTTTCAAAATTGAGACTGCTTAATGAGAAGAAAGAGAAGATATTGTTGATAAATGTATTATTTATAAAGATTTAAATGAAAGTCTCTATTATATGTCAGAGATTCTTATTCATCAATTATCTTTTTATATAAACAAATCATTTTTCACAGTTCTCTTAAGTAAGAACAGAAATTAAACATTGCTTTATAAACAATGATAATTTGTGCTCTTGATTTATAGTGGTGATTGACATACAGTATAAGAATTGAAGATAAAAGAGTGTGTTGTAAAGATAAATATAATAATAGAAGAGATATATATATTTATTGTCTGCTTATAGCAATGCAGAAAATGCTTATTTATCAATATTTAACTTGTATTAAGTTGTTGAATTGTTGTACTCATCATGCTTATCTTATTTTGCTTTAATGAGCAGCATATTAAGAACTGTATACTTATTTTGCTTTAATAAGCAGTGTATTAAGAGCTGTCTGCTTGTTTTGCTTCAATAAACAGCATATTAAGAACTGTATACATTAAATCAGTCTAAACTTTCTCTGAGAAGTCTTTTGTTAATTTGAGCTCATAATTTATTGAAAAAATAATGAATATTTGTGCTATCTATTTATTTAATGAATTTAATGTGTCAATATTGACTACAGTTAACTTAAGTATAGTTTAATTAATGATAAAAGCTTTATCATCTAAGATAGAAGAAGACTCTGTCAGTCTTTTATGCTAAGATTAAAGAAGTTAAGAAAGCAGATAGAGCATCATACTTCTTAATAATTATAGTGATTATAAATACATTAACTTTTTTTTTAAGTTTAAAAACTGCATCTAAGTGTTAGTGCTTAAAATTATTAATTTTACAAAAATAATTTCTATTTATATAAATCTTTTAATTAAAAATCTTTTTATTTATTTATTTTATTCTTTTTACTCAGTCTCACATCATTATCATTACTCACTATATCATTAACATTATCATCACTTTCAATTACAAATAATAAATTAAGTTTAATAGTTATCTAATTGATATATTTAATTTATATAATACTTAAATATATAAGTTCAAATTTTTTTTTAATACAATTTAATGAGAACTTCATTGCTTATACAATTGTGTTTATTGAGCTCATAATTTAATAAATAATATGATTAAGATGAGTATCTAAGCATATAGTAATGAAGGTATATATTGAAAGAAATGAATACTCATGCTATATTATGCTGTCTAGTGAAACCTTTAAACTGTGTTGTCTATGAATACATCTTGATTGAGAGAATTACAAAAGAAGTAAAAAGAACATTAACTACAGTTAATGTAAGTAGAGTCTTTACTTAGTTTTTAATGTTAATTTTACTTTACTTTATAGAAGTAGTTAAAATATCATTTCTCAACACTTTTACTTAGTGAGGCTGCATCTATTGACTCTCACTGACAGCAAACATCAAATGATTAAATGCATCATTAAGAGTTCAACAAATCATTTAAGAGTTTAACTAATTATTAATAATAAATTTTATGAATTTAATGAACTGCTTAAAAATCTATTTAAATAGAAAGTTAATAAGCTCATCAGCAATCATCTCTTAACTGAGTATAAAGTCTATCTGAATCTGATTGTGCTTATGCAGATTGTAGATGTTGTGATAAAAGATATTAATGTACTTTAATTATTTATATATATGTATATTTTTAATTAAGATTAAGACAACTTAATTGTCTTCTCTGAGCTAAATAAATAAAGATGCTTAATGAACTTTGTTTTTTTGAATGCTTACACAGTGTAAGTTAACTTCAAGATATTTGCTTATGCTTATGTCTCTTAATATCTATTTAAGTCAGATCTCAGTCTTTATACACATTGACATAATTATATATTCAGTCTCAGTGATTAAGATAATGACAAATTTCTGCTTTTAATTTATTCACAACACTGATTTATCTTTAAACATATAAATACATTCTAAAATTAATTTTTAATTCTGCTTGTTCAAAGCATAGTTAAAGTCAGAGTATTTAAGCATTACTTGACTTTCATTAAAGCTGTACATAATATTGAGATTGATAATTGATTTTATATACTGCAATAGTTTCTTAAATGTGTATTCATAATGCTTCTACAGAATTGCTGAGATATTGACTTAATTGATTTAATATAAAGATGATATTTAACTGAATATGAATTGCTGTATACATTAAACTTTTAATTATCTGTTAATACTATCTTTAATTTATTCTTTAATCAATTAAGCTGACAAAACAAAAAGCATTATATTTATTAAATGAAATACTGATGACTCTATACTTATTAAATTGCATGTAAAGATTTCTTAATATCTTGTTTACATAATGAGTCTGATTCAGATGCAGAATTCTCATTTTACAATTATATATAATTTAAATGCTAAGAATTTTCTATATCTTTCTTAAATTCTTAACTTTGAACATGTCTGCAAGAGCTTGCTTGAATTAAAGAATGTATAATAGATTTATTGAAGTCATAATAATATTATTTACATAAAGAAGCAGCATGATTCTTTTAATGCTGTAAAGAAGAAGACAGAAATCAGTTTTGCTTTGATGAAAACTTAACTTAAATAATTTAATGACACATCATTCATATCAGTTCTGTGCAGCTTACTTAAGATCATAAAGACTGTACAGTATGCACAGAACACAATTAAATACAACATTGATTTTAGAAAAAAATGTTATATAAATTGTTTTTTTTAGAAAGAATTCTGTGAAGATGTTATTGACATTTACTTAATGACACTTTAAATTCTTAAGTATAACAATAGTCAGAAAGACTTGCAGAGTGTTAAACTTAATAGTGAAAATAAAGATATTTATATAATTAACATTATATATCTATAAGAAGTCTCTTGTCACAAGTCTTGTCTTAAGCTTATTTAAGAATTCATTGATGTTCAGCTTAAGTTTAAAGATTTATTTATTAATTACAATGTTAACTTTTCTTAATGACACAATCTCTTCTTATATTTCATTTACTGTCAAGACTGTCAGCTCTATATAAATAATGTTTTTTCACATTTCTTCTCAGATTGAGTCTTTCACTGCTTCAGCATAAATGACAGACATTAAAATATTAAATTTAATTATAAAGTCTTCTTTATCTGTAAAGAATGTCATAAATGTCAGTATAACTCTTAATATTTTAATTAAGAACTTATCTACATCTTAATTATCATTGTTATTGTTTCTCTTTCATTTTAGAATCTTGACATACAGAAAGATTCTGACTTCTTTAAATGTCATTATTTTAATTTAATCAATGTTAATTTTCTCATTTAACAACTTATCTAGATTAACTGTAGTCAACTTGATCTCATATTGTTTATCTTAAGACTTATTAGTCTTAATCATGATTAAGTTAGACTGCATCTTACTGTTTTAAGTTATAAATGTCTGATTTAAAGCTGTGATCTTTATAATGATTAACTTCTTTCATAAATGTTTAATGAATCTTCTATTCAGAAAAACATTTAATATTTATTGTTACAGTTTAAAATTAACAGTATCTTTCTTCTTGCTTTTAGCAAACTTCACAGCATAATTCTTGATGATACACTTAAGATCTAAAGCTTAAAGCTAATACTGCTTTATGATTTTCTCAATATAGTTTATAAAGACTCTTATTTATTTTTAATTTATAAATTTATTACATCTATCTTCAAATAATAACTTAAGATCAATGTAGCTGTAGTACTTGCATTCTTATATATAAATGTAATTGATGAATAACTTTACATCAGTGAAAGCTTTCTTAAAAGTTATCTATTTACTGTTAATTAAAAGATTAGTTACTGTCTAATTGTAAAGATAAATATCTGTTTATGCTGTCTGCATTTAGAACTTTATTGACAGTTATATCTTTTTAATTATGATGTACACTGAGTTCTCAGTGATTTAAATGACTCTTTTGACAATGTCATTTTAAATTGACATGTAGAACACTGTATATTGCAGTGTAATATTAAAAGATTTACATTAATTATTTAAAATGAACTTCAACTCTGTTTTGTTGTTGCTTTGTACAGCAAGAATCTTTACATCAATTTAAAGTTTAATCTTTAATCATCATTTTTGCAGTGTCTATAAGATCTTATCATGTCACTTTAATAGTATTGTTCACATCTTTTAAAAGTAATTATCTACTATCTTCAGAAAGTATTGATATCTGTTAAATAACAAGAGTAATGAGTTATATATATTAATAAAGACAAAAACAAGAACATTAATTTTTCTTTTGCTTACAGTGTGATCTTACTTGTTAATGAACTTGATTAGAGCATAAATCTTATATATATTCTCATTGTTCTCAACAATGAAAATTGACTTTTTAAGAATTGTCATTTTGTGAAGATTACATAACTTTGTAAAATTAAGATGAACAAATCATTAATGTTAAAGTCTATAAGTCTTAATCTTTTCATTTAATGATGCAGTGTCAATGTCTAAGAAGTTAGTCATAAGATTATGTTTATGAATCTAAATATACAGATTTGCATCTAAAGCAATAACAGAGAAAGCAGTCTCTAAATATGATGTATATACTGTAGATATTAAAATAAATTCATTAAGACTCTTTGCAATATATTTAACTATATAGACTTCATCTTGCTCTGATGCTTTTATTATAATCTTGCTGTATTTATTACATATTTAAAGACAATATTAATTAAAGCTTTTATACAGTTTCATTTTGCATATCTGCTTTTCTGATAGAAGATTAATCTCAAGTTTAAATACATAAAATGTTAAACTCAGTCTTACAGAATTTTCTGATTTGACTTGTATAATGATCATTTCATAATAGTGAGAATATAAATGTTTTTTTTTTAACTTTAATTTGTTGACATCTTATTCATATAAGAAAGTCACTGAAGAGTTAAAGTTAATCAGTTATGTATAAGAAGAATTTAAAGTCTGCAATTTATTTAAATTTAAACATTTTACTGACAGTCTTCTTAAACAGAACAGTAATTTCATTGTTAACTTTCTCTTTCTTTTTAAATTTAAAGAAGAAGTCATCATCATTACTGTCACTGACTTCTGCATTAAAGACTCTGTATCTCTTTTCTTTTTCTTTATAAACTAATTTTCAATACAACTTAACTGCAATTAATCTGTACAGCTTAACTGCAGTTAATCTGCTTGTTTTCTTTTAAGTATTTTATTTAATGTTAAAAAGAAATTTGCAATCTTTAATGAAGTAAAAGCTGTTGCAAAGAAAGCACTTAATAAAGTAATAAGAAAAATGATCACTGTCTGAGCTGAATAATCTGTAATAGTATTATTTAATATTTAATGAACTGCAATTCTAATTCATTAAATGTTGATCTCTCTTCTGTTTATTTATTCACAAGACAATAACAATCTCATCAGTCTTAAATTGTATCTCTTTCTTCTAAAGCTTTTATAAATCTTTCTTAATGTCTAAATTATTCTGAATATTGATGACATTGCAGATCACAACATACTTAATTAATAACACTTAAAGCAGTATTTAAAACTATTATTTTAATTTAAATAACTCAGTCATGTCAGACTGAGTTGCAGCAATCTTTTTACTGAGTTTGCTTAAATAAATTTATACTTCTTTAATGAATATATTCTCTGACATTCACTATTTAACAAACTCTGTCAAATATTGTCTTTCAGTCATCTGCAACTTCTTTTTATACTTAGACTTTAACACATTTTAAATATTCTTTATGCTAATTTTATTTATCAGATATTCTTAATCATCTGTATTCATGTAAATAATAAATCAATATAAGATTTTTATATTAATTTTCTAATTTTTAAAGCTGAGACTACTGAGAAAAAATGAGTCTAAGAATTTACTGATTAATGTATTGACTGTTAAGACTTTAACAATATTTTCTAGATTTTTTTTTATTAATTATCTTTTTATAAGAATGAATCATTGATTACAGTTTTTGTAAGTAAAAATTGAGATGAATTGTTGCTTTATAAAGAAGTTGTTGAAGTTCATGATGATAATAGTTGACACATAATATAAGAAGTGAATAAAGTAAAATAATAATGTATACATTGAAGATAATATAAATAAAATAAATAAAAAACTTTTGTATCTTTTATTCTGTAAGACAGTAATGCTTATTCATTTTAATGATTTATATTAAATTATTGAAGAACAGTGCTCTCTGAGTAACTATAAATGCTGATTTTTGCTAAAACTAATTCTTTATAAATCTTTTAAGTTAAACATACTTAATTACTGCAAAACAGTGCTTTCTGAGCAACTATAAATGCTGATTTTTGTTGAAACTAATTCTTTATGAATCTTCTAAATTAAATGTACTCAGCTACTACAAAATACTGATTCTGCTAAAGTCAGATTTATTATAAATCTCAATAATTAATGATATTGCTAAAGCTAAATTGACTATGAATCTCAATAATTAACATACACAGCTACTGTCAATATACTGATTCTGTTAAAGTCAGATTTATCATAAATCTTAATAATCAGTAATACTGTTAAAGCTGAATTAACTATAAATCTTAATAGCTAATGTACTTAACTATCATCATATTAAAAATATACACTTTCTCTGAGAAGCTTCTTGCTAATTTAAGCTCATAATTTATTAAAAGAAATGAATACTCATGCTATATTATGTTGTTTAGTGAAATCTTTAAATTATATTGTTTATGAGCATGTCTTGATCAAGAGAGTTACAGAAGAAGTAAAAAGAACATTAACTGCAGTTAATATAAATAAAGTCTTCACTCAGTCTCTGATGCTAGTTCTATTTTACTTTATAGAAGCAGCTAGAACACTGCTTCTCAACAGTATACAACATAAGTATGTATAATGCAAACTCTACAAGCTATAGAGAATATATTAAATTGTATAAAAGTAGACTAATATATTTTATTTAAGTAATCTTACTAAGTTGCTTCTTTATGCTTCAAGTACTTAAGTCTAGATGCTATATCTAATAGAAATATATTAATGTTTTAAATGTCTGCAGTATTTATTTAATATATAGACAGATTATCTTTTCTAAAAAGATAAATATATTTAATGTAATTATTACTTAATATATTACTATTTATCAGTTAAATGTTAATGTGCTAAACTCTCTATATCACAAGCTCTAGTCTTTAGATCTCATATCAGAGAAATCTCTGATCAGAATGCAGCAATAGATTGAAAAGATCTTTAAATAAATTTTAAAGACTCTAAAAAAGTTTTAAGATCTTATTGTCACAAATTTCAAATTTAGCTAGATAAGAATTCAGGTAGTTAGCTACATCATATGATCTTGCTGTTGTGAAATTTTCTATTTAAATTACACAACATGCTATTTATAGTTACATTTCTTGTATTGTCACACCTCTCACTTCCTCTCTGTCAACGTTATCTCGCACTTGGGGCCAAATCTGTACCAAGTGGATAACAGATCTACACCTCTCCTGACTGGTTGATTATGGCAGGTATCAAGAAAATGCTGCCAGGTCAGGAGAAGGATGAGCTGCTGGCAAGAGCGTGATCAGAATCCCCGTTGTGTACAAAGATTGCGGGTTAAGTTAGTCCAAAGCCGACCCCAGAGGGAAGTTGCCGGTGGGTTCGCTAATATCTTGGCGTGTTTTGATCAACCCAAGGTGTTTGTACCTCTAATCGAACGAAAGTTCAACGCGGCCAAAGAGGAAGATAAGACACCAGCTGCAAAATCGTGTAATACTAGCTACGAGATCATTCCCACGTACCCTCACGCCGGTATGCAGGTCCATGGCGTACCTCTGGAGGAACGTGCCTTCGATTCGAAAGGTCATCGCCTGCCGTGGGCTTATGAATACTTAGAGTAGGTCTCCCATGCTCTTGTTGCCTTCATTACCTGAAACTGACAATGGTGACTTCGCTCAGCGAATCCCGCAATTCTCGCAGGCCGCCCGAGGAGAAAGGTCCCTTCGGCAAATCTATAAGACGGAGAGGATCCACGCGATCTAGGGCGGCAACTCCTGCTAAGAAAGAGGACCCGAATGTCGAAGCTTTCTTCGCAGCTCAGAGATACGATGAGGCAAGAAAGGAGAAATCGCAACAAGCCCACCTTTCGAGCTCTTCTGGCTCCCAATCTGGACCGCTTGTACCTGTCGACAACAATGCTGCACCAAGCAATTTAACTACGTCAACGTTCAAAAAACCCACGGAGGTCATTCTCTACGGCTATTTTCCGGGTCATCAATGGGCGGCCATAGCACATTATGAGAGGGTCTCTTTCGGCATGATTTGCGAAGACTATGAACGGCAACCTCCACAGGAACGCATGAGATATCCTTCGAGTTTGAGTAACAGCGCGTTTGTTCACTCCCGACCCCTTACTCTCGCGGAACGGAAAAAGGCTTCTCGGTGTCACGTAGGGAACTGTTGGATTAAAGTCACGTTTGACTCAGCTGAGGCTGCAGAAAGAGCCTGCTATTACTCACCACACGTAATACACGGCGCATGGGTTCATGCAAAACCATATGGATCTGTTCCACCAGAGCAAGACGTCCCAATCCTAGTCAGAGATGAGGACCGCAATCAAGGACTTGTGGGTGAGCCTAGACCTACGGATCGAAATCTCCGAACCTCTGGCCCTTCCCATTCCATAACACCCGTCGGCATGGCTTACAGTGGTTCGAATGGAGCCGCCACTCTTCCGAGGTCTCTCGGCTCAAATTCCACCTCGCGTTTGCAACCGCATAGCGAACGAGCAGTTGGGTCCTATTCAGCATCCTCCTCGACCACCGCCTCTTCAGCTACCGCGACAGGCTTAGAGGAGACCAACATACAACAGCGTAGTACGTCCGAAGGTACGAAAAGCAATCCAACGCCCCTCCCGCAACATACCGATCCATTGCACCGCCCCGAAGGTCGCCCCTTGACCGCCATACCATCGGCCACGCGGGCGTACCTCAGACCAGCTTCGGAAGCTTTTCTCCCTCAACCGTCTTGGTCAGATCGAATGATTAGACGATTGCCTTTGGCAGGATGGATGCAGGCCGATATCATCGGGAGTACGGTGCCACGGCTGGATAACGGGGACTTTGACTGGGCGAAAGCAAGCTTCTACTGGAAGTTCTGGTATTTGCTCGATTCACACTTGGGAACGGATTTCTGTGGGATGCGGGAGGAATGAGCAGATCGTCTCGGTCGGCATTCCAGGCGTGTGTATATGCTTCTCTCTTGACGCATGGCTGCACGCACATTAGTCCGAGGTGGATTCATCAAGGGCGGAGCATTCTTCATCGTCACGGTCAATAGCTGGCTACAGAGTGCCGTTGTAGGAAACTCCGGTCGCATGTGGAACCTTCTCGGTTACAACCCGAGGCAGCGTCCGTCGTTCTCACTTCATGGTGGCACAGGCTGTACACTAGCATTAAGCGCTTCGAGAGCCTGAGTTATGGATCAGTAGTATCGATGTCATTGAGCTCTATGTGCCAATGCTACTAAAGGCCTGCCTGCTTTCTTGTTCTGGCGCCATCCGGCACGACGCTGCATTTTCCACAGCCGCAAGCCGCACACCATTGCTCATTAACCGCAAGTACCAGCCACCTCGTTGGACGATTGACCACCACTTCAGAATATTTCCTGAGCAAACCTAGACTCTTTCCGAAATCCAGCCCAGATGGCGCCAAACTATTCAATTTAGATTACTAGACCGTCGTGCAGGATGTTGACCATCTAGAGAGACAAAAGACTCAGCTTCGCTCCAGGCCTGACTATGACCATGGCCAATCGTATAGTCAGACGTAGCCCTTTGTCCTGTCGACCAAATCACGGGAATGGCGAGCGAATCAGGCGAGCCGAGTCCGGTGGCTTTGTTCACGGCTTCCGGACACGCATAATCGAAGGGAGGTCAAGGACTGCATTTACGACTGACCATAGAAGTAAGGCTCATCATCATCATCGGAAGCGACCCAGAAGGGTGCAACACGCTCGACGGAGTCGCCACACCTAGAGAAGAGTGACGGCTCCGACCACCAAGCCCGCCACCAACGCCCACGGCCCCAACACGGTCCGATCCGCAGCTGCCGTGTGCGAGCCGGCCGTTGCTGATGCCGTCGTCGAAGTGGAACCCGAGGGCGCGGAAGCTGAGGTGGCGCCCGTCGAATCCGTCTGGTTGGCGTTCTTGGCTTTGCCGGTATACGGTGCCGCGGTCACACCGGTGCCGTTCGTGCACTGGGAAGGGCTAGCCGCGCCGGTGGTGAATGTGATATCGGCGCACTGAAAGCTGGACACATCAGCGAGAGTGCTTCTTGGGATACAGCGCCAGACGGCGGAGGCGTACGTTGTAGAGTCCGCCGGACGGATCACCATTGGTGACGACCTGAAGCGTGGCGTTCTGGCCGTCCGTGACTTTCAGATCGCTGGGCACGGTCACGCCGCTCATACAGAATTGGCCGAGCCCCTGTTCCTGGAAGATGGGTACCAGGGTGATGTTGAAGGAACTCCCGACATCGTTGCCCAAGCCGAGGAGAACTTCAACGGACGACGTGACGTGACCCATCTGCAGCTGGATCGGGCCACCTGTGATGGGCCATGAGGTACGGTTTGCTGAGACCTTCTGACCGCCGCAGGGAAAGTTACCAAGGACGTCTTCGTCAAACCCACGGGCGGCGGGATACACGAGGCGAAAATGGGCGGAAACAAGAGGGAGGATGGCTGCGAGGAATGTGACGGTAGACGGCTTCATCATCACCGACGTTAGAGTATGATGTAGAGCGGTCGTTGGATGTACAGAGGAACGTGAGTTCTGCAGCAGACTTTGAACTCTGTCTCGAGCGCACGGGTAGAGGAGAAGACTAAAGAGAGAGAGAGAAGGATGTAAAGATGATGAGCTGGAGATAAATCTCAAGAACGGGACTGCTGTATACGGTATGAATATACAAAGCGAGCTGGGCAACAGCGGACTGTACCCGTATTGCCCTTGCTTTGTGCTACGACTCCGAAATACCAGGACCAGTATCCAGACCGTTACCTTACCTTAGATACAGTGCCTAAGGTACCTAGGTACCCGAGGTAGTTATTTGGCGGTGAGTTTGTTATGAGGAGCCTCGCGGAGATGTTTGACCGCAAACGAGTATGATGGAGCTAGTTACAACAAAGACAATAATAATAGAATAAGGTAAATACCTAGCTAGTAATATTATTAAGGTAGGTAGTATTAACTGAAGGTACATGGCCTTAGGTACGGTATCCATAAACTTGCTCAAACTCTCGCATATACCTAAGATACGTTACCTATTAATGTAAGCGGAAGGTAACCAGATTCATCCAAGCTAAAGTACTTGTACTTCATATAAGATAACCAATTGTAAGATAATTGTAAGGCCTTAGTAGGTACGCACCAGGAGGAAGCTTCGTTCGATGTTTTGTTTAATGTGACAACCTATACTGACTTACTTCGCAGCACATTGCCACCGTCTATGGTTCAGAGGTCTTGAGTGTTATAAGGGTGGTATGGCTACCATGAGAGGGGGGTGAGGTGCAATCAGGCTGTACACTTCGCCCTCTGGGCGGCTTCATGCATCTCTTGGATGAACCGAAGCTGTGTCGTTGTCGATAAGCATGCTGTGCAGCAACAAGAGCCGCAGCAAGGTGCATGGCAGAAGCAAGAATGCAGCTGGAATCTTCACACCGGAAACAATGACCGTTTCCTGCTTTGTTGGAGTTGATGTCGCCCCGGAGAATCCTGGTGATCGAGACATCGCGCTGTGTTCTTCTTGGTACGACTCGGCTGCTGTTTGTTGCTGAAATCTCATTCCCGCTAGAATACGGAGGTTCCGTGAGAACGATCAGCTGATATTGGTGCCTCCCCGTGACGACGCTCAAGGTTGGTGATCAATGCTCTTCCAGTTGACCGTATCTGCCTAATACCAGCTCTCCAACAAAAGTGCCACCGAGGATGGAGAGGAAGTAGCCGACATTCAGCGTCATGACCGCCAACATGCTATAGAAACATCAGTGAACATGCAACAAGCGATGACATCTCCTCAACCTACAGTAGATAAGCAACCGCCGCCATGAGTGTAACAAGCGCGGCCCGGGGCGCATCAACGCTGAATCTCCAAGGCTGCACTTCCCTCACATGCCTCCGCACGACCCTGACCGTCTCTTCCACTCCCCGCTTAGTCAACAAGGTTGCTGTTCCCCCATCACCGTCTTCGCTGCTCCTTTCGGCCTCGGGTAGCTTCCCTGCAACAACGACATATCGTCTGTTCAACGCTCGATCCAGCCACTTCTTCTCCGTGAGATGCTTGAGCGAGAAAAGACAACGAAGGAAGACGGCAAGGAGGATCAGGAAGATGCACGTCCCAGCATACTGACCGGTGCTGCGAGGAGTCCACGCAGAAGAATAAAGTGGTGTCGAGTGGGAGAAGAAGAAGGTCATCTGCATACTTGACATGTAGAGTCGTGTGGGGCTGGGACGAGTCCGTCAATGGCCGGATCAGCTTGCTCTATACGATTGTAGACAATGGGCGGATGTGCACCTCAGAAGCGGAGTGACGATGGCGAAGTTGTAGAGTAAAATATATGATGATTTGGACCTTGAACCAGAGTATCTATCTAAGGTAGGTACGCGATATATGGCAAGATTGGTGATCTCATCCAGACGTGGAAGCCAGACACTCGGCAATATTGGTTCTTATGGTGGCTGTCACGGCAAGTCTCCCGGAGACGTTGCCCGCATTCGTGTCTGAGAAGATGGTCAGTTATGAAATGATCAGCGTTATAAAAAAATAGTTCCCTGTGTTGGCAGTGCCTTTGTCGTCAGTACGAAGTAAGGTACACGCTTCTTAAGGTACCTATGTAGCTTTTGTAACTTACGGTACCGTATCGCCTGACCCCTGGATCATTCACGCACACTGTGGCTTGAAAAGGCCGCATTCGCAATGATCTAACTCAGCTAGGCAAGTAGATCACCGAAAGCTTGTGCACAGACCACCTTCGAGCCCTTGGAGTAGGTACCTCACCTACCTTACCTTAGTGACTGCAGCGAGAGCAGATTTACCCGTCATACCTCAAGGTACCCTTTGAGGTATATCACTCGCTCTGTCTTACTGTACCACAATTGAAATCCCTTTTGTTTCAGCGCTTGTCCATTCTGGAGCACAGCGGCCTTCTTGTGTGGTTGGTGTTGAGTTATAAGTTAAGGTATGCTGTGTCGCATGCGTCCGTCAACCCTATCACAAGGGGACTTTGTGTGCTTTCTCGCCTTACAGCTTCTGAGTATGACTCTCTTATTAATGAACCAAGAAGAATTGTTGCCGCAATCGTTGCGTAAATAGTACATCACCAAGATCCCCTTCAGATTTTGAATACTCATCTGCAAGGACCGTCGCTAGGATGGATATGTTGGGAACGGACGACACGGGCTCGATGTCTACTGGCACAAGCCCGGGACTGGTTTATATGCAAGAGGTGTACTGGGCATTCATTACGGGGGCAATAGCCTTCGCGGCTGCATCGAACATGCTTTTCAAGATCCTGTACTGGCAAAGGTGAGCCTTGAGCGAGCTGTATACTATCTACGAGGAATCCGGACTGAATCGTGATCGAATAGGATGTTTCGAGAGAGCACCTCGACGCCTGCGAAACCGAAATCGTTCTTTTTCATCACGTTAGCCACAATTACAGCGCTGAGCCGTGAAATGGCCTATGCATCTCTTCCTCTTGTCTCATACAAGCGCGCACTCTTCCGCGCCCCTGCCTTGGGCTCGATATTGCTGGTGTCTGCCAATCTCGTTATCCTTCTGGTGCTCTGCTTTTACGGACTAGATCCCAACGATCAGTGGCAGCGAGAGTATGTTGGTTATCGAACGGGCTTTATCACCATGTGTCAGTTACCGCTGCTCTTCCTTCTTGCCGGAAGACAGAACATCGTCGGCCTCCTCACCGGGTTCGGCTACGAAAGGTTGAACTGGTTACACCGCTGGGCTGCCAGATGCCTCCTGCTCACGACAACATTGCACATGGGCTATTGGTTTGCCGACTGGGCTCCGTATGGTTATATCAGGGTCAAGGTGACAACGGACTCAATCACAAAACACGGTCTGATTGCCTGGTGTGTGCTGGTTTGGATTGTCGTCAGTTCCATGACCCCAATCAGGGGATGGAATTACGAATTCTTCGTCGTTCAACATCTTCTTTCCTTTGTTGCATTCATAACTATGGTGTACCTGCACACACCTGCCGAGGATCACGTCTGGATCTGGATCTCGGTCGGGCTCTTCCTTTTTGACCGCCTAGTACGCCTGTTATCTGTCCTCCATAACAGTTTGGCAATCTTCCACCCAGGGAATCGTGCGGGGAATGTCTGGGCGTGCCAAGCCACGTTCACACCACTATCACATGATACAACCCGTATCACAATCCAGGACCCACCGTTGAAATGGAGGGCTGGTCAACATGTGTTCATCACCTGCCCGTCCATCGTCCCACTTCAGAGTCACCCCTTCACCGTCGCCTCCCTACCCCGGGATGGCAAGATGGAGCTCATCGTTCAGTCCAAGAAGGGTGGCACGAGACGTTTCTTGAAGCACGCGAGACAGCATTCTACAGCGCTTCCAATATCAAGCGTGGATGTAAGCATGGGCAGTGGCAAGAGCGTCGCAATTGAAGGGCCGTACGGCAGAATGCGACCCCTCTCACAGTTCGATAGTGTCATATTCTTGGCTGGAAGCACAGGTGCCACTTTCACTGTGCCGCTGATGCGCGAAATCATCTCATTATGGATCGAGTCTCGCCAAAATCGGAAACCGCTCGGAAGCCTCCGCCCAGCGACACGCCGCATCAAATTTGTTTGGGTAGTAAAATCTCAGGGGCAGCTGAGTTGGTTTTCCGAACAGCTCTCAGCAGTTGCACTAGATCTTGAGTGCTGGAAGGAGTCTAGCGTCGGGCCATGGGTAGGGGAGGTTCAGGTGGAGATGTGCGTTTACCTAACGTGCGACTTGACTTTTACCGCGGACAAGTCCACAACATCCACGCCTATCGCTGCCTCTGCCATTGTCCGGTCCGAGCCTTATCATGGATTAACTGTTGAATCAGCATCCGCTCTACCATCAAACGAGAAAGTGCTGGCGGAAGAGAAGCAAGGCGCCTCATCCGTTCGTTCCGTTCCCTCAATACTTACCGATCGAGGTCTTATGAGAGGGACCTGTGGACCAGACGGTACTTGCTGCTGTACGAACACTATAGATGACGAAGACGCCATTTCAGGCATCGCTTGCACATGTGATTGCGCACCCTCGCAACCGATGTCTACATCACAGTTGGTATATCCCACAACGATCAAAAGCTTGTCAGACAGCTGTCCAATGCCCTCAACAGGACCCCTACATTCATCGATCACCATGTTTACTGGCCGGCCGAATCTTTGTGTCATCATCCGTAGGACGCTTGAGCAAGCGCTCGGCGAAGCGGCGGTGGTGGCATGTGGACCTCGAGGATTAGTTGATGATGTGCGCAGGGTGGTGGTTGGGTTGAGTGATGAGAGAGCAGTGCACAAAGGGACTGGGGCGCAGGGGATTTATCTCCACACGGAGGCCTTCGGATGTTGAAGAGGGTTGGGCATGATTATAGACGAAATTTCACTTGCAGGACGTGGCCTGATCATGGCGCATCCGCGGCAGGTTTGCCGGAAACACGATCACTTTTAAAGGGATGCGATGCGCTAAGAAAGTATGGCATGGCTCGATTTCATTTCGATAAGAGCTGGAATATGCTTCATATACCCGAGGGATCCTCCAGTTCATGGGCTGGTTCTTTGCACCATGTGGGACCGTCTGTAATGTGCAATGTGGGAGATCAAAATATAAGGAGTCAACTTATATGCGAACATTCCCGTGAGCAAAAACTGTTTTGCGTCCTCGAATTACCGGCGATGGTGGTCCGCAATGGAAGTCTGTGAGTGCATCGGTTAGTACGCTGGAGGTAAATTTGTATAAATATCCATAGCTTTGCCGCTCCCTGACTACTGTGATGCGTTTTGGTCGCGGGACTACCGACATTCTATGTTAAAACCTCTGAGGTAGGTCATCCGCACTGATTCCTTGACCGGGAGTCTCGCTTTCCAGTAACAAGAGGAAGAGACCAGGCTCTAGGCGATGGTTTTGGTGGTGAATTGAGATATAGATGTGGAACTTCGTTGTACGGCATAGCTAAGCTTCCCTCCTCGGCTGATCATGCCTCAGGATCCCACACTTGCAATACCTTAAGTATATACAGACTTACGAGCACGTAGACATTTTATTGAGTGGGAGCCCAACTTCACACCAATGGACAGCGAAGACTTCTTCCACATGAAGCTGCCAGGATACGGATGTGAGGTATTATTTCGAGGTACCATATGAAGGCTACGTTCACTGATTTCCTATAAATTGAATGATGTGTTCTTCCTTCGAGTATACGATGCGTGACTGTCATCGTGAAGTTGCTTCGCTAAGCTCAAACTGTAAGGGCATCGCGGCTCTTGCCGAGCTCCGTTTGTGAACCGCGAAGAATTACCTACGGTAGAGCTCCCGTTAGAAGACAACTTACCTCATTTACTTGTACATCGCCCTACACTTATGTACGTACCTGCTGTTGCACAATTGGACTCTACGCCTACTTTCTTAAAGACTGTGGGTTGTAGCCCAGCCACCCTGAACTAATGTCGTTGCGGCTCTGATACTGACCACTAGCGTTTTCCATAGCTTCTCTAACCTATCCATACCAGACCGATCGACTACCGTTGTGTGTAGCAGCGCTCGCAGGACCCCAGAAAGTATGGATCAGGCAAAGCTCGCGAAGATGCAGCAGTCGGTGCGGATCGGTTCGTCTTGGCTGTTTCTGTTCTTTATTGCTCAAGTTCACGTATAAACCTATAACGGGATGTCGGTAACGCTGTCAATACTCTTCAACCTGCTAACCTTCTACTGCTTGTTTAGGGTAAGATATTATACCACCTCCGAAAACATTCATTTTGGTGCCTGGCCCTGGCAAGGCTACTTGTCGTGAAAATACCCGAAAGATTCATTCCGCCATGCCGAACCTCGACTGACATGAAGGTCCTACCACAGAGGCAAAGGTACACCGCGGAGGAAGATGAAAAAGGTCCACAAGAGCTCGGGCACGGACGACAAGAAGCTTCAGACCTCTCTGAAGAAGCTCAATGTCCAGCCGATCCAAGCTATCGAGGAGGTCAACATGTTTAAAGAGGACGGAAACGTGATTCACTTTGCGGCACCAAAAGGTAAGTCGGTTCCCCGACTGGTGGTGTATCACTTCAGAATGTTGTCCGCGAGCTTGGATCTCGTGTGGCCCAGCGCTGCAAAGCCGCGGTCTGTCTGCAGGGATGCTGCTGATAATCTACCCGTCACAGTCCATGCGTCTGTCCCATCTAACACCTTTGCCATATACGGCAATGGTGAAGACAAGGAACTCACGGAACTTGTGCCCGGCATACTTAACCAGCTAGGCCCCGACTCCCTTGCCTCTCTCCGGAAACTTGCCGAGAGCTACCAGTCCATGCAGAAGAAGGAGGGGGGTGAGGATGGGGAGAAGAAGGGGGGAGACGATGACGACGACGACGATATTCCGGACCTGGTGGCTGGGGAGAATTTCGAGAGCAAAGTCGAGTAAATAACCGGAAGAGGTCAATAGTACAGCATAGCCTGGGTACTTGTACGTCTCGAGAAACATTACGCTACCACCAGGTGCTGTGCGTCTTTGTAAGCTAGCACTTTTCACTAGAAGGAGAGCGAGTTCTGAAGCCGCCATCGGGAGGCATGAAGCCACCAAAAGTCGTGTGTAGAGCTATCAAAGAGCTGTCCGAGGAAGATGCAGTCACTTACTACTCCTGTCGGACGCAACCAGGTCGTCCACGCGCCGTCGAGAGTGTATCATCTTGGTGCTCTTAGCGGATGCTGCACCATCGGACCCAACTTGTTCCGATCAACCTGAACCGGGCTGACGGTCATGGAATAGGTATGATCCAGGTGACTGTCTCCGTGTAATTTGTTGTTCCGCACATTGCCTTTATCTACCGTAGTAACCTTACCTACATAGGTAATTGGATCACTAGCGGAAAAACGACATGCCATGCTACCGCACTGAAGCACATCTGGGTCCTCACCAGGGGGTCAATAATAACCCCACAATTGACAGACACAAGTATATCCTCGTTGTAGCGGCATGTGCTTCAACCCAGAGCAATTGTGAATCGATCCATAGAAAGTTGTTCCTATTCATTTACACTATGTAGAGTATATATAGGAAATGATGACTAAGACATAAATAGAGACACTTAGTAAGAGATGAGTAAGCAATGATATCACATTCTTTTCTACTGCATAGTCACAACAGTTTACTGATGTGAATGCAGAGATTTGCTTGACATTCTGTAAAATTTCTGTCTGCAGTTTGCATTCACATTGTTTTATCTCACTTCACATCACTATTATCATTCAGTGCAGATAATGACAACTTAAACTGAAAAAAGTCTACTTTTAATTATATTTACAAAATTACTGACTGTTTCTATTTTAAGAAAAGTTCACAAAACTCTTTTCTCAATATGTTGTTGTCTTAATTTTAATTCAAAAATTAACAATACATAGAGCTGATTAAGTATTCTATTTCTAATATTATTATTATTTAATCTATAAGAATCTTTTTCTTAAGTCTCTTACATAGATTATATAAGCTTATATTTCTTTTATAAATCATTATTAAATCATTATTAATCATTACTGAAATTAAAACTTTTTGATCTTTCTTTTTAGCTTTATTACTTGTTTACTTCAACTTCAACTCATTATGTTATTATTGCAAATCTTTACTGAATTATTTTTAATCATTTAGTTTTTTCTTAATTCTATATAATGTTAAGACTTTCACTTTCTTTTAATTATGTCTCTCTTCTATCATGAATATTAAAGTTAAGTCATCAACATTTCTTTAGCTTTCAATAATCTTCTATAATGTATTTATTACATCATTCATTTCAGTCAAGATTAGTTCAAGAAAAGCAACATTTTAATGTGCTTTTAAAACATTCTGTAATGAGAATATAGATAAATTTACTCATTTATAACATTTTTATATCTTATAAATTGTCTTTTAAAAGAGATCTTCTTTCTCTTTTATTAAGAGCTTATATAGTTCTTTCTTTTGTCTGTAATTTCATTTAACTCAAGATATGATTAAAAATTCTTTATAAAAAGACAATGATAACTTTTTCTATTTAAGAATCTCATTAACTTCAGAGCTTAATTGTTATATAGATAGTTTAGCTCATTTTAGACTGCTTTGTAGCTCTGAATTAGCTCAAAATTTATTGACATTAAAGATATGTGCTTTCACAAACTAATTATTATAAATTAAATTTTATAAAATATGCTCTGCAGACATTTCTAATGTATAAATTTCTAATAAATGAGTTTTTAATATCTTATAAGATTCAAATCATTTAGCTTTAAACTTCTAAAACTCTTCATTTTATATAAATACTCAGCCTTCTTTCTTTATAATGCTTAACTGCATTATTTTATCATGAATCATTTTTGATTCAATAATCTTTCATAAAAGAATTTCATTAATAATTATTTAAATTATCTATATTTACTCAATCTATTTTAACTAATCTTTAAAGTCAATTTCTCTTAATGATCAGAGATTGTTTAAGTTGTCTAATAGTTGTAAATTTATTTTATACAGTAGATAGAATAAGCTCTATTTAGTTGTATTATAAGCTCAAATTTAAGTTACAAAAAGTGCTTGCAGTAAGTATTCATTTCATAATTAAGTTAATTTATTCATAAAATATTTTGTAAGCATGAAGCTCAACATTTTATTTAAGTTTTTTATCTTTTCATTTATACAGAAATAATAGAAAATCATTGTTCTGTAATGAGTTCTAAGCTTTTTTAAATAGTAGATCACAATACAGCTAAGAAAGTTCATATTATTATTGAATAGTAATTCTCTCAGTGAACTATAATTTATAAAGATTTCATTATATAGAAAATCTATAACTATTGTTTTTATTGCATTCAGAACAGCTTTAGTTACAGATCAGTCTGTAATATAATTAATTTTTATTATAATTTAGCAGTTTTCTCAGAGCATTTAAAATAATATGTTTATTATATTAATTTCTTATCTTTTAAATAATAATAAGTTCTTACAAGTCAAATATGAATGTTCTTCAATCTCTTAATGTTTTTAAGATTGTTAAGCAACTTAATAATTAAAACAACACTTTATAAATAATTTAATATTCTGCAATAGTTTATGTCATCAAGCTTAAAGTTAAATAACTTTTAACAGTTTTAACACTTCTAAATACTCATATTTGATGTATATATGTTTCAAAAAGTCTGCACAGTACTGAAATTATAGAAATAACACTTCATTGTTGTCTTACTTTTAAATTAAATACAGATTGTTCAATTTCAAATCATAATGCAGAAAATTGATTTATCACATTGTTTTTATATACATACTTGTAAAGCAATGACTTTTTTAGTTTTATATCATCTTTTAAATACAATATCATCACTTTCTCTCATTTCACATCATCTAACTCTCACAAAGCACCTAAAAACACTTTATTTACTGAGTCTTCTTTTATAAAATTAAGTTAATTGTTAAATATATAACTCATAATAGCTAACTATTAGTATAATGCTCACTTTTAACAGATTATAAGCTCAAATTAATGCAGTGATTTAATTTCTTGTCTAAAACCTTAAAGAGATATGTATTTAAGTTATCTTGCTAATGATTTAAGTTTATAATAAGAAAGTAAGCTTAAAGATTACAAGTTTAAATTACTATCTGTGTGCACTCTTTACATCTATGAATTAATCATGAGTCAATTGTAAGTTAGAGAAAGTGTTAAATATATAACTTATAATAGTTATGCTATTAGTGTGATGCTTACTTTTAACATTAATAATTAATTAAATCTAATATGACAGTCTGAGCTTCAGATTGATATTGAATGTCAAAATTATATTGCTGAAATTTGTTAATTCATTGAGCTAGTTATTTAAATGAGTATAGTGTATTCTTTAAATATTGTAGATCTTCATAATTCATAATGATAGTTATAGTATAATTATTTTTAATATAGTACTGTCAAGTTTAAAGTGCATACTTAATGATCAATAACTTCTTTTTATAAACAGAATAATTAAGCTCTGCATCTTGTAACTTTTAATTATTATAAATAACTAAATAAAGTTTCTCATTCATTTCATTCTGCATCAGAGCACAGTCAATTGCTTATTTGAAAGTGTTTATTTTGATAGTAAATGATTTGCATACAGCTATTTAAATAAGTATTGATTTAAATGTAAGTGCATTCTTAAACTGTTAAAAGACATTATTACATAATGCATTTCAGACAATGAATTAATTCTTCTTTATACATAACTTAATGTTGTTCTTCTTAAGTAAATTCAATAGCAATGCTGTAATCTATGCAAATTCTTATACAAATCATCAGTAATACAAAGTCAGTTCAAGAAACTGCTGTATATACAGCTATTTCTAGAATGTTGGCTTCTCAGTTTGCTCAGAACTTTTTGCAACTTTTTTTTGAAAATCACACTCAAATTCAGTGTTTTGATGTTAAAAT
>JAABUJ010001943.1_pt1 | contig 27759 bp, 29 predicted proteins | sample 5559131 | NCBI WGS metagenome assembly JAABUJ01 (sample SAMN10711875, study PRJNA513366) | rock metagenome | isolation source: Antarctica rocks | place: Antarctica: Victoria Land, Mt New Zealand nord | collected 2016-01-07
TTTCCTCCATACACCACGAGGGGCCGGGATTGCACCGACCATCAGATGAGTCAGTTATGACCAGGATCGCTCCTGGCCCCTCTCGTCCCCCGCTATCATCAGCGGTTTAGAGAGAACGGGTCGCACCACCAGCGTCTGTCTACCTTCGACTACCTCCAAGCGCGCGGCTTCGACATGACCATCATCCCAAGACACCCGCCGCTTGACACCCAGGACATTGTCGTACGAGGTCAGGGCGCCTCTGTATCGAGGGACTCGCGGTCCACCACGCGTTTCACCACCGGCGACGACAGCACGATCGAGGTCGAAAAGGGCCCCAGGGGCAGCAGCCGGTCGATCAGCGCCTCTAGGTGGGCAATGGATGTCACGGCGACCTTCATGATGTACGAATCGGTCCCCGTCAAGCGGTAGCACTCCCGAATCTCAGGCCGCTCGGTCGCTAGCGCGACGAGTCGCGCGCATCCCTCTTTTGAGGTGCTGATGCGGATGAACGCCCCAATCGACAGGCCCAGCCGGTCCATGCTGACCGCCGCGTGATACCCGGTGATGACGCCGGCCTCCTCCATCCGCTTGACCCGTTCCGCCACGGCCGGCAACGACAAATGCACGCGTCGCCCAAGCTCGGCGAAGGACAGGCGCCCGTTGTCCTGGAGCGCGGCGAGAATCTGCCAGCCCACGTCGTCCAATAGCTTCTCTTGATCTACGGTCATGCTGTTGATTTTCCTTTCGATCTCAAGCGATGTCATAGAAATGGCTGCTATTATGCCTTTGATTACCCATGACCATATCATATCATAAAGAAAGGCAGGACACCTCGTCTTGCACGACGTCGGGGTGACGCGAGACGCCGCGCGGGTGCGACGCCGGTCGCGACAGATCACGGGAGCGGGGAGATAGGACGCCGGTCGGGTTACCGGTGGCGCAGGTACGGATCGCGCGGCCGACCGACCGCCTGGGCGATGGGATTCCAGCCGGCACGCCGTTGCAGACGTGCGCGTCGGTGCGACCGAGCAGGCTGGTCGTGACCAGGGCTCGCTGGAAGCCGGCGTCCCCGCACGCGCGAATGACCCATTGTGGCTTTGATTGGCTACGTGATGACGACCCGTGATGACGAAAGGAATGAAGCGATGAACGTCGCACTTGGCCCTGTACGCGTACAGCTACAGATTACCTTTACCCCAACAGGGGCGAGAACAAGTAGTATGGACGCGCGCGAGCGCGCGGAACACCAGTGTGCCGCCCACTCAGCGATGGTTGAGCGCGCCTACAACTGGGAGCGCCGACAGCGCGCCGTCGAAAACAACCGCATGCGTTGGGAAAACATCACTCGCTGGCCATGATACGGGGGTCGCCGGCACGCTCGATACCGCTGGCGACATCGCTGGAAGGGCTGTCGTAGCCAACCTGACGGGGGTTAGCAGACCTAGCCAAATGAGCTGTCCCCAATGAGCAACATAGTTGTGGCCGAAAAAACGATCCCGTTGAGGTCGTTGTAGGCGTCAGTGAACCTTTGATCACATGCCTTTTCGGCCAGGGGTACGTTCGTGATTGGGGACGGATCATTTGGCTGAGTGTGGGGGTTAGCGCCCCTTTTTGCTCGTTGCTTCTAGCCTCACAAAGGAGGGGAACATGCATATTCAACGCCTGTCATGGGCCGGGATCAAAATCGAGGTAGGAACGACCACCGTGTTTGTTGACGCTATTGAAGATGCGCCCCATTGGAATATAGGAGCGGCGCCCGTGATACCGCTCTCCGCACAGACCGCACACCGCTACGCGGTGATCACCCATGCCCACGCCGATCATTATGATCCGGTCGCGGTGCAGTCGGTGCTTGACGATCAGGGTAGCGTGATCTGCCACCGATCCATCAGCGGGTCCGTCGCGCACAACAAACTCCGGGTCCAAGGGGTCGAGCTGTATGAACCGGCGCCGCTTGATTGGCTGTCCGCCGATGTTATGGCGACCGCCGTTCCCGCGTCAGATGGCTGGGGAGATCCACAGGTGTCGTGGATTATCGATGGCGGCGGACGACGGATCATCCACTGTGGGGACACGCTCTGGCATGGGCACTGGTGGAATATTGCCCGCCAGTATGGCCCGTTTGATCTCGCGTTTGTCCCCATCAACGGCGTCACCTACCAGCGCGGCCGCTATACCGGCAGTCTGATTCCGGCGACGATGACCCCGGAACAGGCTGTCACGGCAGGACATGTGCTCGGGGCGACGCGGGTGTGCCCTATCCATTATGGCATGCACGACCCGGGCCACTACGTCGAATATCCTAATGCGGAGGCGACGTTTCTGGACATAGCGCGACAGCTCGGTGTGCGCACCCTTGTGCTTCAGCCCGGCGAGTGGGTTGACTGGGACAGTCGTGCCGACACGGACGCATGACCGCACATGCGCGGCACGTAGGTGTCGGCGCCGGTTGTCCTCATCCGATCTTGGTGCAAGGGCACAATCTCGGTTTGTCGGCGCTCCAACAACGCAGCGTCCGCCGGACCCTTTATCTTGCCGTAGACACTCTCGACGGTTTCGTTGGGTTCTGCTGACGTGACGTGTTATGGCCGAAGGACCGCCAGGTGAGGCGCGTAGAGCCTGGCGATTTCGGCCGTTTTGACAGTCGTGGATCTTGAAAGGACCGGGGAATCGATGCGGCCGCGCGTTCGATACGAACACCTCTCAGGCACATCGGCAGAACCCAACGGAACCACGCAAGCGACGCGGATCGCGCGGTGCGCGGACAACGCACACCGCTTGTCACCATAGGGTAGAGGAGGGAGACGTGAGGGGTATGCACACAACGCGGGATCATCGAGGCGCGGGGCGCGGGGCCGTCGTCGTCACCGGGGCGTCGAGCGGGATCGGCCGGGCCTGCGCGGCGGCGCTGGACGCGCGGGGGTTCCGCGTCTTCGCCGGGGTGCGCACGGAGCGCGACGCCGCCGCGCTGCGGGGGGCGGCCTCCGACCGTCTGACCCCCGTGTTCCTCGACGTCGCTGACGCCGCCTCCATTGCCGTGGCGCGAGACACCATCGCGCGGGCGGTCGGGGAGGCCGGACTGGCCGGCCTGGTCAACAATGCCGGCGTGGGCCTCGCGGGGCCATTGGAGTTCGTGCCGCTCGACGAGGTACGCGCCCTCTTCGAGGTGAACGTCTTCGGGCCGCTCGCCGTGACACAGGCCTTCTTGCCGCTCGTTCACCGGGCGCACGGGCGCGTCGTGACCATCGGCTCGGTGGGCGGCGCGATCACCATCCCGTTCGGGGGAGCGCTTTGTGCGTCCAAGTATGCCATCGAGGCGCTCAATGACGCGCTCCGCATGGAGTTACGCCCCTGGGGCATACAGGTGAGCCTGGTGCAACCCGGCTCCATCGCCACGGAGGCCGTCGATAAGGTGACGCGGCAGAGCATGCGACTAGCCGACACACTCGCGGGCGAGGGCCATCCCTGGCACAGCGCGGCCCTCCAGAAGTTCGCCGCCGTGACCGCGGGGCGCGAGAAGAAGGGGAGCCCGCCCGCGGTCGTGGCCGCGGCGGTCGTCCACGCGCTCACGGTGGACAGGCCCAAGACGCGCTACCCGGTGGGCGCCCATGCCAGGCTGCTAACCATCCTGCCCCGGGTGCTCCCCGACCGGACGCTCGACACGCTGCGCCTGCGGCTATTTGGCCTACCGCGCGCCTTTGGCGTCGTGCGGTAGGCGCACGCGACCCTGGCCTGTCCCCGGTCCCATGGCCACCATCACACACCGGTAGTAGATCCCCACGGAGGACGACACAATGGTCATGAAGAATCACCACGCTGGTATGAATGCGTCGGAGCAGCCCGCACAGGAGTCCCGACTCCTCGTCGTCGCACGGCGAACGGCTACTGGCTCCCGTCTGTCACACCGACTCCCCGACCTTCACCGTATGCATCCCCTTACCTATCGTTTCCGAGAAAGCCCCGTCTTTCAAGGCGAGGATGAAGCGGATCGCGACAGCGACGGGCCGCGGCACAGGGCGCGGAGTCCCACGCCCTGTGGGATGGTATACGGGGGCCAGCACACTGGCATGGACGATATATGGGGCGATTCGACCGGGAAGGCCAGTCGGTCAAACATGGACCGCTTGTCGGTGGGCGCCTCAGCGGAGGCCGGCTGTCTGGTGCGAAAACCACGCACTGGATGTGCTCTCCTCTGGCACGTCGCCGTGGGGCACACGGAGACGCAAAACGCTTCCATGACCATACGCCTGCACACTGATGTGCAGGTCAAGGCGTCATCATGAATTTGCCCGGCTAGACGACCGCTCGGACGCCAGTGCCAGCGATAGGCGACGCATCCCCTCGCGGATGTCCCGCTCCGCGAGAGCCGCGTACCCCAGGAGCAGCCCACCCCTCTCGCCGGGCTCCAGTCGGTACGACGACAAGGGGGGTGTGTCGAGGCCATGGGCGGCGACTTGGCGGGCGCCATGCGCGAGGGGCGCGACGACGAGGCCATCGGCGCATTGTTGCGCGCGGCTTGGCCGGACTCCGCGCCGCTCGCCCGCCCGACGGGGCATGACGCGCCCTGAGTGGCCGCGGCGATGTATCGCGTCGCGCGACGCGCGACGCGCGACGCGCGTCGTGAGAAGGAGATAGGAAGAGATGGCAACGCCGGACAGGCCGACGCAATCGGTGATCACCGAGCTAGTCCGCCAGATCCTCCCGGACGCGGGTGGCAAGGAGGCACGGCTGCTGACTATCGAGTACGCGCCGGGTGTCCACACCCCGGCGCACCGCCACCCCGGCGCCGTGTTCGTCTACGTCGTCGAGGGGACGCTGACACATCAGATGGAGGGTGATCCGCCGCGGCAGTATCGCCCCGGCGAGCACTGGTACGAGGCGCCAGGGCTGTTGCACGCGGACGCCGGGAACGATAGCACCGCCACCAACGCCAAGATTGTCGCCTTCTACGTCGCTGAGCCGGGCGCCCCCGTGCTCGTGTTCGAGGACGCCGGCCTCCGGTGAGGCCCCGCGTCGGGGGCGGCATCATCCGTCGCCACCCGGGAAGGAGAGGGGAGGACACGCGACGATGAAGATATTCCTCGCGGGCGCGACCGGTGTCGTAGGACAGCCGCTCGTTGCGCTGTTGGTGGAGGCCGGCCACGCGGTGGTCGGCGCGACGCGCACGGCCGGGAAGGCCAGCCTGCTCCGCCAGCTCGGCGCGCGGCCCGTGGTCGTCGACGTCTTCGACCGCGACGGGCTCGCCGCGGCTCTCGGGGACGCACGGCCGGATGCCGTGATCCACCAACTCACGGACCTGGGCGCCGGCGACACGGTCGCGAACGCCTGGCTGCGCGCGGAGGGGACGCGCAACCTCGTCGACGCGGCCCGCGACGCCGGCGTCCGCCGCCTCGTGGCGCAGAGCATCGCGTGGGCCTATGCGCCTGGCGAGGGGCCCGCGCGTGAGGGCGAGCCCCTTGATGTGGGCGCGCCGCCGCCACGTCGCACGACCGTCGAGGGGGTGGTGGCCCTTGAGCGAGCGGTCGCCGCGATGGACGTCGGGGTCGTGCTGCGCTACGGGGTGCTCTACGGTCCGGGCACCTGGTACGCTCCAGGCGGGTCGGTCGCGGAGCGAGCGCGGCGCGGGGAACTGCCCGCCGATGCGGGCGTCACGTCATTCGTGCATGTGGCCGACGCGGCGCGGGCCGCGCTGCTGGCGCTCGACTGGCCGGCGGGGTCGGTGAACGTGGTCGACGACGAGCCGGCGCCCGCATCAGTGTGGCTGCCGGCCTACGCGGCGGCGTTGGGCGCCCTCCCGCCGCCATCCACGACACCCGAGCGGCCCAGGGGCGCGCGGGGGGCATCGAACGCGAAGGCATGTAACGAGCTGGGGTGGATCCCCCTCTACCCAAGTTGGCGCGAGGGCTTCCCGTGCACGCTGCGCTAACGGTGGGGACGCCGCGCCTCAGCGTGGCGGCGACGTCATAACGATCGGGCCGAAACGTGGTCCATGCGGAGCCAACGATTGCATGTCACGACAGAGGCGTCCGAACGGGCCTCCATCTCTGGTGAGAGGCCATTCTCCGGATGAATGTGCGTACCCTGACGTTCTTCCCCTTTTGTTTTGTTGTTCGTGGTGTGTGCCGCTCGGCCATGCATGCTGTCCGCTTCTCCTGCCGAGGTCTGGGCGGCTCCGGACGTATCCTTCCTCGCCAGATGGACTCACGGCTACGCTTGATGGGTGTGCTGGCTACCTGACCCATCCGGCCACACAACACAGGCCGGATGGGTCAGGTAGCCAGCACAGGTGGTCCTGGGAGGTCGGTGTCCTTATACGGTGGCGCTTGAGGCGCGGCTTTCTATCGTCGATTCGCCCCAGGAATGGCGGTGGGGACGGTCAATCTGTGTGAAACGGTCGAGTCCGTAGGGCACGCTATCCTTTCCCCATCACCCGTCGTTCTGGCCGGCTCGTCACCGGCCACGTCCCTCCATTGGGGGGACAATCGAAGCTTAATGTATAAGGGCACGCCTGCGGATGGAGAAAGGTGTTGTGCTTCCCCGCTCATATTGTCTGGGTAGGACGAGCCACGGACGAGCGCAGCGAACCACGCTGGCGCCGTTGCCGCACATCGTCGCGTGGGTGGCCCTTGACAGGGGACACGATGTGCTCTATAGTACCACCATACCCACACCGGGGGGGTGTGGGTTTAGAAGCAACGGACGGGTACGGCTCGCATGCCGCGTCGCCCGCTGCGACCCCGTGTGACACCTGCGCCGCACGGCCCTTTTTTGTCTCGCGTAGACCCACCCCCAGGGGGCATGGGTTTACGGGAAGGAGAGTCCAATGTCCACGTCTACCACCCCACCCGACTCGCGCCGCTGGCAGGCGCTCATCCTGCTCAGCGTGGCCCAATTCATGGTGATCCTCGACGTCTCGATCGTCACCGTGGCGCTGCCCGCCATGGCGCGCAGCCTGGGCTTCAGTGAGCAGAGCTTGCAGTGGGTCCTCAACGCCTACCTGCTCGTTTTCGGCAGCGTGCTGCTGCTCGGCGGCCGCGCCGCCGACCTCTTCGGCCGCCGCCGCATGTTCAGCGTCGGCCTGGCCATCTTTGGGCTGGCCTCGCTCGTCGGTGGGTTCGCTCCCTCGGCCGGCGTGCTCATCGCCGCTCGCGCCGTGCAGGGCCTCGGCGCGGCTATCATCGCCCCGGTCGCCCTCTCGATCATCCAGACGCTGTTCGCCCACGACCCCAAGGAATACACCAAGGCCATGGGTATCTGGGGATCCTCCGCGCCCGTGGGCGGCGCCGCCGGCGTGCTACTCGGCGGCGTGCTGACGCAGACCCTCGGCTGGGGCTGGGTCCTCTTCGTCAACGTGCCCGTCGCCGCGCTCGCCCTCGCGCTCACGCCCCTGCTGCTCCACCATGGACGGCCCGCGGGGGCGCGCCCCCACCTCGACCTGGCCGGCGCGCTCTCCGTGACCGGAGCGCTCGTGCTCCTGGTCGATGCCATCGTCGAAGCCAACGGCGCGGGCTGGACCGCGCCCCGCACCCTTGGCCTGGTCGCCGCCGCGGTCGTGCTCCTGGTGGCCTTCATCGCGATCGAAACGCGGGTGAGCCAGCCGCTGGTCCCGCTCGGCGTCTTCCGCGCGCCGAACTTTGCTGGCGGGGCGCTCCTCACGGCGCTGCTTGGCGCGGCCTGGATCCCGACCTGGTACGTCATCTCGCTCTACGCGCAGCAGGTCCTCGGCTTCTCGGCCCTCCAGGCGGGGCTCGCCTACCTGCCGATGACCCTCCTGCTCATCGTGATCATGCTCGGCGCGATCTCCACGTTGATCGGGCGCGTCGGCATCAAGCCGCTCGCGCTCGGCGGGCTCGCGCTCCTCGCCCTCGGCGCGCTGCTGTTCGCGCGCGCCCCGGTGGGCGGCACGTACGCGGCCGACATCCTGCCGGCCTCGCTGGTCGCGGCGCTCGGCATGGCGCTGGCCTTCGTGCCGATCACTATCGCCGGCCTCTCCGGCGTCGGTTCCGCGCAGGCGGGGCTGGCCTCGGGGGTGCTCAACACCGCCTACCAGATCGGTTCGGCGCTCGGGCTCGCCATCGCCGTGGCCGTCGCGACGGCGCGCACGACGGGGCTGCGGGCCGGGGGGACGGGCCACCTCGCGGCCCTCACCGGTGGGTTTGCCGGGGCCTTTGTTGTGGCGGCCGCACTCGCGGCTCTGGGCGTGGCGTTCGGGCTGGTCGCGATCCGCACGCCGCGCGCCGCGACAACGACACCGGAGACTGCGGGTGCGGCCGGTGCGGCGGGGGAGCGCCGGCCGGTGGGACGCGCCGCGTCGTGACCCTTGACAGGTCGACGCGGAGGTGGGACACTGTCCTGTAGATACCCCCTCCCAGGGGGTAAGGGTAAACAGGAGAGAGACCCATGCAAACATCGAAAGAAGACGCGCTCAAGCGCCTGAGCTACATTGAGGGCCACCTGCGGGGCATCCGCAAGATGGTCGACGAGGAGCAGTACTGTGTGGACATCCTCAAACAGACCCACGCCGTGCAGCGCGCCCTCGACAAGTTTGATGAGGTCCTGATGCAGGGCCACATTGCCCACTGCGTCCCCGAAGGCATCCGCGAGGGCCGCGACGAGCAAGTGCTGGGCGAACTCCAGCAACTCTTCGAGCTCTCGCGTCGCTAAGTAGGTGCTGGTAAGTTCTTGCACGACTCTCACGCCTGGCCGAGCGTGTCCCACAGGCGCTTTGGCATGCACGAACTTAGCAGCATCTACTTAGCCTGGATTATTCATGAGCAATTTGGTCTAACCAGATTGACCGCATTTGGCTGAACACCCACCTCTGTAGACCGGCAGAAGCGGCCGTAGAGCCGATGTTGGCGTCCAAAGTGGACTCTGGGAGCCTGCAAAGCCACCATCGGCAGCCAATCCAATTCGATGAATGTTTTCATGAATAATCCAGGCTAAGTAGACACTGGTAAGTTCGTGCACACCCGGTACGGCTGAATGCGTGTTTCTCGCAGCATCTTTGACTTGCACGAACTTACCGACACCTACTTAGGGGACGCCGGGACGACGACACCAAGAAAGACGGAACATCTATGGCAATCGACGAACGACAACACGGAGTGATGGCGCCGGCCGCGCCACCGCCTCCCACGCCAACCCGCGCGGTGGACCTGCCGATCACGGGCATGACCTGCGCCTCGTGCGTGCGCCGGGTCGAGAAGGCGCTGGCCAGGACGCCCGGCGTGCGCGAGGCCAGCGTGAACCTGGCGACCGCGCGCGCGCGGGTCTCCTACGATCCCGCGGCCATTGACCTCGACGGGCTCGCGGCGGCGGTGGGCAAGGCGGGCTACGGTGTCCGTGAACTGCCCGCCGAGGCCCCGTCCGCGCCCGCCCCGACACCGGTGGCGGAGCCTGCGACGCCCGGCGCGGTGACGCTGCCCATCAAGGGCATGACGTGCGCCTCCTGCGTCCGGCACGTCGAACGCGCCCTCGGCAAGGCGCCCGGCGTGCGCGCGGCGACGGTCAATTTGGCGACCGAGCGGGCGCATGTTACCTTCGACCCCGCTGCGGCTGACCTGGATGGGCTGCGCGCCGCGGTTGAGCGGGCCGGCTACACAGTGGGGCCAGTGGACGCCGGGGAGGCGACATCCCCGGCCGCGCCGGCGAGCGCCCCAACGGTGGCCGCGCCCATCGACCGGCACGCCCAGGAACGGGCGCGCGAGATCGCCGACCTGCGGCGCAAGGCGCTGGTGAGCCTGGCCGTGGGCGCGGTGATGATGGCCCTGATGTACCTGCCGCTGGGCCTCGACATGGCTCTGCTCGCGCCGGCGCTGCTGATCGCGGCGACCGTCGTGCAGGTCTGGGCCGGCCGCGGCTTCTATCGGGCGGCGTGGGCCGCCGCGCAGCACGGCGGGACGAACATGAACACGCTCGTCGCCGTGGGCACGAGTATGGCCTACGGCTACAGCGCCTTCGTCACGCTCTGGCCCACGCTGGCCGCGCGCTGGGGCTTCCCCGCTCACCTCTACTATGAGTCGGCCATCTTCATCATCGGCTTGATCCTGCTCGGCCGTTGGCTCGAGGCGCGCGCCAAGGGCCAGACGAGCGCCGCGATCAAGGCGCTGATGGGCCTGCAGGCCAAGACGGCGCGCGTCATCCGCGACGGCAGTGAGCGGGACATCCCGATCGAGGCGGTCGTGATGGGCGATCTGGTGCGCGTCCGCCCCGGCGAGAAAGTGCCGGTGGATGGCGCCGTGGACGCGGGCTGCTCGACGCTGGACGAGAGCATGCTGACCGGTGAGAGCCTGCCCGTGGAGAAGGGACCGGGCGACGTCGTGATCGGCGCCACGCTCAACAAGACCGGTTCGTTCACCTTGCGCGCCACCAAGGTCGGCAAGGACACGACGCTGGCACAGATCGTCCGCCTGGTCGAGGAGGCGCAGGGCTCCAAGGCCCCGATCCAGCGCCTGGCCGACACCATCGCCTCCTACTTCGTGCCGGCCATCCTGGTCCTGGCCGCGCTCACCTTCGCGGGCTGGTTCGCGCTCGGCCCGGAGCCGCGCCTGACCAACGCGCTGATCGCGGCCATCGCGGTGGTCATCATCGCCTGCCCCTGCGCGCTGGGCCTGGCCACGCCGACGGCGATCATGGTCGGGACCGGCAAGGCGGCCGAGTACGGCATCCTGATCCGTAGCGGCGCGGCGCTGGAGCAGGCGCGGCGCGTCGGGGCGATCGTGCTCGACAAGACGGGCACGCTCACGCGTGGCAAGCCGGCCGTGACCGACATCGCGGTGGCCGACGCCTGGATGGAGGAGCACGCCCTGACGCGGGAGGACGCGGAGCGGGAGCTGCTACGGCTGGCGGCGTCGGCCGAGCAGGGCTCCGAGCACCCGCTGGGCGCGGCCATCGTCGCGGACGCCCGTGCCCGCGGCCTGGCGCTGGCCCAGCCCGAGAGCGCCGACGCGGCCCCCGGACGCGGCCTCGCCGCCGTGGTCGAGGGGCACGCCCTGCTACTGGGCAACGCGGCGCTGATGGACGACTGGGCCAGCCGCTCGCCGCGCCAGGACGCGGCCGCGGCCGACCTGGCGGCGTCGGGCAAGACGCCCATGTACGTGGCGATAGATGGAACGCCCGCGGGCCTGATCGCCGTGGCCGACACGCTCAAGCCGGAGTCGCGCCAGGCCGTGGCGGAGCTCGGCGCGTTGGGTCTGGAGGTCTGGATGCTCACCGGCGACAACCGCGCCACGGCCGCGGCGGTCGCCCGCGAGGTGGGCATCCCACCGGAGCGCGTGCTGGCGGAGGTGCGGCCCGACGGCAAGGCCGCCGCGGTCGCGGACCTCCAGGCGCGCGGCATGGCGGTGGCGATGGTGGGCGACGGAATCAACGACGCGCCGGCGCTGGCGCGGGCCGACCTCGGCCTGGCCATGGGCGCCGGGACCGATGTGGCCATGGCCGCCTCGGATGTCACCCTCGTCGGCGGCGATCTGCGCGGCATCGTCACCGCCATCGCGCTCTCGCGCCAGACGGTGGGCGCGATCAAGCAGGGTCTCTTCTGGGCCTTCGCCTACAACGTGCTGCTGATCCCGGTGGCGATGGGGCTGCTCTACCCGCTCCTGCATGTGCAGCTGAGCCCGGTGCTGGCGGCGGCGGCGATGGCGATGAGTTCGGTCAGCGTAGTGACCAATGCGCTGCGCCTGCGCGGCTTCACGCCGCCCAGGGACGCTCACGCGATCTTACACCCCGGCCTGGGGGCGCGCGTCCGCGCGTGGGGCTATCTGGCGGGCATCGCCCTGGTGGCCCTCGCCGTCGGCGCGGGCGCCCTGTGGGCCAGTGGGCGCAACACAGGAGGAATGCACACGATGGGAGCGGGGATCATGGACACGCACAACACACAGGGCATACACGGCGGCCACGCCGCGGGGACGATGGACGCGGCGGTGGACCCGGCCGAGGCCGGCGTGCGCGTGGAGGGAGCGAGCGCGCCGGCGCGGCCCGGCCAGCCCGTCACGATCAGCTATCGCGTGATCGACGCGCGCAGCGGTGCGGTGTTGACAAGCCTCCCGCTCAGCCACGAGCGGCCGATGCACCTGATCGCGGTCAGCCGCGACCTGGCGCACGTCCAGCACATCCACCCGCAACGCGGGCCGGACGGCGCGTATAGCGTGCGCGTCACCCCGGCCGCGCCCGGCACCTACGTCCTCTACGACGAGTTCGTGCATGGGGGGCGGACGGTGCTCGACCGGCGTGAGTTGGTGTACGGGCAGCCCTCGACACACGGCGCGGCGCTCGTGCCTGACCTGACGCCGCGGACCGTCGACGGCGTGACCGTGGCCCTGGACGCGCCGCGCGTGCTCGCGGCCGGCCATGAGGCGCGCTTCACCTATCGGCTGACGCGCGACGGCCACCCGGTGACCGACCTCGCGCCCTACCTGGGCGCGGCGGCGCACGTCGCCATCGTCTCGGAGGACACGCGCGCCTTCACCCACACGCACGGCACGGCGTCCAGCGCGGGACCCACGGGGCGCGGGGCGATGGCCGGGATGGAGATGGACGCCCCACCGGCCGCGTTCGGGCCGGAGGTGACGTTCACCCACACCTTCGGCCGCCCCGGCCTCTACAAGATCTGGGGCCAGTTCGGCTATCACGGCCGCGTCCTCACCGTGCCGTTCGTCGTCCAGGTCCGCTAGGCGTGGTGCGATAGGGACATATTTTTTGACTCGTTGAAACCCCTACCCAGTGGGTAGGGATACAAGACCACAAAGGACAGGGATCACCATGACACAGACCATTCTCACCGTCCCCGACATCACCTGCGCACACTGCGAGCGGACCATTACGAACGCCCTCACACCCCTCGATGGCGTGCGGCGCGTGACCGTGGACATCCCGGCGAAAGAGGTCCGCGTGGACTACGACGAGGCGGCCATCACCGTGGATCGGATGCGGCAGGTCCTCCAGGAGGAGGAGTATCCCGCCGCAGCGGAGACCCTGGTTGGTCCGGTTGGCCCGCACGCACGCCCCGTCGCGACCGTCGCACCGGCGACGGCGACGACGACGGCGACCCTGGTGAGAGATCCGGTGCGCGGGATGGACGTGGACCCGGCCACCACGCGGCACACCGGCGTGTACCAGGGGCAAACCTACTCCTTCTGCTCCCCCGGCTGCATGGCGGCCTTCACGGCCGATCCACCGCGCTACCTGGGCGCGAGCGACGGCGGCGCGGCCTGCTCATGCTCGTGCTGCCACTAGCGATCGCACCCGTGACGCGTTATCTACCGCGATACATCACCTATCGCGGACAGGAAAGTCAGGAATGTCAGGAATGACAATGGAACGCCACGTACCGCTCATCATCGGCTACGACGGCTCCGAGAGCGCCCGGCACGCGATCACACGCGCCGGCCTGCTCTTCGCCGGCCGTCCGGCCGTTGTTCTCTACGCCTGGGAGTCCCTGGAGACCATCGCCGCCCACCACAGCGTCTGGGACTCCGCCGCCCCCGCGACCCTGCGCGACGCCGACGCGGTCGCCCACCGCGCCGCCGAGCGCGTCGCGGCCGAGGGGGCCGCGCTCGCCCGCGCGGCTGGCCTCGACGCCGAGCCGCGTGTCGACGTCAGCCCCGTCGGCGCCTGGGAGACGCTCGTGCGCGTTGCCGACGAGACGGATGCGGCGCTGATCGTCCTGGGGGCGCGCGGCCTGCGCGGCCTGCGTTCGCTCATGCTCGGCAGCGTCTCCGACGGTGTCGCGCATCACGCCCGCCAGCCGGTGCTCATCGTCCCCGCGCCGACGCTCGCCGAGGCCCGCCGGACGCACGGGACGCCAGAGCCGACAACCGCCGGAACCCACGCCTAACACGCTCTGGCGCGCCGCGCCGACACGGGCCGTAGCGCGGCGCGCCAGAGCGCGCGGTCGCGGGGTAGAAAGGAGGAACATGTGAACACAGCGGCCAAGACGGCGCGCCACACCCCCGTCGCCCGGCGGGTGGTCCTGACGGGCGGCGCCCTCGCGGCGTTCCTCACCGTCGGGCACACCGCCATCGACATCTTCCCCAGCATGATCACGGCGCTCTTGCCGCTCATCCAGGCCCGTTTCAGGCTGACGGAGACCATCCTGGCCTTCCTCGTGGCCACGCTCGCGTTCAGCTCCTCGCTCATCCAACCCTTGGTGGGCGCGCTGGCCGACCGGCTGGGCCGGCGCCGCGTCGGCGCGCTCGGCCTGATCCTCACAGCGGCGCTGTTGAGCCTGGTGGGGGTGGCGCCGACGACGCCCGTGCTGTGGGGCCTGCTCCTCGTGGGCGGGCTCGGCTCCGCCGCCTTCCACCCCGTCGGCGCGAGCATCGCACGGACGGCGGGCGGGCGGCACGCCGGTCTGGCGGTCGGCCTCTTCACGACGGGGGGCACGATTGGGGTGGCGCTGGGCCCGGTCATCGCGCTCGCCCTGGTCTCCACCGTCGGCCGGGGCGCCACCCCCTGGCTGATGCTCCCCGCCGTCGTCATGGGCCTGCTGATGCTGGTCGTCGTGCCGCCCCAGGAGCGTGCGCCGCGGAAGGCCCGGTCCCGGCTCGTCGACGCGCGGCTGGTGGCCGGGCCGGTCGGATTGCTCGCGCTCACGGGGATCTTCGGCAGCGTCGCGTTTATCACCTTCACCAGCGCCGTGCCGCTGTGGCTCGTGACGGCGCGCGGCGTGGCGCGCGACGCCCCCCTCATCGGCTGGACGCTGACCGCGTTCTCTCTCGCGGCGGCGCTGGGGGGGATCGGCGGGGCGGCGCTCGGCGCCCGCGTGCGGCGCCAGACGCTCATCCCCGGCGCCATGCTGCTGGCGCTGGCGCCGCTGCTCGCGCTCTTCTCCCTGCGCCCTGGCACGCCCCTCTATTTCCTGGCGGTCGTGCTGGCCGGCGGCCTGATCAATGCCGGCGCGCCCCTGCTGGTCGTGAGCGCGCAGGACCTCGCGCCGCGCGCCGTGGCCGCGGCGTCGGGGATGCTGATGGGCTTCAGCGCCGGCGCCGCCGGGGTGCTCTATCTCGGCATCGGGCGGCTGCAGGAACTCATCGGGTTGGCCCCGGCGATGCGCCTCGCGTACCTGACCCTGATCCCAGGGGCGGTGGTGGCCTGGGCCGTCTTGACCCGCTACCGCGCTGCGGCGGACGCGACCGGGAGGACCCCGATCACGGGGCTCATGGGGTTGCCCTGCCTCTGCCCGCTGTGCGCCTGCACGCCCTGCCCGTGCGCCGATCCACGCGCGGACCACGCTATCCCCGCCGCCGTGGCCGACGCGCGAGCGGTTGCGCGCCCTGGTGGGGCGCGTCCACCGCGCCAGCAGGACAGAGGTGGCGCCATGACCCGTTTCCTGCGCCCGGCCGTGGCGCTGCCCGCGCTCCTGGGCGCCGTCCTGCTCGCCGCGCTCCTGACCGTCGGGGAGTGTTTAACGTCTGTCTGTTACGGTGGAAGTGGGAGGAGTTGACTCGGTTTAACGTTGCGCCTCGACGCTTGTAGTTGAGCTGTCGCTCCTCCTGCTCCCGCGCACGGCACGGTAGACCGGACGGAAGGCTGTTCGTCGATCATCACCACTTGTCGAGTCACAACCGCTTTTCACGCTCGGAAACGTACCCCTTTGGCCGTTCCTCAGTGCAAACCAATGGCCCATTTTTGTTCCTCGGCGCAAAGTTCAACTGCAAAAAGCGCTGGGTGGCAGGAGACGGCCGACGGGTGCCAGCCGTGGAATGATGCCTCCAAGTGCAAGGCTAGACTGCAAAACAGTGCAAAGATGTTCTTCAAGGCACAGTTAGTCCTCTTGGTCTTCTTGGTTGTGATCTTGGTGTTGAGCGCGGAAGCGCTGGACCCGTGCACGTGTGCCGGCGCGTTGGGCCTGGTAGCGGCACCAGTCCCCGCAATACCGTGGGGTGGGACCGGGGAAACGCTGCTGCGTGACGGTCCGCTCACAGTAGTGGCAGATGAACGTCACCGGTCGGGTCTGAATGGTGCGCCGGTACACCGGCTGCGTGTAGGGCAGCACATCCGCTAAATCGCCGAAAATCTCGACGGTCTGCTGTACCGGCGGCGCCGGCTGCTCATCGCTCATGCGACGCCGGCGCGAGTGGTTCGCGCGCTTCGACGGACCGTACATGGCGCTGTGGTGGGTCCCGGCGGGCCACCGTCCCGATGTCGCGGAGGCCAAGGAACGCCTGGACCACCTGCGCGCCCACGGCCCGACGCCGGTCGCCTTCTCGTTCACGCACGCATTCCCCGCGCCGGGCGAGACACACATCAGCAGGGCCGGCGGTATCGAGGCGACCTGCGGCGTGTGATGCGACAGGGCGGAATCGTCGGGACAACTGAGTTCTGGACAAAGGGAATCGCATCGTGACACATGGCTTGACGGCTATCGGCCTCTTGGGCACGCGCTTCACGATGGAGCAGGAGTTCTATCGAGGGCGGCGGCAGGAGCGCTATGGCCTCGATGTGCTCATCCCGGACGCGGAAGAGCGCCAGGTCGTGCACGAGGTGATCTACCGCGTCCAACCCTAGGTCACCGACGCTGTACGATCGGACCCCATGCGCAGGCCTGGCCCGAGCCCAGGACCAACGTGCTAGCTTTCTGTATCCATGGGCTGCTGTGACCAGCGTTCGGCGAAGAGATCGTCGCCCGGCGGGTATCCCGGCAACGGTCCACCCTGACCGGCCCGCAGCCCATCAAGGGCGATGGCGATGACGCGTGTCCTGGCGTTGCGCTCGGCTGCGGTGGGTTCGAGTTGGTCTCGTTTGCTGAGCTGTACGATCAGCGCTGTGATGTCGAGGGATGTCACGTCGGATCGCAGGACCCCTGCGGCATGCGCCCTGGCCAGGAGCGCGTCGGTGACGGCGTCGGATGTCTTGAACTTGGCCAGCATCTCGTCGGTCACAGCAATGGCGCCGGCGAGCGGCGCCAGCGAGCCGGCGCGGGATGCGACACAGGCGGTGACGTAATGCGCCAGCCCCTCCCAGGGGTTGGCGTGCGCTAAACCCTCTTCCGCGGCCTCGATCCACCGGTCGAGCGCCACGACGCACAGGCGTTGGAAGAGGTCGTCTTTCGTGCGGTAGCGGCGATACAGGCTCCCGATCCCCACGCCCGCACGAGCAGCGATCGCCGCCACCGACGCGTGTGGGCCGTCGACGGCCAGGACCTCTTGCGCGGCGTCGAGCAAGGCGCGGTCGTTGCGGTCGGCCTCCGCCTGCCGCGGAGCTTTGCGGATGCGCTCGGTCATGTCCTCATCCTACTCTACTTGCGGAGTTCATCGCTCCGTTATATACTAAGCTTAATCGGAGTACTTTAATCCGTTTGAGGCGTGAGCGAGAGGGGCAGCGTGTGCGTGCAGTGGTGATGAGGGAGTTCGGAGCCCCAGAGGTGCTCCAGGTGCGGCAGGTCGCCGACCCGCTTCCGGGCGCGGGGCAGGTGCTCGTCGCGGTGGAGTTCGCCAGTATCACCTTCGTCGAGACCCAGATACGCGCCGGTCGCGGCCCGGCCGCGCACAGCAAGCCCGCGCTGCCGCGGATTCCTGGCAACGGCGTCGGGGGGCGCATCAGCGCGGTCGGACCCGACGTGGACCCTGCTTTGGTCGGGGCGCTCGTGGTGACGACGACCGGCGGTGACGGCGGGTACGCCGAACTCGCCGTGGCCAGGGCAGACGACACAGCGCCGGTCCCACAGGGGCTTGCGCTGCGGGATGCCGTCGCTCTGCTGGCCGATGGGCGCACCGCGGTGCGCCTGCACCGTCAGGCGGGGGTGGCGCCCGGCGAATGGGTGCTCGTCGAAGCCGCCGCCGGAGGGGTCGGCAGCCTGCTCGTGCAGCTTGCCGCGGAGTCGGGCGCGCGTGTGGTCGGCGCCGCGCGGGGCACAGAGAAGAGGGGACTGGTCGCGTCCCTTGGCGCGACGAGCTACGTCGATTATGCCCAGCCCGATTGGGCGCGGCTGGTCATCGACGCCACCGGCGGCGCGGGAGTCGATCTTGTCTTCGACGGAGTCGGAGGCACGATCGGCGCTGCGGCGCTCTCGGTTCTGCGCGCCGGTGGCCGCGCGAGCATCTACGGGATGGCCAGTGGCGCATGGACGGAACTCGACGACGACGCGATCGCGGCGCGTTCGGTCACGATCATCGGGGGCGCGCCCCCGACCCCCGCCGAAGCGCGTGCGTTCACTCAGGAGGCGCTGCGCCTCGCGGCGGCCGGGCGGCTGCGGCCGGTCATCGGCCAGACCTTCCCGCTCGCCGAGGCGGCCGCGGCGCACCGGGCCATCGAAGCCCGCGCGACCACGGGCAAGACATTGCTCATCCCATGAGCGCCGATACCGCACAGGTGACGCACGCGACGAGACAGGCGTGTGTACGCTACGTGAAAAGCAAGCCATGACGCTACCGATCTGCTCTACCAGCATCACAGCGGACGGAGGCCGCGCGTGCTGGATGCGGTACCGTCCGCAGACCAGCGTGCTCAGCATCACGACCCGTGCGATGACCGGTGCCACTGTTGTCAGGCCGATAATTGTTTTCCAAGTGGCCAAGCCGTCCGAATGGGTGACCGCAGGGGTCAGCCGCGTGTGTTACCCTGCGGGACTGCGCGACGCCAGTCAGCGCGTGGTCATAGACCAGACGCCTGGCCGAATCTTCGGATAGCGATCGCCTCATTTTGGTCGGCTTTTCGCATGGCGTACACACAGGCGGGTGAGCGGGGCTCGTCCGTGGTCACCTTCTCGGCGCGTGACCCACCAGCGTGCGTGCCCATGCGAAGAAGCATTTGACCGCTTCCATATCCCGCTTTCGCTGAACATGGAGTCGATCAGGTTCCCATCCGCGTCGATGGCCCGATACAGGTAGTGCCAGCGCCCGTCCACCTTCACATATGTTTCATCCGCATGCCATTTTTGCCCCCTCGCTTGGCCCGCAGGCGCTCCGTCAGCAACGGAGCGAACCGCTCCTCCCACGCCCGGACAGTCTCATGGCTGAAGGTGAAGCCCCGCGTGAGGAACGACTCCGCCAGGTCGCGCAGGCTGAGTTTGTCGCGCAAGCGTCAGAGGACCACGAGCAGCGCAACATCGGTGGGGACCTGCAGGTGGTTGAAGGGCGTCCCCGTGCGTTCATGGAAGGTGCGCCGACAGGGCTGGCGGCAGAACAGGCGATACCCCAACGCAGTTGCCCGCTCCAACTCCTGTGGCGCATCCCCTTGGCAGTATGGGCAGGTCATCGTCCCCTCCTCAGCGCACCGCTATAAAAGGAGAAGGATACCCGACCGACTGCCTATCGACCACCTCTCATGCTGAATTCTGACGCATCCTGCCCGTAGCGGGGGTCTACCGGAGCCGCCGCTCCAGCAAGCTATCCAGCACGGTCAGGGCCGCCATTGTCAATAGTCGGCCGTAGATGTACCACCCCTCGTGAGAGTGCGTACTTGACGTTGGTGGGCCGCATGAACATGCGATCACATGTCGCCGAGGGCGCTAGCTTCTGGCAGACACCGGTCCATCCGATCCTCTGACACACACCCATCGCCCCTTCGTGCATGGCTATGCGCGGTGCCACAGGGCTACCAACGTCAAGTACGCACTCTCCCCCTCGTCGGCTATCGGGTACCAGCGATTGTGAGAGTGCGTACTTGACGTTGGTGCCCGAGCGGATAGATCCGGAACGCAATGTGCAGACAACTACTCGCCCTCACAAGGAGCGCGCTACACGCTGCCCATCTTGTACAGCGACACTCGGCTCTGCGGCGCGCTCCCACCTTTCGACCCGTTACCAACGTCAAGTACGCACTCTCGCGATTTGTCGGCCATAGGGTACCAGCCCTCATCACTGGCGGCGTGCCTTCCCCCTCTTCGTGTTGTTTCGTGTTGCCTTGCCATAGGCCGTGCGTCCCGCGCCCGCCTAAGCCGCGCCCTCCATAACCCGCGTGCCCGCGACATGGTCGTAGGGCGTCCGCCGGCTCCCGACGAAGAGCGCGGCCACATACCAGGCCGCACCGCCCAGGGCGACGGTGTATCCCGCGACGTTCCACGCCGCCGGCGGCGACACGAAGGGTTGGCCCGGCGTGTGCCAGATCGCCGTATGCGCGACTTCCCAGGGGGCAAACTTGACGGCCGACCGGACCAGGCTGTGCCCCAGCGGGACGCGTCCCCCCTCTGTTGTCGTCACCCGCAGTCCCAGCGCGCGCTTGCCCAGCGTCGCCTGGGCGGGCGCGGCTTCGGACAGCGCGAAGTACAGCGCCACGGGCAACGTGAGGGTAAGGAATGCCGCAGCATGGCCCTGTAGCTTCTCGGCATCAGTGCGCGGCAGCGCGAGGTGCTGATGCAGCGCCGCGCGGGCGGCGACGCCGAGGCCGGTGAGAAGCCCGATGTAGGCGGCGATGACCGCGTAGTCGATGGCAAAAGCGGCGACCCGCCGTGTGCCCCGTGCCTTCATGAGCCGTTTCCGTGTCCGCATGTGATCCCCCTGCCGGCAGTGTCGCCGGGGCCTGCCCGTCCCATCGTGATCCATCGCCCGCTCGTCGCGCACGCTCGGGTAGTCATGATGAGATCACTATAGGCCATGCGGCGGTCGCCGCGCAACTGAGGGGTCTGTGGGCCGCGCTTCCCTCTCGTCCACCGCTCGGTCATGCCAGCGGGCGCCATCATCCGGCCTCGTTCGATTCCTAGAGCACGATTGATCACCCCCCTTCGCCAGGTGGCGCCGCGTGCCGCCGCGCGCGATGCTGCCGCACGCGCTCGCGCGTCCGCGTCCGCTGCGCCTGATCCCGGCACCAGTCGCCGCAGTAGCGCGGGGTCGGGCCGGGGAAGCGTTGCTGCGTGACCGTGCGCGCGCAGCCCGCGCAGGTGAAGGTGACGGGCCGCGTTTCGATGATCCGGCGGTACACCGGTTGGGTGTACGGAAGGACAGCGGCCAAGTCGCCGAAAATCTCGACCACGCGCCGTTGCGTGGCCGCCCCCGCAGAGGCCTCGTTTTCGTTCCCTGTAACGGGTAGTTGCACGCCCTCGTTACCATTGCTCACGAGCCGCCTCCCTTTTCCCCGCCCCGCGGGCCCTGTGTCGGGGTCGTCCGCCGAGCGCGGTAGCTCACGCCGGTCACGACCAGCGTCTCGGCGTGGTGCCCCAGGCGATCGAGCCCGGCCGAGGCCAGCAGCGGGTCCCCGAAGAGGTCGGGCCACTCCTCCGGCACCCGATTGCTCGTCAGCACGATGCTGCCGGCCTCGTACCGCTCGTTGATGATGTCATATAGGTCGGCGGGGGCGTGACCGTCGAGGGGCTTGAGGCCGAAGTCGTCCAGGATGAGCACGGCCGGGCGCAGGTAGGTGGCCAGGCGCTTGTCGTAGGTCCCGTCGGCGCGCCCGCCGTTGAGGTGGCGTAGCATCTTGTGCGTGTTCACGAAGAGCACGTCGTGGCCCTGCCGGCAGGCGTCGTGCGCCAAGCCCTGCGCGACGTGACTCTTCCCCGTGCCGGTCGGCCCGCAGATCAGCACAGTGCGCTTGTCCCGGATGTACGCGCCGCCGGCCAACGCCAGCACCTGCTGCCGGTTGAGGCTCGGGGCGGCAGCGAAGTCGAAGGTCTCGAGGGTCTTCGTCGCGTTGACGGCGGCCCGCCGGAGACGCTGGGCCAGCTGCTTCTGGGCGCGGCGCTCGATCTCCTCGTCGAGCAGGCGGGCCAGGAAGTCCTCGTAGGACCAGCGCGCGGGCGTCCTCGTCGCGGGCGACGACGCTGACGACGCCCACATCGTCGGGACCGTCCACGCGGTCTTCGACGGCGCGGCCCACAACCCTGACGGGGGGCCGCACGCCTGGATCTCCAACCTGACGACGGACCCGTCCTGGCGGGGGCGCGGCCTGGGACGCGCGCTGCTCGCGGCGGGTGTCGCCCACCTGCGCGGGGCCGGCGCCGGCTCGGTGGCGCTGGGGGTCGACGACGCGGACCTTGCTCCCATAGCCCTGTATCGCTCGGCGGGCTTCGCGACGATCGACACGGTGGACACCTGGGAGTGCGACGCGTCCGACGCGCCCGACGCGCCCGACGCGCCCGACGCGCCCGACGGGGCTGACGCGGCCACGCGTGCGACTTGACAGGGCGGGGGGGATGCGCGTATACTCTCCTTATACCCATACCCAGGGGGTATGGGTTTAGACAGTGGTGCGGGGGATGGCCCGGTGCGAGAGCGGGAGCGCGGCCATGTTGGGGCGGCGCTCGCCGGGAGGTCATGTGATGGGTTCGTTCCTCTTCAATGTTGGGCAGGCGGTGCTTGCCGCCGCCGGCATGTTCTGGCAGGTGGGGTGGAGCCTCGTGCTCGGCTTCGCCCTCTCGGGCGCGATCCAGGCGTTCGTGTCCAAGGCGCGGATGCGCCGCGAGCTGGGACGCGACGGCCTGCGCGAGATCGCCCTGGCCACCGTCTTCGGCGCGGCCAGCTCCAGTTGCTCCTACGCCTCGGCGGCGGTGAGCAAGACGCTCTTCAAGAAGGGCGCGGCGCTGATCCCCTCGCTGGCCTTCCTGTTCTCCTCGACCAACCTGGTGATCGAGCTGGGCGTGGTCCTCTATATCCTGATGGGCTGGCAATTCACCGTCGCCGAGTGGATCGGCGGGCTGCTGCTTATCGCCATCATGACCATCCTGGTCAAGCTGACCTACCCCACGGGGCTCGTCGCGGAGGCCCGCGCCCACGTCGAGGACGAAACGGCGGGGCACGACCACGGCGACCTGACGGTGGAGGGCCGCACCTTCTGGGACAAGCTGCGCAACCCCCAGGCGCGCATCCTGATCGCCCAGAACTTCGTCATGGACTGGTCGATGCTGTGGAAAGACTTGATCGGTGGCTTCCTCATCGCCGGCGCGCTGGCCGTGTTCGTCCCCAACGGTCTGTGGCGCGCCCTGTTCCTGCATGGTGCGCCGGCCGTCGTCCAGGTACCGGCCAACGCGGTCGTCGGCCCGCTCATCGCCGTGATTTCGTTCGTGTGCTCCATCGGCAACGTGCCGCTGGCGGCGATCCTGTGGGGGGCCGGCATCAGCTTCGGGGGCGTGCTCTCGTTCCTCTACGCCGATCTGATCGTCCTGCCGCTGCTCGACGTGTACCGCCGCTACTACGGCTGGCGCATGGCCGCCTACATCGGCGGGATCTTCTTCGTGACGATGGTCGCGGCCGGCATCGTGATGGACCTCGTGTTCACGGCCCTGCACCAGGTCCCGCGGCCGAACACCCACATCCTGAGTCAGGTGATGACCTTTAGCGTGGACTACACGTTCTGGCTAAACCTCATCGCCCTCGCTATCGTCGCCTACCTGGTCTACGTCAACCATACGCACCCGATGCACATGGACCACAGTATGCACGAGGGTCACGCTATGGCCGCCATGGACCATGGCGCGATGGAGCATGAGGAGCACGTCGTGCATGGAACACACTAAAAGCTGCCGGATCCCCGCGCCGGAGGCGGCCCCTCGGCGCGGCCGTCGCGCTGACCCTATTCGTCGTCACGGTCGCCCCACGGATCGCCCCGTCGCGGCGGCATCGCACCCCACGGCCTCGACCAAGGCGATGACCACGCCGTTCGACCAGCAGTTCATCGACATGATGGCGCCGCATCACCAGAGCGCCGTGGCAATGGCGCAGATCGCCCTCACGCGGACGCAGCACCCTCAGATTAAGAGCCTGGCGCGGTCGATTATCGCGGATCAGGGCAGCGAAATCGCCCAGATGAAGACGTGGCGCACGGCGTGGTACGTCAGCTCTACCACGCCGCGAAGCGCGTGCCTTGTGGTGGAGCTTTCTGGCAAAGATCGTCAGAGAGGCGACACACCTGTGCGGCGCCCACGACCGAGAGGTGTGGTGTTACGCGTCCCTGGAGTGCGACTACCTGTCGCCTCTGGCGGTGCATCGAGCAGGGGCGGCTGCACATGCACGGCGCACTCTTCGAGTGTCAGGCAACCGCACCCTAGGGACGCGTCGATCAGCCGTTTCATCTCATGCGCGCGCGATCAGCGCCTCGATCTCACGCGGCTTGCACTCCGTCAAGGCGCGCCAGCGCGCGGCGGCCGGCGTATCGGCGTCGAACCCGTGCAAGAGCGTTCTGATTTCCTCAATGGTGAAGCTGGCCTGTTGGGCCACGGCGATCACGGCCAACCGGTGCAGGACGCCCGGATCGTAACGGCGACGACCGCCGACCCGCGGTGGCGAGACAAGCAGTCCGACCCGCTCGTAGTACCGGATCGCCGACGGCTGGAGGCCCGCCCCGCGCGCCACCGCGCCGATACGTAACTCCGTCATCGTCGCTCCCATCATCTATCGCCCTCCTTGACGTAAACCGCGCTTTACAGTGTACAGTAGCAGATGCGGAGGCCGGCGAGGCCATGTGACGTCTGAATGGACGTGCGGTGGATAGGCGTACTATGCGGGCCTGTTCGTACCACATGTCGGTCACGCACGCTGTGAAAGGATGTATGCCTGATGGCTGAGCACCCTGTCGTCGCCACCGACGATCGGTTCTTCGACGCGCTGATGCGCGCGGATAGCGTCGCCTTGGACCACCTCCTCGTCGACGACTTCATCCTGGTGGATGTCTTGAGTGGGTCCGAGATCGAGAAAGCCGCCCTCGTGTCTCTCGTCGGGTCCGGCCAACTCACGTTCGATGAGATCCGGCGTTATCCCGCCGAGGGCCGGGTGCGCGTCTACGGATCGACGGCGGTGGTCACGGGACGCACCCGTATGGGCGGGCGCTATGAGGACGCGTCGTGGTCGGCGCGCAGTCGGTATATCCATGTGTACATCGACGACCAGGGGGCGTGGCGCTTGGCGTCGGCGCAGGGCACCCCGATCGCCGCGGCCTCCTAGTCCACACCGCGGTCGGCCCGCACGACAGGAGACCGACGACCGTCGAAACGAGACGTGACACTCCACACGGCTGAAGCCGTGGGATTCTTGGTTCAGCGACCGTCGCACCATCCGCAGGTGATCGTTGACGCGCCGCTTGTCGCGGCCCGTCGTTGCGCCGATCCCATTCATCCCACGACGAATGCCGTGGGTTTTCTGAGAGGTTTCTATAAAAGGGGACACGATCATGCGTATCCTGGCTATATCTGGAAGCTTGAAAGCCAGTTCGACCAACACGGCCCTCGTGCGCGCGATCGCGACGATGGCCCCCGAGGATATGGAAGTCACAATCTACGACGGGCTGGGCAACCTACCGCATTTCACCCCCGATCTCGACGACGAGAAATCGCCCGCGTCGGTCGTCCATTTGCGCGGGCTGCTCTGTGCCGCCGACGGGGTACTCATCTGCACGCCGGAGTATGCCTTCGGGGTGCCCGGCTCCTTGAAGAACGCCCTCGACTGGACCGTGTCCTCGGGCGAGATCAATGACAAGCCGGTCGCCGCGATCAGCGCCTCCCCGTTGTACAGTGGTGGTGACAAGGCGCACGCGTCGCTCCTGCTGACGCTGACCGCCCTGGGGGCGACAGTGCCGGACGGGGGGACGCTGATCGTACCGGGCGTCAAGAAGAAATTGGATGACAACGGCGCCGTGTCGGACCCCGCGACCGCTCAAGCGCTCAGATCGGTCCTCGACGCGCTGGCGCGAACCATTAACGCGCATTGAATCTGGCGTCGCGCCCGCTCACGGAATCACTCGGCAGCGAACGGTGTGGCACGGCTCGGCAAGGAGGGGGCACCGCGCGACGCGGGCTGCTCCACCCTCTCCCGGCCCTCAGGTGGCTGGCGCGTTGGCATCATGGAGCGGTGTGCCGGCTACTTACCGCATCCGAGCCTCGGATGCGGTAAGTAGCCGGCACAGGGTGCCGATCTACTTAACCCAGCGCTTATACGCGCTTACGACCAACAACCGCGCCTGACCGATCTGGGCAATCAAGGGAGTACGGGGTCCTTGCCCGTGGTCGACACAGCCGAGTCGCCGCTTCTGTCCGCACTGCGCCGGCTGCCATTCGTGGGACCGCTCGTGCCATCACTGCGGTCACCTCCTGCTCCGCTGGGGTATCCCCTGGATCGATACGATCCGACACCAGCGCCCGCCTTCTGGTGTCGCCTCTCAGATCTGCTACCAAGTGCTCTTGCTCGACGCCGTATCCGGGCTATGGGACGAAGCGAACGCGGCTAGATACTAGGATTAACGTCGGTACCCGCAACTGTGGTGGCGCATGATTATTTTTAGCCCACGTCAAGCTATCGGCACACATCGCTCGTGTAGCTGTACTAACGGCTGCCGGAGAATAGACCAAGCGCCGACGGTGGGACGCTTACCCCGTCGCGACATTGCTGTATACCTATTCACCGCGCCACGACCATCGAGGGCTCCCGCTGTCCGCTACCATGCTTCCCTCATGTGGGCCACTGGTCATGCGGCGGGGGTAGCGAACATAGCGGAGCGGATCACGACGGTAGCGGAAGCGTCGCCCGTATCATGCACGCCGGCGTGAAAGCCTTTCGCCGAAGGCCTTCGACAGGGCGAAAGCGCAGTGAGATCTTTGCGCCCAGGGCTCTCATGGTGTCGTCGCCGCCGTGGTGGCGCGCTTGGCGGCCTGTAAGCGTTTAGTCGTGACACTGGTGGCGTAGACGGCGATGCCCTCCACGCGCGGGTCGAGGGCGGCGTAGCCCTCGATGATGGCCGCGTCCTCCGGGTCGGCGGTGAGGGCCTCGGCCACCTTTGCCCACTGCTTGCGCGCGATAAAGACGGTGTAGCGCGTGCCGGCGGGCGGCTCGGGCAGGCCCTTGGGTAGGTCCGGCGCCTTCTCGCTCGTGAGCGCGAGGGCGACGGCCTGGCCTTGCTCGATGGCGGCTCCGGGCCGGCCGATGACGGTGATCTTCACGGTGGTTGCCCTCCCTGCGTTGTCCTGCTGGAGCTGTTGCGCGAGCGCGCGAAAGGTCTCGTCCGTCCAGGCCACCGGCGCGCGGGCCACCAGGGCGGGCGTCGCTGAGGCCGGTGTGCTGTTCCCTCCGGCCCTCATGGGGTGCCCGCCCTGGCGCGGGAAGATGTAGTCTTTGTCCTCGCGGCTGATCGCGTCGCTGGTGCGCACCAGGTAGAAGAAGACGCCGCCGGGGGTGCGCCGGTGTCCATCGGGGAGCGTGAGCCCGCCCTGGGCCTCGGCCGTGAGCGCCTGGCCGAGGAGGGCGCGCGCCCGCTCGGGGCCGAGGCGGTCCACCGCGCGGGTGATGAGGCGAACGGGCGGGGGCATGGTCTCGCCGAGCACGGCGGCGATGCCACGGGCCAGCGCCCACACGTCGGGGGGCACGAAAGCGTACGACACGGGCGGCCGCACCGCCGCCGCTAGCGGCGCCGCCGCTTCCGTCGGCGGCACGGCGCCAACCAGTCCCGCGCGTGCCTCCCCCACCGCGCCGGTCGGCGTCGTGCTGTCGTGTCCCTCGGCCGTCGTCGCCGTTATCAAGTCGTGGTCCACAGTGTGCTCCCGTCACGGGTCGATGCGCCAGCTACCCTCACTATAGACGAGCCGGCGTTCCTCACGGCGCATGTCCAGGCGCGCGAGCTGGGCCGGGAGCGCGTCGAGCGCCGTTGTTATGTCGCATAGGTCCTGGCCCCTGACGGAGACGAACACGCCGTCGGCCTTGAGTTGGAGCGTGGCCGGTGTCGAACGCTCCCCACCCCCGACCCCGAGGGCGGCGGCGAGGGCCGGGGCGACGCCGGCCGGGGCCGTCACGGGGGCGACGAGCCGGGCCAGGGGCAGGGGCGGGCCGGACGCGGCCAGCAGGAGCACGCCCCAGGGGTGCTGCTCCTCGCCGCGCACGGGCAGGAAGGCGTGCCGCTCGACCGCGACGCCGGCGGCGTGTA
>JAABUJ010001944.1_pt1 | contig 27742 bp, 32 predicted proteins | sample 5559131 | NCBI WGS metagenome assembly JAABUJ01 (sample SAMN10711875, study PRJNA513366) | rock metagenome | isolation source: Antarctica rocks | place: Antarctica: Victoria Land, Mt New Zealand nord | collected 2016-01-07
CGACCGCTTCGGTAGTGGAGTGTTCGGTGCAATGAAAGCCTTGAGCTTGTCGATGTGTGTCTTTCATAAGTCAGTACTTTCTTATTTCGTGGGAGGTGGTTGCTGTACTCTCATAAGTTCGTCCACAAGTTCGCGGGCCGATGAAGTGGGATGGTAAGTGATGAATCTGTCGGCTTTTTGCAAAGGCTGCTGCGTATTCATACTGTCTACCGCCTTCTCGATGAAATCTTGGGGAATGGCTCGCCGTAAGATGATATAGCCGCAATTCTCAGCCATTATCGTCGCATCTGGCATGTTCAAGATGTTGTTGACAAGAGAAGAATTCGTAACAGCGGGGTCGAACAATCGTCCCCAACCACCGTTATCTCCGTCTCCCATCATGTGATTATCCGAGAAGTCCATCGTGCCGTGTAGTGTTCAGCATCACCGTTACAACCAAAGGAGTTACGCAGCTCCTAGGCTCTCAAGAAGGCCTAAAGAAATGAAGATTCGTTTCTCTGCCTCTTTGGAGTGCTTTTCTCTATACAAGTTAACAAAATTTGACGGTACGGCCGCTCTGCAACTAACAGCAAAGAATTTGACACGTTAGCCAGGTGGAATGAGCATGACAATATGAGCCATAAATTATTATCGACATTGAGGATCAGAAGTGTGCGAGTCTTTTCATCGTTCAGTCGGGGAGACTGCAGTTTGGACTCCAGGACCATTGGTCCTGTAGGACCCAAATCGGGATTCTAATAGACCATTGGTCCTGTGGATTCCAAATCGGGGGTTTTATGCTTCATTGCATCTGTGGATTCCGACTAACTCCTTTCTCAAGAGTGACTGTTACAGCTTTCTCTTGCTCGCGTGGCTGTAGTCTTGACCTCGACTACACGGGTGATGGGTGCGCCCGTCTCTTTTCATCTGCGTGGGTACAAACTCAGCTGCCTCTAGAGAGCGACGGTCCCTTCAGCAGCGATTCTACTCTGAGCCATTTCACAGCGTTCTTACAGACTCTGTACAGTCTCAGCAGTTTGGCGCGCTGTTGGAGCCACTGTTTGTTAACAGAACCTCTCTTGACAAGCCTCCTATACAGCAGCTACAACAGTTACTCTATGCTTTTGGCCGTGAACGACACTGATTCTAGCTTATTGGCAGAAAAGGCATGCAACCATTCTTACCCCTTAAAGCCTGCCAGCGCTGCCACTCCCAGAAGTACTGGAATTTCCGCTCTCACAAGACCATTACTAACAAAGATCCAGACTTGCTTGCAGTCAGGAAGGCCCCTGCGCTCGATGTACCAAGGCTGGTCTGGAATGTGTTTATGGTCCTTCCCGACGACGGCAAAATGGGCGGCGATCAAGACGTCAAAGTAACAAGGTCTCTTCAGAAAGAACCAACGACGCATCTAGCAACCCAAGGGCCGGAACAGTAAAAGCTGGAGATAGTTCCGAAGACAAAGAATCCAGCAAGCTAGACTCCAGTGTTGCTAATGCTCCTAAGCACATTTCCCACACGGGGGAGAATTCTCAGCAGGCTATTCGGCCAAATTCAGGACAGTGGGGCATATGCCGCCAAGTGGTCCTCAGTAAGCCACAGTCAAATGCTGCCCCAGGCGCGCCAGACCTTCGACACGAGAACAATTTCACAAAACTTCATGGCAAAGGTCATCAAGATGATCAAGTCTCTGCGCATCAGCTCTTTGATTCAGACAACACAAATAGACTGGGTACGGCCAATACAGGGGAAGAGGAAAGGAGAGGCTCAAGGCACGAGAACCGGCCTTCATGTACGTTCTTGATCCGCGAGCTCACACATATCTGCTTCCAGGTGCACGAAAACGCCTCGATGGTCTCCAGTCATCTTACTTTCGTTCGGAGTAGAACGTATATGGACCAGGAGAGAATTCAGAAGTTGCACCTTAAGCCGACATTCGATCTATCCCAACGCTTCATCAAGATTTTGAGCATCGGTCGCTCTCAGTCAGTGCTACCCTGGCCAGCGTCGCAGTACACAGACAAACTTGCTGGCGCTTTTGATCAGTCGAGTGAGATGCAAAAATCTACGCTAAATCTCCTTTCGTGCTATACCCACCTCTTGAAATCCCACGACGATATACTCTCTTGTTTCATGATGGTGATAGAACAATGGGCCGGCACTCAGCAAGTACAGTACGATGACCATGCAGTCGATAGCTATGCTCGGATACAACAAATCAGAGTGTCTGCGGAGCGCATGGTGCAGATGCTCAGGAGAACGCAAGGCATCCTCGGTGGGCTGAGAAAGGCCATACGATCGTCTAGTATGATCTGGGACAGCGATGCCGCAGACTTGACATCTCACTCCATAGACACCAGATCAGCCGTCCTTGAGGTGCATATCCGGGAGTACTACCTGGACAGTCGCATTAACTGCATGCACAACTTTCTCACCATCAAGTTTCTGGAACTCGTGCAGTCCGCAAGTCCCCAGCAACACCGCTCTATCTCTCACAAGGACAGCAAATAAGCAGCTGGCAGAATATGCCGGAATCGGATCTGGAGTTCCCCACAGTCTGTGAAATCGGAACAGACCCCCGTTTTTGGTACCAGCTATCCTCAAAGATCGATAGAGACCAGGCCAGACCTTAGCACGTATAGCTGCACTATCACGACTGTACTCAACGCTTTGATACACCATCGGAATTGCAGAAGCACAAATACGAGGGTCCTCGCCAAGTCGGCCCCACGCACGCACGATACGGCTCAGAGAGCGACATTGGCTCATCTTCTACTGCTGCTCTTGCTGCCTGGCTGCCCGTTCTCGGCAGGGAGTTCCGTCAACCGTTAGGTTTTGGAAAGCAGCTGGTCCTTGAGCTTCGAATAGAGCACTGCTGACGTGGTATGCAACGTCTTCGCTGAGCTCGTACCGTGGGCCATCAAAGTCGGCCGCAGCGGCGCATCTACCACGACGGCTGAGCAAAGTCACTTGTTAGAACTTGACAGTCTGCGCTCCCTAACTACCTTCTTTGTGCATCTCGCTCCTCGTAAAAGATAGTAGAGTTCTAAAAAGAAAGATCAAAATCGATGCAGAAGTTTGGTCCGGACGCTCTGGAATGCACCGGATTTATCGGAATTAAGAAGGCTCCGGGAAAATCGAGGAACTTGCACATACACGGAGCATTTGACCTGCCAATTCCATAGCATGAATTTAATACTTGTTCCGTTTCCACCTTGGTTGGACGTGCACACACCTGAGAAGAGTCTTGTTCGTATAGCGCCCATCGTCTTGCATCCGACCTGCTAACGTCGCTGCTACAACAGGTGGAAACCCCTTCGCCGTTCTTATCCAATTGGTGCACAGTATAGGGGAATGTTGAAAGAGTGTGGGATCAACAGAGAAGATACGGACAGTGCAGAAAGGATTTGAAGGACTGGATGCGCAAGAGCTGCCCATAGGTGCTCTCTAAGACTATGACACAACTCATGATTGGTATAAAGCATACGAAAACCACCCAGTCCATGGCAGATCAATATAACTCAGCTTCCATCAGACCCTTTCATATCTCCAAATCTAGAGATTACCAACCGCTCAATTAATTGATCCCATCACAGGCGGTACGTTACAGCAACTCCACCTTGGTCGCAAGAGGAGTGGAAGAAATCGCAAGAGGAGTGGCAGAAGATGTAAGAGAGGTGCGACGTAGGCTCTGTCTGGGTCGCAAGAGAAGTCGGAAGGCGCAAAGCCTCTATCTAGGTCGTAAGAGGAGTGGGAAAGCGCAAAACCTTTGTCTTTTCATGGTCTATTGGACTTGCGGATTCGCGATGACAACCTCTCTCAGGGGTCGCCGACACTTTCTCTTGCTCGCGTGGCTATAGTCTTAACCTCGAGTATGGGTGATTAGTGCGCCAAGTCTCTTTTCATCTGCGTGGGCGCATACTCAGGTCTCTAGAGAGCGATGGTTCCTTCAGCAGCGATTCTACCCAAACCGCATGTACTTCAGGTATGAGTCCTGGCATGATACAAGTTGGGTCTGAAACATCGTACAGATTTTCGCGCTTTGAATCGATTCCCTTGGCACCAACAGGCATCACCATCACTACTCCTGCAACAGTTGTCGCCTTAGGCGTCAGGTCAGGGCTTGTTGGACGAGTGCACGCCGAAGCGCAGTGCTGCCTCCTTCCTCCTGTCACGGGGCGTCAGCCCGGCCTACAATACTCATCTCGTCTTACCGCGCTCCTCTTTGAGCGCACAGCATAAGCTATGACATTCTTCGCAACGGGAAATCACTACCCGCCACCGCAGACTCCTGGGTTGGCGGCTATGGCACCTCACAGCTTGCATCCGGGTCAAGGCTCACAGATTTTTTGCCTGCCAAGACCAGCGATACCAGCAGTCTCCAAACCAACCACCGCCCTCGTCGTTCAATACCGGGTACCCGATATATCTCGGCATAGGGCAGCAGTTCATGACGCCGGCGCACGTGTCTGCGATGGCAACTTACGTAGCGGCCGGCAACCTCAGTGGATACTACGGTGATCAAGCGCATGTTACCGCTATCAAACAAAACCTGCAGATGGGAATCCGAGACCTTGGTCCATACCTACCCAACAGCAGAGACGCATATGGCACTCGACACACAACAACCAGACCAGCGCCCTGCAGGCTAACAACGTCCAAAACCACCCACAATAGCAACCACCTCGCCCATCAGCCACTCCGAACACGATGTCACTGCCTATACAATATGCCCTTACCGCGCCGGCTCCGGCAGTTCAGAACCCACCTCCAGATCTGGCGCCCGCCTTGGAAGAAGCCCCAATCTACGCCAACGCAAAGCAATTGGATAGGATTCTGAAACGCTGCCTGGCAAGACAGAGCCTGGAAAAGACCCACAAGCATGCTATGCGAAGACCGCGAGGGCCTGGTGGTCGCTTTCTTACAGCGGACGAGGTAGCAGGTCTGAAGAACAAGGGCGATTCAGATGGACGGCGAAGAGAAGGAAAACTAGGGACGCGGTCAAGAAGAGCCGGGGAGTGAGGACAAGAAGCGGAAAAGTATAGGCGGCGGGGAGCCAAGCACGAAAAGGAGCTGTCTCCTGATGCCCTCGTCGCCCGTTACGTCTAACTCGACCTTACACATTTCTTTAGATCACAACACACTCACCATCTGAATTCAGCACAGCGAGCGTGCGGCGGGCGTGTTGAACAAGCGTTGGCAAGCTAACTAGATAGATGGATAGGATTAAGGCATGATGGACGGCAGTCTGCGAGATCTTTGCACTTGCTGGCGAGCTCAGGCGGGCGGGAGGCGAGATGGCTGGGTGTGTTAACGAGGCAGAATTGAAGGCTTGCTCGCTGTCTGTTTATGCTGTGCTTGTGAGTGCTCGTTTGGATGTATTTTGTTTTACGTGAACTGCTCGTCGCTCGCCGCGGAGCTTGGCATTTGGGCTTGCACGTCGCGCTTGGGCATTATTCCGAAGTGGCGACAGTGACAGCCTAGCTGTCGCCTCCTGAATCCTACTTACTCTACCGTGGTGTTTCCAAAAGTGTCCGAGGCTGCCCCTGGACCAGTTCACATGCACGTCCTGAAATGGGTGCAGGTTCCCAAAAATGGACCCTCGGAGATGGACTCTAATAAGAGTCAAGCAGCGAAATGGCCCTTGTAAGACTCGCCTTGTAGCGTCATGTATCATATGTCTCCTCCTCGGCCAAGCAACGTCGAAAGAAGGAGGCTAACAGTGTCGATAGCGGTTATCGAGCGTATACAAATGTGACTCACCTTGGGTCAATACTGGGCCCACAGGTGACCTTTTCTAGGTCCAGCAGGACCTTCGTCTACTAGACTTAGGTTTGGTTTACATATATACTCTTAAACCATTATGGCGTAAGCATCTTTCTTTCCGTCCACAAAATCTTTATTTTACCGACTTGAATTCCATATCCGCGGGATTGAATGAACCTTCTACTTAGCTAGTCTGTTGCTTCCGATTGTAGCTATGGTAAAGCTGGTGAGTATCATGGCAGGCACAATTCGAGGGGACTCGGAACTACGTGCTTGGAAGAGAATAAACGCGATACTAGATAGGCTGAAGAAGTTTGAAGTTGTAGACAAGAAGTCTGCAAACGCTTTCTTGGACTTTTCTCATTTTACAGGCGAGACAAAGAAGGAGAGAGTTGAAGGGATCGCTGTAATAGCTGCTGCCATCGATATACTCCCGGAAGGGATATTTACCACAGAGGAGAAGGAAAAGGCTAAGAGAGCTTATAAAGGTATACGAGACCCTTAGGCGTTCAGAAGGACAGCACTAATACCGGTGTTAGTCATTGTTAACGCAGCGAAGGAGGCTCAGATGGATGTAGAGTTCATTACTCTGATCGAGGGGTACTGGGGCTCTGGCAGTATTGGAGAATTAGAAGACTGGTTGAGACAATGCGCCGCTGCGGCCGACTTCGATGGCCCACGTAATGAAATTCGTTCGCTGGCCTAGCTGTATTAAAGTGTCTTCATTAGAATCCTCCTTTATTCCACTTCAGAGCTCCGCCGAGCGGAGCCTCGGTCCGTCAGTAGCTTTCTCTTGCACAATATTAAGTGGATCTGTCTGCTGCACGCATTAGCTAAATCAACAAGCGGAATAGTTAAGGTGGACCACATTTGGGTCTTAATGAAGCGTAAAATGGAGTCAGGTGTGTCGTTTCCCATTGGAGAGAAATTTAATTACAAGGTACTTGCTTCTTCTTTTGGAGGGGCCGATTCACGGACCAAAATGTGGGCCCTAAAGATGCCACCGCCTCCGAGTCTCAACCACACCTTCAGGTTTCTTGGCACGTCACAGAATGGGCTGATATGGTGTCTCAAGAACTGTCCGAAGGCCACCTTTTTAGGCTCCTTCATCCCAATGGTCGTATCCCAGAAATGGGACACAAATCAGTCTTAACACAGTCAAGTATCGCTATGAAGTTCGCAGGCTACTTTTCCTTCATGGTTCGTTACTGGTCACGAAATACTATGTCACATGGCCACAATACGATCAAGCAACGTTGAACGACGAAGATGGAGAAACGACTGTCGAAAACGTCTTTCGGAGCATATCAGTAAGAGCTCGCACACTCTATGTCTGACTTCTAACTGAAACTTCTACAGGCGACAGGCTAGGGATTGCAATGGAGCCATCACAAGTTCGTCTTATGCCTCGAGCAGAGGATCCATATCGTTGGAAAGTCTTGCCGGAGAAACAGCATTTGTTCGAGAAGAACTTGAGCGACCATTCTACCGGAGCTTACAAGGACCTATGGAATGGAGTTAATGCAACATTTGAGGCTGTACCGGTTGAGTCTGCTACAGCGACGAAACCTGCGAACACACAGGATGTCATGATATCACTGAACGTACGCAATGTTCTCTTAGCTAGTGGGCTTTGCAGACGTTGCGTAGCCACCGAGACGTCCTGAAGTTACTTTTACTGCAACAATCAATCACCTGCGAGAGGAGAATGTTCGACTAGCTCGGGAGCTAAATGATTGGCAAGAACATGCAAGCACACAACTTAAGCATAAACAGCGCTTTGAGGAAGAAGAAAGCCAGCTTAAGATTGGTAACGAAGGTCTCCAAAGCAAGGTTCGGAAGAGTAAAATAGCCGCGAACTATCTTAACCCACGGCTCGAAACAATCTTGCACTTGGTGCAGGAGCTGGTAAAGGACATGCCTCATGAGTGCAGCGAGATACTTTCATGGCGCGAGAGTAGCGAGTGAATGCTCCATAGTCTCCACGATAGCATGCTCGTGAGCGTGATGGCATAGCCTGCAATACAAAGTGCTACTTGCAATTGACAAAAGACCATGTGAGTACTGAAAAGGCCCCTTACGATCCCCTGGAGCTGTAAAGGAGTCCCGGGAGCTGGAACGGAGTCCCGGGAGCTGGAATGGAGACCCTAGGAGCTGGAATGGAGTCCTGGGAGCTAGAATGGAGCCCTGGGAAGCTTGAAACAGAGTCCCGGGAGCTGGAACGGAGACCTTAGGAGCTGGAATAGGGTCCTGGGAGCTCGAATGGAGACCCTGGGAGCTGGAATAGAGACCCTAGGAGTAAAAGATTCAACCCTGGGAGCTTAAAACAGAGTCCCGGGAGCTGGAATAGGGTCCCGGGAGCTGGAATGGAGACCCTGGGAGCTGGAATAGAGTCCCGGGAGCTAGAATAGAGACCCTGGGAGCCTGAAACAGAGTCCTGGGAGCTGTAACGGAGACCCTGGGAGCTAGAATAGGGTCCCGGGAGCTAGAATGGAGACCCTGGGCTGGTACCTCCTAGGGGCTTCCTACGGGGTCTCCGCTCGGGACGGTTCAAGTGTATGGCAGCCGTCACAGAAGCGTAGCACATTTCCATTTCGAAAGCACTGGCACAAACCACAATCCCCTTGACTACATGCCACTTGACCTACTCTAAGACGTAGTGCTTCTCCCTTCGTTGTCGTTTCGACCTCTCTGATGTCCGTTTACTGTCTTTGCTCCCGGTCGCTGTAACCTCATCTGGCGTTCTCGCTTCCCAGTCCGGATTGATATAGTTCGTAAGCGTGTTCATGGTATGTCCGGTCAGGTCGAGGAATCTTTGGAGCTCTTGGTGAAATTGGAGTAACTCCTCGGTTTTTCTGCAGTCTGAATTAGTTGCGCCCTTCTAAATACCTTCAGGAATTACCGATTTTGTGACTTGATTTGCTCAGAGCATTCTTGTAACCTAGGATGAGGGTCAGTCTAAGGTATTCGAAGTACGAAGAGGCTGATGATATCACTTCTTCTCGATGTCTGGGACTGAGCCTGTAGCAAAAACCTCAGGGCCGATGCAGTTGCAACCGCCGCAGTCTAGGCAAAACGGAAAATTATCGACAATGGGCAGTTGCATTGAGTCTAACGGAGATGCCCATGTCTGGTCTGCGATATTGCCTGACGCACGAGTCGACGTCTCATTATGGGCATCCAGATTCGGACCTTCATACTGCGGATACATAGTGAAGTAGGCGAAAGGATAGGCCGCTGGTAAGGGAGTAGAAAGCGGATGCACGATGGTCAAAATGAGCGAGAGCCAGAATGAAGGACGGTCTTATCTCACAATGCCTGATGAGCTGTCCTCGAGTTTGGTTATTGGCCCCTGGACCACGAGGTTAGCAACATGATCTCGCAGACTTCTCTACTACGAGTTTGTTGGCGGAAAGTCTCGCAACCGTCGGTAGAGTACTTCAACGGCCCTGATTTACCGAGAAGAATCACCTTTCGCACGACCATCCTCAGAAACTTGAGAGTGGCGTGTCAGCAATACTCTCCGGGATTCCCCACACCTTATACGGCACAGGAACCAACAGGCGCAATAGCGCTGGATCTGTACCGAGTTCTCGGTAACCAAAGACTCCGGATCCTTCAAGTTCCGGATCCGGACCCCTCCAAATTCCCGCCTCGGTTCCATTTCGACTGACCACCCATTTCTCGGCACTTTAAGCACATAGTAGCTGTGACTAACTATCTCTTACGGTAACGCATATGACTACTCAGCTTGCGACTTATGCAAGAGTGATCGCAAGCCAGAAGGGTGGCCAGCCTACACTCTTGCGGGCTGTGAAGCCGTCCTGGCGCCTCCCTTGGTACACAGACACCGGCTTGCCTTGATCGCAAACCGCATGAATCATAGCAAGCTTCGGGCTATTCACGCCACCAGGCTCATCTTTCGCTTTGAAAGCATGTCTCGGGAGCCAAAACGGGCCTTCAGAGAGGCGCGCCGACTTCATGGTGGGTAGCAGAACTGGGCCATGGCGTGTTCCAAGAAATGTCCGAAGCCACCCTTCTGGACCTATTCAGATGCACGTCCTAGAACAGGTGTGGGCTCTCTGAAATGGACCCCTTCAGAGACGGGGCTGCCCATGTTGTCCTTGTCTGGCAAGGCAGCGCCTGCGGTGCTGTGGGTATCGTCCCGTACCCTACAATCTGGAGTGCGGGGTTCTGAGATTAGTGATAAATTTAGATGGCGGCTGCCGCGGAACTTGCAGGGTCCAGAACCCGGGGTTTGAGGGATCCGAAATCTGAAGGACCCGCAGTGAGTACCGAGACTTTGGAACCGAGGTAGGATTTCTGCATGATAGCGTTTGTAGTGGATGTTGGTATCTTCCCGTGCCGTATGATATTCGCGAATGGATGTCGTGTAGCTCGACAACAATCTCGATGGGCTGATGACGTTTACTTGTTTGCCGCCCGGCATAATACTTGAGCATCGGAGAGTATTGCTTACAGGATCGTCACCTCCCTCAAGATTCTTCTCAACAAATCAGAGTTGATGAAGTATACTTTACTAACGGTGGCAAGCCTTTCCACCAACATTGCGCTACGATCTCAAACGAGCTTCCCGAGTACTAGTAAGCTCTCATACAGGCTTGACTGAAAAGCTCTGAGCCATGTGCACCACCAACTTCGTCATAATAGATGACCTTGTTCATTTCACAATTCGGTACAGCACCTCCCAGCGTATGTTCAACAACACGTTCTGGTCGAATCAACCAAAAACCGAATAACATCATAGATAGACACTCCAGCTGTTATGTCGGAGAAGCAGCCTCAGTGGAAAAACATACCACGGCCCGGAGGGGAGCGTACAGTTGGTGAGATCTTCAGGAATATTCGCACTCGGTTTCGGGAGGCCAATGACCGCAAGTTGGAGGAAAGACTAGTCAGAGACCTGGAGATCAACGAGCAGAAGAAGTACTGGATCCTTGTCCGAAAGCATCCAGATATTCGAGATGCATTAGACGACTTACTCGACATCCCATGCCTATGGCCAGACATGATCCTTAGCACCATCCACAAGGCGTTTGCTATGAAATGTGACGAGGTATGAAATCCGAATACAACAAGCCCTACTCGCTTACTATTAGCAGCTAATAACGAGTTACTTACGGAACTTTCGATCTATATGGGGTTACATTCTCAATGGTGATCTAGACCTCATGAAACGGATGGACTACGATTCGGTTCGAGTCTTGGAACTCACTTGCCCAAAGGCTTCGGCTAGCGACGCTCAGATGATGAATGAGAGGTTTCTCGGCAGACTTTTGAGCAAAGAGCAGCAAGACAACGTCAAGGGTCGCGCTCTGAAGGTTGATACGCTGATTCCATCCTTCTATTCGTTCTTCAGAGATCTCAACTACCTCGAGTTCTTGGTGAACGCCATTAAGAAGCTTCATCGTCCGGGAAGGCAGAAGTGCTCGCTCCGTCAAAGCTTGCGATGTGTTCATACCAATACCAAGCAAGCGGATAGAGCATGGCGAGAGCTTTTCCTCTATGCTATGCGCAACTATTACATCAATGTCCAGCCTGAGGTCGAAAAGGCACAACTGAATCACTACGCGAAATACGCACGGGATCGAGGCTTTGATGTGCAGGAGAAATGCAATCAGCCATTGGTGACCCACGGACGTGAGGTCAACATCAAAAAAGAAATGAGAAGTGGGCTACCCAAAAAGAAAGTTCACAGTGAATACTGTGAATTCCTATCGATTAAGAACATGGAAGCAACCAGCGAAGATTGTGGCGAAGGCATCACCAACTTCTTTGTTCGAAAAGCGGTTTACAGGGCATTTTTCGCTGCCTGGAGGCCCCCGTGTAACGACTCGCCTACCAGTGCCGGAGTCTTCGATTCTTTGAGCACAGGTCCGTATTGTTCATTGCAGACTGATAGTCTCGGCATAGATGACACGCCCATGCCAGACCCTATAGATGAATTGTTTGATTTCAATCGCGCAGGTAATTTCGCTGGCAGATTTAACACAACATAGAAATGTCGTTCTGACGATCGGTAGAGCTCGAATATAACAGCAACGTGACGCAAAACCCCGTGAGCGGTCATCAAGATAAAAACGACGACAGAAGGTCAAGCTTCGAAGTGAGGAATATGTCAGCCAGCGTAGCTGAGCGTTCTTTACGTCTCCAAGGTCAGTTTTTGTTTCTAAGCTGTCAAGAACGTAGCTCACTCAACTATTGCCGAAGATATCTCGAAGCAGGATCCAAGTACGGAGGACGGCTCCAACATACCAACTCAGCCTGGTTTAGTACGATGCGGTCGAAAGCGCTCTCGCCCAGCCGAGTTCGGATTCTGAGCCGGAGCAGTGTCAGGAAAATGCAAACTCGGCGAAGCGACAGAGGTCGTGCTTTCCTCTCACAGTGCTCTACAGAGTTGGCTCCTTCGCTCTTGGACAATGGCAAAACCCCGGAAGTCGAGAATACCAACAGCAACGAAGCAAAGAACAGTGATAGCGATGATGCTAGCGGCTTATCTACGAGCAACGGCGATGGTAGTAGCAGGTCTGAGGTAGCTACAAGGCCAGGTCATGACACGTTGGTGATCTTCCTTTTCTTGCGCTGGTTTTCTTCTTCATTTGCTCCGGACCTGTGTTGGTGTTCCATGGATGCGATCAGCGGATGAGTAATATCAAACTCATTGTATGGGATAAGGGTTATTGTTAGTCTACCTTCATCTACTACTGCATCGAAACAGTTCTTTGCGGGCAGAGCTCGTGCATATTTGGTGACGGGGATCATGTTCTTTCTAAGCTGCTTCTTCACGAACCGCTCTACCTCGGATCGATCCATGGTCAGTGACTCTCGCTGATCTTGCAAGATCCCGTCTCGAAATATCTGAATGGATATTCTATGGGGTACATTTTCCGTAACGTCATGAGACGCCCATCGTGAATTGGCGAGGCTCTGTTCAGACGGTGCATAATCACGCACTTCTGTTAATTCACCTTCAGGAGGGGTAAGTGTTGTTGATAAAGCTTCTGGTGGCTTTTCATTGTTGCCGACAGCGAGAAAATCAGACTCCCCGCCAGAGATCTCTGGTCTCGCTCCGGCGGGCAAGGACACCGTCTGATCAGGGAAGGGCGAGACTGGTTGAATGGACAACGTCGCCTGGGAGCTCTTCCCACTATTCTGAAGCTGTGGCCCAGTCTGTGACGAGGTTTCTTCTCCTACTTGAGGGTCTAAATTCAGGACCCTCGACTGGATGCTAGAATCAATGTCCATAGGGCTACTGGGCGTGTGGAATAACGTCGCCTAGGAGCTCTTCCCACTATTCTAAAGCTGCGACCCAGTCTATAACGAGGTTTCTTCTTCTACTTGAGGGTCTAAATCTAGGACCCTCGACTAGATGCTAGAATCAATGTCCATAGAGCTATTGGGCGTGTGGGATAACGTCGCTTGGGAGCTCTTCCCACTATTCTAAAGCTGCGACCCAATCTGTAACGAGGTTTCTTCTCCTACTTGAGAGTCTAAATCCAGGACTCTTGGCTGGATGCTAGAATTAATGTCCATAGTGCTACTAGGCGTGTACTTTTCGAAAAAAGCAAAAAAGACTAATGCTCTAACGAAGAAGGAGGAGATATCTTTATCTTCGCCTAGTCTAGGGTCATACAAGATGTTCAAGAACAAAAAGTCCCAATCATCTGCATATGCACGCCTAAACGTACGTTCGCATTTTCGTTGAAGTGCTTCTTCGAGTTCGTCGACTAGTAGTGAGAGTCTTACAAATGTTGACAATGTGAGTACAATCGTTTTATACATGTTAGCTATTTGACTTTAAAATCTTTCGAAGTTCATCTCATCGTATTGAAAGTATCGATGAAATCGACTCATAAATAAGGTCTTTCGTGCAATCTTCTTGTTTGAATTCGACGACATCAATTCATTAATTTGATCAAATTCAAATTTAAGCTTGTCGATCAAAGCGTCAAACTAATGCTATATGATCGAATTTAACTTCTCAAGAATTGACGTATTCTTATTATTATTCTTTTTCGAACATTTTTGCTCAAGATTAGTAATATGTCGTCACGTTAATAATTATAATTGCTAGTAATTAAACTTGAATTGTTCGACTAAAACGCCTTTTTTAAATCGAAAGAATTTTTTCGAATTTTGCAAGACGAGTTCGTCATCTTTTTGATTACAAGCTATAAAGATATTTTTCATTATTTAATATATTGTAAGTTTTGTTTTTGTAAAGAGATATCTTATTATCTTCGCTAATTCTTTAAGAAACTTAATATCTTCAAAAAAGCTTCACAATGAGAGTATTAGTTTGTTTTCGTTTTGCAAATTATTTTAAATTCTACGTCAATGTTGTTGATTTTGTATTGCAAGAAAGAACTTTCTTGCTTAAAAAAAAGTCTCTAAAGCAACTAGATCTTGTTGAGAGAATTATAAAACTTTTAATTGCAACATTTTCACGATATCTTAATCTATGCTTTGCATTAACTCTTGATTATTCTTAAGAATCGCAAATTAAACTTTCAAGATATGATCAAAATAATGCAAAATTTCTTGATTAAACATTAGCAACAATTAAAGATAAGATATCGTATTTATTTTGTCACACTTTATAGCCATAAATTTATGCTTAATTTTAAATTTACTTCATAGATTTAATATTATACGCAAAGCGTTAGAACTTGCAACAAATAAAGACTTCAAAAGTTGTTTAAAATTTCGTCGTTTGCTTTTAGTAAAACGCGCTCATAAACGTTTCTTAGCAAATATAACATCGAATGATCGCTTAAAATCGTCTTTGTATTGACAAAACTTCTAATATATTTCGTCATTAAAAAATTTTATCGAGTCGAAGTACTCTTTAGATAGAGTTGTCAATAGCGTTGAATTTACATTTAGTGAGCAAGGAAATTAGCATCTTACTTTCGAATTTAATCGCTTGAGCTTTTTATCTTTAAGATAAAAATCGATGATTTATCACTTGTCTTTAGACGAGAAAAGCTCTCTTGCAACTTCGATTCGCTATTGATCATAAAAACATTCAAAACAATAACTAGAAGACAACTTAAGTTTCGAAGATATTTCGTTAAGATTATCAAGAAGATCATTGAGCGTAATAATTAAAGAGAATTTGATAGCAACATCTAGTGTTTGCGATTTGATAACAATTGAAATTCGATGTCTTGAATTTAAACGAAGACACGCATGATTAAATTTGTTCTTCAAGTATTTTACAATTTTGTCGCTACGTTCACGAGAACATAGCTTATCGAAATGTAAATGCTCAAACTTGATGCGTATTGTGTCTCTATAATATTTATCTCTATTCTTCGCAAATTTCTTTTTAATGAGTTTCATCTCGTCTTGTTGCATCTTGATATTAGCATAGAAATATACAATTAAGATGAACAATATTTGTGCTCGAATGAACAAATGAACCACTTTTAAGACCATTCACTAGCAAAGAGTTTCGTTTCGAACATCTATTGTAGTAGTAGGAAGTTGACTGGTGAAGTCGTAGCAAGGTTCATTAGATAAACATCGCAGATCTTAGAACATGTTCTTGAAGATAAGAGAATTGTATCGAACAATAAAGAGTCTAGAAGAGAAGATCGTTTCCCCTTATGATTGCATCGACGCGATCGCGTTCTTCTTACTTCGAGCTACAGATTTGTGGAGCACACGCCCAAAAGCTAAAAGTTAGCCCATTGGTAGTAGATATTGCACTAGCATCATCGCTATCGTCGTTCTTTGCTTCCTATCTATCGATATTCTTGGCTTATGGCATTGTGTTACTTTGCGAAGATGAAGAACCTCGATATTTGGACACTCGTCGTGGCCTAGATCGATACAAATTTATAAGTAGAGACTACTCATCCGGGAGAATGTATAATACCTGAATGTAGATTATCGAACTGGACTAGAATTTTGGGCTACTACATCAGGTCGAAGTGGAAGAAGAGCTAAGGAGGTGCTAGTAACGATAGCCAAGTTTTGGCAAAACTTTTGGTCGTTCCTCTAGATTGAACATACCTAGTAGTATCTTCATCTCTTCACGCGAAGTGATACTTGCTCACAATTGATTTGCAACTCTATCACGTACTTATTTCGCACATATTCTAGTATTATGATCCAAGTCCTAAAACACGACTCAATGTTGGTAGCGATGCTGCTTAGCTACTATGCTAGTCTCCTCGAACTGCTTACAGTATTCTTCTTTCAAGCCAATATTGTCTGTTTACGTAAAATATAAATGACCTAGATCAAGGAACACGACTTCCCTAAGTCTTCTAGCTTCCTACGTGACGAGATCTTGTTCTTTGTCAAGTCTTCTAGCATTGGAGACCTCGTGATCATTGTTGCGAATAGATCGTGTATCAGTTGCTATTTGCTAGTTCGTACCATTCAGCTATACAGGAAGAGCTAAAAAGTTCAGCTGGGCAGGGACCAGCTAAAGAGATAGAATAGGTAAGACGATCTATCGATCGTATTCCTTTCTTTCTAAAAGTATCTGCTTGTTCCTCAAGTAGATAGATAGCTAAGCAGTGCTTCCACAATCACATGACCCCAATACCTAAGTGCTGCGCGCAACAATCATCATGGCCATAATGCTTATCCTTACAGCTGTGGACCCATCATTTAAATGATGTGTACGTGGAAAGAGCCAAAGGCCCCGGGAAGATGATTTAGAGTCAATGATATTCATCAATCGAGAGCAACATTGTTATTAGGCATGAATCGCGTCACTTCGAGATCTATTCCCTAACCACCTAGACATAAAACAATAGAAAAGACCCTTTCACACTGCATGGAGATTAGAATGGACAGGTTACTATCGAACGCCACAGAGTTCCAAATATAACAAGAGGGACGCACTACCTTGTTCTATTCTAGTCACATCGACGATGCTTCTCTTCCTATTATTTCGTCTCCACTAGCTAGACTTAAGTAGGTCATCAAAGACAATCGCTAGAGTATCGTGAATCTTAGTGACACTACGATAGTCGAAGGCCTTAAGGAGGCAATGCGGTTCAAAGCCTCTTTTAGCATGGAAAAGATCTACGTTACGTCTAAGCCTAGATGTTTTTGGAGATTCGCAATCGACAAGAGATGAAGTTATAATAATGATTCTCTTCCTCTACTCTAGAGGATGGTATTCCTTTAGATTAGTCGAAAACCCCCTCTAGTTGCAACTATTACGATGGATTCTAATACTCGATACATCAACCTTCTTTAGATTCTCAATCTTTCTCCTTAAGACCATAAGACGTGCCTTGGAATCGCAAAGAGCACAAAACAGCAATGTTGCTATCAAGTCGCCACGAAAAGTCGCGACAAGATTGCCAAGATCTTATTAATTGCTGCGACAATCAATCCAACCATTAAGAGTACAAAGCAACAGTTGATGGTTATAGCAGGATTACTCTTGTGCAAAAGGTTTCATTAGTCCTAGAGTGCAAGCCTAAGCTCTACATGGACACATCAACTCCCGTCTTCCTACTTTACGACCAAGCTTATCACATCTAAAACTACATCTGAGATCGCACCGAACAACAACAATGAAACAACGACGATAGATCACTCTTTACGATCAGGACACGCGTATCACGACCCTCAAGAACCTACCAATAGCGCCAATGCCTACACGGAAGCTAGGGTGCCCCGACGTCGAAGGGTTCCAGATAGACCATTATCGATGACTCTTCGTTCTTCTGCGAGATTGATACGACTGTCGTACCAGGAATGCCCCATCTGTCGAAGCGGATATGACTTAGAGGACGCCATTGTTACTTCGTGTATACAATGTTAGAATATCTACCACACAAGATGCGCACGCGAGTGGAGGAGAGAAAATCGTACATGTCCCTCTTGGTAAGATTCCCAGCTCAACATCATCCTTCATCAACTAACGTCTCTCCAATAGAGCAACGAATACCTTGCGGGAACAAGGACACCCTAGTCTGCCATTAGTGATATAAGGGATTGACTATCTCTTTGTCATAATAGGCAGGCTTTCAAGCAGGTTATCTTGAACAAATTCCGCTAGATATAGCGAGGCGTCTCTGTGTTTCAAGCTGCCATTTTTGCGAGATATGCGATCAGAGACTGAACTCATCGTTCATAAGCCATTTCCTCTTCCCATACTCTCATGCCAGTACTGTAAACCGCCCTTTTCCCTTCAAGTATAGCTCCTCATAGCATCTAGATACCTCGTCCCACCATTCAAGTCTTGCTCAAAAGCCTTTGCAGCCTCTAGAACTTTAACGAGATAATACATAGTCAACGACTTTCTCTCGTTGACGACGAGAGCTTGGGTGCAGCGTATTGTGTTCTTAATTTGTTGGCCATTGAGTGCATCGCGCTTGGCAAGATGATCGAGTTTAGTATTGAAGAAAGCTACGAAAGAGGCAGGCTTCGAGGCAAAGAGCGAGGATTTTAAGGTGGTCGTGAGTGGAATGAGAAATGATGAGGACATGATTGCGACGACGCGATCTAGAAATATCTTGAAAACAATACGACGAGCTTTGAAGTCGAGTTCTTGATATTGTACATGCACGTTAGAATTATCGCCATAGATTCGCTTCAAGATAACACTAGACTTACTTTTATCGTCATATAAATTCGACTTTGAAAGACACTATCGAAGTTGTTCACTTAGTTCGTCGTTAAAAATAGAATGCTCTAGAAGTACTTCAACAATTTTAAAAAGATTAATATCAACGCATTGCGATAAATATCTTGCGTCGTTCTCGTCTTTAAAAACACATTCGTCTCGTTAAACAACAAAACAATTCTTCATTTATGCGCCAAATTCAAGACCATTGTAAGCTCTCGCTTCAATTAAGATAAATTTGTGTCTAGTTCGCTTGCGATAATATGAAAAAGCGAGCGTTAAAACAACTTTGCAATTCTTTTTGCTATAAGTGTTTTATTAACTTTAGATCCGTTGTGTAGTATTGTAACAAGTTCTTTTTTCTTTTTTTTAATAACGTTGTCGATAATTTTGTGTTTTTGTTTCTCAAAAATTTGCGATTGCACAAACGCCTTAATTATAAACTTTTAATTATTTAAAATTACGAACGAATCGAAAGCGTTTTCGTTTTACTCGATTTCTTGAATGCTATTTACAATGAGTTTAAGTTAAAGCTTTTCGAAGAAAATGAAGTCTAATACGACAAACGAAAAGATAAGTAGCTTCTTCTTCGTGAACTCTCGCTTAATTTTGCCATGTTGATCATCAAGCTTATGCAAGAACTTCTTTTGAGATCTACTATAATTATCGTCGACTTGCAATTCTAAAGGGTCAACGTTCTCGTTTTCATCGCGATAAGGTTTTATAGATAAATCAAGATTGACGAACTATATATTCGAGATCGAATAATTGGAATTGATGCGTCGAAATTTTTGCGAATTAATTATCACTCTAGAATTAATAGATATCTTCACGATTTCGCGTTCAAGTATGATGAAGTCTAAGTCAATATGCGACTTCTAGTTCATTTTTGTTAATGTGACGAATTTCTTATCACGTTCGATGAGTTGCTTTTAAAGATTGTTGTAATCTCTATAATATTTGATTAAATAGCAAGAAAGCGACGTTAAGCGCTTGAAATCTTTGAAAAAATAAATCTTAACAATATTCTTGAGATCAAAAGTCTTGTCATCAAAGTTAATATACTTTTTTTGTATTTTATACTAGATGCTTTGTTTGAAAGAAGACTCTTTAGTGACGTAATTAATCTTAAAAGCTCTAGATTTGTTTAGAGCGAAGTACGTAAAAATGTAGATAATTTCGTTGAATCGAAAAAGTGTTTAAAGCAAAAAAAAAATGATATTATCAATCTCGATTAATAAATAGATGGTCTCTTTCATTTGTTTGTAGTCTTTTTTGACATATCTAATAAGACACTTCAAATGCATAGCTTCGTCAACGATCGCTTTATGTATTTTTTTTCTATCGAACGTACTCTTGACTTTGATTTTCTTATAGTGCTTTTTAACGTTTTCTAAATAGAGAAAGAATATGTTAAGATTAATTTTAAGAGTCTTTTTTTATAAACAAATAGTCTTATAGAAGCTCATAATTGTTTGTAGAATGTTTCGAAGAATCTTGAACTTAATGTTTATCACAATCTCTATATACTTGTTAACGAAGTCGAAATTTCGTCGAACATTAAATATATACTTATGATGCTTAGCTTCACTAGTAGTCGCTAGAGTCTTAATTAGCTTATAAGCATAAACTTTATCGTTCTAGAGCTCATTCACGCGAAAGTATTGGGACTTGAATGAACTCTTCTTCTAATCTATCTAAACTTCGTTCTTGCTATCTAGAACACCTTTATTATCTCCCTCGTAAAGTAAGATAGCGTCAAGTTCTTTAGACAACGAAGAGTGAAAATTAAATCTAGGCATGTTAGATTCGTAAATAGAGAGAGACTACATAGAGTGTAGACGCGATGTCGAAAATCACATGTTTTACTACTTGGATTGTGTAGCTATTTTCAATATAAATTTTGCAGAGACGCGAACTTGAACAATACTTAGTTGATTGTAGATATTGGGAAAGAGATGACTAAGATATCAAGAAAATTAGAGTTAGATTGTTTCGTCGAATAAGTAAGAATCAATTCTTACGAGAGCGCAAAAGGTGATCAATTTAAGATTCTTCACATCGTCATGAAACATCGTTTTGGTTCGCCTAGGATTCATTTCCTAGACCAATATTCTGGAATATTTTTGCGTGTCGAGATGATAAGAATCTACATTGCACAACCTATGTCTCGACTATATAAGACTAAAAGTGAGTCGTTCATTGTGGTTTTCGATCATTAGCAAGGATTTCGCGAGGCGATGTGAATTCTAAGACTTTTAAGATGCTCTATTCTTGTTCTTTTCATCCAACTTGTTAAAGCTTATCATATATATTAGCTTAGCGACTTATAGCTCGCATTTGTAACTTTTGAATCTTTCATTAATGTTATGAACTTCGAGAGTTATTTGGAAATTGCAATCTCGAAAAGTGACAACATATCAAGAAAGATATTAGAATCTCTAAGCGATAATGACATCTTAGCATTGCATATCGTCTTAACATCGTCTAGAAATCGCTTTTCTAAAAGCAAAAAAAAAGAATTTATTAGTTTGCTTGTCAAATCTATGAGTTCTTATAGTATAGAATTGATATCTATATTTGATAAATTTTTATAAAAGAGCTATAAGCAACATTTTAGTCTTGAGTTGAGCGAATCTATTACAATTGTTTATAAAATATTAACAACGAAAGAGCTTTTCACGATACAAAGTATTTTTGAATCTTGTGCGAAAGAGAAGCTCTTTTTGCTTCGTTAACTTCGATACAAGAATTTGCTTGTTTTTCTTAAGTTGTTCTTCTTCAAAAATGAGCTTTTTATTGTTTCTAAATTTGCAACAATATTACTAGAGAAATTTATAGTCGTACGTTTAGACAAGATTTAATTAACAACTATTATCTTCCAAATATGTTATTTTCTTCTTTCGCAACTAAATATTAAACAAGAACTTTTAGACATTAATTAACATTTTGTTTTTTGTCTTACAAAATTTGATTTACGATGCAATTATTTGCGCTAACATACTACTTTCTATTGAAGAAATAATAAAAACTGATATATGTTAAACTCTTAATATTCTTGATTTTGCTAATAGTTAAACTTTAGCCAATTTAGAGTGCTATGAAAAGACTAATTAACAAAGCGACTTCGCAAATATCTAGACGTTAGAAACGATAATGAAAGAGCTTATAAAGAATGAAGAAGAAGAAGTACTTAATATGCTAGAGCTAAATAAGTGGTTTGTCAAGACTATTAACTTTATAGATGCGACAATGATTACGTTAATCAAAGAATTGACGAAAGTAAGTCATAGAACTCGAAGAGTTAAGAACGTGCTAACAATGTAACACGTGTTTTTGAAAGATTTATCGCAAATCAATGAACTAGTTCGATTAATTTTTTTGACATAACTTTCGACATATAGAATTTATACAAAGAACTTTAGACAAATTTCTAGATTCTAAGATAAAGAGAAGCATACACTTGTATTGTCATAATATTAGATTAGCAATTAGTCAATAAAGTTTGCCAATTAGATCAACTATCATTTCCAAGTCTTGCCTAATTTTCGCTGGGTCACGTTTCTGTCACTTCATCCTCTGACTGGGGTGTCCATGAAGTTATAAGCCTGCATCCCTGGTGGGTACCTATTCCCGCTGACTTCCGTCGCCATGATCGCCTTCCTGATTTCCAATATATCCTTTTCCGTTAACTTCACGTCCAGCGCTCCCATGTTGTCCTCAAAGTACTTGAGCTTTTTGGTCCCGGGAATAGGGATGATGTCACTTCCCTGTGCCATCAACCAGGCCAATGTCAGCTGTCCAGAAGTGCAACCTTTCTTCTTCGCGAGTTCGACGATTTGATCCACCAGTTTCAGGTTCTTTGGGAAATTCTCGGCCGAAAAGCGCGGCAGGGTTCGGCGAATATCATCTGCGTCGAAGTCATCTGGTGATCTGAAATGGCCTGAGATGAATCCCCGTCCCAATGGGCTGTATGCGACTATCGCCACGCCTAACTCTCGACATGTCTCGAGCAGACCGATCTTCGGATCTTCAATATCCGTAGTAAATGGGCTATATTCGATCTGCACTGCAGCAATCGGATGAACTCTGTGTGCACGTCTCAAAGTTTCAGCTGAGCATTCGCTTAGGCCAAGGCATTTGACTTTGCCTTCTCTAGACATCAATGCGTGAGCGATGTGGAGTTGGGTGGGCTTGGTCGACATACTGCACTAGCTCTGCCATCGCTCCAACCGTGTCCTCGATTGGTGTTTTCCCATTCAATCGATGACAATAGTAGAGATCTATCGTGGCGATCCCCAGTCTCTTCAAACTCTCCTCACAAGCCTCTCTCACGTACTCAGGGTCGTTCCTGATGCTCCTGGGTCCAACAGAAGGCCAGACATTGGCAAATTTTGTCGCCAGAAAGACCTATTGACGGAAGAGGCGGTTCAGTAAAATATTGGTCAAGCGAGAATCAATTTGTTCTCTAGGATTGGGGGTCTTGAGCACCTGATCACGCTTTCCAGTCCGCCTGAACCAGTTACCAATCACTATTTCGCTGTCACCGTACACGTCTGCGGTGTCCCAGTTCACCTGTCCCATCTCAAAGGCTCGATCGAGGAATTTGAGCTGCTCCTCCTCGGGTAAGGGCTTGCCATAAAAAGCAAAGGAGAGTCCCATGACGCCGAAGCCCAAAGCAGTGACCTGGGGCCCATTCACGCCTAGTTGGCGAGTGGGGAGTTTGATAGACATGTCTGTAAAGACCATTGATAAATATAGGTAATGGAAAGATACATAGATTGATAAAGCGTTTAAATAGGTAGGTGAGAGAAGTACGAGCCAATAGATCAGACTCCCAGACAGCCGAGAACTCCCCGAGGGAACCGACATCGTGGGGCAGGTATGCCGAGCTCGGCAAAGTAGGCAAGTCCTCAGCCTGGTCGAGCTGCATTAGAGTCCGAGAAGCTTGTTGAGGAGTATTCTGAATAAATTTGCCGACTTCCTACATAAATAAGCACAACGTATTTGGTTCAAGTTAGCTGACTCAGGCGCTAGGAGACAAAGAGATACATTGGTCCACATGCTGAGCTTAGGTCGCTTCCACGGGGCAATGTGAAAGATTCTCTGGTACGAAATCCGCGGATTGCAGTACCCTCGTTGTTGATTTAGTGTCACCGACCTGGTATATGCGTCTCTGTTCAGGCGACAGAGTAATTCAAGGTACAATCCTGATTAGTAGGGCACTCGATGCAGGAAAAGCGAACATTGGTATGTGTAGAGTGGTCTACTGCTTTGCAAGGACAAGGTTGGTGTGGCGCACTCCCGCGAGAACGAGGCCGTAAATGTCAAAGACGCGTACGAGGAGACCTTGGACACACTTCCAAACACGGCGATTGAAGAGCATATCCAAGCAATAGCTACAGCCTTCTCCGTACTGGAGTGCGGCCTTCTAGTCTACTGAGTGGTTTGTTACAGGCAAGTCAGCTAGCAATGTCACATAGATGAGAGTAGTCACGTAGAAGGTCTTATCATAATTATGGTAAACAAATGCTTCGCAGGCACCAATGTAAGACCCAAGCAGCGTCGTAACGAATGGACGTCGTGACGAGTGCGTGGCATAACAAAATGCGATAACAAACGCCGTGACAGATGCGCGCTATGCTGGATGAGAAATCACTCGATTTCTCCCCCTCGTCCAACCTAGCAGGCCTGCGTGGCACAAGCATTTGGTTTGGGCACAATCGTGTTGACTTGGCCAACGATGTTCTCAGCTGCGGCAGCACCGGCCCAGAGCACATCCAGACTCGGCAGCAAGAGTGCAGCAGCGGAAAGCATTGATTATGCCTGCATCGCCAATGACCTCCGCCGAGCTCGCACCGTTGACCGAAATATCCATCAAGGGCATGAGGACATCGATCATGAATCCAGCTGCGGCACCGGTGGCTGCATTCTGGTAGGTTTGGCTCTGGCCGGGGATGCATGCGAGGATGTTGAGCTCGGTGGGCTCGTCCATGGCGAAATTGAGAGCTGTTGCGGTGAGGCTTCCGGTCCCGACAAGTCCGGCGGCGCTATCGGTTAGTACGCCATCAAGGAATGTGTTGACCGAGGTGACGTCGGTGTTCCAGGTCTGGAGGGCGGCGAGGACTTCTGCCGCGGTGGGCGCGGCGGTTAAGGTGCAGACAGGGCCGACGCCGGCGGCACCGATTTGGCGCTTGGAATGCCGGAGTTGACTGGGTGCTGCGGCTGCTGAGGCGATAAGCAGACCGATGGATGCTGATACAATGGACTTCATATTTATGGTTGGTTTTGAGGAGGGTCAATTAATGAACGATTTGAAGCCGGAATGGACTGTAGTAGACGGATAGGAAAGAAATTGGAAAGCTGGTATTAGTGACTGTGGTTTGGAAAGATGTAGAACCGACCTTCAGGGCGAAATACTCATTCCTCATACCAAATCTGAGGCCCCTCTCTCGGCGAACGGAGGTTATAGAACGAGGTCTGTCTTGAGGAAGTCCGGGTAGAGTAGGGCGATTCCCCAAAACATACACGAGGCGGCTGCGAGCAGGCAAATTGCTAGAGCTTGCCTTCCTATTATGAACCGGTCAACTAGGGCTTGGTCCAAGGTAGGGTCTTGGATGTGGGATCAGTGTCAGGGTCAGAAGTAGGCCAGAGAGATGTAGGAACGTATTGACCGATTCAATAGATAAGTTGACTACAGAGCCAAAAGGAGGAGGCCCTGTAGCCGGCTATGGCTCTGTGGATATACTATGAAATCCTGAGCCGCACTGCTGCAATGTTGCACTGCTACAGTGCAGCAGTGCAACAGTGCGATATTGCATGCTCCTGCACTGGTATCTGTCGCACTGGTTCCAGTACGATGAGTTCCAGTGCCGCCTTCCTGTCACGTGTTCCTTAGTATGGTCTAGCTGTTCTTGGCAGCCTTGGCGTGACCGGAAGGTCAGATCGTGACACTTCCTTTGGCACGCAACGTTGTGCTGCTATTAAAGAACACTGACGCATGCCGCCACTTCGCCTAGATTCTCACTGCCGCGGCATATGGCTAATTTCTCACACTAGCCACTCGCTGGCCATCACGTACCTTCAGCGGACCAGCGACGAATTGGATATGCATCATCTATCTCGTTTGAACCATGGAGGAAGACTCTGTCACCATCGCGAATCTCAGAGCTCAATGTGCGATGCCAGGCTTCGTCGGTGGAAGGATTGGTTGGGAGACGGCTTAAGTAATAAAAAGCAATTAACGACCAACTAGTATTGACTATTCTAATTAATTTTTCGAATAGTCATAGTCGATAGAGTTTCGTTGCCTTGTCGCAATCCCAAACCTTCAAATCCTAGACTATAAGTTTGAGAGAATTGTAATCAAGGTCGATATTCGAGTTAAGAAACATCTTATTGAGCTTGCTCTATGCGATCAAAAGATATAACTTAAGGACACAAATCTCCCACAATTTATTATTTAATTCCACGATATTAGGCACTTGTAAAACTGACTCGATCGTTTTGTCGAGAGTCTTCAACAAGCTTTGATTCTCAACATTGGATAGACATATAAGTGTGTAGTCTATGCATAAGCTCGATGACGATAATAGATGACGTTCGTCATGTTACGAGCTTACCAAAGCTGTACCAGTGGTTCAGGTTCTACGCCTAAGGGGCGAACCTGCTATCATGCTCGACGTGCTCAAGGAGCGAGCATCCTGAGCATGATGCTCGACATGCTCGACGAGCGAGCACTGCGAGCAACCATGCTCGCTATGCTCGACGAGCGAGCAAGGCGAGCAATCAGTATTTCCTTTGTATATAGGAACTAAAACACGACTCCCTTATGAATCGTGTTCAACTCATCTTAAGTCTTGACTTATTGTTACGACGAACTCAAGCTGCAACCCCTTGTTACCAAGTGATTGCTTGCATTACCTGAAGACGCCTACAGACCTCTCCAAAGCATAACCCTCTCTAATACCTTCGAAGGAAGTACTAGCGTAACACTTTGAACACCCTAAGGATGTTTGTATCAGGTCAACGCGCCCCTACCCCAAGCATTAGCTCTACAGCAAAAGGAAAACAACTCGTGTCAAACCCCATGAAGGTCGATGATGACGATAACAGTATCGACAGTGAAGGAGAAATTTCATCAAAGATCAAGGTCAATGCTTCAGACAAATATTATGAAGATAGGACTAAATTGGAGGATTGAATCACGCAGGTTGAAATCTACTTTACGTTCTACCTCGTTCCAGGAAACAAGAAGACCTTGTTGGCTTCTACCTTTCTTAGAGGACGAGCCCAGCATTGGCTGAAGCCAAACCTTCGAAAGCATCTTGAGAATGAAGGAGACCCAGGAGGGATCTTCATCAACTTCGATGTCTTCAAGGAAGAACTACGACGAGTATTCGGAATATCCAACGAGAAACAAACAGCGAAACGAGTCATTTAGCATCTGCAACAAAAAACATTAGCAACAGACTACGTCGCCAGATTTCAGGAATACGCAAACCTAGTTGGTTGGGACAATGCATCACTAATGACAATGTTCAAGCGAGGCTTGAAGGAGAATGTCAAGGACGAACTCATGCGCAGCGGTGCAAGGTTCGACACCATCCAAACTTTAGTGAAGGTAGCAATCGACGTAGACGACAAGCTGTATGAAAGAGCTATGAAAAAACGATACGATCAACCCCATGGGAGAGCGGGAATCTCCTTTGGACCAGTGGTCGATTACCACGCGAAGGGAGACCATTCCAAGAAGTACAGCAACCCGGACTATCGCGAACCTGCACCAATGAAATTGAACTCTACTTAGCGACGTAAAGGGAAGAACCTTAGGGGAAAGCAAGGTAACAGAAATCCGAAAACGTGCTATTCATGTGGCAAACCGGGCCACTTCGCAAGGAATTGCCGATCGCGAAACTTGGTGAATCGCCGACAGATCAACGCTATGTTGAGAGAGATACTCGATAGCCAGGACGACATTAGGAAGCAAATCGACACAGAGGCGAACACCCCCAAGACTGGATCGAACGACGACTACTATCTGGTGAAGAACCCAGATCAGTTATAGAAAGTCCTAGATGGAACATCATCAAGCAAGGCACTCGCATCTACGCAGGAAGTCAATCAAGCACTTCAGAAGGCTATCAAACCTCACAGCTTAGCTATCGACTCAGACGAAGAGTACGACTGAAAGGACTTTCACGAATGCCTAGACAACATCACGGAACATCTTGACGCTTTAACTAGCTCATCAAAGGAAAGATAGATCGATCAAACCGTGAACAAATGCGAGAAAGCGCTAGGAAGCGACGCCACGAAAGAAAAGGATATTTCCGACGAAGTCAAACAACAACTGAACAATGTTAGCCTATTTAG
>JAABUJ010001947.1_pt1 | contig 27727 bp, 27 predicted proteins | sample 5559131 | NCBI WGS metagenome assembly JAABUJ01 (sample SAMN10711875, study PRJNA513366) | rock metagenome | isolation source: Antarctica rocks | place: Antarctica: Victoria Land, Mt New Zealand nord | collected 2016-01-07
CCCCGCCCGCCCCCGCCCCCCCCCCCCGCGCCCCGCGCCGGCCGCGCGCAGGCCGCACCGGGCAGCAGCGACGTGAAGAAACCGACCACGAGCGCCTGCAGCTCTCGCGCCAGCCCCCGCGCCGGCGGCGCCTGCGGCTGCGGCCCCGCCGCGCCCGCCGTCGGACCCGCCGCCGCACCCGCCGCCGGCGCCGCCGCGCCCGCCGCCACCGCGTGCGCCGCGCGGTGGCCGCCCGCCGCCCCGGGCGGCGCGGCTGCGAGGCCGCCGGCCGCGCCGCCGGGCGGCCCTGCGGGGACGTGGCCGTGGGGCGCGCCGGGCGGCGGCGGCGGAGCGGCGCGCTCAGGCGGCGGCGGCTGCATGTGCAGCGCGGGCAGCAGCGCGGCCGCGCGGCGCAGCAGCCGGCGCAGTGGCGCCAGGCCGGTCAGGTACAGCGTGAGGCCCACGGCTGCGACCAGCGCAAAGCGCCCGGGCGGGCAGTGCTGTCGCCCGCGGCAGTCAGGGGGTCAGATAGCCGCCTTCCGCGCGCCGAAAAGGGTATGTATGTTCCACATGGCAGCTTCTCAAGGTAACGGAGCCATGCTCAGCCAGTGCGGCCCCGCAAGCACAGGTAAGATCAAGATGCATGGGTCGCTGCTGCGACGGCCAGCATAAAGCGCTCGGCAGGTGGCGCCGCGGTGCTGCAGCAGGAAGAGACGTGTGCGGGCTGCATGCAGAGTCAAGCACTTGCGTATGTACTACAGATGCATCTGCAGACCGCCCCGGCCTTGGCTCTCGCCGCTGCAGGCCAGGCAGCAGGAAAGCCATGCAGAGGCAGCTACACCCGCCTGCATGCGGTGCCCGGCCCAGCAGCGCGGCCGGCCGCGCAGCGCGCAGGGCGCGGCGCGCGGGCGCGCGCCTGGTACAGGATGACGCCCAGCACGGCCAGCTGCAGCAGCGAGCGCAGGTTGATGCGGACCAGGCGCACGACGATGTGCGGGCGGTTCCGGCGCGCCATCGCCGCAGGCCGGCCCGCCGCGCCGGCGGCGCCGGCGGCGCCGGGCGCGTCAGCCGGCGCGCCGCCCGGCGGCGGCGCGGGCGGCGCGCGCGCGGCCGCCGCGTCCTGCCACAGCCGCAGCAGCGCATCCTCCCGCTCCGCTGCGCCGCCCATGTCAGTCTGGCGTTAAGCTAGCCCTGACTCATTATGAGTTTGAGTTGATGTCACCGTTCTGTTCAGCGCATGCCACGCGCTGAGAGCACCACGCACTGCATCACCCAGGTGCATGCTATTCGTCTGTTTTGCTGCGTTTGGCAGCCCCGCCGGCCGCCGACATGCACGCAGAGGCGCAGCTGGCTAGTGCGGGGCCACGCACCCGCCGGCCACAGCGCCGGAAGGCCGTACGGGGGCGGCAGGTGCCCCGCGCCGCCCGCAAACCCCATGCCGTAGCCCATCCCGTACGGCATCATCATGGGCATCATCGGCGCCAGCACGGGCGCCAGCCGCGGCGCGGCGGGCTGCCCATCCGGCCCCGGCAGCTGCGGCACCTGCGCGCGCCGCTGCTGCGGTCAGCGTTACCGCCGGCATGTCCACCACCGCTGGCGCCCTGCATGCACGCGGCACCAAGCCGCATCGGCACGCGTCGCCTCTTGTCTGGGCCGCCTGCTGTCTGCAGACGCGGTGAACAACCAATGCCACTCTACACCTACCATCCAAAACCTACCATCCGGCCGTGTAGGCATGTCCACACTCTGCTTAACCCCTAAGCCTGCCCAGCTGCAGGTGCATCCACATGGCACGGAGCTGCTGCTGCGCTCGACGGTCCTGGGCGACACGGACCGCACACGACGCCTCACCAAGTACGGGGCAACTGTGGAGCGCAGGCGGGTCCCGAGCCCCACCAGGCTGTACGCAGGCATGTACAGCAGGGGCTGCTGGCACACGCTGGGGAAGGGCAGCGGCGGCAGCAGCGGCGGCCCGCGCTCCGGCAGCCGCGCCAGGCTGGGCGCGCCCTGCCCGGCGCCCTCGATCGCGGCCAGCGCCGCGGCGTACGCCACCGCCAGCGCTGGGTTGCCCTCAAACGGATTGTGCTGCGCCGCGCCCGCGGGCTCCTGCGCGCGCTGCAGGCTCACCATTTGCTGAGCCCAGTGGCGTTCAGGTTGGCTCTTAATAGCGCATGCGGGCTCCCCCCCCTCGCGGCGCGCTGCAGGCCTGAGCCAACCAGTGCGCAGGCGCAGCACGGGTGGCTGTGTGTGTGAGCACCCTCGTCAGCAAGCACGCGGCCAGCGCGCACACCTCGTGCTCGCGGGAGGCTGCAGGCTGGGGCGGCCAGCTTGGGGCCGCTGCCGCTGCCTGGCCGTCGGCCGCAGGCGCGGCCGCTGCCTGCGCGGGCGGCGGCGGCGGCGGCGGCGGCGCGGGCGGCGCGCTTGGCGCCAGCACCTTGATCACGACATGCAAAGTGTGCGGAACGCCAGGATCGTGATCCTGCAGCACACGCTCGTCAGGCCCTGTTTGACTGGTCGGCCGCTGGTTGCCCTTGGCGGATCGCGCTGCGTACCTGCTTCAGGATGTCGCGCAGGCACGCAGCTTCGTCCTTGAGCACCTTGCCCGCGTAGATGAGCTACGCGCGCACACGCGCCTTCAGCTGAACGTGTTAAGCGGCTTAAGCGGCCGCCGCCAACCAGCTCGCAGCCTGGCGCTGCGCACGCACCGTCTGGCAGTTCGGCGCAGGCCTGTCGTCATACTCTTCAGCCAGCCTCGCCTTGACATCAGCCACTGTGGCGCCGCGGCTGAGCACGGTGCGGAAGTCCGGCGCGTTGCGGCCTGGGTTCTTCACTAGCAGCTCGACCTCGTCACTGACGCTGCCGCTCGGGGCGCCTTCCGCGCTCATGAGTGCTGCTCCCGGCCGTGCGCTGAGACCCGCTACCCCGCTAGCACAGCTGGCCCGCCTTACTATGCCAGGGGCTTGCCTCTGCGAGCAAAACATCCCCACCTGGCGGGTTAGAGACAGGGTTGTCTCTCGATGTGAGCGAGACGAGGTGTCCAGCTGACGGTGTGCGCTACCAACAGCTGGCGCAGCCAGGCGAGAAGCTCATACGAGCCATTTTCACTGGGGACCACGGCTGTGTGTCTGCTAGCTAGAAAGTAGCAAGGATGTAAGTGGTGAAGAGCTCATACTTACACAGCGTGCAGCGTGCAGTAGGCGCAGAGCTTTGTCTCCGCGCTGGAACGGGGCGTGGCGAGCCTGCCAGCGCACCGTGCTCACACATGGGCCGGCCATTCGTTGGCGGGGAGGCGCTCTAGCCGGCAACATGGAACCCAAGGCTGAGCGCCAGACGCCCCATGACACCCACACCACTGCAGCCCCGGCATACAGCGGGCCCGGCGGCGTGCAGCCCGCCATCAGCGCCGATCCGGCGCACGCGCCGCAGCCCGCCGAGCCGGCCGCCGCCCCGGCCGTGCTGCCTCCGCTCGTGAGCAGGGCGCTCGCCGCCAAGGCAAAGGCCGCCAAGGCGCGCCAAGCAGCGCTGCCATGGGCTGGATTGCCGCTCCATGTTCGCCACCTGCGTGAGTGCGGGGACGACTCGCTGTGTGGTTTGCTGCGCGTAGGCCAAGGTCAGAGGCGAGGAAGCATGGGCAGGCGCGAAGGGCGAGGACGGCGCCCGGGGCGCCTCACAGGACAGTGCGCTGCAGCTCGGGGTGCCGCCGCTGCTGGAGGTCCCCACGGTGCGCACGCACTGTGCACCGCCGCTCGCTCAACTGGTGCCCTTGCAGCGCGCGAACACTGCGGCAGAACGCTTGCGGCAGTCCCCACTTGCTGTCCAAGCGCGTTGTCGCTTCCGACAGTGCTGCACTGCGGCACTGCGGCACCTTGACGCGTCGCTGAGGGAGCGTGGCAACGGCCAGGCGCTGCAGCCGGCCGCGGAGTCGGATGAGCGGCCTCTGGTCAGCGGGGCACACCCAGTGGCTGTTGTGTTCAGGTGCGGCCGTGCGCTCCTGCCGCCTGTGTCATGTGCTGTGCTTGTGCGCCGTGGCGCGGTCTCAAGCATGTGACCCATCTGCATGGGGCTGTCCGATTGGCACCCTTACCTCGTCATCGTGACCACCATGCAAGGACGGAGTGACTGCGTTGTATCTGTGCAGGCCCCCATGGGCACCAAGCGCGCTTGTTTGCATGTCAGGCGGCGCTCAGCTTTCGTGGGCAAGATGCCTTCCAATGCAACTTCACCGTGACCAAGCATGCATGCCCAGCGTCGCCCACCAGCTGCTGGGCAACGCTGTCGCTCGCCGGCCCGCACTGCCTGGGCGACGCGCCGTGCGTGGCAGCGGCGCGCCTGAGCCGCGCGGCGCGCGCGCGCAGGGCGGCGCTGGCGGAGGCGGCCAGCCAGCACATGGGCCTGCTGGCGGCGCAGCTGCTGGCGGCGTACGGCGTGGGCCGCGCGGCCGGCGCCGTCTGGGCGCCCGTCGTGGCGCGGCTGGCCACCGAGGCCGCCGCGCAGCTCGCGCCGGCGGCCGTCACCGCGCACGGCACCCTGGACCCGCGCTTCTATGTGAAGGCGCGCCGGGCCGCGCCCGCGTGCGGCAAACAGCGCAGCGCCTCGCGCGCGGCCGGCCGGCGGACGGCCTGCCAGGGCCCCGCCGGCACCGGCGCGCGGCGCCGAGGGCTGGGCATGAGGGCGCGTCTCTGCGAGGCGCCGCAGCATCAGGTTAGGGTACGGCTAACCCTATGCGATGGCTCAGCCGTGCGGCGCGGCGCGCGCAGGTGAAGAAGCTGGCGGGCGTGGGCGCGCCGCAGGACAGCTGCGTGCTGAACGGCGTGGTCGGCCGCAAGAACGTCACGCACAAGGCGATGCGGCGGCGCATCGCCGGCCCGCGCGTGCTGCTGCTCGGCGGCGCGCTGGAGTTCCACCGCACGCAGAGCCGCCTGGCCTCCTTCGAGGCCATCACGCCGGACCAGGCGCGCGGCCCGTGACGCGCTGCATGCCCCAGCCCAGGCGCGACTGTGTCACTTGGACTGCGCGCGATGCTGCCTGGCCTCCCTCCAGCCGACCTGGCGGGGCGTACAGCTGCCACAGGAGGCCGCGCCGCGGCAAGCTCCGTGCAGCGGGCCTGGCATGCGCGTTCAGAGGACAGCCGCAGGGCCGCTGAGGCAGGCCTGACGCGAGCGCAGGAGCGGGAGGCGCTGGCGCTGGCGGTCGGGCGGCTGGTGGCGCTGAAGCCGGACGTGGTGCTGGTCGAGCGCACGGTCGCGCAGGCCGCGCGCGACGCGTTCCGCGCGGCCGGCGTGGCGGTCGCGCTCAACGTCAAGCGCTCGCTGCTGGAGGCGCTGGCCCGCGTCACGGGCGCGGAGGTGCGCCGCTCGTGGGATGCCTCGTCCCGGAAATGGCAGGGCTGGCGCGCGCCCCGGCTCTGTATGCTCCGAGGCGACAGCGAAAAGGGGGTCCCGCCCGGCCTGCTGCGCGGCGCGCACCGCGGCGCCGTATACCGCCGCCGGGTTGCTGCCGTGCAGAGCGCGCGAGTCTCGCACATGTCAGGGCGCGGTGGCAGGCAGCCTCATGGGCGAGCGTCACGCGCGGGCGAGGCGGGCCGCGCCGCGCAGATCGCGCCGTCGGCGGAGCAGGCGAGCCAGAAGTGCATCGGCACGTGCAAGGAGTTCAGCCTGGAGGAGGCCTTCCCGCGCTTTGCCGCGCCAGCCGACGCCGCCGCCGCGCCCGCCGCCGCGTCGGGCGGCGCAGCGGGGGGCAGGGATGGCGGCGCGGCGGCCGCGCCGCCTGCGGGCGGCGGCGAGGGCGGCGCGACGGACAAGGCGCCAGGTGAGCGCGCGGGGCCGCGTGCAGTGCCCGGGGCAGAGAAGCGAGGTGGGCGTTGCAGGCAGGCGCCTTGGATGCCGCCGGCACGCCCACCGGCACGCCTGTCTACGTGGTGCGTTAGGCTAGCGCAAGCAGTCTGGTGTGTTTGTGTTTGGGGGCAGTCATCGGCAGTCATGTCGAAATTGCTTGTGTGCGGATCCGACACCGCACTTTCAGCCCTCCCGTCCCGACTGGGAGGGTGCTGGCAGGCGGCGGCGTGAAGGGTGCGTCGGCCGCGCGAACGCTGATGCGCTTCTGCGGCGTGCCGCGCCCGCTGGGCGCGGCCATCCTGCTGAAGGGCGGCAGCGAGGAGGCGCTGCGGCCCGTCAAGCGCGCCGTGCAGGCGCGGCCGGGCCGCTCCTGATACGGAACGCATGCGGCGAACGGCGCTGTCATGCCGCGGGCTCACACCCCTCGGCCTTTTACAGCATGCGCACTAACATTGATTCCATTTCATACTGCACGCGAGTCCTGGCTGGCACGCGCGGCTGCGCTGAGCGGGATGCCTGCGCAACGCAGCTGTGCAAGTGCTTGTGGCACCGTTGCTGCCGCTCCGAGCCAGGCGGCGGCAAAGCGCGCACTTGGGGCTGTAAATGCGCAGGCTGAGCGCGCGCGTGCAGCGCGCAGTGGGCGGTGTATGCGGCATACCGCAACCGAGTGGAGACTGCGTTCCTGGCCGACGAGCTGGCGGCAACCGCTGACCTGGATGCGTGCGCGACCCCGTCGGGCTCGCCCACGGGGCGCGCGCGGCCTGGCGGCGAGCGCGTGCGGGCGCTGGATAGCGCGGCCCCCACCGGCGCCGCTGGTGCCCCGCGCGCTTCCGGCGGCCTGCTGCACGCCGGGCTGCCCGGCAGCCCCGGGCGCGGCGCGCCGCCGCAGGCGCGCGAGCTGTCCAGGGCGGCCTCCGCGGCAATGCCCGACCAGGACGCCCTGGCGGGGGCCCCCGCCGTGGGGCTGCTGACGCCCGGGTCGCCCAGCCCCGCCGACGTGGCCGCCGCCGAGCCCGAGCCGCCCGGCGACGGCCCGGCGCTCGGCATGGGCAGCCCAGACGCGCCGTTCTCGCCGCACGGCGACGCGCCCGCGCCGCCGCTCGTCTCCTCCGCGATGGCCGACCTGGGCCACCTGGCGCCGCCGCAGGCCGGCGCCGCGGCCGCGGCCACCGGCGCCGCCGCGTCTGCGCCCGGGCCCGCCACGCCCGCGCCCGCCGCGGCCGGCGCTGACAGTGACGCTGCGCGCGCCCCGAACCCCACGCTCGCCGACCTGATGGCGCTCGCGCGGCGCACCGTGCGGCGCTCGGCGCGGCTGGCCGCGGCCGACACGGACGGCACCGCGCTGCTGTCCGTGTCGCCGCACGTGGCTGCCGCGCCGCCAGAGTCGGAGGAGGACGCGGACAGCGCGGGCGCCGAGTCCGCCAGCGACGCGGACGACCCCTGGGCCGCGGGCGCGCTCGAGCCGCAGCCGGGGTCGCCGGCCGCGGAGCGGGCGGATGCGGCGGGGTCGCGCGCGGACGCGGGAGCCGGGTCGCCGGCCCCCGCTGCCGCTGCGGCGGCGGGGGCCGGCGGCGCGGGCGGTGCGGGCGGCGCGGCAGTGGAGGCGGGCGCAAGCCCAGCGGCGGCGGGCGCCGCCGCCGGGGCGGCGCGGTCTCCCGCGGCGGTGGCAGGGGCGGTTGAAACAGGCGAGGGCGCGCCCGCCGCGCGGGAGAGTGCAGCGGGGCCGGCGGCGGCCGCCGAGGAGGGCGGCGAAGAGCGCGCGCTGCGCCGGCGGCTGACGCGGCGGCACAGCTCGCGCGAGCTGCTGGACCCGCTCTCGCGCGCGGCGCGCGAGGTGCGGCGCGCGCAGTCGGCCGCGGCGGCCACCGCGGCGGCCGCCGCGGCCGGCGAGGACGCGGGCGCGGTGCTCGCCGAGGCCGCGGCGGCCGGGCGCGTGGGCGGCCGCGCGGCGGCGGGCGTGCCGGGCCTGGCCGAGGACGAGGCCGACGGCGGCGGCGCGGCCTGGCAGGCGCAGCGCGCGGCCGCGCGCGCGCTGCTGGACAGCCAGCGCATCTACGTCAGCGCGGCGCTCAGCAACGCCGGCCGCGGGCTGCGCTGCGAGCCGCCCGCCGTGCGCTCCTGGCCACTTCTTTTATCCACTTTTTTACCCACTTTTCCTCACTTGTTTTCCACTTTTCCAGATTTTTAAACACCGGAGTCACTGGCAGACACGCCATAATTCTGGCCGGGTGCCTGCTTCTCCCAGCTCCGCTGGACGCCCACGATCCGCGCCGCTGCGCGCAGGTGCGGCGCCTGGACTACTACGCGCGCAGCGACATCGCGCTGGCGCAGTTCCTGGCAAGCGTGTGGCCGGCGGCCGGGCAGAAGTGCGCCTACCCGCCCGAGTCGCCGCACGCGCCTGGCTGCGGCGACGGCGCGCCGGCGCACACACGCACGTACGCGCACGGCGGCGGCCTGCTCACGCTGGTCGTCGCGCGGCTGCCGCCCGCGGCCGCGCTGCCCGGCGGCGAGGCCGGGCAGCTCTGGTTCTGGGCGCGCCCGTGCGGCGCGCCGCCGGCCGCCGCGGCCGCCGCGCGGCGCGTGCCGCTGTCGGCCGACGCGGGCGCGCTCTCGCTGGCGCACTTTCTGGACCTCGCGTTTGGCGGGCGGCACCTCTCGGCCGCTGGCCGGCCGCTGCACGCTGGCTTCGCACGCTACTTCGGCTGCGGCGGCGCCGTGGCGCGCTTCGTCTGGGAGCCGATCGGGCCGGCGCAGGTGCAGGTGCCCGGCGCGACCGTGGCGTACAGCGTCCCCGCGCAGCAGGCCTGGCTGCGCAGCGAGGTGGAGGAGCTGATCGAGGAGGCCAACACGGCGCTGAACGCGATCAACGGCGCGCTCGCGCGGCGCGAGGCCGCGCTGCGGCGCGGCCGCCCCGCCGCCGCTGCCGCCGCCGTCGCCGCCGGGCACCAGACGCCCGCGTCCGCCTCCTCGGCCTCGCCGGGGTCGGGCACGCGGCCGGCGGCCGGACCGGCCGCGCCGGACGCCGCGCTCGGCGCCTCCGCCGCCGCGCCCGGCGCGCTTGCGGCCGCGCCCGCCGGCGTGCCCGGGCCGGGTGGGCCCGGGTTGGCGGGGCCGGGGTCGGCAGAGCCCGGCGGTGCCGCGTCGGTGCAGGCATCGCCGGCAGCGTCCGCGGCGGACGAGGCGGGCAGCGCCGCGGGCGCGCGCCTGGCGCAGCTGCGCGCCGCGTTCGAGGTCGAGGTGGCGGCGCTCGCCGACGAGGTCGCGGAGATCTGCGCGCAGATCCGCGCGGACGCGGCCGCGCTGGCGCCGCGCGCCGCGGAGCCTGCGGAGCCAGCGCCGCCCGCAAGCGCCGACGCCGCGCTGGCCGGCCTGGACAACGCCACGCTGGTGGCGAGCCTGTGGCGCATAAACAAGCTGCGGCGCTCGCTCGCGCTAATGGGCCTGACCTGGGCGCACTGGCTGCGCGCGGTCGAGGGCGGCGCCGGCGCCGGCGCCGGCGGCGCAGGGGCGGTCGGGGCCTCCGCGCTCCCCGGTTCTGGCCTGGCGCTGCCGCACGTGCACGCGGCGCCCGCGATCCAGCGCGCCAGCTCTGCCGCCTCGCTGGCGTCCGTCCAGGCGGCCGGCAGCTACGCGCGCTCGCTCAGCGCGCAGAGCGCCGACGTGAATCTGCGCGCGCTCGCCGCTGACCTGACGCGCCGCGCCGCCGCAGGCGGCGCTGCGCCGCCGGCGCCAGATGACGCTGGGCCGTCGCGGCTGGCATCGGCTGCATCGCGCGAAGGCGCGGAGGTCCCGGCCGCGCCCGCCGCCGGCAACGGCGCCCACCCTGTCGACGCTCGGGCGGGCGATGGCGCTGAGGTTCCGGCCGGGCCGGCTGCGGCGCATGGCCGCGCCGCGCCTGCGAAGGGCAGCCCGCGGAAGGGCGCTGCCGCGGCCTCTGAGGGTGCAGCTGCGAAGGCGGCAGGGCATGCAGCAGCGGAAGGGGCGAGCGTGTCCGGTCGGGCGCCCGCGGCGACCGCACATGCGCCCGGCTCGGAGGCCGAGGCCGGAGGAGCAGGGGCTCAGCAGGCTGCGGCGGCCGGCCCTGCTGGCGGCGCCCGCGCTGGGGCGCACGGAGCAGACGCCAGCGGCGGCGACGCGGCGGGCGCCCCGGACCTGCAGGTCCGAAGCGCCGCCCGGGAAGCGGATGCCGCTGCGAGTGGGCGCAGCGGCGCGACCGCGGGCGGCGCAAGCGAGTTGGGCGAGGGCACAGGCGGCGCAGGGGAGGAGGATAAGCGCCGCGGGCTGGTGTCGCGCTACGTCGCGCTGTTCGAAGCGCACCGGCCGATGCTGAGCATGCCGACATGGGACCGGCCGCTGGCGCGCGGCGCGCGCGGCCCCAGCAATGCCACCGACCTGATGCTGCGCCTGCTCAACCGCGCACGCACGCGCTCGGGCCGGCTGGCGCGCCCCTCCAATGGCGGCGCGCCCGCGCCCGCCGCAGACGGCTCGGCCGCGCACAGCGCCGACGAGGCGCCGTCGCGCGGCGGCTCGGAGGACGGCGTGTCCTGCAGCGACGGCGGCGGCGGCGGCGACCCTGGCGGCGACCCTGGCGGCGACGCCGGCGACGCCGGCGATGCGGGCGGCAGCCGCGCGTCCTCTGACTACGACTCGGACGGATCCGCCGGCAACCGCGGCAGCGGTGACAGCTCGCCAGCGCGCTCCGCGCGCTGCCGCGCGGCGCGCGCGCGGGCGGCGGGCGAGGGCTCCGGCCAGGGCTCCGCCCAGCGCGCGCCGCACTCGCCTAGCCGGCTGGGCGCGCAGGGCGCCGAGGCGCAGGCGGGCGCGGCGGCGTGCCCGGCGGGCCTGGCGGCGGTGGGGTTTGGCCCGCCGGCCGAGGGCCTGGACGTGGCGGGCGTGCGCAGCAACCTGTCGCGCGGCGCGGGCGGCGCGCTGTCGCCGCGCGTGCTGAGCCCGGCCGTGTGCAGCCCGTCCGGCGCGCAGGCGCGCAGCTCAGGCTGACCCGCGTGCCGCGCGGCATCTAGTCTTGGAGCTTGCTCGCTGCGTGGCCCTCACTCTGTGGCCGTCCTTGTCTGACAGCGCCTGCTCTGCAAGCGCCTCGGTCCTGCAAAAGCTCCGGGAGCAGCTCATGCCGGGGAGGCGTCTGCGAGCAAACGCACGTGCTCGGACCATGGGCTGACTGGCGATCATGCTTCATGGGGTACCACATGGATCCCATTTGCGTCACATGCAGTGTTGGCGCCAGCACAGCGCTGGTCTTGTCTCTGCCACACTTTATGCGCAGACGATATGCAGCGTAGTCGCGCGTGGAAAGCACAGCTCGGGGGGCGCTGCGCAGCGCTGGCCACAGGCCTCAAGGGCACGCCGCGCCGCGCCCGCAGGTGCCCTTCACGCCGTTCTCGGCTATGGCGCTGCTGGCGCCCGAGGCGGACGAGCGCGCGGACGCGCGCGACGGCGGCGGCGGTCGGGGCGCCAACGGCGGCGACGCGGAGCCCGAGCAGCGCGTGGAGCACAGCTCCGGGTCGCTGGAGTGGCGCTGCCGCGACCGCATCCGGCGCTGGGCGCGCGAGGGGTCGCTGCAGAACGGCGGCCTGGATGCGGGCGCGGGGGGACCCGCGGTGGGGCCCGCTGAGGGTTCTGGCCCCGGCAGCAGCGCCGCGAGCGGCGAGCTGCTGCCCGGCGCTGTCGCGGCCGCTGCTGGCGGCCGAGCAGGGCATGGCGCCGACGCCCGGCGGAGCGGCGCGCCTGCCCGACCCGGCGCGGCGGACCAGGAGGTGAGCGGTCGCGCTCGCTGAGCAGCCACGCCGTGCACGCCCCACGCGCGGCGGTGGGCCTGGCAGGAGCCCAGGCCAGAAGCGCAACTGGTTTGGAGCGCATGTGTGTTGCTTGACTGGGACTGCGAGCGAAGCGGTCACCGTCGCAGGCACTTGCCCAGCGAGCAGCCCCACCCAGGCCGGCAGCGTAGCGGACCATGCAGCAATGGGCCTGCTGTGCAGGGCGATGATGACGCGAGGGTGGTCGCGCGCGAGGACTCCGCGCTGGCCTCCCACTTCAGCACGGACATCTGGCACGAGTCGTTGCTGGCCGGCGCGCCGGGCAGCCGGGGCAGGCGCATCCCGCGCTCGGAGCCCACGCCCGACGACGAGCCGGAGGTGCCAGCCCAACCTTATGCCCTTCGCACGCTCATCTAAAGACCTTGCCCTAGAGTGGGTGTCAATGCGCATGGAGAGTCACGGCGCGCACGGCTGCGCGCGCAGCTGGCCGTGTCGGCGCCCGCCGCGCCGCCCGCATCTACGGCGTCCGCGCCCGACCTGAGCGTGCAGTCGCTGCCGATCCCGCAGCCGCTGGCGGCGGCGCCGCGAAACCCGCCGCGCGCGGCGTCCATGACCGAGTTGTCGCCGGTGCGCGCGCGGTGGGGGACGAAGGGACCGCGGGGCCGGGGCGTGACATCGCGGGCGTGCGCTTACAGCCGCGCGGCGTGTCCGTGGCAGCGCATGCACTGCTATGGCCGGTTGTTGTTGTGAATTTCAGGAGATGTTCACGACCCTCGCAATTTCCTCTGCAACGTGCGGCAGGGCCTGACGCCGACCGCGAGCGGGAGCCTGGGCGCGGGCATCGAGGAGGCCATCGGCCGCATGGCCTCCGCGGCGCCCCTGCGCCGCGGCGAGCCCGTCGCGCTGGACGAGTACCTGGTGCGGCGCGGGCCGGCGCCTGTCCACACATGGGGCGTGAGGCCTGGCATGAGGCGGCAGTCGGCCTCGTAGGGACAGCACGTGGGCGCCTGGCATGCGTTTGTTCCATGCTGCAGGGCGAACGGGCATGCGGCAACCGCGCAGACCGCCACTGGCCTGTTGCTTTGCGTCACTGGTGTCGCCTTGCTTAATCATGGCGGCTGATTGACTGAGGGTCTGCAAAGACCTGCATGTTAGGGCTGCTGCCCACAGCTGCCGGAACCGTCCAGCACACCTGCCGCCGCCGCCTCCTGCTTTGTCAAGGTGCCTTTGCCTGCCGGCCCCGCTCGATATGGTTGCTATTGCATCCGTCTATTAGCGGCGCGCCCGCCGCCAGGTGCGCCTGGCTGGGCGGGCGCTGCTGCCGCCCGGCGCGGACGGGCGCGTGGTCATCGTGCGCGACGACGAGCCGACCTCGCTCATCGCATACGCGCTGTCCATGCGGTGCGCGCGCCCGGGCCGCAACCCAACAGGGAGCGCCTGCGGCGCCGCGAGGTTTCTTGCAGCGCCTGTGCTGTGCAGCCTGTGTGTTGTGGGAGCCTAGGTCCTGCCGACACGCTCCCGCGCGGTGTGCAAGCGCAGCACCGCATCTTACGGCCCCGACTTGGGCTGCACTGTGTGTACATAAATTAAAAAGGTCGCACACTGCGCTCAAGCCCCCATACTCAACCACAGTCTGTCGCGAGCTGATCCTGATCAGGCGAGCAGGGAGTACAAGCGGTTTATGGAGGACGCGCGCGCGCACATCCTCTGCGGCGCCCCGCGGCCAATGATGCACACGGGCGCGTCCGCGCGCGGCACCTGGGGTAATCGCAGCGGGGGCGACCTCGCGGCCCTGGACCCCAGCGCCCCCAGCGACGCGGGCGGCACCGCCGCCAGCGCCAACGGCAGCGCGGCCGCTGCCGACGAGGCCGCCCCCAAGCCCGCGGCCGGCGCGCGGGAGGAGGGCGCCGGAGCAGCCGCGCCGCCGCCCGCAGAGGCGCTGCCGCGGCAGGCCACCGCAGACGCTGCCGAATTCCTCACCGCCAAGAGTGCGCCCTGGCTGCCCGACGCCGGTGCAAGACACTGGCCGAGCGCATGTTGCCCTGCTGTGCTTCCTTCGTGAGTTGCTTTGTAGCTGAACTGGCACTGGGTGCTGGGCATGCTCAGCATTTCTGACATCTGGCGCTGCTGCGTCGCCGCTCTGTTACGGCCGGCACTGCCACACATGTAGGGGAATGGGTGCGCGCGCGCACGCTGGGTACCCATGCAGACGCGATGCGCTGGCCCGGCCAAACCGCAAGGCACTCCAGTCCGTCAGTGATGCAGCATATGCAAGGTTGCATGTTCAGTGTTGAAGCGGGGCATGCATGTGCGTCAGGCATCACGGCAGACGGGCGGCCAGCGCCCGCGGGGGCGCCGCCAGCGGCCGGCGCGCCCGGCGCGGGGCGCGCGCCCAGCGCGACCGCCGAGGTCGGCGCTGAGTTCAAGGTGCTCATGTGGCCGGGGCGGCTGCACTTCTCGCACTCGCTGGTCGACGACGCGCCGCCGCCGGCTGGCTCGCGCGCGCGGCTCTCCGTGCGCCCCTCAACGCATGCGTGCAGCTCAGGCTGGCATGCGAGCGCCGGCCCGAGCTGTCGCTGTCTGCCACCCCGTGCAGCCGAAGCAGCACGCTCAGCCGCGGCGCCCTCGCAGGCGTGCCTGCTAGGGCGCGGACACGTGCGCCGCGCATTCGTTCGAGGGCATCCTGCTGTGCCCGCCGGCGGCCTGAGGCGGGGCCGCGGCGCGCAGGTCACGGTCTGGTTCCCGGCGCAGTTTGCAGAGCTGCGGCGGCTGTGCCTGGCGGGGGGCGGCGGCGAGGCCGCGTTCGCGGCCTCGCTCAGCCGCTGCCACGCCTGGGCCGCGCGCGGCGGCAAGTCCAAGTCCTACTTTGCCAAGGCGCGGGCCCCGCGCGGCGCAATTATAGGGTACGGTTATAGGGCAGGGTTACAGCCCAGTGCCTGCCCTGCCAGGGGCCGTGTTCTGCGCGCGAGGCTGCATGTGTTCTCCGCGGTGACGCCTGGCGGAGGCAGCTGCTCGGCGCCCTCCTGTGTGCCGAGGAGGTCGTGGTGCGCCGCGCCAAAATTTGGCCCCACATGCGCTGTGCATGCATGTCAAGGCAGTGGGAACGCCTGTCCAGGCCCCAAGCACCCCGCAGACACACAACGCTCGCTGCCCGGCCCGCACGGCGGATGGCAACCCCTGCGCTGACTCGGCTTGGCCGCGCCGGCAGAGCCGCGACAACCGCTTCATCGTGAAGCAGCTGAGCGCGGCGGAGCGGCGCTCGTTCAAGGAGATCGCGCCCAACTACTTCGCGTACCTGGCGCGCGCCATGCGCCGCCGCCAGCCGACCTGCCTCGCCAAGATCATGGGCGTGTTCACGGCGCGCGCCCCCTCGCGGCTGCCACGCACCCGCGATGCGCCCTCTCTACTGCGGGCTAGCGATAGGGTTCATGGGTGTCTGCCAGGCCCGGCCAATGTTGCATGCGGCAGGGGACAAAGCGCGCCGCTGGAGGCGCGGCAAGGATCCGCATGCATGAGTACGAGGGGTCAAGTGATGTCGCTGATGCGTCCGGGGCCTGAGGCAGCGCGCGCTGCGACGACGTCGCGCTGCGCAGCGTGGGCGGCACAGGTGGCGCGCAGGGCTATCGGCGCTGGGCGCGCGAGCGCCCAGGGTCGGGCTGTAGGGTCTGCAACCAGGCCTGAGGCCGCGCGCGCTGGCGCGCAGGTCGCGCTGCGCGGCGCGGGCGGCAAGGAGACCGCGCTGGACGTGCTGGTCATGGAGAACGTGTTCTACGAGCGCGCGCTCGCGCCCGTGTACGACCTCAAGGGCTCCAGCCGTGCGCGGCTGAGCGCCGACGACCCGGCCGACCCCGCCAGCGTGCTGCTGGACGAGAACCTGAAGCAGACCTCGCGCTCGGCGCCCCTGCTGGTGCCGGCCTGCCGCGGGGTTGCGCCTCCAGCACTTTGGTCTGAAACGGCAGCCTAGGCTCGCCGTTGGTAGCCTGCTTGGCGTTGCTAGGCGCCTCCTGCCTTACTGCGGTGCGCACGAGGGTTGGCTTTGGCGTGGGGTGGCGTGCATGCAAGCCTTCACATGTGCAACGCGACGTGATGCGCTAGTCCCTGTGCCGTCTCCACCAGCGAGAAGCAAAAGGGCGTGCGGCGAGCCGCATGGGTCCTCCAGCGCGTGCGCGGCGCGTGCGTGCACGGCGCCCTGCACATTGCGCGGGCTCCCGGGAATGAGGGCTCCTCCCCCGGGTGCTGACGGGCGCGCGGCGGGGGCGCAGGTGGAGAGCGGCGCGCACGCGGCGCTGCTGGCGGCGCTGTGGGCGGACACGGCGTTCCTGGCGGGGCAGGGCGTGATGGACTACAGCCTGCTGGTCGGCGTGGACCGCCCCAACCGCACGCTCGTCGTCGGCATCATCGACTTCCTGCGCCAGGCGCGCGCCCTACCTAACCCTACCTAACCCTAAACGCACGTGCTCAATGCCCTCATCCCAGGCATAAAGCACAGGCAGAGCATCACTTGTAAGTTTGTAGCCGCCTGGTGACAGCCAGGGACTGCACCAGCCGCGCCGCTCGCTTCCGATCCACGGGTGCCTGCGGCGTCCGGCGTGGCCGCGCCTCGTGGGCTGCCTCGGCCTTGCATCGCAAAGGAGTCAGGCCTGCATCCCTCCTGCAGCCCGCCGTCCAGGCGGGGGGGCGCCTGCTCTGTGCGGTCGCACTGCAGCGCATGCGCGGGGCGCCGACGGGGCGGCGCGCGTGCGGCAGTACACATGGGACAAGGCGCTGGAGCGCTGGGTCAAGAGCGTGGGCATGGGCCAGGACCCGCGCAAGGCGCCCACCATCCAGTCGCCGCGCGAGTACTGCCGGCGCTTCCGCACGGCCATGGCCGCCTACCTGACCTGCGTGCCCGCCGGCGGCGATGTGGCGCCGCCGCTCGACCCCAATGCGGGGCTGCCGGAGTAGGGTCCGGCAGGGCTGGGCCTCCGTGCGCCTGCTCGGCCGCTGTGCCTGGTCGTGTCGCCAGGCTGCCAGACTTGCGCGCGGTGTCAACGTGCATGCGCTGACATTTTTAGCGGCCTCCGGCCTCCTTTCAGCCTCCCTGTTGGTCAGAAAGTGTGTGTAGAGGAGGGGCGCGGCGTGCAGGGAGTGGTGCTTTCTGCGTTTTGGACATGAGCGAGGCTGCGCCCTGTTGTTGTCGTATCTAGATGTGCAGTGTACACCAGGTGGCCCTCAAGCCACCGACTCGGGCGCGGTGGACAGCATGGCAGGCAGGCTCGCCGGCATTCAGGCGCCTGCTAGCCTGCATGTATAGCAGATGCATCCATAGGGGGGTGAGGGCGTGTCAGGTTGCCGGCATGGCCAAGCACGCACCGCCCAGGGTTGGTTGCAGCAGGCGCGCTTGGGGGCCGGAACGTTGCATGGGGCTTGTACATCACAGAGTGAAGGGGTGTGAAGGCGTTGCAGATCTGACATTTCCTGGGGCAGCGCTGTACATGCGGGGCTGCGCCAGCCCAGCCAGGCCTTGAAGGTGCGCTTGCGGCATCGCATGGTGCAAGTTGGCCAAGGGCGGCATGCTGTGCAATGCAGTGCACATTATCCAACAACCAAGGTGTGTGCCACGCACATGCTGTGTATGGTGGCAGCAGGCTCCATGCTTTGCGTTGTGCGCCTTGCACATCCAGTGCTGGCATAGGACCCTGCAAGCCAGGCAACTAGCAGGGCACAGTGCCCCCGGCCTTCACTAATTGGGCCGCATAGGCGCCACATTACAGCTTAGGCTAAGTTCAAAACTTGATGTTTGACATGAGTGTTGCCACAGAGCAGGCAGGCACACAAAACAGCACTCAAGGAACACAAGTCCAACAGAAGGGCATGCGTAACAAGCTCAGGTGCTGCAATAGTCGCTCACAGTGTCACACTATGACAAGAAGGAAGTCTGGCATGCCGCAATAGTAACGCGCAGCACGCCAGAGGGAAAGGGGGATGGGGAGCGCAAGGCACACGACCAATCAAACTGCCAGTGCATGTACGAGGTTGATCGATACTTCAGCAGAGCGTGTATGCCGCGCCGCCCCCAGCGGCGCAGCCCCGCTCAACGCCCCAGTGCAAGTCATTGCAGATGCCCTGCACGACACACTGCGCCGCGTGGCTAGGGCGCAGATACAGGTGGGGCCCTTCCTGGCCAGCACGCGGAGGGCACGCCGCAGCAAATCAGCATAGGGTATAGCGATTCGGCTTAACATGCCCTCCCCGACGAACGCAGTACGGCAGCACAGCCTCAGAACATGCTGCACGTATGTTGCAAGTTGTCATCCCTAGCGTCCAACACACTTCAAAGCCCCTGTCGGCTGGCTGATTTATGTCTCGTCCTGCTGAGCTGCACTTGCTCACATGCCTGCCATCTACCCATGGACCTTCAAGCTGGTCGGGGCGGCCATGCATGCATACGCGCTTGCAAGGAGCATGCGTGCATGCAGGTACCTCCTGCCAAGCATCGTGCGAGGGCACATCGAGTGGCAGTCTCATTGCCCTGCATGCGGCAGGGAAGTCGGCCGTGTGGCTGACGGAGAAGCACTCAGAGCGCCTCACCACCCCCCTCTGGCACGTCTGACAAACCGTCATCGCTTGACAAGGAGCTGCCCTGCACTACTCTGGGACGCGAGCGTAAGTGAGCACAAATCACCAGCCCACTTGCCGGCCAGCCAGCTGACATAGCAGCGTGGTTGCGGCAGCTGAAACAATACAACGCAGCCACCGCCCAAGCTGGCGAGCAGCATATACACGAGGCCAGGCCGCCGGCTGCCTCGCAGCGCCTACCTGACAGGCACGCGCATCGCTCCGCGCTGCTCAGCCTAGTCCGTGGCCTTGCAGCTGCTGGCGAAGGCGGCGCGCGCGCGGCGCTCCACCCGCCAGAGCAGCGCGCAGGGCAGCGCCAGGCAGAAAACGAGCTCGAAGCCCAGCATCGCCAGCTCGCACCGGGCCGCTGCGCCCGCGCGCACAGCCGGCCCCTTCACCAACCCGGCGCGGCGAGCGCGCCTGCCCAGCCTGCCCGGCAAGCGCGTGCGGGCTTGGTGCGCCACGGCTTGGGGTCCCTGTGCAGGAGTGCAGACGCGCCGCAAGCATCCCGCACCGCAGCGCATGGGCTGTCCAGCGGCGGCGCGCACGCCGTGAACAGCAGGGCACAACAGCACGCATGTGTCCTTGCGGCCCTCTATCCTTTGGGCCAGAGGCGCTGGCCGCAGCTTCAGCATGCCACAGGCACAGCCTGCAGGCTGCATGCTCCAAGCGGCCAGGCCACTCAGCGCAGCGCCGCGGGGCGGCGGGCTGCAGGGCGGCGCGCACGGGCGGGCGCGCACCAGGCACGGTGGGCCACGCGGCCGCGCAGATCTGCCGGTTCTGCAGCGCCGACAGCGCGACGTGGAAGAGGTTGACCGGCACATGGACCTCCCAGCGCAGCTACGCGCGGTGCGCAGCGCGCTGGTCAGCTCGGATGCATGACGCAGAGCTGCACCCGGTCACCGGTGGGTAGCTGTGGCAAGTTGCGCAAACACACATGGCGCCACCGCTCAAGCAGGCATCCTGCGCTGACGCGTCGCGAGCACTGGGTGCCGCATCACGGCCTCAAGGCTGACATCTGTTGCGACGCGCGCACACCTCGCAGGGAGGCCCCAACACACACAGCCGCTGCGAGAACCTCTCATGGAACGGCCCTAATCGGTTGCCCTGCATGGGGCCGCACCTTCAGCCCGAACGCCAGCATCATGTTTGCCGCCATGAACGACGACTCCATCAGCGCGTTCAGCGGCGTGTAGCGCGCCGACTGCGTCGTGCCGTGCACTGTCACGACGGCCTGCGCCACGCGGTGCGCCAGGTGCACCGCCACGCCCGCGCGCTCCCTGCCGGCCCCGGCCCGGGCGTGTTCGGGGGCGGCGGCGGGCCTGGGCGCAGCCGCTACGAGAACGGAGCGGGGCCTGCCAGCAGGTGCGCGCGCCGCTCTGCAGCGCCTCAACAGCCAGCGCAGCGCAGGGCGCTTTATGCTCGGGCCGCAGGCGCGGCGCGCTTGCGCATGCCACAGCGCGCGCGCTGATCGCGGGCACCGCCTTGCAGGCTGCCCGCATCCATGCAGGCACTGATCGGGTGGGCGATGCCCCCGCTCCCCGCAGGCGGGCACCGGGCGCAAAGCCTGCTGTGGTGCGGCTCGCGAGCGAGGCGCGGGCAGGAGGCGGGAGCAGCCGCGCCTGTGCCTGAGGTACGGCGCGCGCGCGCACACCGCCCACGCGCACATGCCGCAGTTGAGCGCGAGCAGGCCGCACATGGTCGCCAGGCACGCGCGGCCCTCGCCCAGCGCCCAATCCCACTTCCAGACCCAGGCCGCCTGCGCGCGCGGGCGGGCGCGGCTCTGCCCGCCCGCGCTGCCCTGAGGCGAGGCCCCCGCGGGCGCCACTGCGCACCCATGACAGGCGGCGTGCCCGCGCGGCTGCCATGGGCCCTGTGCTGCCCTGTACTGCCAGACACGACGCTTCGCGGGCCGTGCGCCCCCTCACATCACCTGGTATAAACGGCACCTCTCCTGCAAGGAGCAGCCAGGACAGGGAGTCGCCCGCGGCTGCTGCGCAGGGTGGTGCGAAGGTAAGCAGGAGGCGCCTGGCTGGCGAGCAGGATGAAGCAGAAAACGACGTCGGTGGACAGCTGCGACGCGTAGTACCCGCGGCGGAAGCGCGCCTCCGCGGCGCCGCCCTCGAAGCGCAGCGCGCGCAGGGCCGTGACCAGCGCCGTGGCTGCCGAGCCTGCCGCGCAGCGCGCGGGCACCATGCATCAGTTTGAGGCACCAGCTTGTGCAGACCAGCAGGCCGTGCCGTGGGGCCCTCCTGCCAACGCTCTGCTCAAGGCGGAGCACACACGCCGCGCGCCTGGTTGGCAAGCTGTTGGGTTTACGTGAACCAAATAGTCCACACGTGCATGCAGCCGCAAGGCCGCCGCCCCGTCAGGCCGGTGGCGGCCGCACCTGCCGCGCGCGCGCCCGCGCCCAGCGCCGCGCCCAGCGGCGGGTACGCGGACGGCGGCCCCGCGGCCGCGCACACGCTGCGCTCCTCATCCGTCGAGCCGCCGCACTCCTCGCAGGGCGCGGCGCGCGCGGCGCGCGGCGCGCCCGGCCAGGCGCCCTCGGCGCGCGGGCGCGCAGGCTCGGGCAGCTCGAGCGCCCGCCCTGGGTCGGCCACCCAGCCGGCGCGCGCGCCCGGCGCGCCGGGCGCCGCGCCGCCCGCGCCGCCCGCGGCCTGCGCCGCCCGCCCGCGCGCAGCGGGGGCCGCGCCGGGCGCCGGCCGCCCCGCAGGCGCGCCGCCGATGTAGAGGTAGGCCGGCACGCCCGGCGCGCCGGGCGCGGCCGACGCGCGGCCCAGGAACGCGCAGCGCCGCGCGCCGCCCAGCGCGCGCCGCGTGGGGCCCGACACCAGCGGCCGGGCGCGCGCGCTGTCGGCGCGCCGCGCGCGCGCGCCGGCGCGCAGCCGCGCGGAGCCGGCGCGCCCGCGGGCCCCGCCTGCGGCGCTGCGGCGCTCAGGACAGCGCTCTGCCCGGCCGCGCCCGCCTCTCCGCGCCGTCCGCTGGAGGGCCGCCGCGCGCTTCGGCCGTCCAGCGGAGCGCCTCCCACATGAGTGGGAGGGCGGAAGCGGCCCAGGGGACCGACGGGCGGGCGGGGGGGGCGTCACCAGGATGCTGTCGGGCAGCGCGCTCTGGTAGGCGGCCCGGTTCATCGCCCGGGCCAGCAGTGCGGCGGGGCCATAGGCGCTGCGCGCCGCGCGGCGCGGCCTCTTCAAGTCCCTCTGCCCCAACTTGCTTTGCATGAGCACAGCCGCCCCGCACGGCGCCACGTCACCGGCCCAACTGCGCTGAGCCTCGTCTGCAGCGCTGTTCACACCAAGGCAGGACGCGAGCTGAGCTGGCACGTGAGCCGGCGCGTCCTTGCACCGCGCGCGGTGGGACAGCCTGTGGCCCGGCGCTCTGCGCGGCCGGGCGCAGGTCGCCTGCAGCCTGAGCGCGCGGGCGGAGGGCCGGGGCCGCACTGGAACTGCAGGTGCCCCCCGCCGATCACGCCGGTCGCCAGCGGCCCGGAGCAGACGCTCATCAGCAGCCGCACTGGCCGCCCGCACGGCAGTTTGTCCTGCCGCCAGGCGGTGCGGACCACACTGGCGTTTCTATTTATTTCCCTTCTTCCTCAGCACTGTGAGGGCCGCGACCGCATGAGCAGAGTCCGCGAGCAGTCGCTGAGCGGCCCGGGCCGCGCGCCTCGGCAAAGTGCGAGCGCAGCCGCACGGCCAGGCGCACGAGCAGCTCGGCGTGCTGCGTCGCGCCGGTGTGCGAGACGACCAGGCAGTGCCCGGGCGTGCTCTCCCACAGCTTGTACACGCCCGGCCATGCGCTCAGTACGTTGTCCACCCTGCGACCGTGGGCAGTCCCCCCAGGTTGCCACCCGTCCAGGCTTGAAGGACACATACATGCAGCAAGCGCGGTGTCGCCTGCGACCAGCCGCGCCAGCTTTGCACACAAGAAAATCGGCCTGGTTGTGCGCCGCCACAGGCAACGCTGGTGGTCCGGGCAAAGGCGTTGCGCCAACCACCAGCGGCGCCGTGCCTCGTGTGCAAACGTGGGAGTTGCCAGCGTGCACCAGGTGTGGTTGCGCCGGCACTGCTGCGGCCTGGCTGGGCGCACGTGGCGTCACGCGCGCCCAGCCAGGCCGCAGCTGTGCCGGCGCAGTCAAACCTGATGCACACTCGTCGCAGTTCCCAAATTTGCATACGAGGTGTGCGCCCAGCGAAGTCCGGCAGTTCCTGGCGCACCTGAGGTGCAGCAGGTGCATCAGCCGGACGAGCCCGGCGTCCGACTCCTTGCTGGCCACCAGCTCCTCGTACCCGCCAAAGCACACCGCGAGCACGCTCGCGTGCGGCAGGAACGCTTCGAACGGCGGCCGCGGGGCGGCCCCGAGCATGCTAGCTCGCCCTCGCGGTGGGCCTGCGCGGGCCTGGCGCAGACGGCAGCGGCCCTTGCACGCCCTGCCTCTCGCTCGCGCGCCGCCCACTGCAGGCCGCACATTGTAAGCGCATGGCACAGCCCCACACTGCCCCAGCTGCGCGCGCTTGAGTCCAGGCCAGAGCAACGGTGCGCAGGCTAGGCAAACAGCTCCCGCTCGACGCTGGAGTCAGTCCATGAAGGACGCGCCCTTTGCGACAAATTAAGCAGACCCTGCAGGGCCTGCCGAGTCTCGGAGCTTGCATGCTGCGCGGGCCGGCAGCAGTCAAACGTCGCAATAAACTCACAGTGTCAACAGTGAATCTGGCTGCCTGCTGTCGCCTCATTGTACCGACACGCTGGGAAGCCGGACGCTGCATGCTTGCAGCCGGCCATCCTCCGTCCAGGAGCGTGGGCTCACGAGTGCCGAGGTGCTCCGCGAGCTTGTCGCTAATAGGGCGTGAGCCAGATGACTTGATGGCCTGCTCTCTTGCTCGGCCGCTACGCCACGACATTGCTCGTGGCAAAACGACACCCCTTCTCGTGCAGGAGTTCCCCACAGGCGGGCTTATGTACCTCTGTGATCCAACGCAGGCAGGAGCGGGGCCAGATGCCTGCGCGTGCGGCAAGCGTGCTTGCGGCGGTGGGCGCCTCGCAGAAGCAGCGCGTGGTGGTGTGGCTGCGCAATGACCTGCGCTTGCATGACAGCGCCGTGTTCAACGAGGCTGCGGCGCTGGCCAAGCAGGGGCAGTGTGAGGTGCGGCGGAGCTGTCTATAGCTGTCATTGGTCCAAAGGCACCGATGCCGGCTGCTAGTGTAACACGCTGTGTCTGGCCGTTGGCTCGCACTTCCCTCTGTGCAGTGCCTATGCGCTGTGTTGGCAGAGCCTCAGCTATGTGCCTCAGCTATGTGCGGCGGCACGTACCTAAGCAGCATAGCGCACTGCTTCCGCAAATCCCTGCAGGTATGTTTTGCAAAGAGATATGTTGCAAAGAGATGTTTCCTGGGCCACAGCAGGTCTTCACGTAGAGCCTGGCGTGCGCAGGTCGTGCCCCTGTACTGCTTCGACCCGCGGCAGTATGCGCTGACGCCCTTTGGCAACCCGAAGACGGGCGCGCACCGCGCCCAGTTCCTGCTGGAGTCGGTGCTCGACCTGAAGGCCAGCCTGCGGAGTATCGGAAGCGACCTGCTCATACACCTCGGCCGCCCCGAGGACGTGATGTCGGGTGCGTGCGTCGCTCCCGCCGGGGCTGGCAGTGCCTGCACACATGCTGCCCAGGCTTACCACCTGCGCATATGGAGGCCTGCACCTAGCATGGCGGTCCCGCCTGTGCGCACGCCTTCGCCTGCACACGTGTTGTGCACCTCACAGCAACCAGGCTGCTCCGGCTGCCTGGCACCAAGCATGAGCTGGCCGGCGCTGCGCGGCAGACCTCTTCCCCGCGCTGGCGGGCGACAGCGGCAGCGGCGGCGCCGCCGCGCAGGGGCGCGTCCTGGCGCAGGCCGAGGCGACCAGCGAGGAGGCGCGCGTGGAGCGGGCCGTGCGGCGCGCCGTGCGCGACCGCGCCCGGCTGGCACGCCCCGCACGCGCACAGCGCCCGCGCGGCCCGCGGCAGCCTGCATGCCGTCACGCGCGCCGCAGTGCCTTTCGCGGACCTGCACCTGTGCGCGCGCGAGTTGCGCCCTGCGAGGGTATTCACGTGATGCTCGCACGTGGTGGGCGGCCTGTCCATGTGCCCGAATCAGCTACACACACCAGCATGGAGGAGAGCGTTGCGCGTCATTAGAGCGCCGATCGCCCGTGTTGCAAGCGCCTGGTGAGGGCTGGGGCGCGCGCGCGCAGGACCTGCTGTGGGGCCCGACGCTGCACCACCTGGAAGACGTGGCGCCGCTGTTCGGCGGCGAGGACATGCCGCACATGCCCGACGTGTTCACGCCCTTCCGGCAGAAGGTGTCGGTGCCCGGCCCAGCGCGCGCGCGCCGCCGGCGCGCGCTCCCTGCGGTTGCCGCTGCTTGGCTCGCATGCCGGTCGCATGAGTGCTGCAGGAGGACTTGCCAGCTGTGTTGCAGCGGCTGACACCTCCCAGGCAGCCCCTCCCGTGCGCTCGCACTGTTGTCGTGATGCGCGGTACAATTTATTACCTTCGTCGCAGGTGGAGGCACACTGCAAGCCGCGCGCGCCGGCGCCCGCGCCGGGGCCCGGCGCGCTGCCGCTGCCCGCGGACCTGCCGCGCGAGCGCATGGACTTCCAGCCGGCGCGCGTGGAGGACCTGAACGGCATCGTGCCCGAAGACGTGCCGCGGCTGGCCACGCCGCAGGACCACTCCAACGTGCGGCGCCTCGCTGAGCGTTTGCACATGCAGGGCGTTGGTGGCAGCTGGGAAGCAGGCATGGCCTGGCTGGCCAGCCGGCGGTGCGGTGCGGTCACCTGCGCGCGTGCGCACCCAGGCGGCGCTGCCGGCGCGCGGCGGGGAGACCGCGGCGCTCGCGCGGCTGCAGCACTACCTGTGGGGCACCGACGCGGCGCGCACGTACTTCGACACGCGCAACGGCATGCTCGGCGCGGACTTCTCAACCAAGTTCTCGCCCTGGCTGGCGGCCGGGTGCCTGTCCGCCCGCCGTATCGCGGCCGAGGTGGAGCGGTGCGCCGCAGCTGGGCCTCTGCGAAGAGAGCTGGCTCGTGTGCCACCTGACTATATAATTTTGCGTGCCTGAGGTCATGTTTTGCGCAGACGGCACAGTCAAAGCCCTGACCGGCCAGGTTTGTGCAGACATCCTTCGCGTAAGCGACGCCCGCAGTTCAGCGGGTTGAGCGCGCGTGCAGGTATGCGGCGGAGCGCGTCGAAGGGGGCAACAAGTCGACCTACTGGATCGTCTTCGAACTGCTGTGGCGCGACTACTACAGGTGCGGCGCGCCCAGTCGGCAGCGCCCGGGGCAGGCGGGGCGCACGCCCGCTTGCAGACGCGCCGGCCCCGCGCGCGTGTGCAGGAAAGGGAAAGCCGAGCTGCGCATGAGAGCGGTAGGTTCAGGGTTTCGATGCGCGCGCCAGGTTTTTCACCATGAAGCACGGCAACGCCATCTTCTTCGAGTACGGCACGTGCGGGCACAAGCGCGAGTGGCGGGACGACCCGGCGCTCTTCCAGCGCTGGAAGGAGGGGCGGACCGGCATGCCGCTCGTGGACGCCAACATGCGCGAGCTGGCGGCGACGGGTGCGCGCCCCAACGCTGGCCGCGGCGGGAAGGCGGAGCTCCTGCTGTGCATGTCGGGCGGGTCTGTTGTGGCCCAGTGTGTGGGGTGCCTGCGAGTGGGGTGCTTGCAAGTCGTACGTAACAAGGGACTTGTTGAGTCGCGCGCCAGAAGCGTGCCTGGAGCAATGACCAAGCGGCCTGTGGCAGGCCTTGCGGGGCTGCGCTGAGGCAGCGATAAATGTCGGGCGCAGGCTACATGAGCAACCGCGGGCGGCAGAATGTGGCGAGCTACCTCGCGCTGGACCTGGGCATCGACTGGCGGTTGGGAGCTGACTGGTTCGAGTCCGTCCTGACGGACTATGGTGCGGGCTCATGGGCTGCATGTGTGCTGTGCATGTGCCGGTCCCGGCGCGCGACTTGTGCTGGCAGGATCGCGCGCAAGTACAGCCAGCGCTGTGCATCGGCCTCCCCTGTCACCACCAAATGTTCCAAGCACTCGTCGTGTGAACTTACAACCTGTTGAGGTGTCGCTGACGCTGCACGCGCGCGCAGACGTGTGCAGCAACTGGGGCAACTGGTGCGCGGCCGCCGGCATGACAGGCGGGCGCGTGAACAAGTTCAACATCACCAAGCAGTCCAAGGTGTGTGGCCCGGTCAAGTGCTGTGCTGCTGAGTGGTGCAGTCGGCTGGGAGTACTGACAGAAGCAATTGCAATTGCAACGCATGTGTTGCACTTTGTGCTGTTGAAACAGGTGGCTGGTGACAGGGCTATGCCCTGATCGTGGCTTCAGCCTGTTGGGTCTGTAACAGGACTACGACCTGGAGGGCGACTACAGCCGCACATGGGTGCCGGAGCTGGCGCGCGTGCCGTCGCAGCGCGTGCATGAGCCATGGCTGATGTCGCGCGAGGAGCAGGAGCAGTACAGCTGCCACATTGGGGTGCGCTGCTTCGGCCGGGCTCACCTGGCGTCTCTCCTAGTGTTGATAGGCCTGTAGAGCGTTTCATGGGGCGCAAGAGCAGCCGGTTGGATTGGAGGCTGCTGATACTTTGCCGCCTTGGATGCCTGCACAGCCTCGCAGTCTATCATGGTGTGGGTGTGTGCATGGCTGACATACATGGCTGAAGTACTTTGAGTGTTTCTGGGAGTTTCATCTTCACAATGTAGCATGGACACTCTATTGATAAACGTAGCATGTCATGGCTTACTGACGGCGCGTGATCGTGCCCACGGCCGCTTTCGTCCACGTAGTCTTGCTTCAGGCTTGCATGGCTCCAGCACTTGATGGGGCTGACGAGCTCCCTGGTGCACATGTGTTCCCTGCCGCAGTGGTGCGCGGTGCCATGTGAATCACGGCCGGCTGTGCGATGGCCAGGTGGACTACCCAGCGCCTGTCCCAAAGAGCAAATTCTCGTACAGCGGCGGCGGCGACCATGGCGGCAGGCGCGGAGGCGGGCGCGGGGGCGGGCGCGGCGGCCGTGGTCATGGCAGCCGCAACAGCCGGCACGGAGGCAGCAACAAGGGCAGGCCCCGCAGCGACTTTGAGCGCTTTGGGTAGGCAGAGGGGCTTTCAACACCCTGGTGCATGGCTTGTGTCTGCACCTGGCTAGCAGTGAGAAGCATTAACCTGGCTTGGTATGCTTGCGCTTTTAATTGTTACTAGCCATGTGCCCTGCATGCTCAGCCTGGCCAGCTACTCTTGCAAGCACCAGCCATTAGCCAGTAAAACATTGGTGAGGATGCTCTGGTGTTTTGGAAACAATGGCAGAGTGCTGAACTGTTATTCAACAAAGGCATTGGGCGTGCTACTTTTTGAAAGAGTGCTCGTTGTAAGAGGTCATGGGAGTGAGTTTTTGAGGCTGGTACATGTTCTGCATTACACATACGCGACAGACCTGGAAATCGGGAGAATGGGACCTGCAGACGACAATCTGCGCTGTAAGCAGTGTACGGACAAAGCCCCAACACCTG
>JAABUJ010001948.1_pt1 | contig 27723 bp, 31 predicted proteins | sample 5559131 | NCBI WGS metagenome assembly JAABUJ01 (sample SAMN10711875, study PRJNA513366) | rock metagenome | isolation source: Antarctica rocks | place: Antarctica: Victoria Land, Mt New Zealand nord | collected 2016-01-07
CTGGACGCCAGGGCTTTGGGCCTGGTGAGGTCTAGGGCGGGGGCGGGGGCGGTGACGTTGAGTCCGGCGAAGAAGAGGGGGAGGGGAGAGGGGAGTGGGAGTGGGGGGGAGGGAGCGGGGAAGGGGAGGAAGAGGGGGAGGTGGGAGGAGGAGGAGAAGGGGGGTGGGGAGGAGGAGGAGGAGGAGGAGGAGGATATCTGGTTGGCGATGGCGAGGGAGATGTCGGCTGGCCGGTCGAGGGGGAGCTCGAGGGAGAGCGACGGGTTGGAGATTGTATAGGTAGTTGGGGAGTATACTTTCTTGTTTGTTCTCAGCATTATACCCTGTATACATACGACGGCATGTCTGTATAGAAAACGCATCCGGTATGCTTTACGTAGATATAAACAACGACGGTATGATTATATTTTCTCCACTACTTGATCAGGCAGAACGTTAGAAAACTTAGTGACTTCAGTATCGTTCGGTATAGTAGGGTACGATCCCATCAAAGCGGAACGATTCTGGCATTGTCTACGCTACCCGGGTGCAGCTACAGCCTACCTACCCTGACAGCCGGCTTCTAAAAAGACCCCCATACCACCATCCCTCTGGTCCTCCTTCCCTCTTACCCAAGCAGAGCCTGACCACACTAGGTCAGGCACATATATACGCGCAACCTATCCCAAGAATATCTAACACAACAAAGCACCCACTTCACCTTTCCATCAGCGAACCGCATTGTTATCGTGGACTGTACAAGTTGGACTCTTCAGAGTGTTCCTTGGCCTTTAAGGTGGAGGCCTGTGCGGTGACCGAGATTGACATGGTTGGTTGGTCTTGCAGAGTACGGAACCCGGACGTGCTGGGTGCTGGGAGCAAACCATATCCGAACAGTGAGAACGAGTTTGCTGACAGCTACTGGAACGCTGAGAGGACGAGGGAGGAAGCGGTGGCGGGAAAATGGCGGGATGTAGTTGTTCTGGTGGGTACGGGTGCTTCTTGTTCGGTAAGCTTGGTTCTGGAGGGGATGCTGTTATAGCGGGATGTTTTAGGTTGCAGAGGATTCGTTGTGCGTTGATTGGTGGGAGATAGTCAAAGGCGGTCCTGGGGTGGTATCTAGGGCGAATGGTTGCTATTGCTGAGTACGTTCGAGTGCGATCAAGTTCGTAGGGACAGATTCATGATTAGGAGTTGTAGGGCAGGATTGCGTTCCATGTGATGACGTTAGGCGCTGGCTCAAATGAGAGAATATCTGACGTAGCGTCTCTGCTAGATTTGCATTCCTGGCCTGATCATGTTAGCCACATGATGGTTTGATTCTATATTTGAGTTGGATTTCGCCGTGCTCATTTGCTGTTGAGTATTGATTGGTGCCTTTGATTGATTGAGGACGCAGAATGTATCCCTAATCAATGGACCTTGTTTGCTGGGAGGGTAATCATCACCCAGTTGTTGTACCAAAGTCACGATTAGGGTTGTGTAGCAGGGTCGAGACCCAGTGTGCTGATATTTGACCTGACTCAGTTGAGATGAATTCATGAGATTTAGTGCGGATCCTGTCTGTTGGAAACAAAAGTCACTCAATCAATGCGCCCACACCAGACGGTTGACTTCTGAATGCGGTTCAGGGTCTGTGTGATGATATTGGATGTGAGAGAATGCTTGATGGTGGAGAGAGTAAAAAGGATGGGAAGTATGACGTGCAGTGTGGGTTGGTGGAAGGGAAACAGAGCTGTGCGAACAGCACAGGTAGACAAGACCACAGGTGAAGAAGGGACAGAATACTAGTTGAAAGAAACAGCCAATGCAAGATTCATTAAAGATAACGTTTACCCTGTAAACCCTGGTAAACTGAGAAACCCTTTGAAAACGTGGTATGGAACAACTACAACAGTACAAGAGTAGCGCGTGCCACGACCCCCAGGAGAATCCGCAGTGAAACAGGTCCGCAGATTATCAAATCGACATATAGGTGAAGCCCAAGCTTTACCTCTCCGAACAACGTGCCGGTTGGAACTGTATGAAGCGACGTCGGCAAATGAAAAGCCACACGACATGTTCAAACGGCAGGCTGCGATGATATCACTTGACATAATGTAGCACGATGGTGATCTGATGCTGCCTGACACAGCAGTTCCTCGAACCCAGTCTCGACACGACTTGCGAGAAGCGAGATCGGAGTCAACACCACCATCAATCAAGTAGGTACCTATGCAGAAGGGCAGCCACAAGTCGACGCAATCGTCCTGGTCGCTGCGCCGACCAACGTCAATCAATCTGACCGAGCAAGTACCTATTCAGCGTAGGTAGCACGGACCAAGATCTCGAGCACGCACATGCGCAGAAACGATAGATCTTCGACCCTGAAGATGCTCGCATCCATTACTTGGGGTGTTCGTGGGATCGTATCGCTGTCAAGCCATCTATCAGACGTGCGCTGGCCCTGTCGTATAGCACCCTGTATGGAATCTCACATCACTCCGCCGTCCCGGCTGCTGGGTGGGACGGATCCAGGCTCTAGCGTCTTGGGAATCCATGACGTCTCTACAGTGGTTGATAGAAGCTTTTGTGTTGGTGTTGGTCGGAGTTCGGGCAGACCTTCGGGGTTCCGATCAGAGCAGAGCAGAAGATGCGGCGTGGATGAGATAAAGACCCGGCTGATATCGTGATTTACATGTCCGCTTATTTTTGCTGGTCCTTGAACCGCCCGCCAGAGACCACCGTTTTCCAGAGAGCCCAACAGTGTCCAGAGGGGATCTGAGGGTCAATACGCCAAAGGCCGTTCGTGGCTCTCTCATAACACGGTAGGAAGGGGTACCCTTCTGCAGACGAAGCTCGCGTAGAGAAGGGGCGCGGGTACGGAGTACAAATAAACCCTGCACGAATCATCCAGATTGCGCCCTCTGCAAACACTCATTCTGTACCACGCACTCGGACGGGTCAATGATCCCTTTTGAGTTCAACCTCCTCCCTCCACGACCAGTCATCTGCCGTAGGTAGGCAGCTATAGCCGGCGCGTGGACAGATCTTGTTCCTCAGCGCTTTGTGTACCGTGTCACGGAGTCCGCAACGGATGGCCTCACCAGTGGGGCACTGCTTTGGAATCCAGTGCAGACTTTCGGTAAGAAGGTCGTGTGTGTAGCTGCCGGATATCACTCTATCCGTAGTCGACATTTATAAATCGAAATTCACAGCGAGAAGCTCTACCTTAGCGAAAAGATATGATTTCAATTGACTGTTGCTTCTTTAATAGTCGAAATAGATCAGTAAACCACGGACTTGCAACGGTCATTTCAGATTCAAACGATTGAAGAATGGTGACTTAATCGTTCTTTCCAACTATGAAAGAAGGACGCCTAGGTAGGGCACCCCGACGCTTACGTGATCAATATCAGGGCTTCAGGTCTACCTAAGTATTCATCCGCTGCAAGTTATTTCAATAGGGTAACTTAGTAGAGATCAACAAGACGAATTTCGCTGTATCAGTCAAGACCCGAACACATAATTCGTCCACAGAATTGCCGATTATCCGAAACAGGAATCGGAGCAGCTCCCACACTTCCACCATCTACCTGCAGGAATCTGAACGATGCAGTTGGATCTACTGGGTCGGGCCATGACCCTGCCGCGCTACCCATGCACGGCAATCCTTGGGAACATGTTGTGTTCACCAGCCACAATGTCCGCGTTGCGATAAGAGGGTCTACTTGACATCTCGGGACTGTTCTTCGTTTCTGGGAGACTTTCAAATGATTATGGATGATGATATTCGGATGGTGGGACGGCGAAATTGTCTTTTGCGAGTGAAGGATCAAGCATATACGTTGCGCGGATATACCCTTTCTGTTTGATAAACTTTTGGTGGCTTGTTTGCTGTAGTAATTGGATAAGAATACCTCACGTCGTCACGTTTCGCTGAGTAACGCTTAAACGCTATACGGTGCAAAGACCTCATCGTAAGTGAAGCATCAGGTAGAGAGGAATCAACACAGAAGGCACTATATTCTCGCTATAGGGTAAGCCCACTGTGTAGGATCTCAAGCATCGGCACCAGTACCTGGCTGCTCCAGCGAAGAACCTGAGCAGAGACGACTTCTGAACTGAAATCGTCAGAAAACAGAGGAATCCAAAACGTAGTAAGCATTTCTATGCTAGAGAATTAGGTACCTGATATAAAGCAACTCAGTTGAACAATGAACATCGCAGCCTGGTACTCGTTGCATCTCGAAGAACAATCCAACCGCCGTGTAATCTCCCAATAAAACAATAGTGCCTCACCAGACTGTATGCTCGAATGTAGAGACAAAACTGCCGCCCTGTGATAGAAAAACTGATCCTCCCTAAAAACAAACGCAGTGCTTGCATCCTCCTCTTATTCGTCGTCTAAAACCCATCAACGAACTCAATGAAGAACAACCTCCGACGTAATTCGTATCCGAAAAAATCATTCCCTCCGCATCTCCAGCAACAAAACCGACACCAAACCCCGCGAACGCATCACCATCACCACTCCACAAACCCTCGACCCCCGCCCAGCCCAGACTCACTCAACAAGCCCACTCACAAACCCCAACTTCCCCCACGCATGCCCCAGCGCATTCCGACACGCACTCGCCTGCCCCCCATCCCCCGGCAAATTCCCCACCGCACTCCTCAACCGATTCAGCACATCCGCCATCTCCTTCAACCGCGACTTGACCAGATTCTTGACCAGCGCCCTCTCCTCAACAGGCTCAAGCTCATGCTTCCCGACACAGATCTTACTCGTCTGACACGCAGCGACATACGCCGTCGCCGCCCCCGCGGCTGGCAGACCGACGGCGTGGTGGTCGCGGGCGAAGTGCGGCGCCAGCTCGCCGAGGGCGCTGCCGCCCGTCGTGTCGGTGTGGATGCCGTAGGCGCCGGCGCCGGCCTGGTACAGGCCGACGACCTTCTCCGAGAGCACGGCGAAGAGCAGCAGACAGCTGCTGTTGGCCAGGCAGGCGTCGCATTTCAGGACGTCAGAGGATTGGCGGAGGGTTTCTTTGGCGAGGGCGAGGATCTGGTCGAAGGAGAGGTCGAGGGAGGGGCGCTTGCTGCTGCGCGGGTGGGTCTGTTTCGACGGCGGTTGGGTGGGGTGGGTGGCTTTGAGGGTTGGGGAATCGGCGGGAGCGGCGGAGTGTGGGTGGGAGGAGTGGAGGACTTTTTCGATGGTGGCGAGGTTTTGGAGGAGGGAGAGGTAGTGGTTGCATTGCGTCGCGTAGAGGTCGTGGGGTTCGCCGATTGAGAAGCAATGGTTCGAGGGGGTGGCTAGTTGCGTTGGGCCGAACATTGAGCTGGTGGGGGTCAACAGTGGGATCTCTGGCAGAGAGCTGGATGATCCCAAGGTGTCGGAGATGGGGGTCATCGAGGAGACCATGCCGGTGGTGCTGCAATAGTCCCACCAGGAGGTGATGTCTTCCAACAACTGGTCCGTATTGTGATTGCCCGCGTCGAGGTCGAGGTCGCTGGGAGGACTGGACCTCGAGGAGTTCGACCGGGAAGGATAGTTTGGGTCGATGGGTATCGGGACGTTTCCCATCCATGAAGTTGGCGGGTAGATGGTCTCCATCGGACCGTCCAATGCAGAATGTGGATAGAAAGGAAAGGTCGTATGCGGACTGATATTCCAGGGATGCTCGTGCCATGGAATGTAAGTCGACGAAGGGCTCAGGAGCGATAATGCTGCGCTTTGCTCAGCCGGAGTGAGCCCAAATGTCCCGTCCGCCGGCTGTGATTTCTGTACCGCGTTGAAGGTAGATCGCGCATGGATTGCGGCAGCCGAGCTCACTGCTTGTCTCTTCCTCTCCGACGATAACGATACGCTCTGTCGCTTCGCTGGCTTGGCGCTGCCGCCGGTTGCTTTGCTGCCACCGATTGCTTTACTGCCGCCGGTTGCTTTGGTCCCGCCTCCCTTTGGTTTCCCCATCCGACGAGAGATCCCGTAGACACATGGTACGCCGTTGTTCTCACAGCGGAAGCAGTTGGGTTTCTCTTGACCACATCTGACCTTGAGACTATGACAGTTGTCGCAACTGGCTCGATATTTGGGGACGCGTGGGGTGACAATCGGTCCTGATGAGGCTTTTACAGTAGTGGAGGTCGCCATGATAGATACGAAATATGCGCTATAAGGAGGAATGAAGTGACTGCTGCTGGAATAGAAAGAAGACTACCGCCCTTTGAAGCGCCGGTGCAGTAATGAAAAACGTAAAGAGAATCTTGAAGCTGATCGAGAAGGCCGTTCTGATATCTAAAGTTATCAGTGGCGACAAGGAAGGAGGTCGAAGGGAAAGTAAGGGTAACTGAACATGATCAAGTTGATGAAGGTGTCACGGCTCCGATATGAAAGACGTAATAGACCTAGAGTCAACCGTCCAAGAGAGATTGTCGAGGTCACCTGGATGATTAGGCTCTCTGTGTAACGGCATGAAAAGAGATATTCACGACGAAGAAAAGTCTATGATAAGGGCCTTGGATCCTGCATCCGGCCTGAGAGGCAGAGACCGTCACCGGCTCATTGGCCAAGGCTCCTGATGAATTGCAATGCCAACTACAATCCTGTCAGCTGTGCCTATCGTCTCGAAGTGACACCAAGCCGCATGATACGTACATGACATGCTTGATGTTATGCATTTTACTTCCACCCAGAGATCTGTGTAACTCTCCCGGTTCTTTCTCTCGGGCCTCGTTAGCACTCACTATCATGCTGACGGTGCGGGAGTGTGGGATGCTTGCTTCCACGCTGTGACATCAATGCCAACGAGGTTGGTGGATTCTCATCCCCAGTATGCGCGAGTGAACGAGGGCTCAAGACAGGCGCGATCATTGTGCTTGCTGGCTAGTCAAAGGAGAAAACAGAAATGTCAGGGGCCGGATGGACCTCCTGAAGCAGGGCCGGCTATGGCAGTGCAATGCAATGCAGCACGGTGCAGCATCCGGTACGAACAGCCATCTTCGAGTGGAAGATGAAGCATGTTGAAATTAGGAGAATAATGTAATGTACTTCGATTTGACCCTAAGACGGGCATCGTAACACAACAATAGCCATCACCACCAGCGGATGTACACAAGAGGATTCCAGATGTTACCTGCATACATAGATATGTAGGGTACACGAATCCATATCCACCTATCTTTCAAATGCTTACACAAACCATAAATCTGGGAAAAAAGAAAGCCGATGCGGTTGAAAGGTGGGCCCAATCGATTGCTGCAGATGCGGTTTGAGAGTAAATTCTGCATGAATGGGTCATCAGTCATTGATGTAGTTGTACAGAAGCAGAAGCAGAAGCAGAAGCAGTACAGAAGCAGGGCAGGAGTATTTCCATCTGGGCTCAGGATGAAAATCATTGACCTCGGTATGCAACAGAGCCCGGTAAATTGATCGTCCGTCGGTTCAACGATAGAAGGGAAAGACGACAAGTTGGGGTAGCGCTACACGGATATCAAAATGCATTACACTCACTGTACTTCGTTTCGTCTTGCCCCTAACGGACCGCTCCGTTGACGCCAGCTACCCTGGAAGTTAAACTTACACATCTTAGGTTACCTTGGTACCGGACACGCCCCCAACGTTACTACCTGCCCTTAGCTGTTTCGATGACGAGCAGACAGCGTCTGTTTTGAAGATTTTGAACCTAAGGTACCTCAAGCTACAGTGCCGTACTGGGCTTACATCCATCATATCGTACCTTGACTTACAGTACATAAATGTACAAGTACCTTACCTATCATTCCCTACCTTAAGGTACCTACCTACCTTACCTTTCCACCTGTAGGTACTGTAGGTCCAGGGTCGAGGCAAATCCTACCACACCCTCAGGTATGCATTCCTTCGGACCCTCTCCAATCGAACGTCAAACCCGCAAAACAATCCCTGAACCTCTCGAAGTGGATCGGCAATTAGTGCCGATCATGCATCCCCCGGTTCGCCTCTAAGCACATGTCAGATCCGCTCGTTCATAGGATCAGCTTTTCCATTTACTCAGGTCTGGCTCCCATTATCGCTCCGAGCGCGTCTCTGTATGCTTCGTTTAAGCCTTGCAGCCTCGTCGGCGTGGCGGTGGTATATGACGACAGTACAGAACCTTGAAGACGATCAACACTTTTCGCATGGGTTACGGTAGGAGCTGCCGAAGCCGACCCGCCATTGCCATGGTGGTTGCTCCACCTGGAACTCTTGACACGAGCTGATGTCTGTTGCCAAGCCCTGTCAGGGTCTCACCGCGTCGTCTTGCGTCTTATGGGACAAAGATAGAACTGTCACCTTTACCTGAGATGAAATCCGTTTTCATATCGGTTTCAATATTGGCAAGATTCGTCCGAGTGGGCTGACTAACGGACAGCCTGCAGCAGATCATGTCGTGGGGCTGCTTCCTGACTTGCTGAGGTTGGGACCGTCTGATGACTTATCATGTCATTTCTGGATAGGACCGAGTTGCGAGGGCTTGATCGGGATAAGGGACCCTGAAGGACAACCATGGTACAATCTGACGACATATCTCCCGACATGATCATAGCTTTTTAATGATACGAAGCTCTGTCCGCTCAATTAAATAGGCACGTCGGCATGAAGCCTTTAGGACCGTATCGAACACGAGCAAAAATCGGCCCATGGGACTCCAGAAAATGGAACCGCTCTCTACAAACCCTGCCTCCTATCTATATCTTATCGCCTATGGAAGCGATTGAGCTGGCATCAGAGCATAGATGGGATGTTCTGCAACCGTCAGAAAACCCGTCATGCGTTTGACCTAGAGCTGACGCACCCTCCTCAACATTAGCATTTATCAGTTGCCGCACATCGTATAAGAATGACCCCCGACTCCTGTTTGATATCAAGGTCTTTGATAGTGGGAGTCTACATGCTGACCAGCCGCAGCCCATGCCCTAGCTCAGCTAGGTTCCCTCTCCATATGTCCACACCATGACTGCTCCTTCAGCCTGGCGTTTGAGCATCAGAGTCGAAAAATGATAAATCTTTACGTGTCCCAAGCTGAAGCTGACGACAACCGTATCAGGCAAGAGACGGGCTGCGCGTTAAGCCAGGCGAACCGTTCACTATTGCTTTTTCAATCCAGCACCACCGCAGGATTTAGTCTCCATGCTTATCTCTGCTTCTGTGGCGTCTACAGTCCAGAGACATGGGACGGAGACCAGTACATATGTGTTTACAAAGATGTTGCAGTCACTTACTCGAGCATACAGAAGTCTCAGCTTTCAATCCAACGATGCTGCCGCATGGCAAAGTCAGCTTCACTTACGCCAGAAGTCTCAAAATGCGGCTCAATTTTCTTGGCCGTTTACACCACAGCACCACGTGCATGGATAGATTAGGATTTAGGCCACGGACGTACCACAAGCGGCTCCTTTGCTGATATCACGAACAAAGTGCCATGGACTTGTCTTCGAGGCTCAATGATGTGACCGTATCGTCAGTCAGGTGATCTATCTCAGGAATACTCTTCTCACGGGATCTCTTGAGCCGCAGAGAGTATTCAGCATGTGTACAGAGCAAGCCTCGAGATCTTACACCAACTGGAGGACAAGATCTATGCTCTTGATGAACTATGTCCTCCGCACTCTCGTATGCGCCCAGGCTGTCGAGGCAGCTTTAGTAGCTAGGCAGCTCTGGTAAAGCGTACCAGCGTTCGAGCTCTGCATGTGTGAAAAGCCGCAAACGCCAGGCACTCGGAGGCATGCTACACTCTTGGAAATCCGCTGCATACCTTTCAGGGCCTGGAGCAAGCGCAGGTGTTTGCAGATCAACCTATTAGTGATGAATCAGACATCAGAGTGGCCAGTTTTATATCTATGCGCAGCGCAATGATTCCGGCGACATGGAAGTGGAAGTGACGATACGAGATGAGAAAATCCATATCACGGTGTGTATGTGTTACATGGAAGAAAGAGAGCGAGCGAGATCAGAACAAGAAAGAGGGCACTTAGTTGTGACCAACCTTTACTCATCCACAGGTTCGGGGAGCAAGATCGGAGACATCTGTCCTGGTGATAGACGGTCGTCGCCGAATGGCATTGGCGCAAAGCGTCGAGGAAGAAGAGATAGGACAGAGATCGAAACGGCTATGGGAAATGAATAGAACCGAGTGTCTCTCGCGTACGGAAATCCGCAGTCACACCCAAGCGTATAGGTAGCCAAGACGGCGAGGCAAGCGAGGACTCAACTTCGTCCTTGCTGCGTGCCAGCCTTGAGCCCATTTCGGGATTCCAAAACGGCATATTGACATATCCATAGGTCAGAGTATATACCTTCAACATCTAACACAAATCACGATACCCGTGCTCTCCTTACAGTATCCACAACTCATAGAGTCTTGCCGTCCCGTACTACATTCTTTCTTCAATGGTAGGATGTGAAGAGAACGGTACCCTTGACTCTCTATTTCCCGTATGCATATACTATTTATGTACCAGTTACCCTACCCTACCTTATCCAAAGCACCCCATGAACGCAATCGCCTCAAGCGTCTATCCTAGTACACAATCGAACAAAGCGAACGCATATACACCACACGAGCAATCCCTGGAACCCACAGAGGTGAGAACGCACGAAAATGAATTTCCGTCTGCGCGGCAGTACTCCCTTCCCAAACCATCCCGGCCTTTCTTCCTACCACTCCGTTCCATCCACCCCACTTCAAAAGAAGCCATCACCGCACTCCAGCAAACTCCTACTCGCCACGAAACTGAAGCCGCCAAACGGATCCGTCTCTCCCATCCCAGCCCCACCTCCACTTCCAACATCAACAGCACTCCCAGTCCCAACTCCGACTCCAACTCCCATCCCTGGCCCCCAAGACCCCGCACCCACCGCGTCCCCGCTCCGTCCCGACACTGCCCCCGCCCAACTCTGCTGCGCCATCACATCCCCAACAACCGGACTAAGCGGCAAGTCCGTAAACTCGCTCGCGAAATTCTCCGCCAGCGCCGGATCCGTAACGAGCGGTTTAATAGGAGGCTCCAGCTCCCTGCGCTCCAAAGCGTGCCAATCGATCTTGCGAAAGAAGCGATGGGCCTTGATAGTCGCCAAGTCCCTGGGCATATTAGCGCCGAGACGCCTAGCTGGCTCCTTGCGCAGCAGACGGGTGAGAAGGTCCTTTGCGTCCGGGCCGAGGAAGTAGGGGAGGGCGAGTTTCTGGCGGACGATTTTGTCCTGGATCTTGGCGTGGTTGTTGGCGGCGAAGGGCGGGGAGCCGGTCAGGAGGTCGTGGGCGAGGGCGCCGAGCGACCACCAGTCGACGGCGTGGCCGTAGGCGCGGCCGAGGATGACTTCGGGCGCCATGTATTCGATGGTGCCGAGGATGGAGTTGCACCGGTCCGGGGACGAGGACGAGGAGATGGCGACTTTGCTGAGGCCGAAGTCGGTGAGCAGCAGGTGGCCTTCAGAGTCGAGGAGGCAGTTTTCCGGCTTCAGGTCGCGGTAGACGACGCCGACGGTGTGGTGCAGGTGTTCGAGGGCGAGCACCATTTCCGCCAGGTAGAAGGACGCGACGGGCTCCGGGAACATGCGCTCCATGGCCAGGTGGGTGAAGAGCTCGCCGCCCTGGGCGTATTCGAGGATGAGGTAGAGTTTCTCGTGGTCTTGGAAGGCGTAGTAGAGCTTGACGACGAAGGGGTGTCGGTTGACGCTCTCGAGGATGCTGCGCTCCGTCTTGGTCTGCTCGACCAACTTTTTGTGCACGGTCAGCGAGGCTTTGCGGAATTGCTTCTGCGCGTAGAGGCGCCCCGTCGCGGTCTGCTTGACGAGCAGGACGGTGCCGTACGTGCCTTTGCCGAGACAGCTGATGGGCTGGAAGTCGGAAGCGGCCATTTTGCGTGGTGCGGGGTCACGGACGAGCCCACCTTCGACCGCTCCGTAGATGGGTCTCTGCCCCACATCCGGGCTGACGAAATCGTGTTCGAGGGGGATTTCGTAGCTCGTCATCTCGTTCGCCTCTCCGTCGCTCATAGTCTCGGATGTCATGCTCGCGCTACTCGGTGTCTGAGAACCAAGCTTACTCTTGGCGTGTACCATCGAAGACAATCTGTCACTTCCTGGACTGAGGTTGAGAGTGTCTAGCTGCAGTCTAAGGGCACTGATGCCGCCACCGGACGACGAAGGGCGCAGTCCCGGGCTGCTGGTAGAACTCGTAAGCTCACCGAACCGAGGCGCCAATCTTCTCGAGCTGCTCGCCGTCGAACAGTCGGAGTCATCGTCTCCAGACGCGGCGGGCGTAAAGCCGCGCACCGTACTCATAGCCGGCGCGCCCTTTTTCATACCCCGCTTCTTCTTCCTCGCCGCCCTCCCGGTAAGATGCGGAGCGTTTGCCGTCACACCCGTTTGGATTGCCTTTCCGCGCTGTTCCCCTCGGAGTGCGTCTAGCGTAGTGGCCGCACTCAACCGCGGCGTAATGCTGATGGGAGGAGTGGTAACATTCGGACACAGGGTTTGAGACAGCGCGACCTCATCAACGACCATTACCGCACCTCCGGCTCCATCCGTAACCCCCTCTCCGCTGGCTTGCACTCCACCGCCCTGTAGTTCTTGCACCCCGCCAGTCTCTGCTCCACCTCCGCCCGTCAACCCCGAAGCCACCCACCCCTCTTCACTCGCAAACCCCACCTCCCCATCCGCCGAAACCGCTAAACCCGCCTGATCCAACCGCCGACCTGGCAACCTCGCAGACTGTGGGCCGAAATGCCCATCACCGGAATCGAACGCAAACATCTCCACGCAACGATGCGGCGTCCGCGAAAACCGCGACTGCTCCTCGCATCAAACCACCGCCTCGTCCGCGCTGTTCGTCCTCGAACCAACTTGCTAGACTCTCTCTCTCTCTCTCTCTCTATATCTCTCTATATATCTCTCACTCACTCGCTCCCAAGACCCGCAGGGTTTATGTATTGCTCGAGACGTCGTCCCGAGCTCAAGTTTTACCGTCCGCCCTGTTCAGGACGGACCATTCGCCAGTAGCGCCGCACGTGCGCACACGCACACACACACGGACACACACGAGAACGAGCACGAGATCGGGTCGAGGATGGGAAGGAGTGCGGGCGCTATCCGACTTGTGCGACGGGTAGCAGGGTCAGAGTGGTGGGATGGTGGAGCGCGAGAGTAGCCCATAGATGTTGCGGGGTTATTTTGAGTGATAGATGCGATGCGATGAGGCGTCACGGTGTTGGTGACGTGGGATTTGGTGGTTGATTGTGGTGGTGAGAGGTATTTTGTTCATGTGATGAGAACGATTAATGCCTTAGGGTCAGGGAAGCAAACCTTGGATTTTCTTGTTCGTTTGCGGGGCGGCTGGGGCTGAGGCGCTAGTGCTAGTCCGATTAGGTGACGGTGGGTCATGATCAACCAAGGAACCTACTCGTACTACCTACTCGTACCACGGCTTGAGGTCAAATGCAGATTGTCTCACAATCAACCGGATCAGAAGAAAGATGGGCTATTTGATGCTGACGTCTTCCAATGTATCTATTACTTCTAGATTACTCGCGCGCGACACTGGGTTTGAGGTGATTTGTACCTCGCCTCTGATCCCAAACCAGCCAGCAATAACAAGGCGCCAATCGAACAGATAAGGAAATGATGTGAAGTATACGGGAAAAATTTGCCACATCGCAGGCCCAAACATGGCTATCTTACAAGATTTCATTGATTCTTTTCTTTCATTTCGGTCTTAGAGCTGGAACAGCAGTGCCAACAACCCACCAACAGCCCCGCTGACCATGATGCCGGGCGACATCGCACTAGCCGCACCGGTGAACAGTACCACGCCACTGCTTGTTGTGGCTGTCGGGTTGCCCTGGGAGGCGTAGGCACTAGCCATGGTCGTCGGGCCGTAACCTGCCGGAGCGTTCCCTCCAGAGGCACCGAGAGCTGCAGCTGGAGCGGTGGGAGAGGCAGGAGCGCTCGATGGGCTTCCGGCTGCGAGGCTCACGACAGCCGTGTTTCCAGCTGCTGTCTGTGTGATGAATTGAACCTGAGGGACAGTTACCACGCTCGAAATCACCGTGGTCGTAGATGATGACGGGATAGCCGAGCCGGAACTGGCGCCGTTCGTAAACGTGCACGGTACAGTGACCGTTTGCTGAATCACGATTGTCGTGACGGGTACGTTGACTGCAGCTGCAGGCGCTGTCGTCAAGGGCGCGGCGGCACTGCCCTGAGTGGCTCCAGCAACGTTTGAGGGAGCCGGGGTCGCAGCAGCAGGCGGGGGCGCTAAGGTGATTGAGCTGGGCATTGCGGTGATGATTGCTGGGTTCTGCTTGATATGGTTGGCGCAGATGCCGGCAAGGTAGCTCAATGCAGACTGAACTTCCGAATCAGCACCCCACGATTGAATGCAACCGATGACGTTGGTGGTGAAGTTGGATTGGGCGCAGTAGCAGGAAGCGTCGGCGTTGTCTGCGCAGCCGGTGCTGTAGATCCAAGTGTTCAAACACTTCGGGAGGACGGACGGATACGCGGCCGGAGGAGCTGGAGGTGATGATGCCTGTGCAGGACTTGCCGGGGCGGAGCTTGCAGGTGATGCCGCAGCGACGGATGACTGCGCAGGACTACCCGGGCTCGAGCTTTGAGGTGATGCCGGAGCGACGGATGACTGCGCAGGACTACCCGGGCTCGAACTTTGAGGTGATGCCGGCGCGACGGATGACTGCGCAGGGATTGCCGGGCTTGAGCCTGAAGGTGATGCCGGAGCGACGGACGACTGTGCAGGACTACCCGGGCTCGAGCCTGAAGGCGATGCCGGAGCGACGGATGACTGCGCAGGGCTACCTGGGCTCGCGCCTGAAGGTGAAGCCGGCGCGACGGATGAAGCTGGTGCAGAGGATCCGCCCGTCTCTTGCGGTACAGCCGCCGTGGAGCTTGCAGTGCATTTCGTACAGATAGTGGAAGTGGAAGTAATGAGCACCGTCGATACAGTCTGGGTGGTCAAGACTGCCTCTTTAGTGCCGGATGTAACCGTGGTTGTGACTGGACAAGTCGTCACGGAGGTAACGACACTATGAGCTCCGATTAGACTCTGTAACGAATGAATCAAGCGTAGACCAGGACGACTTACATGACAGTGGTGATACTCTCCATAATAGGCGCCGACGAGCTTCCACCCACTGGTACCGCTGCGATACTGGAGGGTGATGGAGTACTGGGCGCCGAGCTTTCTCCAGATGCAGGTGCCGAGCTTGACAGCTCTGAGGCTGAGGGCGCAGATGTGGTTGAAGGGGCAGCACCTGGTGCAGAAGATCCCGGTGCTGAAGGCGCCGACTGCGGTGACGCTGGGGCTGAGGAACCTGGCGCAGAAGAGCCTGGCGCAGAGGGTGATGGTGCAGGAGAACCCGGTGCAGAAGACGCCGATTCAGGAGAGGCCGGAGCAGAAGAACCCGGTGCAGAAGAACCTGGTGCAGAAGAACCTAGTGCAGAAGAACCTGGTGCAGCAGATGACGGTGCAGGAGAACCCGGCACTGAAGACGCCGACACTGGTGACGCCGGCGCAGAAGAGGCCGGTGCAGAAGCTACCGGTACGGAAGCCCCAGGTGAGGAACCCGCTGGAGCAGAGCTACCCGTGACGGAAGCCACAGGGCATACGGTCGTGCTGACAGCTATGATAGAAGTAACGACCGACATAGAACGGGCGGGGCAGTTAGTGACAGTTGGGGCGCAGCTGGTGATGGTGGAAACAATGGTGCTGAACACGGTGGACGTGGTCATCGGGGTGCCGTTCGAGTACAAAGTTAGACCTTTGCCCTGGGTGCCCGGGCTCTGAGTGGTAGGCGAAGCTTCTCCGGAAGAAGATGGACCCATCGACATGGTCATAGTTGTGATACCGGGCCTGCTAATGATTAGCTAAAGTCTGGAAAGCAGAGGTGACTGATGGAGGTCGCTCACGGGGAAGATGACGATTGAGATACTGGGCTTGCAGGTGCCGAGCTTGCTCCTGCAGGAGCCGAGCTTGAATCAACCGGACCCGAACTTGATCCAGCAGGCACGGAGCTTGAGCCTGCAGAAGCAGAGTTAGGCCCAGCGGGAGCGGAACTTGAACCTGGAACAGAACTTGGACCGGTAGGAGAGGAACTTTGCTGATTAGGCGCCGAGGGCGATGCAGGCGGTGATGAACTCGGTCCGGCAGGCGCGGACGACACAGGACAAACCGTGGTACTGACAGCAATGATAGAAGTAACAAGACGGGCCGATCGAGCCGGGCAGTTCGTGACCTCTGGTGCACAGCTCGTCACGTAGAATACAGAAGTGCTGTAGATGGTCGACGTAGTCATGGGAACTCCCGCATTTTCAGTTGTGGGGCTACCAGGTGCCGTCATCGAGGACCCCAACGACGTCGACAGGTTCCCAATGTGTAAGCTCTGGCCAACGGCACTTGTCGCAATGGCAGGCACGGTGCTCGCTTGCGACTCGGGCATGGAAGTAGCGCTGACTTGCCTCACAGTCGCGGAGGCCGTGCCGCAGTCGAAGCCGATGTTGTAAATACCAACGTCGCAGCTGCTGTGCTTCGAGTTGTCCGGTAGCTTAAACGTCACCGAAGTGGCACCGCCGCACTGGGTGTTCTCGACCGTAGAGCCACCGACAGAGCAGGGACTCCTATGCTTGCAAGTAGATCCGTCTTGCATCCCGTACAAGAAGTCGAGCTCGGTGTCAACCGAAACGGAGACTTGCATGGTTGTGATGGAGAAGGATTTTCCCGAGCCACTGGAGATTTTGGGACTGTTCTGCGCGTTGGTGGAGACAGATCCCACGATGCATTTGCTCTAAAAGAACCTCAGCATCCAGTCTTCCATTTGATGTAGTGATATTCCTACCTGGCTGTTCCGTGCACGAAGAATGTTTCGTTTCTGGAACGAGTTCTTGCTTGTGAACCCCGAGAACGAGAACCCAGCATAGCTGTTAAAAGATCCTTGGGGTAGATTGCTCCAATCAAAGCCACCTTGCTGTTCGCTCGTACAGACATTATTGGTATTCGAAGGGCAAGAGAACGCCTTGGCGTTGGTAAAGTCCTAGTGATAATGTGAGCTTGAGATCCTCCTCTAGGTCTTGAAAGGGTTCATACAGTAGCTGCAGCCTGCTGGACAGCCAGCCCGAAGGCGAGGAAAGCAGACGCTGTTATTGACTTCATCGTGAAGATATTCTCGAGATAGTTGTGACGCAGGAAGTGACTGGACAGTCGGTGTGAAGTGAGACAAGACAGGAGCGAATGTTATTGATCAACAGATCGTAGGAACAAGCGGAAGATAAAGAGGAGAGCTGCTGGGTATGAGCAGAGAAGCGAATGACTCTGCTCACGATGGATGTAGAGGCAGACAAGAGAAAACAACACGTATGAGGAAGATGCAGAGCAAAGTCTGTACCGTGAGAGGGTGGCCATCGACATATATGGAGAAATCCAGTATAAGACCGGCACTTGCTGTCTCTCCTGAACCCTATGCGCCCTCGACCAGTCGGGTGTCGAGGAATCATTGACGCAGAGGTATTTGCCCGACACAATTACAGGCTCCTGTCCTACAGGCGCGCGTTGTTTCCAACAAAAGGCACAAGGGGCCAAGGCGACAGAGATCTACCAGTCTTGGAGGGTCTAGTTGGAAGGAAAGTTGAGGATCGTGTAACGTTGGACTCGGAGCCCCCAAAGCGCTAATGCAGGAACAGACCACATAAGCTCTGGAATTATCGGGAAGATGCAACCACCCAAACATTGGGGCCGCTCTGTTGTACAAATGAAGAAGAAAAACGGATGCTGCACCAAATCGGGCGACAAATGATGGGGCGATGCGCGTAGAATGAGCTTTCGTTGGCACTGAACGCTGCACATCTCATGCCGGTCCTGACGCTGACGCTGGCTGTCGATGTTGAGGTGATCTTTGCGAATCATTGCATGGCGTGTCGCCCTGCAAGCTAGCGGAGTAGCTAAAAACGGAACGGCAACATCTGAAACGCGCGATTGTTGAGGCAAAGAAACCAATGACATGACAGACAGTGAGGAGAGTTTTCGCCCTCATCAACTGAGAAACAAAACAAGTGTTACAAAGTTGTCCTTGCAGACCAGACCAGACAGAAAAAAAGTTCTTGAATCAATTATCATTGATTCAAGGCTGCGTAGCAGACCATGCACGAGCTGAAGAGATGCTGTGAAAAGACAAGAAGTTGAGTGTCAACGTGTCCGTACATTATTGTACCGAAGTTCCGTAACTTGGTCCAGATTCTACCACCTTATCCGTTCTGAGTAAGCTCATAGAGAGACTAACTCGATTCTAGCTAGCTATACTTCACTAAACCCAATCATCCTTAGCTTACACCAGGTAAAAAGCCGGAGTATTACCTTACCTAGGTAAGGTTGCTATTCTTGACTTTGCTTCACAGGCGCCGTGGTTCGCCATTCCTCGCCGATCGACAAGCCTGCAATTTCCCACGCATGATGTGCGGCCACGAACTCAGTTTATAGGGCGACGAACACACCAACGTGAAACTGACCGACGGGCCAGACAAATGCTCAATTTGGGTTTTCCCATCAACCTTCGGGTGAGCGTACAAGCCGCCGACTCGCACTAACGTTATATCGAGTGCGATACTTTGGAGGTGCGTTACGGAACTTTCGCTCATAGGATGGCTTACATCAAAATCGGGACGACAGTACTGTGCTGGCAAGGAGTGTTTGGTGCAACCTGAGCCGAATACGGACAAAGAAACTGCAAGTGACCCGTCCAGGCCGCCAAAGGAAAGGAAAAAACTGTGATCGCGCAAGACGAGTGCTGATACCATGACTGACTACCTATTACCTCCCGTCGTGAACATCATATCCCATCGTTCCACGCTACGAGACAATGCAACTCTCTTGGGAATGGAGAGGCGCGTTGCTCGGCGCATTCGCTGCCCTTCGTTGCCTCCTTTCCTGATGCCCTTCCGCTGCTGGACGCCTTGGGACCTTAAAACTCCAGTGCCCAACACTAGTCTTTGGATCAACACCCACCTCCCTAACTTCAACCACTACGTCTCGTAAGCCGGCTGCGAATGCGATGCCGCGGAAGCCGAGAGCTCACCGGCCATCTTCTTCGTTTGTTCATCCGCTCCTGCCGTTCCGTGACGCATGCCGCTTGTGACCTCTTCCATCGACGCTCCTACTGGGGCTGTTGTGGTCGGAGGCTGCATGTTTGGATCCCAGGCGGTGTCCCTCTCGAGGGCGGCTATCTCCTCTTCGTTGAGGAGGCGTTCTTTCTCGAGGCGGACTTCTTTGCCACGCTTATGGCAATACCAGAAGACGAAGAGGAGAACTGCGAAGCTGATTGTCAATGCCATTCGTGAGAGATTCTGCGATATGGTGGGACTCTTGCTTACGGAATAGTGCAAGGGACCATAGCACGTTCATCCCCATGAACGCGGGGAACCTCAACTTGAGGAAATTCATTATCGCTCGGAGCATGCCGGCCACTGCTCCCGGTTTCGTGACTAGGTCCTTCAGACTTGGCACCTTCATCTTCCACCCCATCTTCGATGCCAAGCCTGCCGCCGGTTCTGCGTACTTGGCGCTGACGCCATGTCTCTCGGCAGCGGCAGCCAACATTTCCGGTCCGAGCGTCTGGGTCATCTTACTAGGCAGTTGCTCAATGAGTTTCTGCAGGAATGAGGGTAGGTGAGAGTAGGCGGTTTGGAGCTGATTTTCAGAGTTTGTGAGAAGAGATTCGAGATCATCGTAAGCGGTCGGGACGCCATTGACCAAGTCCTTGAGGACAAGGGTGAACTTGTGCAGGAGGTCCTGCGATTCTTTGGAGATGGAAAATACGCGATTGTTGACGGCTGCCAGGTTCAGCTGCTCGAGGATATTGGTCATGTCCTCTTCCTCTTTGGCAGCTGTGTAGCAGATCAGCTTGACACCTGAGCTAGCTCTCTCTCAACTCGAACGTACCCTCATGTGGCGTGACGACGCCATCTTCACCGACATGTGGATTCTCTGTCTTCATACCCTCCGCTCCGCTGTGTAGGTCGACGCCTGTAGTATGATGGGCCTTTGTTTTGCTGTCCCGACTATCCCGTCTCAAGAAATTCCATGTCATTGGCCGTTTCTCGCTTTTAGCCTTCCCTTTACCCTTTGCATCCTTCACTGGAGTATCATCTTCGTCTGGCGTGTCTGGTATGTCTGGTAAGGGCGTGTTCCGGGCATCGTGCATCAACGCGAGCTGCGCATTGTTCCCATGGGTTTCGCCTGCTACAGGAAGTTGTTGCGGTCGCTCTGGTAGAGGCGGCGGTGTGCCCTCGGAGGCAATTCGCTGGAGGAATTCCTCGTCTTCTTCCGTCAATACAGGCATCTCGGACTTCACATCAGGCGGGTGATGCTTTCGCGAGATCTTGTGATTGAAGTATTCCATCATTTTGGCGGCTACTGGACTTCGTCGGTGATAGGTTAATAAAGTCTTGTTGAGATATAAGGTGTAGAAGGAAGTTGTATTGCTTGTAGTAGGAATCTGTAGGTATCCTACCAGGTAGTGAGGAGTCTTTGTGTGGCGGGGTCTAGGTGAGTTCCAAGATTTCTTCACAGTACGGAGTACGATCTACCTTAATTTAGTGCACGTCATTGCGCCGCCACGCTTATCCATGGTCAATCACATGCAAATCCCGTGGAGATAAGCCTAAGGTACCTAGGTACCTACCTTAGGTAAGCTTTGTGTTAGATCTCACGACGTCCCAGTTGCGTGGAGTTTCTTAACCTATTATGATCTTTACACTCAGCTTAGCTGGTCTTGACTACTCGTTTGATGGCTTTACCTTATGGTCGAAGAACCAGCGTCTCAATGGCTCATTGTACCTAAGTGTTGGTTGAGTGCTATTTCCTGCTGTTACATTTATGATATGATAATAGCGATTTGCCATACTCTGCGGTTGACTACCTATAAAACCTTCTTGATCTTCACTTCCGTCTGTGGAAAAGCACCTTTGGGCTATCCTGACTCCGGGAAAAAAGATGTGACCTCTTACACATATATACATCAACATGCCTCGACGAGTTGTGGGTTACGTGTTCCTAGAGCAGACTGAACTGTGTGCGAAGTCTCTCTAAACATTTAGATACGAAAGGTGTTGAGCTCATGGCGCCACGCGACAGAATTGCGACATCTCTTTGCGCCCATTAATCCACATTGTCGCTAACATGATTGAACTGACGTTCGCGTGGACAGGGTGTACTACTGTTGCCATAATGTTCATCATCAACCTTTGATTGCTTCACAAGGCACTGTCTGGTCGACGCCAGTGCCAGCGCAATACCATGCTCGAATTGATCGGGGTCGTTTATAGTACACTGTGCGGTTACTCAGAGACCATACTCGCAAGCGTTTTAGGCTGTGCAAAGACGATAGACCACTCCGCAAGCTAGAGTGCCCCGTTGCGGTCAAGAGGCCGTCGTTACTATATGATCGCTAACACTGCGTTATGGCGTACTCCGTTGTCTTGAGTGTATTGGGTTGCCTGTCAGTGAATGTTGGTCTGTTTTCAAAATATATCTTCCACCTCTCCTAAACTCGGGTTACAATCCTTTCAACCACGCCACTGCCCTGGAGTCCTGTAAGTACGACGTGCTCCCTGGGTCTCTACCCATCATCATTGTGTGGTGATGGCTCGCTTTGTTTACACCTGCTAACTGTTGCCACAGCCGCTAGGTTACCAATCAACAAAGATTGCTCCAACACATCTCTCTCCGTTTCTCCTCTGCAAAGTACCGCTTGAGGACATCCTCAGTGGTCTTATCGCTTCACAACTCATCTAGGACAAACTCTTCAAACCTTTGAGAACCTTCCCCAAGAGTCCCACCGCCCAGGAGATACTCCACGATTTACCAAGCACCCATCAGCGCTTCGTAAGGTATCCAAGGCTGTATTCTCTCAATTGTGGTTCCGAAGAGCCGACTAACTTTGCTCATATCAGCATGGCATCATCCAAGACAACGTCCGCTTCGAAGCGCAAAGAGGCATCGAAGTCACACAAGTTGAAGCATATCAAAGGCCGTCATTCCGTAAAGCGCTCTCCCAAATTCACTGTGCCATACTTCGCTCATGATGTGCTCGACCCCAATATTTACCCAGCTAGTAAGTCAAAATCCTGGAGAGTCCTCCTAGAGTAATGGAGCAGCTACCATCTGCCAACATCGCTGGGATACCTCTCTTCTCAACTGACAAGATGCACATGGCTGACAATTTACTGTTGCTGTTGTAGGCGTTCGCCAGCCGGTCGGAGGTCCCTGTCCTACCAACACGATTACTCAACGAGACGAGGAGGATTTTGAAGGTACTCTGGCGGACAGCTCCTCAGATGATGGTAACCTCCCTGAGCCATTGGTAAGTGGGTCCAAATCACAAGTACATGGGGTTCTTGCGCATTGGAGCTCTTCAAACCCCGGCCATCGTTCACCACAACTGAGAGCAGAACAATCAACTTGATGTTTTTTGAGTTGGGGAGCTTCGTGGAGCTTATGATTGAGGGCTCCAGGTGCTCGGGCTCAGTCCGTCGGGTGCGCCCCTGGCCGGCTTATCGCCTAGAGCCTCACTTGCTGGCCCACACGCTAGGCGCTCCCCGGCACCTGGGGGGCTCTTGCGTTGGGGAGCACTTGTTGCCGGCAATTTTCGTGTGCTTCGGGGCCTGCATTCGTCAATGTGCGGAAGTAAATGTGATCAGGATACTGACCATCTTCATGTAGCAGCAGAGTGCCAAGAGCACCAAGAAACACAAGCTCTCGGCATCCCCTAGCACTCGTGGTTACCGGAAGGTCCGAGTTGAAGGAGGACGTTCTGCGATGCCAAAGAAAGTGGTTTGGGACCTGGACTCCGATGACGAGATCATTGTCCAGATGAAGCAGGAGAAATATACGGACAAGGAGGTGGTCGAGCGTCTGATTAAAGAAGGTCGCACAAAGTACCATCATAAAACAATCAGCTCCCGCTGGGTTCGTCTTAAGCGTGTCCTGGCCGCCCACGAGGACGAACTGCTGGATGCCCAGCTTACTGACTGGCACGAGGGAGATGTACGTATCTTCTCGCAGTCTGCACCTGTCTCCCTACTGATCATATTGCAGGACGACCTGCTCCTCGAGGCTATCACGTCGGCCGATCAAGAGGTATACCAGCGCAAGCAGAAGGTCGCGGAGGAGAAGTGGAAGGTCGTCGCAGAGTATCTGAAAGCATCAAAGCCTACCACGAACTACTCCCAAAACGCATGCCGTAATCGCTTCGAAGCACTCGAAAATGACGCAGCCACGATACCCCCGGAGCTCGTTGATTTTCCGGAGAAATGTCGCGTCCAACGTGCCGCGGCGGAAGAAACGTATGCAGCAGGCTTTGGTGGAGTCCGTCAACAGCACAATATCTCAACATTGGGAAATGTGGGCACTCGCGACGACAATCACGCGACTGTCTTGCCGAAGAGTGGCATAGGCAAGTCGAAGACCGCGGCAAATGGTCATGGGAAGGCCCGTACCGCTCAGCTGTTTCCAAGAACCTCCCTAAGTGTGGCCCAGTCTCACTCAATGGACGAGGATACGAAATCTTCAGACAATGACAGTGAGGTAGACTATGAAGAGCAATCGGACGACAGTGTCAAGCTATCTCCGAACGTCAAGTCATCACGAAAGCGCGACAGCCACAAGTCCAGATTGGCCAGGGCTGCGGTTCCCACTATCTCCAAACCCGTGGCTTCTACAAACGGTCGTGTTCGAGCAACGATGGGAGTGTCTACTATCTCACAGCACGGCATGAACGTCACCTCGGACGTTGGAACCGCGAGGGTACATCCAGAACGGATTCCGCTTTTTGCGCGCGCTGCTGGTAGAAAATCCAACAACTGCCCGTGAAAGCCGGGTCGCCTCACGTACCACATTCGGGCTGCTGCAAAAAGAGACACTCATGGTACAATCAACGAAGCGTCTCTGCGAATCACTCACAGCTTTACCAACACCCTACCTCCGACTCAACGACCATGGGAGCACGATCGTCTGATGTTGCAAGCGGATCTCTAGGCTCTGTTGGCAATGCTAGTCCTGCGACCTGAGTCCTCCAGCTTGTTTATCACAATCCTTTCTTTCTTTTGAAGGCGGTGAGACTAGCGTCACGCGACTGGCGAAAGCTGCCCTTTCTTCCTACTTTGCACAATTTCGTTGCGCAACGGTCCCTACCGCCCTTCGTTTTCCCCCTGCACCCTTTTCATTCCCCTTGGCGCATTTTGTCCGCTCGGTTGAGCTGCCAATTCTACCACCACAACGCATCACTCCTTTAGTGCTGTGGTAATTGTTGTCTTTCTTCACACTTGCACCTTTTCGGTGCGGTAACGATCCCTACTGCCCGTTTCTTTCCCCAAACGTGTTTGGCCGCTCGCTTGAGCTATCGAGGAGTGAAAGCACTCTTTTTTCCTCGATCTCACGTGGAGACATGGCATGCAAACTACTCGACTGCATTACGTGACTCTTGTTTGCGGCCGTGTCACCTGCTATGGGTTCCCTGCGTGTTCCTATTCCGGAATCCGAGAAAATGGCACTTACGGCGTAGCCAGGCCACAGCACAGATTGCGTTGGGTTTAGCTTAGCACTTCAATCAGACACCTTTATCATGACATCTAGTGCCAAAGTGTTCCCAAAGCAAGATCTATAGGAGCGCAGATATCTGTTCAAACTCTATAGCTAACACAAAGACAGGCCATACTCAACCCCCACGTAAAACCATGACCTCCTACAACCCCTCTAAAGCCTACTCTCCCGCCCCTGTTCCTCCCAAGTCAAGTAATCCGAATAGCCCACCTCGCGATCCTCAAACGGCCCATAAAACCTGCTCCGATCGTACGGCGTGAGCGGCAGCCCCTCCTTCAACCGCTCCACCAGATCCGGGTTGCTGATGTAGAACCGCCCGAAGAGCAAGGCGTCGTACCGGCCGGACTCGACCACGCCCCAGCAGTTGGTGTCGTTCCAGCCGCCGGCGGAGAAGAAGGGCGTCGAGCCGAAGATGGCGCGGAAGGCGCTCAGGTCGACGCCGTAGAGGTTCATGGATTTGAGGAAGGTGTCTTTTTCGGCGAAGGTGATGAATTGTTCGTAGCGCTGGGTGGGGTCAGCGTGGATCGAACGAGTGGATGGTTCGAGGGGTTGGGGGAGGTGACGGAGGAGGGAGGGAGGGCGGGAATTAGGGATAGGGAACTTACAGGCTCGATGAAACTGACGTACGACAGCCTCGGAAGCGTCTCCTTCAGCCGCCGGCACAGGAACGACCACGTCTCGACGCGCTGCTCGCCACGCGCCTGGTTGAATAGACCGAATGGCGAGAGCCGAATCGCCAGGTTCTCTTCCCCGCCCACCGTCTCGGCAAGCTCCTCCATCAGCTCCAACACAAACCTGCACCGCTTCTCCGGCGACCCTCCATACTCATCCGTCCTCCTATTAACATTCGAGCTAAGGAACTGCTCCGGCAGATATCCGTTCCCGGCATGCAGCTCCACCCCATCAAACCCAATCTCCATCGCGGTGCGCGCCACGTCGCAGTAATCCCGGATGGTGCGCTTCAGATGGGCGACCGACAGCTCGACGGGCGGGTGGTCGGCGTAGGGGACCCGCTCGCTCGACGCCACGGGCGGGTGCGAGTACAGCTCGTCTGGCGAGTCCCAGACCGAGGCGGAGGCAGACACGGCGGGCGTGCCGGTCATCTGTGGGATGGTCGCCCGTCCCGCGTGCCACAGCTGGCAGTAGATGAAGCCGCCCTTGGCGTGCACGGCGTCGACGACTTTTTTCCAGCCTGCGGCTTGCTCGGGCAGCCAGAGGCCGGGCACGCCGGGCATGCCGTTGCTCTGCGGGGCGGGAGGGGGGCCAAGTCAGCGGATGGCGCGTGCCATGAGCAGCAAGCAAGCAGGCAGAGGGATTGCGGGGCGATGGGGGGGGGAAGAGGGCGTTACCTACCTCCAGGGAGGGCGGGATGCCCTCGGAGATCAGCAGGCCGCCGTCCGTGGTGCGCTGGCGGTAGTATTCCACCATCACGTCGTCCGGGTACCAGATCCGGTTGGGCTTCTCCGCCGTGCTCTCTGCGCTCAGCGGCGTGCCGCGGTTCCGCGTCAGGGGGGCGAAGACGACGCGGTGCTTCAGGCGGATCTTGCCGTTGGCTATGGCCAAGGGCTGGAAGAGCTTGGAGTCGTGCCCTTGTGGGACCGTCATTTCGTCGGTGGACTTGGCGTTCCTTCTGGAGCTCTTCTCGGGTTTATTGATGTGGACCGATCAGGTAAGGGGAGGTGGTTATGTGCCGTGTTCGAGATCAACGTTGGATTATTGGATTGATTTGATATTGTCGTTGGGTTGGGGGTTTAGGTATGTCCAGACGACTATCCCGTAGGTTAGCCCTGGGACGCATTGTTATAGGACAGTTTCTTTTGCGTAACAGTTTGAGGGGAATCGGGAAGCATCCCAACAGCATACGCCGCATGGCACCCGGACGGTGCGGACCGGGTTTAGTATGGAGATATCCTTGCTGTATCAACGTGACACGGCTTCCAGGTTGTCACAGCGGCTTGATCGATGCAGCTTTAGCTCCACTTAGGGGATTGTCCTGTCCAGAACGTTGAATTCCGTATGGCCAATTTACACCTTTCTCCTAGTCCCAACCAAAGCACAACGCATGGTCAGGTACCGGATGGAGTTACAGTATGGGCCTTGTACTTCGTAGCGCATACTGTACTGCTTGCTGCAAGCCACTGTTCAGCAGGCGCACCACTCAAGGCCCGGGGAGGACGACGTACAGGTCTTTAGTGACGATGGGCTGTAAGGGGTGGATAACCGTACTTCCAGGCTCTTACTTGGTACTTAATCTCAATATCAAAAGCGATCCAATACCAGGTAGAGCCCTAGCATGTACAGACAAAGTTGCAGATGGGTACCAGGTATTTGTACAGTACCTTGTCAAACTCACAAGCGTTACGGTAAGTATGGTGGCGCAAGTCCATCCAAGCCTCGTCATGTTTCTCCGCTCATCTGGATGTGCTCTACTTCGTACGTGGGATATAGTTACGGTAAGTTCCACCTCATGCAGGGCCTAAGGGTAACATGTGACACTTCCATACTTCCGTCCCAGTCTTCTTCATCGTCTTTCTTTTTCTCGCGCTTCTCTCGCTCCCTACTTCCTACAGGTCTCTTGCGGTGAAGGCGGAAAACCCCTTCATGATACATGTTTAGAGTTGCTATTACTTTTTCTGCCATCCAATTGACCGATCATGGACTTGCAATTTCAGTACGAGATCTCCGGGGACTCGATCACATCTACTAGAAGTTTTTCGAGACTACATACCTTGCTGTGCTGTACAGTAAGTACTCTGGATGAGGCGAGCAAATCTGGTGGGTGCGCCAAGCGACAAATGGGACAGATACGTCCAGAGCCCCACTCCAAGCAACTGCGACAGTCATAGCTCGAGCTTCCAAGCCACCAGACGCTTTGACAGCAGAATCACCAGTCGTGGCTTAACCCTTGATGCATACTTCACCCTGGCTCTGGAACCCAGGCCCCTGGCCTGTGCACCGTCTCCTGTCAAAATGCAATCTACGAATATTGCTTTCGGTTGACCCATGGATTTTCCAAGAATCAACCGTTATACAAAATGCTCTCTGCTCCTAAGATGCCGGGCACTGCCTGAATGAGCGACAGAGTTGAGAGTCGCTCAACGACAAGGACCACAATCCCATCATCATGTCCGACATCAAGGGCGGCCTG
>JAABUJ010001949.1_pt1 | contig 27712 bp, 25 predicted proteins | sample 5559131 | NCBI WGS metagenome assembly JAABUJ01 (sample SAMN10711875, study PRJNA513366) | rock metagenome | isolation source: Antarctica rocks | place: Antarctica: Victoria Land, Mt New Zealand nord | collected 2016-01-07
AAGTCGAGCACCATATCGCCGAGTGCAAGCACTGCGAGGTCGTTCTGGACTCGACCACCAAGACCATCAACATCTATCGCGATCACGAGATCTACGACTTTCCGAAAGACCTTCAGGAACGCATCCACAGCAAGGTCATGGCCCGGTGCGCCGCGGAAAAGCCCTTCACTCCCAAATCCTAGCAGCCCCATAAAGTTGCCCTGGTGACGCCATTAAGCTGCCCAACTTCGGGGTGCCCTGCCTCCTTGGAGGCTCCGGTACAGCCACTTTGCGAACTTTGCATGCACTTACTTCCCGAACTTTGCGCCCACTTTGGTTCTGCTCCTGGAACCTGCGTAGGATGTCTTTATGCCAGCGACGCTTGTGTTTATCCGCCACGCTGAGACCGATCTTGCAGGCACGTTCTGCGGGCGGTCTGACCCGCCGCTGAACGCAGTCGGCGAAGCCCAGTTGGGTTCGCTCCTGCAGCGCATCGCCTGTTTTCCTTACGCCGCAATTTACAGCAGCGACCTGGTGCGCGCGCACGCAACCGCTCAGTCGATTGCCAAAATTTCAGGTACACCCGTCCACCTTGCTCGCGCACTGCGTGAAATCGACTTCGGCGATTGGGAGACTCTCTCATGGGAACAGATCGAGCAGCGTGATCCGGCTTACGCGGCGCGCTGGGTCGCCCAGTTCCCAAACCTTCCCGCCCCCGGCGGCGAGCCCATCCCGCTCTTCAAGCATCGCGTGCTGGCTGAGATTGCACGCCTTCGCCATCTGGACCAGAACCTCGCCATCGTCACCCACGCCGGGCCGCTCCGGGTATTGCTAGAGGAGCTTGGCCACTTCGCTCCTCACCACGCATGGGAGCGCACCCGCGAGTACACCTGCACGATCCACTGCACACAACAAAGCCCGACAGGTAACTTGGAAATCCACCCGTAGCCAGGAATTCCTGTTTTTGGTCCCCGCAGCCAAGCACGGAATCTGCGTCTTCCACGCGCTCGCAACCACATCGCAGGAGCAACCATCGCAAACCAAAGCTGGAGATGCTGGATGCGCGGCAACTTAAAGCAGTGCCCGCGCTCCGCGTCGCACGAGTTCCGTTGTGACCCCATACACGATGTGCGCTGCAAAGGGGCTCGCATAGGAAGCGGCGGGATACTGGGTCGGCGGTCCAGAGAGATTTAGCACTGGCACTGCCACCAAATCGGCGCCGCCGAAGAGCGCTGCACCGAAGGTGGTCCCAAAGCCCGCCGTTACAAGTTCCGTGTACTCGGCCAAGCCGCCGTACACCGCACCCATCACCGCACCAAAGGCATAGTGAACGATCGGGCCGCCTTTCTCCCTTTCTTCCGTGGACAAATGCCGGCCTCCGGTAACCGCGTGCACGATCGCTTCCGCCGTCTTCATGGTCGAATCTTCTTTGGGCTCACCACTCTGCGCCGACTGTTCGTCTTTGCGATTCTGTTCGTCGGTTTGGAGCGCGTGAGTCAGGGATTTCCCTGGTCCGGCCATGAACTCATTCATCACCCAGGAGGCCACTAATCCACCGGCAACTCCGGCCAGAATTCCCCGTAACAGATGCTTTTCACGCGGTGCACTCATCCTTGCCTCCTTGTTGCCATGCACCCGCTAGCTTCAGGTCCGCAGAAGATCTGCGTCTGACTCTGCTCGATATGAGCGGGTGCTACGCATACAGATGCGTTCAACCGTGGCAGGAGATGTCGGCGCGAGTCAAAGCTATCGCGGTACGTTCTACGCTTCAGGCTTTGGATGGTCGAAGTTGAACATCCAGTGGATGCCGAACTGATCCTGCAGCATGCCGAAGCGCGCCCCCCAGAACGTATCCTGTAGCGGCATAGTCGCGGTTCCTCCCTCACCCAACGCGGCAAACAGTCGGTCCTGATCCTCAGCGCTTTCGCAGGTAAGCGCGATGGAGAAGTTATTTCCAGCCGTGTAGGGCATCTCCGGCATGGTGTCCGAGGCCATCAAGGTCCAACCCGGCCCGGACAGCTTGGCGTGCATGACTTTGTCCTCGCTGCCTCCGGGGCACTGACCGGATTCACCAAAGGTCATGATGTGCAGGTCCCCACCCAATCCGCGGCTGTAAAACTCCATTGCCTGCCGAGCCTTGCCGTCAAAGGTCAGATACGTCACCAACTCCTTCATCGTGTTCTCCTCTACACGCAGAAGACTACCCCGCGCTGTGGAGAAAGTACATCTGTTGCGAAAGCTCGTATGCTGAAATCTGCCCGATGCAAATTCAAGCACTCACTTCCCTCTCGCCCCTGTTCGCCATGTTGTGCTGCGCCTCCTTGTTTGCCCAGCAGTCTGCGCCCGTCGTTCCCCCAGTACAAACGACCGTAGTGGTCCTTGGCAGTCCTCTGCCGGTCACCCAGGCCGAGTCGTCGCGCACGGTCAGCGTGTTCGACACGCAGCAGAACCGTCTCGCTTTTGACGACCCCGAAGCGTATCTGCGCACGGACGCCTCGGCAGACATTCAGCAGCGCGCTCCGGCTGGCATCCTCGCCGATATCTCCGTGCGCGGCGGTTCGTTCGAGCAGACCCTGGTCCTGCTCAACGGTCTACGCATCAATGACGTTGAAACTTCGCACTTCAATCTGGACCTGCCGGTTCCGCTCAATGCGCTCGGCTCGATCGATCTGCTGCACGGCGCGGGATCGACCCTCTACGGCTCAGACGCGATCGGCGGCGTCGCAGACTTCCTCACCTGGAAGCCAGACCGCACCACCTTGCGTCTCCGGTCTGGCCTTGGCAGTTACGGAGAAAATCAGCAAGCGGTCAGCGGGTCGCTAGCCACGCGCAAAGCCACTGAGGTTCTGGCGGGGAGTCGCGATTTCTCCATCGGCTTTATTCCTGACCGTGACTACCGCAGCGATGCTGCGAGCAGCGAATCCTTCGTGCAGACCCGCGCAGGAACAAGCGATCTGCTCCTCGCCGGCAACGATCGGAGCTACGGGGCCAACCAGTTCTACGGCCCCTTCACCTCGCGCGAGCACACCAAGGCCTGGTTCGCGGCGCTCACTCAGCACCTTACGCAACAGACCCAGGTAGCCGTCGCCTATCGTCGTCACTCCGATATCTTTCTGCTGTTTCAAGACAAACCCGCAGGCTATAAAAATCAGCACATTGATGATGGATTCGAAGGCTCCGTACGCGATCAGCGTTCGCTCATCAAGGATGTCGCGCTCTCCACCGGAATCGAAGCCACGACCGATCAGATCGCCAGCACCAACCTGGGCCACCACGGCCGGAACCGCGGTGCAGGCTATGCGGCAGTGGAGTGGCTCAAGCCAAACCGAGCATCATTTTCGCTGGGCGGACGTGAAGAGGTGTTCAGCGGCGGACGCGCGGTATTCAGCCCAACGACGGCCGGAACGCTGTGGCTCGCGCACAGCCTGTCGCTCCATGGCTCGATTGGCTACGGCTTTCGGATTCCAACGTTTCTCGACCTCTACTATTCAGATCCCGGAACCCTCGGCGACCCCAACCTCAAACCGGAATCGGCCTGGAACTATGAGGCCGGCGTGAACTGGACTCCCACAGCAACCGTCTTTACGACGTTGAACATTTTCTACTCCAGCCAGAACAATACGATCGATTACACCCGCACCTCTTCTTCTGCCAAATACAAGGCTACGAACCTCTCAGATCTACACTTTGCCGGTATTGAAGCCGCACTCGACTGGCAACCGCATTCCACACAGCACGTGCATCTCAGCTGGTCCAATCTGAGCGGAGCCAAGTCCGCGCTCAACGGCCTCGAGTCGCGATATGTTTTCAATTACCCCGTCAATAATGGACGTGCCGAGTGGAGTTGGACTCCACGCAATCAGATCCTGCTCGATATGCGCCTGGGGGTAGTTCAGCGGCTTGAAAAAAATCCCTACGCCGTTCTCGATCTTTCCATCGTGCGCGAGCGTGGACGGGTCCACCCATACCTACAGATGACTAATTTGACCAACACGGGGTATCAGGAGATTCAGGGCGTACGGATGCAGGGCCGCAGTTTCATCGGCGGCGTAGAACTCGCGCTTACCCGTAAGCATCCGAAGACGGTAGACTGAACGCGGTTGCGTCATGCACAAGCGAATCTGCTCACTCCAACTCGCAACGCTTTGTCTTGCGCTGAGCGTCTGCGCGTGGAAAGCCAGGTCTGCTGCCGGGCAGCAGTTGCCGCCCATCCCGCCCACGCTGGCAGCGCCAAAACCTGTGCTGCCGACGGCAAAGCCTGTGTTGCCGCCCCGCCATCCCGCTCAGGTAACCTTTGTTGGGGGAAGCCTCAAGATCACGGCGGATAACTCTTCACTCAACCAGATTCTCGGCCAGATCGGCAACGCATCCGGCCTGAAGATCTCCGGGGGCGTGGCTGACGAACGCGTCTTCGGAACGTACGGCCCGGCCGATATTGCCTCAGTGCTGACAAATCTGCTCGATGGCTTCGCAATCAACATGCTCCTGCGCGAGAATAGCCACCATCAGCCTTCTGAACTGATCCTTACACCGCGTGAAGGCGGCCCCACGCCGCCTTCGGCCACCGCCGGTGTGCAGAACCAACAGGACACGGAAGACCGTCCGCCCGACTTAGCTCCCCACATTGATCAGCCGGCGCAGACTCCCAATGCAGGCGCCGCACCTGTGCTCGAAGGAGCACCTGCCGCGGCTGCGTCTTCACCGGACGCGAGTCAGCCCGGCGCGCCTGCAGCATCGCCTGCGCCCACCACAACGCAGCAATCCCCTAACGGCGTCAAAACGCCGCAGCAGATTTACGATCAGCTGCTCCAGTTGCAGAAGCAGAACGCATCCCCGCAACCCAAATAGAATGCCGGTCGAACCCGAGTTTAAGCGCGTGAAGCTGTAGAGATTACCCTGCCGGACTGCGGAGCCTTCAAAGCTACCTGGCGTGCGTGAATGCGGAAGACGCCGAACATCGCAACGCAGATCGCATGCGCCACCGCAACACCCAGACCCAGCGAAGCCACAACGGCGCATAAAAGCATGAACGACAGCATGGTTTAACCCTCCAGCCCAAAGCCCATCCGAGCTCTATCTTCGCAAACTCTTCGACGCTGTAAAGGTGTATATCGGCAGAGCTAGTGCCGACCATGATCCGGGGCACCTGATCAGTTATCCTGAATCTTCGCCCGTAAGCCAACCAAAATCATTATGGACACCATCCTCGAACCCGCAGCAACCGCCGCGCTGTCACTGCTCCCGGCCGCTCCCGCCCGCAAAGGCATCACGCACATTACCGTGCGCGGGGCGCGCCAGCACAACCTGCGTAATGTGTCGGTTTCGATCCCGCGCAACACGCTTACCGTGGTCACGGGCCTCTCCGGATCAGGCAAGTCTTCACTCGCCTTCGACACAATCTACGCAGAGGGGCAACGCCGCTACGTCGAAACGCTTTCCGCGTATGCGCGCCAGTTTCTGGACCAAATGGAGCGGCCCGACGTCGATGCCATCGACGGTCTTTCACCCGCAATCTCGATTGAGCAGAAGACCACATCGCGCAGCCCGCGTTCCACCGTCGGCACCATCACGGAGATCTACGATTACCTGCGCCTGCTCTATGCTTCGGTAGGTCAGCCTCACTGTCCGAAGTGTGCCCGCCCCATCACGCGCCAATCGGCAGAGCAGATTGTCGAACGCATCGCCGCGCTCTCTCCCGGCGAGCGCATCACCGTAATGGCACCCATCGTTCGCGGCCGCAAGGGCGAGTTCCGCGAGGAGCTCGAAGCTCTTGATCAGCAGGGCTTTCGCGCTCGCATCGACGGTGAGATGACCGAGCTGATTGAAGGCATGCGCCTTGAGAAGCGCAAGAACCACACCATTGAGGCAGTCGTCGACCGCATCATCCTCAAGCTGGCTACTGACCTTCCGGAGAATGTGAACGCCGCCCTGGCTGACAAGCCACGCTACGACACGCGTCGCCTGGAAGCCTCCGTCCAGAAAGCACTTCAGATGGCTAACGGGCTGGTCCTCATCGCCATCCAGAACCCCACCACCCGTGACCAGGACGAGACCCTCTACAGCTCCTCCATGGCTTGCCCGGACTGCGGCATCAACGTGCCCAAACTTGAGCCGCGCAGCTTCTCGTTTAATTCAAATTACGGTGCTTGTCCCGAGTGTCACGGCCTCGGGTCCATCTACGATTTCGACCCGGCCAAGACCATCACGGACTGGTCTAAGCCTCTGCTCGACGGCGCCATGGGTCCGGGTTCCGGGTCGCAGTATCTTCTCAAGCTGATCAAGCTCGCGGCCGACCGCTACAAGATCGATCTCAAGCAGCCCTTCGCGAGCCTGACCAGGCCGCAGCAGGACCTACTTCTTTACGGTCCTCCGGCGGGCGAAACCGGGCGCACCGGCTTCCACGGCATCTTCGCCTACCTCCGCTCGAACCTGGAAGAGACCAAAAGCGAGGTTTACCGCGAGTACATGATGCAGTACATGTCCGCGACGAAGTGTCCACGCTGCGACGGACGCCGCCTGCGCCCCGAATCGCTTGCGGTGACCATACCCATGGGCGAACAAGAAACCGGGAAGGGACAACACGCCACGTCCTTGTCCATTGCGGACTTCACCGCGCTCTCACTCGAACGCGCTCTCCTCAGCGCGCGCGGCATGCACTTTACCGGACGCGAACGCCTGATTGCCGACCGCCTGCAACGCGAAGTGATCGAGCGCCTGGAGTTCCTCAATGCCGTGGGTCTCGGCTATCTTTCGCTCGACCGCTCGGCCGCGACATTGTCTGGTGGCGAAGGCCAGCGCATCCGCCTCGCCACCCAGATCGGCTCACGCCTGCGCGGCGTCCTCTACGTTCTGGACGAGCCCTCGATCGGCCTGCACCAGCGCGACAACCAGCGCCTGATCGCTGCGCTGGAACGCCTGCGCGATCTGGGCAATACCGTCCTGGTGGTCGAGCACGATGAAGACACCATCCGCAAAGCCGACTACGTCCTGGATTTAGGCCCGGGAGCCGGAAAAAATGGCGGATTTCTGATTGCCGACGGTACCCCCGCCGAAATTATGGCGAATCCGGAATCGATCACCGGGCAATACCTCGCGGGCAAGATTGACATTGTCACCCGCCCTGCACGCGCTCTGGGCGACGGCACGCTGGACCATGGTCCGCGCCCACTTACCGGACGCTGGATCACCATAGAGAATGCCACCGCACACAACCTGCACGATGTGACAGCGCACTTCCCTCTGGGCGTCATGACGGTCGTGACTGGGGTCAGCGGCTCGGGTAAATCGACTCTCGTCAATGACATTCTCTACCGCGCGTTAGCAAAGGAGCTGTACGGCTCACGCGAAGAACCCGGCCGACATGGCCGCGTCATCGGGGTCGATCAACTCGACAAGGTCATTCAGATCGATCAGTCCCCCATTGGCCGCACGCCGCGTTCCAACCCAGCCACCTACACGGGCGTCTTCACCGCCATCCGCGATCTCTTCGCCATGCTGCCCGAATCGCGCGAGCGCGGCTACAAGCCTGGCCGCTTCTCGTTCAACGTACAGGGCGGTCGCTGCGAGGCCTGTCAAGGCGAAGGCCAGCGCCGCATCGAGATGAACTTCCTGCCTGACGTTTATGTTCTATGCGAGATCTGCAACGGCCGGCGTTACAACCAGGAAACTCTCTCCGTTCGGTTCAATCGACTCAACATAGCCGACATTCTCGAACTGGCCATCGCCGACGCGCTCCCCATCCTCAAGGACATTCCCAACGTCGCAGTCAAGCTCCAGACGCTCGTCGATGTAGGTCTCGGCTACATCCATCTCGGGCAATCCGCCACCACGCTTTCAGGGGGCGAGGCTCAGCGGATGAAGCTCGCGCGTGAACTTTCGAAGCGGCAGACTGGCCGCACTCTGTACCTGCTCGACGAGCCCACCACCGGGTTGCATTTTGACGATGTGCGCCGTCTGCTGGACGTGCTCCACCGGCTAGCCGACCTCGGCAACACGGTTGTCATTATCGAACACAATCTGGACATTATCCGCAACGCCGACTACCTGCTTGACATGGGCCCGGAAGGCGGCGAAAAAGGTGGCACCGTAGTTGGGCACGGCACTCCGCAGCAGCTGGCCACGGTAGCGGCCAGCTACACCGGCGACTTTCTGCGCCCTCACTTTCCCGGTTTAAAGACTGCCTCGCCGAACGCGAATGCCGGGGCGCAGCCCGCCTCAATCGCTGCCGCGGCTGACGCACTCAAAAAACCCAAAGGCAAGTTCGTTCCCAATGAAAAGAAAACCGGCGTACCTGTCGCCAAAGGAAATACCAAAACAGCAAAGAAGACATCCACCAAAGCAGTTGCTACAAAAAACGCGAAGCAGCCAAAGTAGGTTGCCTTCCCGTTCCATCCCACCTCTGTCTGGCTCTCCTCGTTTTGTCTGTACTCAGCAGCGGACGGGATTCTACGCTTATGTGTCCGAGTGTCCCTCTTTCGTCCAGAATCGTCTCTGCGGAACCGAGAACAAATGGGCGGGACTTGCAGAACGTGATGATTCAGTCTCTCTTACGCAGAAACCGTGAAATCATTTCTTGTTCCAGCCGATAAACCCCGTATGCTGATCAGCAACCCATGACGACTCCTGCCGTTCAGACCACTTCCCTTACCCGCCGATTCGGCGATTTTGTCGCCGTTCAGGATGTGGACCTGACCGTCGCGCCCGGCCAGTTCTTCGGCTTCCTCGGACCCAACGGAGCCGGTAAATCAACAACTATCAAGATGCTGACCGGCCTGCTTGCACCAACCTCGGGACGCATCGAGATCCTGGGCCAGGACCTGACCGCCAACGCGGTAGAACTGAAACGCCAGATCGGCGTCGTTCCTGAAGGTCTTGCGCTCTTCGGACGTCTCACCGCGCCGGAGTATCTGCACTTCGTCGGGCGCATGTACGGCCTGGAGGAATCCCAAACACGTCAGCGCTCCGCCGAACTGCTCGACTTTATGTCGCTCACTGGCGAGTCAAAAAAGCTGATTGCCGACTTCTCCCACGGCATGCAGAAGAAGCTTGCGCTTTCCGCCGCGGTCATTCACGGACCACGCGTCCTCTTCCTCGATGAGCCTTTTGAAGGTGTCGACGCGATCGCGGCGGGTACGCTCAAATCCATGCTTCAGGGCATGATTCATCGCGGCGCGACCATCTTTCTCACCTCGCACGTGCTTGAAATTGTAGAGCGGCTCTGCACCCACATCGCCATCATCAACAAAGGCCAGCTCGTCGCTCAGGGATCGCTTGAACAACTACGCGCCGGAGTTCCCACCGTCCAGCACGACGGCCAGCCCAACCACCGTGCGACGCTCGAAGAGATTTTCCTGAACGTGTTGGGCACCACCGGCGCAACGGCTCCAGAGCAGGAGCTTTCATGGCTAGGCTAGACACCGGCCAAGCAATCCCAGCCAGCAGCCAGTTCGCTGCGATTGCGCGTCTGCGCTGGCACCTGTTTCGCAACAGCTTCCGCCGCAAAGGTGCTACCAGTGAACTCGTGGCGCGCATCCTCATAGTTCCGGCGATCGCGGCTCTGGTTCTCGGGCCGATTGCGGCGGGCGGAGCTGCGGCGTACTTCGCTATCTCAAAGAGCCAGTTCGAGCTGTTAGCGATCATCTTCTGGGCTATCTTCCTTCTCCAGATGGTCGTGAGCTTCAACATAGCCCAGCCCGGACTCAGCTTTGACCCCGAGCAGCTGATCCGTTACCCGCTATCCTTCCCTCGTTACCTGACTATCCGCCTTTTTCTTGGCCTGCTTTCGACTTCAACGGTGATCGGCACGCTTGCCCTCGCTGCGGCCGCCATAGGAGGTACCGCAGCAAGGCCGTCGCTTGGACCTATTCTTTTCATAGCCGCATTCACGCTCGCCCTGGCCAACATGCTCTTCCTCCGCATGATCTTCGCCTGGGTTGACCGTTGGCTCTCAACGCGGCGCGCACGTGAAATTTTTACTGGACTGATTATTCTGCTATCCATCGGTTTTCAATACCTGAACGTCACGTTCAACCCTGGATTTGGAGGAAGCTCCGCAGCTGGCCGGTCTCACAAAGTGGCTGTCCTCAAGCATCTCTATCGCGTCAGCCAGCCGCTGCTGCATCACCTGCCACCCGGCTTTGCCGCGATGTCTGTGGTCGAGCAGGCCAAGGGACACCTAATGCTCGCCGCAGTTAACCTGGCGGGGGTGCTGTTTTTCGCGCTTATCTTCCTGGCGGTCTTCGCCTTGCGCATGCATCTGGAGTTTGGCGGTGAAAATCTTTCGGAAGCTGGCGCCCGGCCACGGTTTGTACCTAGCCAAGTTACGAGTGCACGTGCCCTGGACCATCCCACTGATTCTCTCGCTTCAGCCTCGCTCGGGTTTTCCATTGGAGGATCAACTCACTCCGGGCGCCGCCTTGGCCTCACGCCCGCCATGCTCGCTTGTCTGACTAAGGAGTTGATCTACCTGCGCCGCAACACCGCGCAGTTCTATGCCGTGCTGGGCCCATTGGCGATGGTGCTCCTCTTTTCTTCACGCATGGGCAGGTTCGCGCCGGTCGGCTACACCTTTCCGGCCGCAGTGACCTACGCGACACTCGGGATCAGCGCGCTGTCCTACAACGTCTTCGGCCTGGACGCGACAGGAATCCAGTTCTACTTCTTTGCGCCCACATCGTTTCGCAGCATCATCCTCGCGAAAAATATTATGGGCTTCCTGTTCGCCGCAGTCGACGTCGTCCTCATCTATATCGTGATTGCGTTCATGTCAGGTCGCCCGTCGCTCGCGATCACCCTGATTACCCTGGTCTGGGCCGTTCTCGCTGCCTTCATCAACACGACGATAGGTAACCTACGTTCGATCGCCGCACCGAAAAAGCTGGATCCTGCCAAGGTAGGACGCAAGCAGGCTTCGCAGATGAGCGCGCTGCTCGCAGTCGCGCTCATGCTCCTTACCGCAGCCGCGGGCTTCGGCCTGATCACACTCAGCCGCCATGCTCACATGCCCTGGCTGCCGTTGCCCGTGCTGCTGATCCTGGCGGTTATCGCTTTTGGATTCTACATCGCTGGCCTCTCTAGCGTGGACGCTCTGGCCGCAACGCATCGCGAATCGATGCTCGATGAGCTTACCCGGCCTGATTGATCCACGGTGACAATTCAGAGCAGCCATTCCCATCAAGACCACAAAACATTCAAGCCCGCGCGATTAGTCCCATGGCTCGCCCGGTAACGCCCGCCTCTGCCCGGTGGGAAAAAAATCTGCGTTGCCCGTCCGCCGTCCGTGCACAGGCCGTGCACACCTTCAGAACGCTCACCCGTCCTACTCCGGCTGCCACAAGCTGTCTGCGATTCGCTTCCCACAGGTCGAAGAAAACCGCGTCCTCCCGCCGTTCGAGCAACCCCGAATCCCACCCTACCCGCTCGATCAACTCATCGCCAACCGCATAACAGCATGCTCCGATGGAAGGTCCCACCGCCGCGATTACATCGGCCGGGAGGCTGCCAAATTCCTTGGCCATTCTGCCGACCGCTTTCGTGGCGATCTCCGCTACAGTCCCGCGCCAGCCTGCATGGATGGCCGCGACAACTCGCTGCCGCGTATCCGCAAGCAGTAGCGGAACACAGTCCGCCACTTGGATGCCAAGCACAATTCCTGCGCGATCTGTCATCATACCGTCAGCTTCCACCGCCAGCGACGGAGCGGCAGCTGTGACAGAAATCACTTCGGCCCCATGAACCTGTTTGAGAGTCGCGAGCGTGCTTCCGGCGTTCACGGCCTCCAAAGCAAGCTGGCGATTCTGCTGAACTGTCTCGCGCACGTCTGCCGGAGTAAACCCAAGGTTCAGGTCTGCTCCGCCATAGACCGCAGACCTACCGCCAGCCCGGGTTGAAAACCCATGTCGCAGCCACGAATACGCCGCCCATTCAGGCACTCGGAGCAACTGGACACTCGCAGCCATGTGCTTATCTTATCGGCGAAACGTTTGACCCTGCGCTTCGTCTATTCAGAACTTCAAAGCTCGAACGAGGCTAATCTTGTCAGCAGGATAACCTAAGACTCGCTGGCGCAATCATACTTGCCATTTGACATTCCCGCCCAATCGGATATGCTTCGGCACGGGCCCCCACGCACGGCACGATCGGCCCCATCCGGAATTTCGGACGACCTGAGACACTTACTTGCCTACTCTCAACCCACACCTGCGCTCTCGCATCGGAAAATTGTGTGTCGCCATCACCGGGTCCTCAGCCACGGACATGATTGATCGCGCCACGAGCATAGCCAAAGAGACACCTTTTCTCGAATTTCGGCTTGATTATCTGGACAAGCCGCTGCTTGCGCTTCCAAAACTTCAGCAGTTCCTGCTGGCAAACACTGCGGTTACTGCGATTGCCACCTGCCGCCGCACCGAGACTGGCGGCCGATTCGAGGGCACGGTCAACGCTGAAGTTGAAGTCCTGGCCCAGGCCGCTGCCGCAGGATTCCATCTGGTCGACCTGGAAATTCAATCCGCCGAGGCCCTGAAAAAAGGCGACCTCCAAAAGCTGCGCGAGACTGGCGTCGGCCTCATTATCTCCTGGCATGACTTCAAATCCACGCCCGATCTTGATGCCGTGTACGAACGCATCGAGCCCTTTCAGCCCGATATCGTCAAAATTGTCCCGACCGCGCGCACCCTGGTCGACAATCTCACGATGATGCGCTTCATCGAGCGGATCTCCGACTCCACCTCGATCATCGGCATCTGCATGGGCGAGGCTGGCATCATCTCACGCGTGCTCGGCCTGCGTGCCGGGTCCATCTCAACCTTCTCGGCGACCTCAGCTGGCGAGGAGACGGCTCCAGGCCAGATTGCGGCACGCACCCTGATCGAAACCTATCGGATTGAAGATATAGACGCGGCCACAAAGATTTACGGTGTAGCTGGGAACCCGGTCGGCAAGTCGCTGTCTCCCCTCATGATGAATGCGGCCTTCCGACGTGAAACCGTCAACGCGGTTTACCTTGCGCTCCAGACCGCGAAGGTGGTCGATCTGGTCGAACTCATCCGTCAAATCCCTATACACGGCGTGTCCGTCACCATGCCCCACAAACAGGCGCTTCTCGAGCACCTGGAGCATATGGATCCGCTGTCCAAAAAGATCGGTGCGGTCAATACCCTGCTCTGCGCACCCGGTGGCAAGCTCTACGGCTTCAACACCGACGTCGCCGGCGTGCTTATCCCACTTGAAAAGCGTATGCCGCTTAAGGGTGCCAGGGTTCTCGTCCTGGGTGCGGGCGGCTCCGCACGTGCCGCGGTCTTCGGTCTGCGCGACAAGGGTGCTGAGGTTTTCATCCTCAACCGCACGCCAGAAACCGCAGCCAAGCTCGCCAAAGAGTCTGGTGCCAAGGTCATCAAGCGCGAGGCCATTCTCAAAACCACGTTTGATGTAATTATCAACGCCACTCCCATCGGCATGTCCGGCCAGAAAGCGTCGTCGCTGCTCAATGAAGAAGAACTTCGCACAAAGCTCGTCTTTGAGCTTGTCTATAACCCCGTCGACACGCCGCTGATCCGCATGGCTCGCCAGCACAACATTCCCGTCATCACCGGTGTCGAAATGTTTATCCAGCAGGGCGCACGCCAGTTCGAAATCTGGACCGGCAAGCCTGCTCCCGAAGAGGAGATGCTTCGCGTCGTGGTTCACGCATTGCGTCAGCAGGCAGAAGCCGCTGCCACCACATCCTCAAATCTCGCTGAGAAGCCGCGCCCTTCCGCCACCCCCAAACCAAAGCCTCGAAAAGCGTCCTGACCGGGGGTGCCCATTGATGTTCGGTCGGCTGCCATTAGGTGGGCCTTATACGCTTTTACCTTCAGCCGAAAGTAGTTCTTCTTCAGCTCTGCGCGTGATCGCTTGCGCCTCGTGGTATTTGTCAGGGTTGTCGCCGGCTTCAGACCACATCTGTTCGCCGCGTTGCAGTTCTGCCTCGGCGCGTGCGCGATCGATCTCTTCCGGATGCATGGCGGTCTCGGCCAGGATCGTGACCCGCTCAGGGAGGACCTCAACAAATCCCCAGGCTACAAAGAACTTCTGGTCGCCGGAGCTGCCGCCATGGAGCCGCACCTCTCCCGCACCTAATTCGGCGAGCAGCGGCGCAGCCCCGTACAGCGCTTCCAGGTATCCCGAGGCCGACGGCAACTCCACTGCATCCGCCGTCGCATCCAGCAAAATACGGTCCGGAGTTACCAGCCGAACTGCCAACTTCCCGCTCTGAGTCGAATCCGCCATTCCATCCATCCGGGGTAGAGTGCAGCAAGCTGCACCTGGCCCCTGCTTCAATGCTGCTTTTAAGCGTTCTGCTTCATCAACTGTTCAGCCGCAGCGCGCACATCTTCGATTCCGCCCTTCAGGTAGAAGGCCTGCTCCGGGATATCATCGTGCTTGCCTTCGATGATTTCCTTGAAGCTGCGAACCGTGTCCGCAACCTTGACGTAAGCGCCTGGAATTCCGGTGAAGATTTCGGCTACGTGGAACGGCTGCGAAAGGAAACGCTGCACCTTGCGCGCGCGCGCGACGGTGATCTTGTCCTCTTCCGAGAGTTCGTCGATACCCAGAATCGCGATGATATCCTGCAAATCTTTGTACCGCTGCAAGATCTTCTTCACACCCTGGGCCACGTCGTAGTGCTCCTGCCCCACGATGCGCGGCGAAAGGATGCGCGAGGTCGAAGCTAGAGGATCAACCGCTGGGTAGATGCCGAGCTCCGAAAGCGGACGCGAAAGCACGGTGGTTGCGTCGAGATGAGCGAAGGTTGTGGCCGGGGCTGGATCGGTCAGGTCGTCTGCAGGCACATAGACGGCCTGGACAGAGGTGACGGAACCCTTCTTGGTGGACGTGATGCGCTCCTGCAACTCACCCATTTCGGTGGCGAGATTGGGCTGGTAGCCCACGGCGGAAGGCATACGCCCAAGCAGCGTCGAGACTTCTGAGCCAGCCTGCGTGAACCGGAAGATATTGTCGATGAATAGCAGCGTGTCCGCACCTTCTTCGTCGCGGAAATATTCAGCGACAGTTAGCCCAGTCAACGCGACCCGCAGACGCGCTCCCGGCGGCTCGGTCATTTGGCCGTAAATGAGTGCGGCTTTGGACTTGGGTAAGTCCTTGATGTCGATAACGCCCGACTCCTGGAACTCAGTCCAGAGGTCGTTGCCCTCACGGGTGCGCTCACCGACGCCGGCAAAAACCGAAAAGCCGCCGTGGTTGGTTGCAACGTTGTTGATCAGCTCCTGAATGACGACCGTTTTGCCGACACCCGCGCCGCCGAACAGGCCGATTTTGCCGCCCTTCAAGAACGGCTGAATCAGATCGATGACCTTGATGCCGGTCTCGAACATCTCTTCCGAGGTCGATTGCTCGTCAAAGGCTGGGGCCAAGCGGTGAATGGGCATGTACACGGTGGCATTGACCGGACCGAGCTCGTCCACGGGCTCACCCAGTACGTTCAGCACGCGGCCGAGCGTCGGACGACCGACCGGCACCATGATTCCGTTGCCGGTGTCATAGGCCTTCATGCCTCGAACCATGCCTTCAGTCGCAACCATCGCGATGCAGCGCACCCGGCCTTCGCCCAGATGCTGTTCCAGCTCGACGATCACGTTGAGCGGGGTAGGCACATTGAAGCCTTCGCTGACGATGCGCAGGGCCTGGTAGATCGGCGGCATGTTCTTTTCTTCGAACTGAACGTCAACGGCCGGGCCGCTGACTGAGATCACTTTTCCAATATTCTCTGCCATAGTCTCTCTCGGTGCAGCTGCTTACAGCGCGGCTGCTCCACTCACAATCTCGATAATTTCCTTCGTAATCGCGGCCTGGCGAACACGGTTCATGGTCAGCGAAAGCGAATCGATCAGATCGCCCGCATTCTTGGTCGCAGCATCGGTTGCGGTCATGCGCGCTGCGTGTTCGGCCGCAATTGATTCCAGCAGCGCATGGAAGATCTGTGTAGCAACATAGCGCGGCAGCAGGTGGCGAAATAACTTTTCCGGGCGCTGGTCGAAGATGTAGTCCACGTCAGCGGTGCCAAACTTTTTTGCTTCCTGTTCCATCTCACTCTCATCCGCCGCGTGGACGCTGATGCCTTCACTCTCGGCAGCCTTCGCCGCAGCCTCGCGCTGCTCCTGCGTCATCTCTTCGGCAGACTCGATTGTGTGCGCGCCAAGTTTCAGAATCGGCAGCAGTTTCTCAACCACAATCCTCTGCTGTAAAACCGACTTGAACTCGTTGTAGACGAGGTAAACGGAGTCGATTTCTGCCCTCTCGTAGCGCTCAATGATGGAACGGGCTACCCCCGTGACATCGTCGAAGTTGGCACGCAGCAGAAGATCCTGGTGCTCCGCCGCAACTTCAATGGGTGCGACACGATGACGAATCGTCTCATAATGAGCAGACATATCATTGTCGTAACGCTCTTCGGTGCGCTCGTAGTTCGCCGCTGGATAGCGCCGCTTGTAGAACCCGATCGCCTTCTTGCCGATTGGCTCCAGGTCAACGTTCTGGCCCTTTGCTCGTCGTGCATCGATAAACTTTTGTGCCGCTTTGGAAACATTCGAGTTGAAGCCACCCGCAAAGCCTTTATCTCCGGCAACGACAAGAACCAAAACGCTTTTCTCTTCGCGCTCAATCAGCAGCGGGTGCAGGATCTCGCCCGTCTGCTCGTTATAAATGTCGGTGCGCCGCACCAGCGACTCCAGCACATTTACCAGCATTTGGGCGTAGGGACGCGCCTGCATCGCACGCTCCTGCGCACGGCGCAGCTTTGCCGCCGAGACCATCTTCATGGCCTTGGTAATCTGGCGCGTGTTTTTCACACTGCGAATGCGCCGCCGTAGATCGAGAACGTTTGCCATCGGCTACTTCGTCACCGCGACTTCCCGCTGCTTACTGGCTTCCTTACGTTCTTCGAGGAAGCTACCCTTGTAATCGGCGATCGCGGCGTTCAGGCGCTGCTTCAAGTCGTCATCCAGTGCTTTTTTTGTCGCAATATCGATCAAGATGGCTGGGTGCGAGCTTTCGAGGTATGGGTAGTAGCCATCTTCAAACGCACGCAGATCTTTGACCTGGACGTCGTCCAGCAGACCGTTTACTCCCGCATACAGGATTGCAACCTGCTTCTCGACGGGCAGCGGCTGGAACTGCGGCTGCTTCAGCAGTTCGACGAGGCGCTGGCCCCGGTTCAACTGGTTCTGAGTGACTTTGTCGAGGTCGGAACCGAACTGGGCGAAGGCCGCCAACTCGCGGTACTGCGCCAAGTCCAGCTTTAGCGTGGAACCTACCTGCTTGGTCGCCTTGATGGCCGCCGCGAAACCTACACGCGAAACTGAAAGCCCCACGTTGACTGCGGGTCGAACACCCGAGTTGAACAGGTCGGTTTCGACGAATATTTGTCCGTCCGTGATCGAAATCACGTTGGTCGGGATGTACGCCGAAACGTCACCCGCCTGCGTTTCGATGATCGGCAGCGCAGTCAGCGAACCGCCGCCCAGCTTGTCTGAAACCTTCGATGAACGCTCGAGCAGACGCGAGTGCAGATAGAATACGTCGCCTGGATAAGCTTCGCGTCCTGGCGGACGGCGCAGCAGCAGCGAGATCTCGCGATAGCTGGCCGCATGCTTGGAAAGATCGTCGTAGATGATCAGCGCGTGACGTCCACTGTCGCGGAAGAACTCGCCCATCGCGGTCGCGGCAAACGGAGCCAGGTACTGCATCGGAGCGGGCTCAGACGCAGTCGCGGCGACGACAATCGTGTATGCCATGGCCCCGTACGCCTCAAGCGTCTGCACCACCTGCGCTACCGACGACCTCTTCTGCCCGATTGCGCAGTAGATGCAGATCAGATTGTTTTTGGCCGAGTTGATGATCGTGTCGAGTGCGATGGCAGTCTTGCCGGTCTGGCGGTCGCCGATCAGCAGTTCACGTTGTCCGCGTCCGATCGGAATCATGGCGTCGATGGCTTTGATGCCGGTGTACATCGGCTCACGCACGCTCTGGCGGTCGATCACGCCCGGAGCCAGCCGCTCTACGGGAAGCGTCTGGGTCGTGGCGATTGGACCTTTGTCGTCGATGGGTTGGCCCAGCGCATTCACCACGCGGCCGATCATGGCATCACCGACCGGCACGGACATGATCTTACCCGTGCGCTTGACCTGCTCGCCTTCGCGCAATTCGGCGAAGTCGCCCAGCAGAACCGCGCCGACCTGATCTTCGTCAAGGTTCATGGCGAGGCCGAAGACGCCGTGCGGGAACTCGATTAATTCGCCGGCCATGACCTTGTCCAGCCCATGGACGCGCGCGATGCCGTCGCCCAGCGACATGATCGTGCCGACCTCGTCCACCTGGACCTTTTGCTCGTAGTTCGCGATCTTCTGGCTTAGCAGCGCGGTAATCTCGTCAGCCCTAATCTGTGCCATGTCTTTTCCGGTCCTATCCTGTTCAGCGAAATACTGTTGCGGTTCTCTTCAAGTCTACCGTGATGCGCTTAGCTTATGCCGACATGAGCGTCTGCTTCATCTGCTGCAATTGGCCGCGCACCGACCCGTCGTAGACCGTGGAGCCGATGGTCACGACCGCACCGCCCAGAAGCGCCGCATCGAGCGTGTACTGCACGCGGATTCTGCTGCCTGCAAGCCTGGCCACCTGCTGCTCCAGTTGGTGGCGATCATCGGGGTTCAACTCGCGCGCACTCGTAATTGAGACGTCGGCTATTCCCAACCCGGTGTCGGCTACACGGTGGTATTCGTCTACGATTTCATTAAACTCGCCTAGGCGCTGATGGTCCATGATGATGGCGATGAAGTTGCGCACCTCGCGCATCATGCCCAGACGCTCAGCCAGCGCATCCACTACGTCCAGCTTCTGGTCTGACGGGACGGATGGGTCCATCAAGACTTCACGGAGCTCTGCGCTGCCGCTCAATGTCTCCGCGAAATCGCGCATCTGCTGCTGGGCCGCGCTTACATCGAGCCCGGCTGAAGCGGCAACATTGGCAAATGCATGCGCGTACTTGAGAGCGAAAACAGAGTCGGCGGCCATTAGTTGTCTCCGCCTTTTGCGCCACTGCCCGCCAACCGGCGCGCGAATCCCTGCACCAGCAGACGATCTGTTTCAGCAGAGATCACCAGCTTGCGGGCGGCCTGCTCGATCGCAAGCTCCGCAGCATACTGCTGGAGTTGGCGATGGGCCTGCGTGGTTGCCGCAGCAATTTCTATGTCGGCAGAGGCCAGAATCTTCACACGCTCTTCTTCGATCGCAGCCTTGATGCGGGCCTCGTCCACGGCTGCGTCCTTTTCCGATTGCGTGCGCATTGCCTCGATCTGTCCGTCGAGGCCGGCCAGACGATCCTCAATGCTGTTCATCCGGGCGCTTGCCTCTTCGGTTGCTGTACGCGCATCCACCAAGTGGCGCTGGATTCTCGATGTCCGATCACGAAATGTCTTCGGCAAGGTCTTTAGCAGAAAGAAGCCTACCAGCACAGCCAAAACCAGGAAGTTGAACACGTTGAAGACGGTGGCCGCACGCTCCGTGCTCATCCCCATCATTGCGCCGAGTTTTTTTACCACGGGCGAGTTGCGGTACGCCGCGTCTTCGTCGACCACGGTCTGCTGAGCCTGCGGTGACTCTGCCAAAGGCGTGCCCTGGCGTGCTCCGGCATTTTCAATCTGCGCTTGCGCGTGCAGACCTTGCGGTGCGAACAGGAAAATCAGGCCGAGCAACAACGTCGAAAAGGCGGAGCATCGCACGTTTCTCACCGGGCAAACTCCGATCCAGCAGCGTCGGCTGGAAGAACAGCTTTCAGAATCTGTGCGCTCAGTTCCCCACCCATCGTTTCAATCTGCTGGCGTGCGGCAAAGGCACTCTGTTCAATGCCCAGACGCGCGGCTTGAATCTTCTCCGCGGTTGCAGCACGCGCTTGGGCCAGGACTTGCTCGCGCTCCTGGGCCCACTGCTTGAGCCGAGCTTCGCGCGCAGCGTTGATCTGGGCTCTTGCAGCCCGCAGCTTGCCTTCAAAGACGGCAGTTTCAGCCTCAGCCGCCGACATTGCACCGCGCGCCTGCTCGACTGCACCCGTCGTGCGCGCAGCCCGCTCAGCCAGCACGCGGTCCAGTGGACGCCGGACCAGCACACCGTAGGCCGCAAGCAGCAGCAGAAAAAGGATGATCGTCGGCACGGAGCCGAGAGCAAGTTCACTCAGTTGATGGAGAATCTGACCCATGATTGCAGAGATGCGCGCCGTTCAGGCACACCTCTAAACCTCTTCACTCGCCCGCGCGCAAACCTGGCCGCGGTTGCTGGATTGTATGTCTATTGAGTCTTCTGGATACTTCTAAGTTTTAGCAAAGCGGAGGGGGTGTGTCAACGAAGCGGGTCCGATCAGCGCACCCGGAAAGCGGTAAACGAACGTTGGAGTTTACGCTCCATCACGCTCGCGGAATCGACGATAACGCTCCAGCAACGATGCAGGCCCAACCGCGCGAAAATACGCTATGTTGCCTTCAAATCGCATGCCGGAAACCTGTGCGCCACCTTCGAGCGCAGCAATCGCGGCTCCCTCAGATTGCGGAATTCTGAAATGCCGCTCCACCAACGGATCTACTTGGAGCGCCGCATCAATCGCGATCAGCAGATTTTCAATTCCCTCACCCGTGCGTCCTGAAACCTGGATCACTTTAGGCACCGTGTCAAGATTCTTCCGACGAGCATCTGGGAGAAGATCAATTTTGTTCAGCACTGAAATTGTTGGCTTCTCCAGAACTTCCAACTCGGCCAGTACCTTCTCGACTTCCAATTTCTGTTCCTCGACCAGATCGCTCGAAGCGTCCTGAACGTGCAGCAGCACCTCCGCACGTTCCACCTCTTCCAGCGTCGCGCGGAAGCTGGTGACCAGCGTGTGCGGCAGATTGCGGATAAACCCGACAGTGTCCGAGAGCAGCACCTTGCGCCGCGAAGGCAATTGCATCTGCTTCAACTTGGGATCGAGTGTGGCGAACATGCGTGCGCTCTCGAGCACGCCCGCAGCCGTTAGCGCGTTGAACAACGTGCTCTTGCCCGCATTCGTATATCCCACCAGCGCGACCACCGGCACCGGAACTGCTTCGCGCCGCTGCCGTTGTTGCCGGCGAATTCTGCGCACGGCTTCCAACTGCTCTTTGACATGGTCGATGCGCAGATTGATCTTGCGGCGATCGGTTTCGAGCCGCGTCTCGCCCGGCCCACGGGTCCCGATTCCACCGCCGGTCTGGCTCATCGATTTGCCTTTTCCCGCCAGACGCGGCAACTGATACTCGAGCTGTGCGAGCTCCACCTGCAACTGGCCTTCGCGGGTGCGGGCATGGCGCGCAAAGATGTCGAGAATCAGCTGGGTGCGGTCGATGACGCGACAGTGCAGCCGGTCCTCAAGGTTGCGCATCTGCGACGGCGTCAGGTCGTGATCGAACAGCACAACATCAGCGGCAGTGGACGCTACCACCGCTTCAATCTCCTCAATTTTGCCGGTGCCGATCAGCGTTGCCGCGTCCGGTCGAGGGCGGCGTTGCAAAATAGTGGCGGTTACCTCCGCCCCCGCGCTGCGCGCAAGCTCCTGAAACTCGGCGAGCGAAGCTTCAAAATCGAGCGCAGACTGCTTGGACGCATGCTCAGCCGGCGCCTTCTCTTCGTCCTCAAACTCTGCGTGCGCCAGAATCTCTGCCGACCGCCGCGCCAGACGGGCCGAGGCGGTGAGCTTTCGGCGTTCGCCGGTAAACTCGACGGCGACCAGAACAGCCTTCTCCCGATGCCCACCCTGCGGACCGGCGAGTGCATCCGGCAAATGACCCTGGTTGCGACTCAAGCTCGCACACCGCAGTCAAAGCCTGGCACGGCCTGGCTTCTATGCACCTGCCGAACTCTCGTGCGCGGCGTGGCCTGAGTTTGAACCGATCGCATGGCTGCGCGTCTCCGACCGCAGTTCCGTGTGGCTTCCCGCACGTCCGCTGACGACGGTCGAGATGGCGTGCTTGAAGATCAACTGCTCCTGGCTGTTGTTCTCGAGCAGCACCGAATATTTGTCAAAGGAGCGGATTTTTCCAGTCAGCTTGACCCCGCTGACCAGGTAAATCGTAATAGGGCTTTTGTCCTTGCGGACCGTATTCAGAAAGGTGTCCTGAATATTCTGTGCCGGCTTTGATTCCATGGCCGATCTCCTTCTTGTTGGCCGCCGGGCTGCGGGCGACGGTTGTCTTGGAAATGCTGCAAGTAGAACCGATGGCGCAGAAGCAGAGCCACAGGTCTGCGCAGAAAGGCATGCTCGCCGAAATAACCCGAGCGAGATAACCATACGAGTATCGAAGTGTACATTCAAGTTGCCCAAGCAGTTGAATTGCAAGGGATGTACGATACCGGAGTGTCCGAAGCGCTAAACCTCCCTTTATTGACGCCGCACATGAGCACCTCTCCTGCAAGCCTCGGCTCTGTCCCGATGCTCGATTTCGCACGTCAGTTCTCTGCGCATCGCGACGAACTGATGCATGCGATCGAGTCCGTGTGCACCTCGCAGCGCTTCATCCTCGGCCCCGAGGTTGAATCCTTCGAGCAGGCTGCCGCCCTGGCCTGCGCTGTCCCGCACGCAATTGGGTGTGCCAGCGGAACGGACGCGCTCTGGCTGGCCTTCGCGGCCGCGAAGATCGGGGATCAAGGCGTGCCGAACAGTGCATCCGCTCAGAAGGACGCGATTATCACCACGCCGTTCAGCTTTTTCGCCTCCGCCAGTTCCATTCTGCGCTCCGGTGCATGCCCGGTCTTTGCGGATATCGACCCGCTCACCTTCAACCTCAGCCCAGACGTGGCCGGAGAAGTTCTGAAGGCAACACCCAACTGCCGCGCCATTCTGCCGGTCCATCTTTTTGGGCAGTGTGCGGACTGGGATGCGTTCACCGCGATCCAGCAGAACTCCCCCGGCCTGCTGCTCATCGAGGATGCAGCACAGGCCTTTGGTGCTACCTGGAACGACATTCCCGCAGGTGCACTCGGCGATGCCGCCGCCTTCAGCTTTTACCCGACCAAGAACCTTTCGGCCTTTGGCGACGCCGGGCTGATGACCACCCGCGCCTCCGCATTGGATAGGCACGCCCGCAGCCTGCGGGCCCATGGCATGACGCGTCGATACTTCCATGATGAAATCGGTTGGAACTCTCGCCTGGACACCCTCCAGGCGGCCGTCCTCGAAGTCAAGCTGAAGTACGTCGCGGGTTGGAATCAGCGTCGCCGTGAAGTCGCCGCGCGCTATGACGAACTTTTCGTCTCCGCGGGGATCGCTGTTCACGCAACCCCCAACCGGAGCACGTCGATCGCTGATGGTGTCGTGCTGCCCTGGACCGATCCACGCGCTCGCCACGTCTTTCACCAGTACGTCATCCGTGCTCCACGCCGTGACGATCTATGGGCTTACCTCGCGGCGCGAAACATCGGTTCTGAGATTTACTATCCGCTCTGCCTGCACCAGCAGGAAGCGCTTGCGTTTCTGGGTTACCGGGTAGGAGATTTCCCTGAAGCTGAACGCGCTGCCGCCGAAGTTCTAGCCTTGCCCATCTTCCCCGAACTGCGCGATGATGAGCAGCAAACGGTGGTCGAGACCATCCGCGCCTTCTACGCAGCCTGATTCAGACACGGCTCTACCGTTGCGTGGCATTCCCGCATCTCTTTCTGCTCTTTCCCCGACCGATGAATCTATCGCCGTCTGCGCTTCACTTTCTCTTTCTTTGTTTCGGCGACAGGGTGCGCCTCTTCTTCGGGCTTGGAACCAGGCGCGGCGATCCGGTGTACATAATTCCCTTCCAGGCGATATGTCTTCGTAATCGTTCGTGCCGCAATCATCGCACCAGTCGCTGAATTCGGGGTCACCGCAGGCGCATCCGCCGGCAGCACCTTGTAGCTGAAGCCCGGCATCTCCTGCTGTGCGCTGACCGCTTTGCCGTAAGGATCTTTCAGCTTGAATAACGAGACGGGCAGGTAGCCCTCGATATTTTTGTCGCGAAATGCGGTCTCGTAGCGGTGCTTGGCGACCGACCAGGTAAACACACGCACCTGGTTGAAGTCATACGGCAGACCAGAGGTATAGGGGCCGAGCACCGTGACATAGATCGGAACGTTCTTGTCAGGGAATGGAGCCTCAGCGTCGTACACAGTGGTCAGCACATAGGCACCGACAATCCTCTGCCCTTCGGCATAGCGCGTCAGCGCGTCCGGCGCGTCCACATCCATCATGCGTCCGAATAACCAGCCCGTGTGGCCTGCGGTATCGCGCACCAGCCACCAGTCTTCGTAGACCGGCGGAACCGCGTCTTGAGCCTTCGCTTCGTAGGTATTCGCGCCCGGCTTTCCGGGCGACTGCGTCTTCAACGCAGGTTTTGCTCCGGGCACCTGCGGAATGGGTCTCTGCGCACGCGCGGTCAACACCGGCACACCTGGCTTGACCAGCGTGGCACGCCGTAGCACCTTCAGTTTGTCGCTCTCTGGCAGCAGATAAAAGTGTTCCGTTTCGCGGCCCGGCTTTAGGTGCAGGTACACCACGTCGCGCGTGACGCCGGATGCAACTTGCGGGTCTTTTTTGTGCTCGGCGGCAAGCTTCTCAAACGCCTCCCCGACAGCCTGCGTCGCGACCTCGCGCTCCTCAATCCAGCCTAGCTTGCCTGTGCCCGTTTGCACCTTGAGCCAGTGCCTTGCGTGATCCAGGACCAGGAGCTTTTCCCCGTTTTGCACCTGGCCTACGCGGTTCGACACCGCTGCGACGCGATCGCGCAGATAGGTATCCTTGGCCGTGACGTACACGTACTGTGGGGCTGGTTTCGGCTGGAAATGGGAGCATCCTGCCAGCCCAGCCAGCGGCAGAAAGCCAAGCGAAACCGCACAAAATAGCAACCGGTTCCGCCGCTGCCTGAATCGCTTTGCTACTCGCCCGCTGCGTGGGCAGAGTTCCAGTGAATCGCCGACTATCCTCAATCGAGCTCCGTCCTCGAAGGGTACCATCCGCTCCAGGAATGCACCGCCGTGAGGAATCTAATGAGTAGCTGCGACGGCGATCGGAGTCAAGCCGCTGGCCGCAGTAGAAAGCGCATCCAGCTTGCCCGGAGACAACGCATCTAGACCGTACAAGGTCACGTCCGACGTACCACCCGAGGCTACCGCGATTAGAAAGCTGCCGCTTTTATCGAGCGTCAGCGCGGTCACGTGGGCGGCGGCGGGGAACGGCGAATCCTTCAATGGGGTCAACGTACCCGCGGCCACCGTGTAGCCCGTGATCGTCGACGCGTTCGCGTTTGCAACCAGGCCACGATCCCCCACATAGGCGTACGCTCCAGTGCTATCGAGCGCGACGGAAAATGGAGCCGAACCACCCGTAACGATGGGTTGACCTGGTGTGAGCGCACCTGAAACGCTGACCGCATACGACGCCAACCCGCTCGTTCCGCCGGTGGTCGAACCTCGGGCGACATACACATAGGCGCTATTTGCATCGAAGGCCAGGGCGTTGTCGCTATAACCCGCGGGTGCGAGGCCTGGCGCTGCCGTCAGCACGCCTTTGATTGTGTCGAAGGTGAAGGCGGCATCCCCGCCTGTGCCGAGTGCAGCCATCACGACTGCTGCGTTCGGCGCAATCCGCAAAGCCGATGCATTGAGTGCGCCCTTGCCCGGAGCTGCATATTGCAGGCTCATATTCAACGTAAGCGCGCCAGTTCCGGCATTGATCGCATAGACGCTCACCAGGTTGTTCAGACGATCGAGGGCAAGCAGCCATTGCCCGTCGGGAGAGGTGTCCAGCGAAACAAAATTTGCGGAAGCGGCCGCACCACCCGTTGTCACCTGCGTCAGCGCTCCACCCGCGCCAATCGAGTAGCAAAGAATTGCACCCGCACCGCCGACATAAACGAAAGTATTCTGTCGCGAAACCGTCACAGCAGCAGGAGCTAAGTTCGCATCCAGCGTCAGCGGCGAGCCGCTGATACTGTTCAGTTTGGCAGATCCAACAGAGAAGGCGGCAAGCGTATCGGAACCCTGATTCACTACATAGACGTAGTCACCCGAGGTGCTGCCCGGACCGGGTCCGCCAACGGGAGGCACCGGTCCACTGCCGGGCTTAGTGAAAAAACCTCCGCCACAGCCAACGACCAACACTGCGCCTACCAACCCTGAGACGCACCCCGTGCGCCCAAACCGCACCTTCTGCAAAAATTTCCGCATTCGCCGCACCTTGATCCCCCGGCGCACGTCTCAGGCCGGTTCACGCTGTCCCATATCCTAAGCTTCTTTAGCCGGAAGACATGGCAGCTGGCGATGCGAGTCGAAAGAATTCTACGTGCCACGATTCAATCCGCGAGTGAGGGGATGCTTGAAAGGGCTCGCAAAACCTTCAGGAAAAGCTCATCTCCGCTTCAGACCCGGTTAAGTTGGGACTGTCATTCTGGAGTTGCAATCGATGGGCGCACGAAAAACGTGCACCCGAAACTAAGCCACCAGGAGACTCTTATGAAGACCAACTATCGCCTCTTTTCTGCCTCCGCAGCCGTTGCGGGCCTGCTCTTCACCGCGCCGCTCCTCATGGCGCAAGATAAGAAGATTACTCATAATCAGCTTCCCGCAGCGGTTCAGCACGCGATGGATGCGGAAACGCAAGGATCGACCGTCAAAGGCTACGCCACGGAAATGGAGAATGGCAAGCGCAGCTATGAGGCCGAAACCATGAAGAACGGCCACAGCCGGGACATCTCGTTCAATCCCGACGGTTCGCTTGCCGAAGTAGAGGAGGAAGTATCCTTCGACCAGCTTCCCGCACCTGTCCAGCAGGCCCTCAAAACCAAGGCCCGTGGAGCGCAGATTCGCAAAGTGGAGTCGCTTACCAAGCACGACAAACTCGTCGCCTATGAGGCCACCACTGCTAAGGGTTCCGAGATTCAGGTTGGCCCCTCGGGTGAAAAACTGAATCACGAAGAGTAATCCGCACTGAATCCGAAGTTCAATTCCCCCGCACCCGCCGAGCGCAAGGTGCGGGGGATTTTACTTTAGGCGCGTGGCGCACAGCCGGTGTTCGGCTAGCGCTCCAGCCCACGGTGGAGTCTCCACCGAATTGTTCCTAACTTAAGCTGGTTCAGTGCGGTCTATCGCGCTCGTTCCGAAACGGGCCTTCCGCAACCGGACGCATCTCAGATCCATCGGCATCCTCGCGCCAGCGTTCGATCTCGGCCTCGCCTTCGGTCCAGCACAACAGCACGGTTCGGCCCGCGGCCGTGCAGGGAATCTCGAGCGTGCCTTCCGCCAAATCTTCCAGGCACGCGCCAACCTCGTTCATCTCTTCTACGATTGTTCGCGCTTCCTGGGCTGCCTTATCGCGTTCAGCGCGCCGCCGCGCTGCCGCGGCAACGTCCACGTGCATTCCGCCCGAGAGAAAGATGCGCTGGCTCAACTCCTGCATCTCGCTTTCGAAGGTTCCGGCGCGCAGGGCGGCTTCACGCGCTCGCCGCAGCAGCGCGGAAAGCACAGGCAACAATGTCTGGGCCTCGTCGAAGGTAAGAATCCTGCTCAATTGATTCCCTGTCGTTCCACGTTTGATTATCGCAGCGTTGATCTCTCTGGAAAATCCAGCATCCAGTTTGTACCGTCTCCACAGAGGCCGTATCATCAAACCTCAGAGATGCCCAGCTTTCAAGACAGCGCGATCATCGTCATTCTG
>JAABUJ010001950.1_pt1 | contig 27702 bp, 20 predicted proteins | sample 5559131 | NCBI WGS metagenome assembly JAABUJ01 (sample SAMN10711875, study PRJNA513366) | rock metagenome | isolation source: Antarctica rocks | place: Antarctica: Victoria Land, Mt New Zealand nord | collected 2016-01-07
CGTTGGACTAACGCCTGGTTGTAGTCCTTCCAATTGGTGACGCGGTAGGCGGACTTCTTGGGTGTCTGGCTCATGCCCGGATTGTACCAAAGAGAACGCCCGTCAACTACTCCACGCAACAACGCCACAGCATTATTGACTCTATCGGTAGCGACCTATTAGGGTGTGTTTGCAGTCCCTTCTCGTTTTACTTAGTTCGCCAAATCGTCCATTGCCCAGCCTGCTTTTCCGAGAGGCAAGTCGATATTAAATCGACGTATGTCGACATCATACCATTGGATCCGCCAGAGGCGTTGAGGATTCTTTGACATGCACACGATTCGTGCCGTAAAGGCAGCGGTTTTCGTCCCATTGATCATCGGTGGCCTGATTTCCGGGGGCTGCGGTGGCAACTCGGCGCCAACGAGCGGCACGGTCATCGCCGAGGATCCCAAGATCTATCAGGATCGGGAGAAGGCGATCGGCGAGGCGTACAAGAACACCCCACCCCCCTCGCCGTTCAAGAAGTAGCCCGGGCTCGGTGCGCTCACCCCTCGGGGATTTCTCACCCGGGACCGAGGGTCGGCCCGACCCTTCGGACGATCGTCCTCATCTTCCATCCCATTATCTTGACAGTCCGGAGATCCGTCATGTCCTCGAAATCGCGGAGAGGGTTCACGCTGATCGAACTGCTGGTGGTGATCGCCATCATCGCCGTCCTGATCGCCCTGCTGCTGCCTGCCGTGCAGGCGGCGCGTGAGGCGGCCCGTCGGAGCCAGTGCGTCAACAACCTCAAACAGATCGGGCTGGGGCTGCACAACTACCACTCGACCAACGACGTCTTCCCGATGGGCGGCTCTGCGAACGTGGGCGTGCTGAACGCGCCCCCGGCGAGTTCGGAATACGACCCCTGGACCTGCTGGAGCGCCCAGGCGGCCATGCTCCCGTTCCTGGAGCAGACGCCGCTGTACAACTCGATCAACTTCAACTGGGCACCCGAGCGGAACAGCACCGATCCCCCGACGCTCATGAATTTGACGTCCAAGAACACATTGATCAACGGCTTCCTCTGCCCTTCGGACACCAACGCGGGCAAGGTCCAGACCAACAGCTACCACGCCAGCGTGGGAACCTCGATCGCCATCGGCGGCCAGACGGGGCAGTCGAGTGGGATGTTCGCCACCTGGATCTCGTACGGGCTCCGCGACGCCATTGACGGCTCGTCCAACACCGTCGCCTATGCCGAGGCCCTCTGCGGCGACAATCGGGGGAACGGGCGCGGCGGCCAGAATCCGCCCAGCCTCTACCGCGGCAACGGCGTCATGGGTGCCTCCGGCAATGATGTCCCCTTCATCTACGACGTCAGCGCGGGAACGAATCCCGCCACGGTCGCCGGCTACCTCCAGAGTTGCCTCCAGAAATTCAACGCCGCGAGCTCGAATGTCGCCGACTACCGGGGCTATCGCTGGGGGATCGGGATCACCGGGTTCACCATGTTCAACCACATCCAGCCTCCGAACGGCGGGTCCTACAAGTTCAACTTCTGCCGGCTGGGCTGCGGCCCGACTTGCAACATGGACAACAGCGTCTCGTACCCGGCCTCGAGCTCCCACTCGGGGGGTGTTAATGCCCTGATGACCGACGGGAGCGTCAGGTTCATCAAGGACTCAATCGCCCTGAGAGCCTGGTACGCGCTGGGGACCAAGGCCGGGGGCGAGGTGCTCTCCGCCGACAACTACTGAGCCAGGATCGAACGGCCAAGAGCCACAGCAGCGAAGGGGACGCCCGACCGGAGGCCGGGGGCGTCCCCTCCCTCGTTTTTTGAGCAGGAATGGCCGGGGCCCGGCGATCCGGGGCATTCCCGACGGACCCGAGCGGTCCGAGGGAGGTCCGCGGCGCGAGGGGGCTCGGGCTTGTCGGTGGCGTGGGTTTCTTGCTAGGATCGTGGGATTTATCGGGCCGCGCCACCTCCCCGGGCCGCTTCGGGGGGTCATGCGCGGCTCGCCACGCGCGCCGATCGACCGCCGGAGCGAGTCCGCCAGAGAGAGACGCCCGTGCCCAAGCGAACCGACATCCACAAGATCCTCATCATCGGCGCTGGCCCGATCGTCATTGGCCAGGCCTGCGAGTTCGACTATTCGGGGACCCAGGCGTGCAAGGCCCTCCGCGAGGAGGGGTACGAGGTGGTCCTGGTCAACTCGAACCCGGCCACGATCATGACCGACCCCGAGATGGCCGACCGGACCTACATCGAGCCGATCACGCCGGAGGTGGTCGAGCAGATCATCGCCGCCGAGCGCCCCGACGCAGTCCTGCCGACCCTGGGGGGCCAGACCGGCCTGAACGTCGGCCTGGCGCTGGCCGAGTCCGGGGTCCTGGAGAAGTACGGCTGCCGGCTCATCGGCGCCTCGGCCGAATCGATCCGGATGGCCGAGGACCGCGAGCTGTTCAAGCAAGCCATGCAGGAGATCGGCCTGGAGAGCGCCCGGAGCGTCCTGGCCCATACGCTCGACGAGGCCCGCGCCGTCCGCGACGAGATCGGCCTGCCCTGCGTGCTCCGGCCCAGCTTCACCATGGGCGGATCGGGCGGCGGGATCGCCTACAACAAGGAGGAATTCGACCGGATGGTCGCCTTCGGGCTCGAACTCTCGCCGGTCAAGTCGCTCCTGGTCGAGCAGAGCGTGATCGGCTGGAAAGAGTACGAGATGGAAGTGATGCGGGACTGCGCCGACAACGCCGTGATCGTTTGCTCGATCGAGAACTTCGACCCCATGGGCGTCCACACCGGCGACAGCATCACCGTCGCCCCGGCCCAGACGCTCACCGACAAGGAATATCAGCGGATGCGTGACGCCTCGCTGGCGATCTTACGCAAGATCGGCGTCGAGACCGGCGGATCGAACGTCCAGTTCGCGATCGAGCCGCGGACCGGGCGAATGATCGTGATCGAGATGAACCCCCGGGTCAGCCGCTCCAGCGCCCTGGCGAGCAAGGCCACCGGGTTCCCGATCGCCAAGATCGCCGCCAAGCTCGCCGTCGGGTTTCGCCTGGACGAGATCCGGAACGACATCACCCGCGAGACTCCCGCCTGCTTCGAGCCGACGATCGACTACGTCGTCACCAAGATCCCCCGCTGGGCGTTCGAGAAGTTCCCCGAGGCCGACCCGGTCCTGACCACCCAGATGAAGTCGGTCGGCGAGGTCATGGCCATCGGCCGGACCTTCCGCGAGAGCTTTCAGAAGGCCCTCCGGGGCCTGGAGGTCGGCCGGTTCGGCTTCGGCTCCGACAAGAAGGACGCCTGGGGGACCCCCGACCAGCCGACCGAGGACGAGATCCGGGCCAAGCTGGCCACGCCCAACGCCGACCGGGTCTGGTCGATCCGCCACGCCTTCCTCGCCGGGCTCTCGCTGGGAGAGATCCACGGGCTGACCAACATCGACCCCTGGTTCCTGCACAACCTCCGCGAGCTGGTCCTGATGGAAGGCCGGCTCCGGGCCGCCGGGAGCCTGGAGGGGGCCGACGACGCCCTGGTCCGCGAGGCCAAGCGGGACGGCTTCTCCGACCGCCAGCTCGCCCACCTCTGGGGGTCCGACGAGATGGAGGTCCGCGGCGACCGGAAGCGACGGGGAATCTCGGCCGTCTTCAAGCTCGTGGACACCTGCGCCGCGGAGTTCGAGGCAGTCACGCCCTACTATTACTCGACCTACGAGGACGAGGACGAGGCCCGGGTCGGCAAAAAGCCCCGGGTGGTGATCCTGGGGGGTGGCCCAAACCGGATCGGCCAGGGGATCGAGTTCGACTATTGCTGCTGCCAGGCCGCCTTCGCGCTGCGGGCCGACGGCTACGAGGTCGTCATGATCAACTCCAACCCCGAGACCGTCAGCACCGACTACGACACCTCGGACCGCCTGTTCTTCGAGCCCCTGACGGTCGAGGACGTGCTCAACGTGATCGAGCGGGTCGAGCCCCTGGGCGTGATCGTCCAGTTCGGCGGGCAGACCCCCTTGAACCTGGCCCGGGCCCTGGAGGCGGCGGGCGTCCCGATCCTGGGGACCAGCCCCGAGAGCATCGACCTGGCCGAGGACCGCGAGCGGTTCGGGGCGGTCATCGACCGGCTCGGCCTGAAGCAGACGCCCAACGGCTCGACCACCCGGTACGAGGAGGCCCGGCGGATCGCCGAGCGGATCGGCTACCCGGTCCTGGTCCGGCCCAGCTTCGTCCTGGGCGGCCGGGCGATGGAGATCGTCTACGATGCCTCGGCGCTCTCGCGGTTCGTGGCCGAGGCGATCGAGGCCAGCCCCGGCCATCCCGTCCTGATCGACAAGTTCCTGGAGGACGCCCGCGAGGTCGACGTCGACGCCGTCTCCGACGGCGAGCGGACCATCGTCGGCGGGGTGATGGAGCACATCGAGGAGGCCGGAATCCACTCGGGCGACTCGGCCTGCGCCATCCCGCCGTTCACGCTCACGCCGGAGATCGTCGCCGAGCTGAAGCGGCAGACCTACGCCCTGGCCGAGGCCCTGACGGTCCGGGGACTGATGAACATCCAGTTCGCCGTCAAGGACGGCGAGGTCTACGTCCTGGAGGTCAACCCCCGGGCCTCGCGGACGGTCCCCTTCGTCTCCAAGGCCACCGGCCTGAACCTGGCCAAGGCGGCGGCCCGGGTGATGGTCGGCCAGACCCTGGAGTCGCAGGGGATCACAGCCGAGGTTGAGCCCAGCTACGTCTCGGTCAAGGAGAGCGTCTTCCCCTTCGCCAAGTTCCCCGGGGTGGACATCGTGCTCGGCCCCGAGATGCGCTCCACCGGCGAGGTGATGGGGATCGACAAGGACTTCGCCGCCGCCTTCGCCAAGAGCCAGATAGCCGCGAGCTGCCGCCTGCCGGACTCGGGGACGGTCTTCGTCAGCGTCGCCGCCCGCGACCGCCGGGCGATCGTCCCGGTCGCCGCCCGGCTCGCCTCGATGGGCTTCGACCTGATGGGGACCTCCGGGACCGCCGCCGCCCTGGCCGAGCACGGGATCGCCGTGGCCCCGGTCCGGAAGATCGCCGAGGGCCGCCCCAACCTCCTCGACCACCTGGCCAACGGCCGGATCGTCCTGATCGTCAACACCCCCAGCGGCAAGGGGGCTCGGACCGACGAGGGCCGGATCCGGGCTTCCGCCGTCAGCCACGGCGTCCCCTGCATCACCACCGTCGCCGGCGCCAAGGCCGCCGTCGCCGCCCTGGAGCGGCTCCGCCAGGGACCCCTGAGCGTCTACGCCTTGCAGGACCTGCTCAAGAGATGACCGGCCCCTCAACGGTGATCGGGCGACCTGGCCCCCAACCCGGGAGAAATCCGGATGCCCCCTTCGACCGAAGTCCGAGCGACCCTGTTCGAGCTCTCCGCCGTGGAAGGCAAGGCCGAGTTGATCGGCGGGAGGATCGTTCGATTCATGGGTACCGGCAGACGTCCGAGTCGTGTCGGCTACCGAATCGTGCGGAGCCTGGACGAGTACGCCGAGGCCAATCGTCGGGGCGAAGCCTACACCGACGGGATGACGTTCGGCGTCCCGGAACTTGCTTCGGGCCGGGAGTCCTTCATGCCCGACGTTTCCTATTACCTCGGCCCGTTTCCGGAGAACGACATGCGCTGGATCGACGGCCCGCCGACCTTCGCCGTCGAGGTCCGGAGCCAGCACGACTACGGCCCCTCCGCCGAGTCCGCCATGGCCGCCAAGCGGCTCGACTACTTCGAGGCGGGGACCCTGGCCGTCTGGGACGTCGACCCGGTCGCCGAGCGGATTCATTCCTATCGATCCGACGACCCGAGCCGAGCCGTGACCTTCGCCCGGGGGTCCGTCGCCGACGCCGAGCCGGCCGTGCCCGGCTGGCGGATCGCGGCGGACGAAGTCTTCGGGCCGGTCGCGAACGGGTGAGGCGAGGTGCGACCGAACCGGGCGGATCAGTGACCTTGGGAGACTCCGTTCTTGCGGACCGTCTCGTGAACGCCGAACCGGAGCGACAGTCCGCGATGCCGGACCCTCCGTGGGAGGCCGATCCGGGCAATTCCGGATCAATCCCGGCCCCGGCCCGGCAGGGCCTCGGCGACCCGGGCGACCCGGTCGGGCCGGATCGCGAGCCGGAGGCCGGCCACCACCCGGAGACGGTACGATCGCTCCCGGAGGAACGGGCCGAGCGCCCCGATCTGGCGGGCCGAATAGGGCGGCCGTTCCCCCTCGAAGCCCAGGACGACGAACGCCGGAGGGTGGGCCTCAAGCTCCTCCCGGTAGCGGTCGGCCGAGACCCGACCCCGGATCTCCGGCGAGGCTCCGAGGATCGCGTCGGCGTCGCCCCGGGGGTTCAGGGTGCTCAGCGCGAGATAGAAGACGTCGCGGCGGTCGATCGGGTGGTGCGGCGGCGCGGCGACGACCCGATCCCCGGGCAGGGCGACCTTCCGCATGAACCCGATCATCAGCCACTCGTACCCCGCCGAGCCGTCGCGGGCCCAGACCCTCGCCTCGGCCAAGGCCGCGGACCCCGACACCCCGCAGGCGGCGACGAACGCCGAAACCCCGAGCCAACCCGGGGCCCGGACCAATATCGGCCCGAGGAACGCCACGAACCCGGTCGCGAACAGGAACCATGGGGCGTAATACTGCTTGAACGGCAGCGCGACCAGCACGGCCTGCGTCGCCAGCCAGACCCCCAGCGCCGCGTGATAGGGCCCGGGAAGCGCCCGGAGCCGGACCCGGTCCGCCACCCAGGCGACCACCCCGGCGGCGGTCAGCCCGGCCAGGGCCCGCCAGACGCCCAGCTCGCGGAGCAGGCCGAACCCGGCCTGGGACTTGTAGATCGCGTTGTAATCCGACTGGAACCGGAGCCCGATCAGATACATCCGGAGGGCCTCGGGCCGGCCGGCGGCCAGGAGGACCACGAACGCCACCGCCGCCACCCCCAGGCCCAGGGCGTACGCCCCCGCGTCCCGGAGGAACCGCCGCGGCGACTCCCGCGTGAGGAACCCTTCGAACAGGACGATCAGCGGAGCGAGCATGGCGATCTTGAGGCAAAACAGGAGTGACGCCACGCCCGTCACGAACCCCATCTCGGCATGCCGGAAGCGGCCCCTGGAGCGGCGGAACCGGTCCAGACTCCAGGCCGCCAGGGCATACCCCCAACCGTCGATCCGGAACTCCGCCAGGAAGACCAGGACCGCCGGATGGAAGGCCACCGCGACGACCCCCAGCAACGCCCAGAGCCGCCCCGATCGGACCGACGAGACCGCGATCGCCGCCAGGACCGCCACGAAGGCCAGGTTGCCGACCCCGCTGACCACCCGGAGCGCCACCAGGGCGTCGCAAGGGTCGGCGAACCGCGCCATCACCGGGGCCAGGAGCACGAAATACGGCGGGTGGACCTCGAAGAAATCCAGATAAGGCCGGACCCCACGCGAGACCAGCCAGACCTCATGGGCCCGGAGGACCTCGTCATAGTCGAACCCCCGATGGAGGATCGCCGACCGCCAGGCCATCCCGCCGGCGACCACCAGCCCCGCCAAGGCCAGGACGCAGACCGCCCGCCCCCCCCGGCCGCCCGGGACCCTCGCAGGGACCTCTCGGGTCGCTTCATCGCCGCTCGGGCTCGGATCCCCCACCGGAGCTTCCTGGATCACCGTGACCTCGGACTCTGGGAAAGCGCCCGACCGGATTCATTCCTCCGAGGTCACAACATCCTCGATCGGATCGGGCCCTCGGTCATCCCCGGGCCGAAGTCGCGCCGGCGGATTATCCCAGACGGCCGGGTCGATGCCGAGAGAATTCCGGGAGCCGATGAAGGATCGCGGGGAGGGGGCTGCCAGCCGGACCGGGTGGAATCGGGCCGCCCGGGGGCGATCCCGGGAATTTGCCAGAAAGTGTGCTAAGCGGGCCCCCAAATCCTGATCCTGTAGGGGAGGGAAGTGCAACCGGACCCCCGACCAGGAGCCGCATCCATGCCCGCCAGCGAAGCCCGGATCGCCGCCGCTCGTGCCAACGGAAGCAAGAGCCGAGGGCCCGTGACCCCCGAGGGCAAGGATCGATCCCGGGGAAACGCCTACAAGCATGGGATGGCGGGCGATGGTGTCGTCCTGCCCCCGGTCGACTCCGCCGAGGTCGAGCGCCGGGGCCGGGCGATGCAAGCCGAGATGGCGCCGAGGACCGAGATGGGCCGCTTCCTGGTCTTCCGGCTGGCCGAGTTGACCGTCCGGGTCGAGCGCTGCGCCCGCCAGGATCGCGCCGCCACCGACAACCGCGTGAGCCACGCCGGGGCGGCCTTCGACGAGGCCCGGCTCGCCGAGGTCGACGACGCGATGACCCGAATCGGCTTCGAGCCGGCCACCTTCGCGCGCAAGCTCCGCTCGATGCCCGAGGGGATCGACCGGATGATCGCGGCGCTGCTGGAATTGAGGGACGAGCTGGACACCGGCCGCTGGGACGATCGCCACGGCGAGCGGGTGGCCCACCTGACCGGGGCCCGATGGCTGGACGTCCCGGTGACGCGGGTCCGGGCGCTCTCCCGGGCCATCTCCGGCGACTTCGGGCTCCTCCGAGCCGGCGATGGCCCGGGTCTCCCGCCCGCCGACCGGGTTGATTGGGCCCGAAACGCGATGGCCGACCGGATCGACGGGGAGATCCAGGGGCTCCTGGCCGACCTCGAAGCGTCCGACCCGGCGGCGATCGACGCCGACCGGGCCGGGGCAGCCGGGCGCGCTCTCTTCGACCCGTCCAGAGAGGCGGCCCTGGCCCGGCGCTACGAGGCGGCGGCCGAGCGCGAGGTCTACCGGGCCTTGAGGGAGCTGCGCAAGGTGGAGGCGGAGGCTGAGTCGGTCGTGGCCGAGATTGGCGACGAGGGGTCGGACGAGGAGTCCTTGGGTTCGTCCCGCGCCGAGGGTCCGCCCCCCACCCGGGAACCCGCGATCGGCCCCCGACCGGCCCCGCCGACCCTTCCCGCACGCCCGTCGTCCCTCGGACAGCCGGGCGACGGGCCGCGATCGGTCGAGTCGGCCCCTCGCGGGCCCGCCTGATCGGGTCCGGTCGATCCGGATCGAGGCGGAGGATCGGGGCGATGCCACCCCGGAGGGCCCTCACGCCCCCGGACCGCCGATCGCGAGCCCCGGGCCCCGGGCCTCGGCCCGCAACTGGCGTTGCCTCGGGCGCGGGCGACCGCCATACTGGGGCTTTCATCCCCGCCTCTGGAGGCTCCCGCCATCCCGAAACGCAAGCCGCCGAGCCAGCGCCCCGAGCGCAAGCTGGATGAGACCGCCCAGGCGATCGCCCGCGACCTGGATGAGACCAAGGCCGCGAAGTCCGCCGACGCCGAGCGGACGGCCCCCCGGAGCTCCAAGCCGGAGGCCGGCCCGGTGGGCAAGATCACCGCCCGCCGGAAGTCCGTCGGCCCGGCCGTCACCCCCTCGACCAAGCGCCCCAAGACCGGCGGCGGCGGTTGACCGAGCGAGCCGGTCGGGCCTCGCGCCCGGCCGGGGCCCGATCCCGAACTATCGGCCCCGGCGGTCCTTCCACGCCTTGAGAAATTTCGCCGCCTTGGGATTGGATTCGTCCCATTTCGGCTCGTCGGGGTCGTCGGCGATCCTCAGCAGGGCGCGGCCGACCACCCGATCGACCCGGGCCATGTTGGCGTAGTCGACCTTGTCCCAGTGGTCGGCCGGGCCGTGGTAATCGGGGTACTGGTAGGCCACGCAGAGGGTGTGCGCGGGAACCCCGAGGTCGGCCAGGGCCTGGTTGTCGCTGTCCTCGAAGTAGGCGTCGCTGTGGGTCGGGTGCCGGTAGACCCGGACCCCCTCGGCCCGTCCGGCGGCGGCGAGGACCGTCGAGACCCCGGAGAAGCCGAAGCCGGTCAGGCTCGCCGAGGCGAGTTGCGGCCCCTCGCTGCTGTCGGTCCGGCCAACCAGTTCCAGGTTCACGTCGGCGACGGTCTTGTCCACCGGGACGACCGGGTGCCGGCCGTAGTAGCGTGAGCCGAGGAGCCCCTTTTCCTCGCCGAAGAAGGTGACGAAGACCAGGCTCCGCCTCGGCCGCTCCTTGAGGGTCGCCAGCGCCGAGGCCAGCTCGATCACCGAGACGGTCCCCGAGCCGTCGTCGTTGGCCCCGTTGTAAATCCGGTCGGTCCCCGCCGGCCCCCGGACCCCGAGGTGGTCGTAGTGGGCGGTGACCATCACATAAGTGTCTTTCAAGACCGGGTCCGAACCCCGCAAGAGGCCCACGACGTTCCGGAGCCGGACCGGGCGCGGGGTCGGGGGGCCGACATGGAGCCTGGCGGTCATCCGGCCCGGGCCGGCGGGGGTCGCGTCGAAGAGCTGGGCGACCCTCGGGTCGTGGACCGTGACCATCGGCACGCGCCCCGGCGATTCAACGCGGGCCCGCTCCGACGCCTCGGGATCCTTGAGGTCGATCAGCCGACCGGATCCCAGGCCGGTCCCGCCGTCGGGGTCGCGGGCGACGTTGATCAGTAGGGCGGCCTTGCCCACCGCCGCCCAGGCCCGGAAGATCCCGATCCCTAACCGGACCGCGTCACGCTCGGCCCGGGCGACCTTCCGGACGTCCGGCAATTCGACCAAAACGGCCTTCCCGGCCAGGTCTTCGGGTTTCATCGCGGCGTACGCCCCGTAATCGACCTTGATCGTGCCCGAGGGGGGGACGTCGAGACCCACCGGCTGGGTCAGGGAGACCCGGCCCAGGTCGACGAGGATCGGCCCGCCCTCGCCCGTCAGCTCGAACCGGAAGCCCGCCGCGTCGGGCTCGGACAGCTCCCAGCTCGCGGTCTGGAAATACCCGTCGTCGCCGATCGGCTCCAGCCCGGCCCGGCGGAACTGGGCGGCGATATACTCGGCGGCCAGGTCCAGGCCGCGCGAGGGAGTGTCCCGCCCTTCGAGGAGGTCCGAGGCCAGGAACGAGAGGTGCCCCCGAAGCGAGTCGGCCGAGATCCGGTCCAACGCCGCGGTCCGGTCCGGCACCGGCGGGGCCTTCTCCTGGGCGAGGCCGCCCCGGCCCGCCAGGGCGAGGCCCAAAATCAAGGCGATCCGCCGTGCCGGCTTTTGCATGGGTCGAGCCATCTTCCACATGGGTGAAATCCGAAGTAGGTCATCGACTTCAGAACGACTCAAGCAGATCCGCGACGGGCCCGGGTTGATGTCGGGTCCGGGTCTGGGGTGGCCACGTGGCTCGCTACTCTGGCTCAGGGCGGCCTGAGCCGGCAAGACCCATCGGCGTGACGGCGGAAGTCCCGCTCAGGCGACCGGGTCGAGGGCGACCGAGTAGAGCGTCTTGCCCGCGACATCGTGGAGGGCGACGGCCATCACCCCGGTCTTGCCGTCGATCCGGACCGTCCCGAAGAACTGGAGGCCCTCCGAGGGCGGCCGGTTGGGCTTGATGCCCTTGGGCACGGCGCAGAATTTGACCTCGGGACCGAACGTGGCGTCGAGGTCGCTCGGGCCGAACGTCCCGGCGTGCATCGGGCCGGCGACGAACTCCCAGAACGGGTCGAAGTCGGTGAACCTGGCCCGCGAGGGGTCGTAGCGGTGGGCGGCGGCGTGGTGGACGTCGGCCGTCAGCCAGACGACGTTCCGGACGCCCGCCCCCTGGATCGACCGGAGGAGCGCGGCCAGCTCCAGCTCCCGGCCCAGGGGCGGGCCGCCCTCGGCGTTGGCCAGGGCCTCGAAGGCGCGCGGGCCGTCGCGGACCACCAGGCCGATCGGCATGTCGCTGGCGACCACCTTCCAGGTCGCCGTGCTCGCCTTGAGGGACCGGGCCAGCCAGGCGACCTGGTCCTCGCCCAGGAAGGCGGTCGCCGCGCCGGGCTCGGGCTGGCGGTTGGCCGAGTTCGGCCCCCGGTGGGTCCGCTGGTCGATCAAAAAGACCTCCAGCATCGGCCCGTAAGGGACCGACCGGTAGATCCGCGACGGGTCGTCGGGATGGATCCGGGTCGGCAGGTACTCGAAGAAGGCCCGGCGGGCCCGGGCCGCCAGGAGGTCGACGCTCCGGACCGAGTAGCGGGGGTCGTCCAGGATCTCGCCGGGATACCAGTTATTGGTGGTCTCGTGGTCATCCCATTGCGCGAGGATGGGGACCTCGGCGTTGAACCGGCGGAGGTTGGCGTCGGCCAGGTTGTAGCGGTAGCGGCCCCGGAACTCGCCGAGGGTCTCGGCGACCTTGGAGGTTTCCTCGGTGACGAGGTTCTTCCAGTCCGAGCCGTCGTCGAGGCGGATCTCGGCGGGGATCGGGTTATCGGCATAGATGTGGTCGCCGCTATGGAGGAAGAAGTTGGGCCGGGCCTGGCGGATCGACTCATAGATCCGGAACCCCCCGCGGCTGGGGTCGATCCCGTACCCCTGGCCGGCCACGTCGCCGCCCCAGGCGAACCGGACGTCGGCCTTTTCGCCGGGCGGGGTCCCGAACCGGCCCTCGGCGGGGACGCTCCGGGACTTCGGCGAGGCCAGGTCCTGGAAGGTCACGCGATAGGTCACCTCCTGCCCCGGCGGGAGGCCGGTCAGTACGACCTTGGCGGCGAAGTCGTCTTCCGGGAGCGCGGCCGGGCCCTCGACCCGGCGGGGGTCCCGGAACGAGCCGGTGGTGGCGTACTCGACGATCATCCGCGACGGCCGGTCGGTCCGCGACCAGACGACCGCCGACCCGCCGCCGACGTCGCCGGCCGCGACCCCGTGGGTGATCGCCGGCCGGTCCCGGTCCGAACGGATCACGCCCGGGGCGTCCTGGGCGAGGGCCCGGCCCCAGGGCGAGGCGGCCGAGACGGCAAGGATCGAGCCGAAGGACCGGCGGGTGAGCATCGGTTGGGCCTTCCGTCGCGAGGAGGACGCCCGGGGGCGGTCCCGGGCCTGCCCGCCCACGATAACCGCCGGGGCCGGGGCTCCGCAACTCGGACCGGGTTCCGCTCGTGGGTCGGATCGAATTTCCGGGATCCGTCGAGGAACCGGATTGCAGCGAGGGACCGGGAGCCCGTTTGCCGCCGCCATCCGGGACGCGATTCCAGGGGATCGTGTGTTAATGGTTGCCGACTTTGGCGATAGTAAAGACGTCCGGAGCATGAGGGACGGGTCTCATCCCGACGGGGACGGGTCGATGTCGGACCATCGATCGGAGTCCGTCCGAAGCCTCGGACCTTGGGGGACGCCATGAATCCGCTCCAGCCGACCGGACCACCAGGCCGCCCGGCCTCGCCGCTCGCCCGGGTCCGGGTCTGGCACCTCGGGCTTTTTGGTGGCGGTCGTGGCGGTCGCGATCGCCGAGATCCAGGACCACCGCCGGACCGAGCCGTTTTTGCTCGGGCTGGCCGGGGCCGGGTTCGCGGCGGACTGGGTCCTGGGCTGGCTGGGCTGGCTTTTCGCCCGGCGGTTCCACGCCCGGCTCGGATCCTTGTCGGTCCTGATCCTGTACCTCGTCACGATGACCGGGCCGTTCCTGGTGACGACGGTCCTTTACCTGCGGATCGAGCACCGGTCTCTCGGCGGCACGTTCTGATCAGAAGAGGGACGAGGACGCCTCCAGGAGGAGCCGGCCCTTGGGCATGGGGAGCGGGGCCCGGAGTTTCTCCGAGTCGGCCATGTCGCGGAGAAAGAGGCCCTCGTCGATCTGGCGGATCAGATCGGGGCCGTGGACGGTGAGCGCGACCTCGCGATTATTCCGGAGGCTCAGGTCGTCGAAGTTCGCGGTCCCGATGTAAGCCAGGGTTCCGTCGACCGACATCGCCTTGACGTGGGACATGGACGGGTACAGGTAGATTCTCGCCCCGGCCCGGTACAGGTGATTGCCCATGATGGCGGCGAACTTGTTCATCTGCTTCACATCGCCCCGCATCGTCAGGACGGCCCGGACGTCCACCCCCCGGCGGCGCGCGGCGACCAGCTTCCGGACCAGGATCTCGTCGCTGAAATAACAGTTTTCGAGGTAGATGTGATGCTTCGCCGAATCAACCGCGCCGTAGACCGCCTCCTTGAGCGACCGGACGCCGATATCAGTCCGGATCATCCGGACCGAGGCGTTGGGGGCGGTCAACCCGGTCCCGGCGGCCTCCGGGCAGGTCGGCGCGGGGGGGCCTCCCAACTGCCCCCAGCGCTCGGTGAACACGGCGGCATACTGGGGGACGATCGGGCCCTCGGCCAGGAAGGCGAAGTTGTGCCACAGATACTGGGCGGGCCGGGTCAGGATCATCCCGCCGGTCCAGGCAACCCGGTCGTCGATGACGGCGAGCTTCCGGTGGTCAAATCGGACGCCGGGGTCGGGCGTCTCGATCACCTGGACGTTGGGCTCCGCACGGAGGGCGTCGAGGAACGTCGGGCAGCCGAGCGGGACCTTGGCGTTGCCCTCGCCCGAGACGTAGGACCCGTGGTCCATCATCACCCGGATGGGAACCCCGACGCGGGCCCGGGCGATCAGGGCGTCCGCGACGGAACGGCCGGCGACGTCGTCGTCCCAGCTAAACATCAACAGGTCGACCCGGCATCGCGCGGACCCGATCAGGTCGAGCAGGGCCTGAAAGGCGAGGCGGCTGCCGAAAAGGGGCGTGATCCGCGCCGGCGTGCAGGGGCCGCCGGCTTCGGGATTCTGGTGGAACGGGAGCGGCGGGCCAAAGGGGACCGCCTCGGCGACGAGGACGCCAATCCGCTCGAACAGTCGGCCCGTGCCGACCAGGGCCGACCGGGCCGGGTGACGGACGACCTCGACAAAAGTCGCTTGGAGCGTGTCCTTGACCAGCAGGACCTTCTGGGGCCGCGTGACGTGCCGCTCGAAGCTGGCGCCCGGCGGCTGGACCGCGTTGGGCGGAAGCTCGGGGGCGGGATGATCCCCCGCCGCCGTCGAGGCCATCGCGGCGATCGACGACGCGGCTAGCCAGAGAATCGCCCTGGTCCTCCGTCCCGATCGGATCATGGACGCCTCCCGACCGCTGAGGGTTCGTCCCCTCCTGATCGGCCGGGTCGCCGGGCACCGCTGAGCGAATCGGCCGGGCCGGTCCCTGGCGTCGACCGGATCGCCCGATTACGCTGATCGTGCCCGATGCCGGCATCGACCCTCCCACCCGCGACCGGCCCGTCTCGACCAAGGAGAGCGAGGTGATCCGCATGAGACCGGCCTATCTGCTCGGCGGCCTCGCCGCCGCGATCGCGGGATGTTCCGCCCACGCCGCGGCCGACCGGCGGGCGGCCGACGAGCCCGGAGAGGTCCGCCTCCGCGTCGACCGGGAGACCGTCCAGGCCCTCCGGACGCCGGACCGCCAGGTCTACGTCCACGGGTCCGCGCGACTCTCGGTCGTGCCCGACGTGGCCGACATTTCGATCGGGGTGACGAGCAGTCGACCGACCGCCCCCGAGGCCCTGGCGGCCAACAACCGGGCGATGGCCGGCCTGGTGGAGGCCATCAAGGCCCGGGCCATCGCCGGCCAGGATATCCGACGTCACAGGTCTCGATCTCGCCCCAGAGTACTCCCAGCTCCACGCGGGGGAGCAGGAGGTCAGCCTCTCGGTCACGGTCTCCTTCGAGTTGAAGCCGCCGAGGTGAGGGCTCGGCGGCCGGGGTTCAGCCCTGCTTCGACGGGCCGGTCCCCTGGCCCGAAGCAGTCGGGGCCGACTGTGGGACGGGGTAGGCAACAGGGGCAGCGTAGGCAACAGGGACCATCCGGGTCACGGGCCGGTAGCAGGTCTCGGCGACGGTCTCGCAAACCGGGTAGGGGACCTGGCGGGTGACTTGTCGGGGCTCGCAATGGAAGGTCGTCACCGGGATCCGGTCGGTCACGACTTCCTGGACCATCCGGCAGTGCCGGACCGGGACGTTCTCGACCCGGGTCTCACGGACCATCCGGGTGAGGGTGACGGGGACCTGCCGGTGCTGGACCTCGGCGACCATCCGCGTCTCGACCACGTCGCGGACCACCGGGACCGCGGTGTAGCAGGTCCGGGCCACGGTCACGCAGCCGCAAGCCACCTTGGGCTTGCCGCAGTGGCCGCAGCCGTGGGCCGCCACCGGGACGTTCACCAGGCTCGTCGAGGGCTGGTAGGCGTACTCGACCACCTGGCGGGTCGTCGATACCGGGCGGCAGACGGTGGCGGACTGCTGGACAAAGCTCGTTTCGTGGACCGGTCGGCAGAAGCTCACCGTCCGCTGGAGGTAGGTGGTGTCGAAGACCGGCTTGCAGACCACCCGTTGCCGCTCCACGAACGTCGTGTCGGCCTTCTTGACCAGGATCGTCTCGGTGACCGGCCGGTACTCGGTCCGGGTCCGCGTCCGGTAGGTCGTGGTCGGGACCATCTCGGTCACGCACCGGACCGCCGGGGCCGGCGCCGGGGCCAGGACGCAGGGCGTCCTCCGGCACTGATGGCAGGCCGAGGCCGTTCCCGGAACCAGGATCAGCGCGACGGCCGCCGCCACCACCAAGGAACCAGCCGCTCGAACTCGCATCGTCGTCATCCTCCCGTTGCCTATCAAGTTGGGCCGATTGATTCGACCTGGCAAGAGACCATCGGATCTCGGGCCAAGGAGATTCTAATCGATTGGGAGGTTTGGGTAAAATTTTTTCTGAATTCTCCTGGATCGGGCGCAGGCTCTCGGCCCGGTCGAGTCCGAGGTTTCGACCGGGCCGGGAGTTCAGGGAGTCGATCGGGCGGCGGTTGGACTTCAAGTCCTGGGGAAGCTTCTCGACCCCAGGCGTCAGGCGAGCAATTCCTTGACGACGCGGCCGTGGACGTCGGTGAGGCGGAAATCCCGGCCGGCATAACGGTAGGTGAAGGTTTCGTGGTCGAAGCCGAGGAGGTGGAGGATGGTGGCGTGGAGGTCGTGGACGTGGACCTTGTCCTGGACGGCCTGGAAGCCGAATTCGTCGGTCGCCCCGTGGACGTGGCCCCGCTTCACGCCGCCGCCGGCCAGCCAGATCGTGAAGCCGTAATGATTGTGGTCGCGGCCGTTCATCTTGCCGGCGTTGGCGCCGGGCGTGGGGAGTTCCACGGTCGGGGTCCGGCCGAACTCGCCGCCCCAGATCACCAGGGTGTCGTCGAGCATCCCGCGCTGCTTCAGGTCCTTCAGGAGCGCGGCGATCGGGCGGTCGCACTGGTTGGCCAGTTCCTTGTGGGCCGAGGCGATATCGTCGTGGCTGTCCCAGGGCTGCCCGGCGCCGTGATAGACCTGGACGTAGCGGACGCCTCGCTCCAGGAGCCGGCGGGCGACCAGGAGTTGCCGGGCCTGGACGCCGGGCCCGTAGAGGTCCCTGGTGTGCTGCGGCTCCTGGGAAACGTCGAAGGCGTCACCGGCCTCGGACTGCATCCGGAAGGCCAGCTCGAACGACTGGATCCGGGCTTCGAGCTGGGCCTCGGCCTGGCGGCGTTCCATGTGCTCGCGGTTGAGCTGCATCAGGAGGTCGAGCTGGGCTCGCTGGGCGGCGGGCTTGATCCGGCCGTTCTTGATGTGCTCGATCAGCTTCTCGATCTCGGTGTGCTGGCTGTTGACGTAGGTCCCCTGGTAAATCCCGGGGAGGAAGGCCGACTGCCAGTTCTGGGCCTCGGAGATCGGCATCCCGCCGGGGCAGAGCACGACGAACCCGGGGAGGTTTTGGTTCTCGCTCCCCAGGCCGTAGAGGAGCCACGAGCCGAGGCTGGGCCGGGCCTGGCGCGCGTCGCCGCAGTTCATGAGCATCAACGATGGCTCATGATTGGGGACGTCGGCGTGCATCGAACGGATCACGCAGATGTCGTCGATGCACTCGCCGACGTTGGCGAAGAGGTCGCTGACCTCGATCCCGCTCTGCCCATACTTCTTGAACTTGAAGGGCGAGGCCATCGCGGCGCCGGTCTTCCGCTCGGTCGGGAGCTGGAGCGGGATCGGCTTGCCGTTGTACTTGTCCAGCGCGGGCTTGGGGTCGAAGGTGTCGACCTGCGACGGGCCGCCGTTCATGAACAGGTGGATGACCCGCTTGGCCTTGGGGGCGAACGGGGCGGCCTTGGGGGCCAGCGAGGAAGTGAACCCCTTCGGCCCGGCCCGGTCCGCGGCCCGGGCGAGCCCCCCGGACTCGGCCATCAGCGTGCCCAGGGCCAGCGAGCCGAAGCCCATCCCGGCCCGGCGGAGGGCCTGGCGCCGGGTCAGCAGGGAATCCTCGATCCGGGGTCCATGGTTCGCCATCGTCTCGCCTCGTTTCGCCAGAAGGCTGGAATCGGCCGGGTTGGCCCCGTCGTCACTCTTCCGCGGTCCCGCCCGGCTTCGTGGAATCCTGGGTGATCTCGGTGATGCTCGACACGTCGAGCATGGCGAATTGATTGCGCCCCGGGAGCAGGAGGATGACATCGTCCTCCTCGTTGATCGCCATCGTCTCGGGGTGCTTGACCGTGTAACTTTCCCCGGAGGCGGTGTGGATCGTGAAGGGGCGGACGGGGCGTTGGCGGTAGAACGACCGGATGCGTTCGATGTTCATGCTTCCACCCTCGTTCAATCGAGGAACAGGAATTCATTGGTCAGCAGGAGGACCTGGGCGTACTCCTCCCAGGGGGAGGGCGACCCTTCGGCCTTGGGAGACTCCTCGACGAAACGGCGGGCGAGGTCGACCTCGCGGGCCTCGGCGGGGCGGCCGAAGAGGTCGAGGTGGAGCCGGGCGACCCGGGCTTCGAGCGGCCCCGAGTCCAGGCCCGGGCGGTTGGCCAGGGCCCGGGCCTGTTCGAGCAGGAACGGGCTGTTGAGCAGGAAGAGGGCCTGCTGCGGAACCGTGGTCGTGGGCCGCATCGGGGCGCTGATGTCGGGGCTGGGGAAGTCGAAGGTCCGGTAGGTCGCGTCGAGGTCGTAGCGGTCGACCAGCCCGTAGACCGTCCGGCGGAACGAGAGGGCCTTGGGGTTGAACAGCTCGACCGGCCGCCCCCCGAGGGCCGGGTCGAGCTTGCCGGCGACGGCGAGGACGCCGTCCCTCATCGACTCGAAGTCGAGCCGGCGGCGGTTCTGCCGCCAGAGGAGTCGGTTCAGCGAGTCGGCGGCGAAGCCGTCGTCGCGGCCGTCGGACTTCTGCTGATAGGTGTTCGAGAGCAGGATCAGGCGGTGCAGAGCCTTGACGGACCAGCCGTTCTCGATGAACCTCCGGGCCAGGAAGTCGAGCAACTCGGGGTGCGAGGGGGGCTCGCCCCGGGCCCCGAAGTCGCTGGGGGTGGCCACCAGGCCGACGCCGAAGTGGTGGTGCCAGATCCGGTTGGCCATCACCCGGGCGGTCAGCGGGTTCTCGGGGCTGGCGATGGCCCGGGCCAGGTCGAGCCGGCCGGAGCCGTCGGCGAAAGGTTTGGCCTCGCCGCCGGAGAGGACCCGGAGGAACCGACGGGGAACCGCCTTGCCCGGCCGGCCAGAGTTCCCCCGGATGAAGACGTGGGGATCGGTCGGTTTCGGGGCGTCGTTGACGACCATGGCCCGGGCGGGCGAGCCGGGATGCGCGACGTCCAGCTCGGCGACCGTCTTCTCGATGGCCTGGAGCTTCTCGCGCTCGGCCCGGTTAAAGACGCGGCCGAGCTTCTCGGAGGGGATGGAGATCGGCCCCTCGGCGGCGGCGAGCCGGTCGTGGATCGGCGCCAGGGCCGGGTCGGGGATCGTCGCGGGCGGGCCAATTTCCGGGTTCGGGGCGTAGGACTTCGCGGCCCGCTCGAACAGCTCGCCGTAGCGCCGGGCGACCTCGGCCAGCGACTTCGGCGGGTCGACGGTCAGGGCCTTGAGGACGACCGGGTCGATCGGCCGGGCGGGGTCGGCCTCGGCCAGCTTCCTGGCCAGTTCGGCCGCCTTGGGCTCGAACTCGCCGGCCGGGAGGGCGGCGAAGGCCCGCCAGGGGGCCAAGACCGGGTCGTCTCCCTCGGCCTTGATCTCCAGGAGTTTGCCGAGCCGGCGAGCCACGAATCGGAGCCGCTCGGGCTCGACTTTGTGACCCCGGGCAGCTTCTTCGAGCTTGGGGCCCTCGGGGGCGAACCCGATCGCGAAGGCGGCCTCGGTGAATTTCCCGAGGTGATCGCGCAACTCTTTCTCGATCATTGCCTTGTGGACATGATGGTAGCGGGTGGCCGCGTCGAGCCGGGCCTGGCGCTCGCGGTTGTAAGCGGCCTTGTCCGCCTCGGGGACGGGGTCGGGCAGGGGGGGCAGTTCGGCGGGCTCGACGGAACTGGCGAAGACGCCGTGGAGCGAGTAATAGTCCTCGGTCGGGATCGGGTCGAACTTGTGGTCATGGCACCGGGCGCAGGTGACGCTCAGGCCCATCAGGCCGCGGGTCACCACGTCGATCCGGTCGTCGATGATCTCGTTGGGGTCGTTGAGGAATCGGCGGCCGACGGTCAGGAACCCCAGGGCCGCCAGGGGCCGCTTGTCATCCCCCAGCGGGAGGCGGTCGGCGGCGACCTGCTCGACGAGGAAGCGGTCGTAAGGTTTATCCTCGTTGAACGATCGGATCACGTAGTCGCGGTAGGTATACGAGTAGGGATAACGCCGCTCCTCGGTGAAGACATACCCCTTGGTGTCGGCGTACCGGGCGACGTCGAGCCAGTGCCGGCCCCAGCGCTCGCCGTATCGGGGCGAGGCGAGCAGGCGGTCGACGACCCGGGCGAACGCGCCGGGCGACTCGTCGGCCAGGAAGGCGTCGACCTCGGCGGCCGAGGGGGGCAGGCCGGTCAGGTCGAAGGAGGCCCGGCGGATCAGGGTCCGCTTCTCGGCCGGCGGCGAGGGGGCGAGCTTCTTCGCTTCGAGCCGGGCGAGGACGAAGGCATCCACGGGCGAGGCAACCCAGGGCGAGCCTTGGACCGTCGGCGGGGCGTGGTCGCGGATCGGCTGGAACGCCCAGTGCTTCCGGGCGGCGGCGGCCTTCGCCTCGGACGAGGGGACCGGACCCGAGGGCCAGGGGGCCCCCATCTTGACCCACTTGGCCAGCGACTCGACGGCCGGTCCGGGGAGCCTGGCCTTGGGGGGCATCTTCAGCTCGCCCTGGTGCCGGGCGGCCAGGATCATCGAGCTTTTGTCGGGTTCGCCGGGGACCGCGGCCGGGCCGGAGTCGCCCCCTTCCAGGATCGAGGCCCGCGAGTCGAGCCGGAGCCCGCCCGACTGCTTCTCCGCGCCGTGGCACTTCCAGCACTGCTCGACCAGGACCGGGCGGACGCTCGCCTCGAAGAACGCTGCCGCCTCGGGCGACTCCGGCCCGTCCGCCCGGGCCGCCCCGGCGATCGAGGAGAGCAAGAGCGCGGCCCCGGTCAGCCGGCCGACGGCGAGTCCCGTTCGCTGGATCGTCGATCGCATGGGAAGGACCTCGGGGCGCTTCGGAGGCGGGGGGATCGCTGGCGGGGGGATCCGGCCGGGGACCGACGGGCCGGACCCCCTCATCATAGTCCGCCTGGACGGATTTTCCAACCATCTTGCCACGGGACTCCGATCGCCGCTCGTCGGTCTCCGGGAGACCCGGGGTGTTTCCCGCCGGCATCGCGGCGGTGGGCTGGGCCCCCAATGACCTTGCCGTGGGGCGACCGGAGCGAATACTGTAGGGCACCAACCCAGGGTGGCCGAAGGGGGTCCGGTCGTGGAGACTCGATGGCGCGAGACCTTGATCTTCGAGCTAGCGGGGCGCCGGTTCGGCGTGCCGGCCTCGGACGTCCAGGAGCTGGTCCGGATCGTGACGATCACGCCGCCGCCGCCGGATTCCGGTCCGGTCGAGGGGGTGATCGACCTCCGGGGTTCGGTGGTCCCGGTCCTCGACCTCCGGGCTCACCTGGGGCTCCCGGCCAAGCTGGCCGAGGCGTCGGAGTCGCTGGTGATCGCCCGCCGGGGGGGACGCCGGATCGCCTTCCGGATCGACCGGGCGCTCGACCTGGCGACGTTCCAGTTCGGGGACATCGAGTCGGCGCGACTGATCGACGCCGTCGGGGACCCGCCGACCGGCGTGGCCAAGGCCCCCGGGGGGCTCGTGGTGCTCCTGGACCTGGGGCCGCTCCTGGCTCCGGGGGCAGGGGCAAAGGCCGGGGCCGGCGTGGGCCCGGCGGGCGGCGGTCGGCGGTGAGATGGTCCCGGCCCGCCTTCGAAGACCTGGCGCGGGTGCTCGTCGAGCGGACCGGGCTGGCGTTCGCGCCGGGGCGGAGGCGGGCGACCGAGGCGGGGATCGGCCGAGTCCTGGCCCGAGCCGGGGTGTCCGGGCCGGAGGAGTATCTCCGGCGGCTCGGCCCCGACCCGGATCCCCGGGCCCTGGACGACCTGATCGCCGAGCTGACCGTCTCCGAGACCTATTTCTTCCGCGAGCCCGAGCAGTTCCGCTTCCTCCGGGCGGTGGTCGTCCCGGAGGTCCGGGCCCGTCGGGGCGCCGGGCATACCCTCCGGGCCTGGAGCGCCGGGTGCGCCTCGGGCGAGGAGGCGTACTCGATGGCGATCGCCTTCCACGAGGAGCTACCCGCCGGCCGGGCGCACCTCCTGGCGACCGACATCGCGCGCGACTCGCTGGCCAGGGCGGGGGCGGCCCGGTACTCCGACTGGTCGCTCCGGGGCGAGGGGGCCGAGGCCGCCCGGCCCTACCTCCGCTCCGAGGGGGGCGGCCACGTCGTCGCCGAGTCGATCCGCCGCCTGGTCGCGCCGAAGTACCTGAACCTGGCGCTGGAGGGCTACCCCTCGGCGGCCTCGGGCGTCTGGGGGATGGACGTGATCTTCTGCCGGAACGTCCTGATCTACCTCGACCGCGCGGTGGTCGGGGCCGTGGCCCGGCGGCTCCACGCCTCGCTGGCCGAGGGGGGCTGGCTGATCGCGGCCTCGTCCGACCCGCCGCTCCTGGAGCACGCGCCGTTCGAGGCGGTGGCGACCGAGTGGGGCCTGTTCTATCGCCGGGCGAAGGCCGCCGCCCGGGCGGCCCTCCCCGCGCCGGCCCCCCCCTGGACTTCGCCCCCGCCGGGAGAACGCCCCGACGAGGACCCGGTGGCGATCGAGGAGGCCCTCCGGTCCCTGGCCATGGGCGACTCCGGCCGGGCCGCCGAACGGACCCGCAGCCTCCCCGGGCCCGCCGCGCGGGCTCTGCACATCCGGGCCCTGGCCAATATCGACGCCGGGCTCGCCGAGCGCGCCTCGGCCGAGGCGACGGCGCTGCACCCCCTCTCCGACGAGCTGCACCACCTCCGGGCCGTCCTCCTGCTCGGCCTGGGCCGGGTGGCCGAGGCCGCCGAGGAGGCCCGCCGGGCGGTCTACCTCGACCGAGGCTCGGCGATGGCCCACTTCACTTTGGGCTCGATCCTGGACCGGCGGGGCGACCGCCCGGGCGCCTGGCGGGCCTACCGGAACGCCCGGGACCTGGCCGGGGCCCGGCCCCCCGAAGAGGTCGTCCCGCTCTCCGAGGGCGAGCCCGCCGGAAGGCTCGCCCGGCTCGCGGAGTCGCGGATGGCCCGGCTCCTGGAACGGGTCGGGGGCCGCCGATGAGCCCGAGCCCGCCCTCCGGACCCGGTCGCCGGCTCGACTGGCCCGAGGCCTTCGCCCGGCTCGACCGGGCCGCCGAGGCGACCCGGCAGGCCCTGGGCCCGACCCCCGAGCAGTCCCGGGCCCTGATGGACGAGCGGGCCCGAGCCCTGGCCCGGGTCCCGAGCCAGCCCCCGGCGCCCTCCGAGGTGATCGAGGTCGCCACCTTCACCCTCTCCGGCGAGCGCTACGCGGTCGAGACGAAGTACATCTCCAAGGTCGTCCGCCTGACCGACTTCACGCCGGTCCCCGGCACCCCCGAGTTCCTCGGCGGGGTCCTCAACCTCCGCGGGGAGATTCTCGCCCTGATCGACCTCCGGGCCTTCTTCGGGATCGCCCAACCGGGGCTGACCGACCTGTCGCGGATCATCGTGCTGGGCCTGGATCGGGACGAGTTCGGGATCATGGCCGACGCGGTCCAGGAGGTCACCACGCTCCGGGTCGACGAGGTCTTCGAGGCCCCCGGATCGCTCCCCGGCGGAGGCGGCCGGGCCGCCCTGCTCGGGATCACCGCCGACGCCCGGATCGTCCTCGACGGCGCGGCGCTGCTACGTGAGGAGGCCCTCTTCATCGACCAGTCCGACGAGCCCGCCCTCGGGCCCGGGAGTTAATCCAGACGCCATGTCCATCGGCAAGAAGATCGCGCTGGGCTTCGCCTCCTCGGTGGTGATCCTGGCCACTGTCGGCGGGATCGATTATGGCTGCACCCAACGGCTGATCCGATCCAGCCAGCGGGTCCGGCACTCCTACCGGGTCCTGGAGGGGCTCGACGCGCTGGCCTCGCGGCTGGGGGACTCCGCCAGCCGAGAAGAGCTGTACCTGCTCTCGGGCAAGGCCGAGGCCCTGGAGGCGCACCACACGGGCCAGTCGCTGGTCGAGGGCTCGCTGGCCGGGCTCCGCGAGCTGGTCGCCAACGACTCGACCCAGCTCGGCCGGATCGAGGCGCTGGCCCCCCTGGTCGCCTCGTGGTATGCCGAGGCCGGCCGGCTCTCCGGGCTCCGAGCCGAGGGGGGGGCCGAGGCCGCCGCCAGGTTGGTCGGGCTGGCGCAGGCGGCCCCGCAGGTCGAAGAGGCCCGCAAGGCCGTCGAGCGGATCCGGGCCGCCGAAAAGGTCGTGCTCGGGCTCCGCGACGCCGACGAGCGGGCGACCGCCGGCCAGGCCGTCGCCGCCGTCGCCGCCGGGACGGTCGTCGCGGCCCTGCTGACGGCTCTGATCGCCTCGCTGACGATCCGGGGGATCACCCGGTCGGTCCACGCCCTGCTCGAGGGGACCGAGCGGATCGGTCAGGGCCAGTTCGGCCACCGGATCGTGCTCCGGTCCCGCGACGAGTTCGGGGTCCTGGCCGGGGCCTTCAACGAGATGGCCGAGAGTCTGAAGACGACCATGGTCCGCGCCGAGGCCGAGGCCAAGACCCGGGCCCGGGCCGAGGCGATCCTGGCCAGCGTCCGCCGGGCCGTCGGCCAGCTCTCGCAGGCGACCGCCGAGATCCTCGCCGGGACCGCGCAGCAGGCCAACGGGATGCAGGAGCAGGCCGCCGCGGTTTCCCAGGCGGCCACCACCGTCGACGAGGTCGCCCAGACCGCCGCGCAGGCCGCCCAGCGGGCCCGCGACGTCGGCGCCGCCGCCCAGCGGAACCTGGAGATCGGCCAGGCCGGCCGGTCCGCCATCGAGGGCTCGATCGCGGCGCTGGACCGGCTCAACGGCCAGGTCGAGTCCACCGCCGAGGGGATCCTGACCCTGGCCGAGCAGGCGCAGGCCATCGGCGAGATCATCGCCAGCGTCGGCGACATCGCCGAGCAGACCAACCTCCTGGCCCTCAACGCGGCCATCGAGGCCTCGCGGGCCGGCGAGCACGGCCGGGGCTTCGCCGTCGTCGCCGGCGAGGTCAAGGCCCTGGCCGACCAGTCCAAGAAGGCCACCGCCCGGGTCCGCCAGATCCTCTCCGAGGTCCAGAAGGCCACCAATGCCGCGGTCCAGTCGACCGAGGAGGTGACCCGGGGGGTCGCCGCCGCGATCCGGGTCGGCGGCCAGACCGGCGAGACCATCAACGCCCTGGCCGACACCCTGGGCGACGCCGCCCTGGCCGCCTCGCAGATCGTCGCCTCCGCCGGCCAGCAGGCCACCGGGATGGCCCAGATCGGCCAGGCGATGCGCAACCTCGACCGCGTCTCCCGCCAGAACCTCGTCGCCACCCGTCAGGTCGAGCAGGCCGCCCGGAATCTCGACGTCCTCGGGCACCAGCTTGCCGGCCTGGGGGGGGATTGATCGCCGGACGGCCGGGCTCGAACCTGCTCAACCCGGGATGCCGGACTTCCGTCGAAACTCGGCCAGCACTTCGCGGGCGGGCCTGGTCGTTCCGGCATGCATCTCCTCAAGTCCCGGACGGATAACCGCGAGGGTCTCTTCGCGATCCTGCTCGGACAAGTTCTGAGACTCCCAGGGTTCCTGATTGTGATGGTCGTACACGGCTGGTGCTCCCTGGCATTTCCGGCGATGGCGAGAACCGAGAAATTCGAGTTTCAACCGACGAATTCCACGCGCGCGAACCGACCAAAGAGCAAGATCTGTCCGAGGATTCCGGCGGCGACGGCCGCCAGGAAGGGCCAGCGTTTCCCGCAAAGCTCGGCGGCCTCGATGAAAGCGGGGAAGGCCGAGAGGACGACCCGCGACATGCTCATCGGGGAGCCCGAGGTGGCCGCCAGGGCAATCGGGACCAGGGTCAGGCATCCCCAGAAGGGGCCACGCCGCTTCCATGCGCTCAGCCCCAGGCCCAGGAAGAGGAAGAACGCGAGGTAGTCACGCAGGTAGTCCAGGTGCTTCAGGATCCGATAGGGCACGGTACCGGGCGGTGACATCAAGGCCCAGTAGATGACCACGCCGGCCAACCCCGACAGGATGAGCCAGGCGACTGACGCTGATCGCCGAGAGAGCGGCGGTCTGATGGCCGGGAGTCGGCTGTCGATCCATCGACGACCGATGAAGACCAGGATCGCGGCGAGGATCAGGTCGAAGATCGGCGAGGTCCGGCAGATCAGGAGGGCCTGTTGAGCGAAGCTCGACAAGCCCTGGAGGCCGGGTTTCCTCCCCCAGGCCCTGTGGGCCTTGAAATGGACGAAAGGATCGCCCAGTTTGCCGCCAAGGTAGAGAAAGAAACAAGACATCCCGATGGCCCCGGCCGCTGCGACGGGCCAGGCCCACGAGCGGGGCTTGCGGCGGTGGATCAGGTCGTCGAACCATTCGGCGACGATGGCCACCGATGTCGAGACGCAAGCCAGCCGCGAGGCGGTGGAAAAGCCCAGGAACCCGGCCGTGGCCAGAGGGCGGCGCTCGATCCAGGCCCAGATCCCCCAGGCCGACAGGCCGAAGCCCAGCGACTCCGTGTAGGGGGCCGAGAAGAAGAACGACGTCGGGAACGTCATCAGGAGCAGGCACGCCCGCCAGGCCATTCCGTCGTCGCCGGTGACTCGTGCCGCGGTCCGGCCGAAGGCGACCAGCCCCAAGGCGAACGCCAGATTCGGGACGATCAAGCCGACCCAGAAAATGTCCAGGCCGGCCGCCGATCCCGCCGCCATGAGGAGCGGCAGTAGTGGCATGAAAGCGGCCGACGATGTCCGATCCGGGGAGTATTCATAACCGCCGCGGGCGACCGTGAGATACCAGATCGCGTCCCATCGATACCAGGTCGTCAGCGGCCGATGCGTCGCCGTCGCCAGATCCGCTTCGATGCCGGTGGGCCACTCGCCCGGTGCCCCGTGTGGGGCTAGCATGCCCAGGCACACGACGAGCAGTCGCGACGCAAGCCCAACCGCCAACAAGGCCCGCCAACTCGCCCTGGGCCACGCTCCGACGCGAGAGGTATCCAATCATGGGCTCCGATGGAAAGGATTCGCCCCGGATGGTGGGCGCGGAGTTGGGGGGATCGGACGAAGTAGGATTTGATAAGAAAGCGTTAACGATTTCATGGTCGCCGAATTTTCACCCGATCTTATCTCCATCCTGGATGGTTTGCAACGATCCATCCATTCTCCGTCGGCCAGGAGGCCACCGGGATGGCCCAGATCGGCCAGGCGAGGCGCAACCTCGACCGCGTTTCCGCCAGAACCTCGTCGCCACCCGCCAGGTCGAGCAGGCCGCCGGGAACCTCGACGCGGCACTGTCTCATTTCGCATTTCGAGCAGTTGACAGTCTTTGCGCCAGTTCCTTCGGATCGGCCTGGAGCAGCCTCCAGAAGTCGAACGTGGGCAAATTCAGGCCCAGAACCTGGTAGGGGCAGGCC
>JAABUJ010001954.1_pt1 | contig 27674 bp, 29 predicted proteins | sample 5559131 | NCBI WGS metagenome assembly JAABUJ01 (sample SAMN10711875, study PRJNA513366) | rock metagenome | isolation source: Antarctica rocks | place: Antarctica: Victoria Land, Mt New Zealand nord | collected 2016-01-07
GCTACTGGAGAGCGTGGTCCACGCAACCTCCACCACCAGCGTTGCGGCAGTTGCTTGAGTGGCTCTGGCAGGGACGAGGCATCGACCTCTATGCAGCCGCATGACCGCCGTCAACAAACTACCACTAGGCAACCGCACTGATTGCCGTTCGGCCGGCGCGGGGGTAGCCTGGGAAGGGAAGTCCGGCGTACTCTTGACAGAGAATGAGATATCCGGAAGAGGAGACATGGCGTACCTCGCATCGGTGCGGCTGATTGAACGCGCGCGGGATGACGAAGCGTATCCGTTCACCTTGCCGGTGGTGCGCTCCATGGACATGCTCGCCTTTCAGTCGGCTGTGACATTTCTGGTTGGCGAGAACGGCAGCGGTAAGTCGACGCTGCTGGAGGGGATAGCCGCCGGCATCGAGTCGATCTCGGTGGGCGGCGAGGATTTGCGGAGCGATCCTACCCTGGCGGAAGCCCGCCGATTCGCCGAGCATCTGCGCTTTTCATGGCGCAAAAAGACCAGCCGCGGATTCTTTTTGCGCGCCGAAGATTTTTTCAACTACACGCAGCGCATGGCGCGCCTGGTGCGTGAGCTGGACGAGCTGTCTGAGGGATATGAGGAGCGGCTCTCCGGCTACGGTCTCTTGTTGGCGCAAGGAGTGGCACGGGGCCAGCGGCACGCTCTGGTGGAGCGATACGGTGAGGATCTGAGTCATCAATCGCACGGCGAGAGCTTCCTGCAGTTCTTTCGGTCGCGTTTTGTCCCGGATGGTCTCTATCTGCTGGATGAGCCCGACACCGCGCTCTCGCCGCAGCGCCAAATGACCCTGGTGAGCATGCTGAAAGACATGGTGGCGCAGGGGTCACAGTTCATCATCGCCACGCACTCGCCCATTCTGATGGCCTTCCCGGACGCGGCAATCCTGAGCTTCGATGGCGCGGCAATTGCACAGGTGGCGTACGAGGATGTCAGCCAGGTGGTTCTGACCAGAAACTTTCTGCACGACCCTCGGGCCTTTGTGCGCCGGCTATAGCTCGTTTACCCTTCGTCCAGGCCACGTCCCGCTTTAGCCGGGCTGCCTCCGTCGCCAAAGCGGTGCTGGATCAGCCAGAGACCGACCACCAGCAGCAGTACGCTGCCCGAGTTGATCACCAGATTAATGACAGTGTCGCGCGGATTGGAGATGCCAGGTACCGTGACCTGGTAGACGCGGTGGTTAGAGGCCGGCTGGCCTGTACGTTCCCTGCCTTGACCTGTCAGACTATCGGGTAGGCCACTGAGTTAGCCATAGGGAATGATCCACCATGAAGAAAGCGAGCCGCGAGCGCTTGCGGCGTATGCTGCGTCTGGGCGGCCGGGACGCAGCGCCGATTGAGGCTGAGGACCTGCCGGAGGTTGAGCGGACACGCCCCTGTCCCCACTGCGGGGCACAGGTTTCGCGCGGCGCCACCGTGTGCCTCTACTGCGAGCGTGAGCTGACTCCCGTGATGAACGCCGGTGAATTCGCGGTGCGCTTCGGCAGCCTCCGGCCCCCCGACGAGTTAGAGGAGCCACGGGGATCGCCGCATGAGTAGTGGCGCGCTACCCTATCAGCGCCTCCAACTCGTCGACCAGCGCATCAAAGTGATCGATGGCGGCTTGCACCGGCTCGGGGCTGGTCATGTCGACGCCGGCCTCACGGAGTAGTTCGATCGAGGATCGGGACGAGCCACTCTGCAGGAAGTGCAGGTAGCGATGCACTGCCGGCTCGCCCTCATTCAGGATTTGGCGTGAGAGGGCCAGTGCCGCCGAGATGCCGGTGGCATACTGGTACACGTAGAAGTTGTAGTAAAAATGCGGGATAAAGGTCCACTCGCAGGTCAATTCCTCGTCGATGGCCAGGTCTGGGCCATGGTAGCGAGCCGCCAGCTCGCGGTAGCGTTCGGAGAGCGATTCGGCGGTGAGCGCCTCGCCCGCTTCCGTCCGCTGGTGTAGGTCCAGCTCGAACTCGGCAAACATGGTCTGGCGGAAGAAGGTGGTGCGCAAACTTTCGATCTGCATCACCAGCAGTCGCTGGCGCAGTGCCGGATCGTCAACCGTGTGCAGCAAGTGCTCGGTGAGGAGCGCCTCGTTCAGGGTCGAGGCAACCTCGGCCAGGAAGAGGGTATAGTTGCCGGAGACGTATGGCTGAGACCGCCGAGTATAGTAGCTGTGCAGCGAGTGGCCAAGCTCGTGTGCCAGGGTGTAGGCATCATCCAGGCGGTCCTGGTAATTGAGCAGGATAAACGGCGGTGTACTGTACGCGCCGTCACTGTAGGCGCCGCTGGTTTTGCCCACGTTCTCATACACGTCCACCCAACGGCTGGTCAGCACCTGGCGCACGGCCTCACCGTACTCCGGCCCCATGGGCCTGAACGCATCGCGCACCATGGCGCCGGCCGTGGCGTAGTCGAATGAGTCGTGCACATCTGGTATCAGTGGCGCTCGCAGGTCGTAGCCGTGTACGGCATCCAGGCCCAGGATGCGTTTGCGCAGGCTGACGTAGCGATGCAGGCGGGACAGGTTGGCATTCACCGTGGTCAGCAAGTTGTGATAGACCTCAACCGGAATGTCGTTTGGCGCCAGTGCGGCAGCCAGTGCCGAAGGATAGCGGTGCAGGCGGGCCGCCAACGCATCGTCGCGCGCGGTGGCGGCAAGCGTCGTGGCCAGCGTTCGGCGCACGCCGGCAAACGTTCCCAGCACCCCCTTGAACGTGTCTCGTCGCACCCGCCGGTCGGGACTCTCCAGCAGCGAGCCATAGCGGCCCTGGGACAGTTGGAGCGGCTGCCCGTGCTCATCCTCGATGGTCGGAAAGACCAGATCGGCGTTGGTCAGCACATCGTAGGTGTCTCCCGACGCGCGGGTAACGTCCGAGAACTGAGCGATAACCGATTCGACCTCAGTCGAGCGGACGTGGTCGCGCTGGCGGGAAAGCAGGTCCAGATAATAGGCATACGGCGCCAGCTCAGGACTCTCTGTCTGCCACCGGGCGAGTTCTTCGGGCGGAATGCTCAGAATTTCCGGCTCGACAAAGGACAGCGCGGCGGAAATGCGGGCGTTGAGCGAGGCGGCGCGGGTATCGAGCGCCTGGCCCGACGGATCGGTGCCGTCGCCATCTTTGCGCATGCGCGCATAGACATAGAGCCGGCTCATCTGCATCGAGACGCGATCCTTCATCTCCAGCACGCGTAGAAGCGCCTCTGCATCCTGTCCGGTCGTCCCCTGCAACATTTCAACGTCGGGGATCATGCCCTCGATGCGGGTCAGATCCTCCTCCCAGTCGTGGTCACCGGCGTACATAGTCGTGAGATCCCAGGTGAACTCCGCTGGAATCTCGTGACGGTGTGGCACCGCCGCGCTTACCGTATCAATCACGTGTACCTTCCCCTGTCCTGATATGCGTTCTCCTCTCCCAGGATAGTCGTTGATGTCTACCGAGCCTGCACTGTAACCGTATGGCTTCCGGTCGCGTTGTATCTGGCATCAGCGCTGGTATGGGGGGCCGAGATGAACCGAACCTGGCGACTCACCCTGGCGACCGGCATGGTACTGGCGACACTGACGGCTGCGATGCATCCACCCATGCGGAGAAAGAGATGCTGGCCGGCCACTGGCGCCTGCTGGATGTAATCTGTTGTGGAGGACGAGATGGAGCCGCGAAGGATCATTATTGGGGCGGGAAGCCAGCGGTGGCCTGGTTGGCAGCCAACTCAACAGGAGGATTTGGATCTCCTCAGACGAAGTACCTGGGCATCGCGCTTCTCGCCCGGCGCCATTGACGCCTTACTCTGTGAACACGTCTGGGAACATCTGACGGAGGCCGAGGGACGAGCGGCCGCTGCGCTCTGCTACGAGTTTCTCAAGCCAGGCGGATATCTTCGCTGTGCCGTGCCCGATGGGAACTTTCCAGATGAGGAGTATCAACGCAGTGCACAAGTTGGAGGTCCTGGCCCTGCCGATCATCCCGCCGCCAGCCACAAGATTGTCTATGAGTACCGGCGATTGGGTGAAGTCTTCCAGACGGCCGGCTTCGAGGTCGACCTGCTGGAGTATTGTGATGATCGAGGGCGCTTCCACTACAACCAGTGGAACCCCGCTGATGGGCCGATCTACCGATCTCTCCTCGCCGATCATCGTAACCAGGAGGGCACTATCCGCTTTGTGTCTCTTATCCTGGATGCCAGAAAGCCGGTAGTGCCAGGGCATTGAAGCCCTTGGAAGCGAAAAACCGGTTCCACAATAATTAGCGGCGTGCGGAGTCACGGCGCGAAGAGTGACCAGAGCCTCCGCATTTCGAGTGGACTACTACACTCAGCAGCAAACTTGTGAAGGTGTAATCATGGCGCCCTGGCTTGTTATCGTGCTGTAGAGGTTCTGAGATGATTCGAACGCAAATCCGGTTGACTGAGTATCAGGCACACAAGCTCAAGGAACTGTCGCGTCAACAGGGCGTATCCATGGCGGAGCTGATTCGCCAGGCGGTGGAGCGGCTGGTTGACCAGAGCAAAAGCGAGGACGCCTGGAAGCGGGCATCCGCGCTGGTGGGCCGTTACGAGTCTGATCTGAGCGATATCGCCGTGCGGCATGACGAATACCTTGCCGAAGATTATCGGTAGTGCGTGTATTTGTCGATACGTCGGCTCTCTTTGCTCTGCTCAATTCGAAGGATGTCATGCACCGGCAAGCAAGTAGTGCATGGACGCAGTTAGCGCAGCGGCGTGAGGATTTGATCACGAGCAACTATGTTGTCGTCGAAGCCATGGCACTCATTGGGCGACGCCTCGGCTTCCCCGCCGTGCGCGACTTCCACGACGATCTCGTACCGCTCCTGAACATTCTTTGGGTTGAAGCACGGCTTCACCAGCGAGCTCTCGCTGCTTTACTCACAGCCGGCATGCGAGATCTCAGTCTGGTGGACTGTACCAGCTTTGAAATCATGCGCCAGGGCGGCATTGCCACCGCTTTTGCGTACGATAACCATTTTGTTCAGCAAGGCTTCGCCATCATACCCTAGCTGGGCTGTCGCCAACGGTTGTGAAAGAGCCAGATTCGGGACAGTCACCGTTGCCCGTACCAGCTTCTACCCTCGATTCTGGGTGAATGGACTACTGTTACATTCTGATATACTTTCCTCAATAATGAGTACATGGAGTCAGGGAGGCGAGGAATGAAGAGGCTTATCGGGAGGGCTCTGGTAGCGGGGGCTTTGTCGGTGCTGTTGCTGGTGGCCTCGGTTGCCGGCGCATCGTTGCATGCCACCAGCCGGATCGCCGCGGCACCGCTGGCTGCCAATCGCGGCACGCTGATCGTCGCCCGAGATCTGTCGGACGCGAAGACGCTGGATCCGGGCCGAAGCTACGAATTCTCGGCGTCCGCGGTTCAGCAAAACGTCTACGACGAGTTGGTGACCTATCGGGGCAGCGATACGCGCACACCGGTGGCGGCCCTGGCCACGAGCTGGGCCATCAGCAAGAACGCACGGTTCTTCTACTTTAAACTGCGTCACGGTGTTCGGTTCTCGAACGGCGATCCCATGACCGCCCAGGATGTCGTCTTTACCTATCGGCGCCTCGGCTACCTGAACGACAACCCGGCCTTCCTCATGGGGGCAAACACGGTTGGTAAGCGAGTCGTGATCAACGGCGTGCGAGCGCTCGGCAAGTACAAGGTCGAGTTCGTCCTTCCGTCGCCTGATGTGTCCTTCCTGGCCGCGCTGGCCGACGTGAACTTCGGCGTCCTCGACGCGAAAGTGATTCGCGCCCATGGTGGTACCGATGCTCCCAACGCAGCCACCGCCGATCACGCCACAACCTACCTGAACAACCACTCGGCGGGCACCGGGCCCTTTGTCCTGTCCGCCTGGACGCGCGGTGCGAGCGGCCAGATCGTGCTGCGGCGGAATTCGTACTTCTGGGGAGCGAAACCGTCGCTGAACCAGATCGTATTCCAGGGCATCACCAATTCCACGACCGAGCGTCTGGAGGTTTCGCGCGGCACAATTGACGTGGCGGAGAATATCGACATCGACGGCGCCAGAGCTCTCCGATCCGACCGCAACGTCACCGAGGTCACGGGTAACACCCTGGATCTGATCTACATGGGCATGACGACCATTCCGCAGGTCTCGAAGCCGCTCAGCAACGCCAAGGTGCGTGAGGCCATCCGCGCCGCTCTGGACTACAATGGCATCGTCAATGGTCTGTTGAGCGGTGTCGGGACGCAGCCGAACAGCATGATTCCCGTCGGCATGCTCGGGAACGAACCGGCCTTCAACAACTCAATTAAGCCCCGACAGAACATTGCAACCGCGAAGAATTTATTGAAACAGGCAGGATATCCCAACGGGTTTACGGTCTCCATGGCCTACGACGGCGGCGTGACCTTCGATGGAGTCTCGTACGACCTGCTGGCGCCCAAGGTGGCGCACGATCTTTCCGCGATCGGGATCACCGTGAAGCTCCAACCCATGCAGGACACCGTGCTTCTGCCCGCGTTCCGCGCCAAGAAGCTGGCATTGGTCCTCTACAACTGGGGCGTCGACTTCCCTGACCCGAATGACTACGCAGGACCGTTTTCACCCGGTGGTGGGCCGGCCGGGCGTATGGGCTACACCTGGGATCCCGGTCTCACAAAGATGGCCGTGGCTGCAGACTCGACGCCCAATCGTTCTCGCCGAGCGAGCCTGTACCAACAGCTACAGCGTGTCTGGTTGCAGGAGGGCCCGTGGGTGGGCGTGGTGCAGCCGAAGCAAATTCGTGTGCTCCACGTGGGTGTCACCGGGTATGTGTACAACGCCGTGAACAACTCGAACTTCCGGCGGGTCAAAAAGAGCTGATGGCGCCGCGCGGGAGGGGGATAGCCCCTCCCGCCTCGCCACCCACCCGCCCATGAACATTTACACCTTCACCGTGCGCCGCTTACTGCTGTTGATCCCCGTTCTGGTCGGGATCACCCTGGTCGCGTTTGTCGTGTCGCACGCCGTGCCTGCCGACCCGGTCATTTCCAACCTCGGGCAACGCGCCCAGGATGACCCGAGCATCGTGGGTCGATATCGCCACCAATGGGGACTCGATCAGCCGCTACCGGTGCAGTATGGCATCTATGTACGGAACTTACTACACGGCGACCTCGGCGTTTCGATAACGACCCGGCAACCCGTCACCACCGACCTGAGGCAATATTTCCCGGCGACCCTGGAACTGTCGACCGCCGCCACGCTCTTCAGCCTGATCATCGGTATCCCGCTGGGGGTGTTGGCGGCTGTGCGCCGCAACCGCCCGGCCGACCATATTTCACGCGTCATTTCCTTGATCGGCATCTCAACGCCGGTGTTCTGGCTTGGCCTGCTGGCGCTGATCCTCTTCTATTACCACCTCGGCTGGTTTCCAGGTTCCGGTCAGATCGACGTGGGCATCCCCACTCCTCATGCCATCACCGGCATGCTGGTGGTGGACAGCCTGATCGGGGGCGATTGGAAGGCGTTGGGCAACTCGCTGTGGCATCTCGTGCTCCCCGCCGTGGTCTTGGGGAGCTATACCCTCGGGATCGTCACCCGTATGACGCGCGGGAGTATGTTGGAGGTGCTGACGCAGGACTATATCCGGACCGCGCGGGCCAAAGGACTGCGTGCCGGAACGGTTGTCTTCCGGCATGGACTCCGCAATGCGATCATGCCAACGCTCACCCTGGTGGGACTGGCGTACGGCAGTCTTCTTTCCGGGGCCGTCCTCACTGAAACGATCTTCTCCTGGCCGGGCATCGGGCGATACGCCACCACGACGGCCGGCACTCTGGACTTCCCGGCCATCATGGGCGTGGCTCTGCTGACTGCCTTCCTCTTCGTCATTCTCAATCTCATCGTGGATGTGCTCTATGGCGTGCTCAATCCACAGATTCGGTTTGGTTAGGTGTGAGTACCTCGTCTATTGATGCCGTCCGGGTCACTGAGCGCGAAAACGAAGAAGTCGTCGTCAGCCGGCGCAGTATGCTGCGTATTATCGGCAAAAGCCCGCTGGCGGTTATCGGCGGCATAGTCGTTCTGTTCTGGGTGCTCGCTTCCCTCTTCGCGGGGGTCCTGGCGCCGCACGATCCCATCAATTACCTCGATGTCATGAATCGGCTCACCCCGCCAAATCATGCATACCCGATGGGAACCGACGCGGACGGACGCGACATGCTCAGTCGGGTGCTCTATGGGGGACGCTACTCGCTGGGCATTGGCGTGGGCGTGGTTGGCGTTGGATCGCTCCTGGGGCTCGTGCTGGGCGGCGTCGCCGGATATCTGGGTGGCATCATCGACGATGTCATCATGCGATTCGCCGACATCGTGCTTGCATTTCCGATTATCATCCTCGCCATTGCCATCGCCGCGGCGCTCGGCCCCAGCGCCTTGAATGCCAGCATCGCCATGATGGCTATCTGGTGGCCAACCTATGCCCGTGTGGTTCGCGGCCTGGTGATCGAGTTGCGCGACCGGCAATTTGTCCTGGCGGCTCGCGCGTTGGGTGTCCCCGGATGGCGCATCCTGGCGCGGACCATCCTACCCAACACGATTGGGCCGGTCATTGTGCTGGTCACGCTCGACATCGGCAACGCGATTCTGACTGTCGCTGGGCTTAGCTTCATCAACTTCGGCGTGCCGCAGCCTACCCCAGAGTGGGGAAACATGATTAGCTACGGGCAAGCGTATCCCGATCAATGGTGGATGTCCGTCTTCCCGGGCCTGGCAATTTTCACAGCGATCATGGGATTCAACTTCTTCGGCGATGCTCTTCGCGACGCGCTGGACCCTCGATCTAGATAGCGGCTACGCTCCCCGTCTCACCTCAGACGCTGCTATGGTCCCAGTTCGGGCGGCTGTGGATCGTGCCAGCCGCCGACTCGCTCCGCGATGGCCTGGGCCTGGGGCGGTCCCCACGTGCCCTGCTCGTATTCATGCGCCGGGGTGACGTTGCCCAGCACCGGATCGACTACCCGCCACGATGCCTCGACCGAGTCCTGCCGGGCAAACAGTTCTGCGTTGCCCTGCATGGCGTCGTGCAGCAGCCGCCCATAGGGAGGCGTGTCGTCTTTGGTGTCCTCCTGCAGGATAAGCTCCACGTTTTCGCCGGTCATCACCTCGCCCGGTCGTTTGGCGCGTGCACCCAGAGCGATGGTGACGGTGGGACTGAGCCGGAACCGGTAGTAGTTGGTGCCGGGGATATCGCTCTGGTGAAAGAGGTGAAGGGGCGGCAGCTTCATCTCGACCATCACTTCGGTGGTGGTTACTGGCAGGCATTTGCCGGCGCGGATCAAGAAAGGGACGCCGCTCCACCGCCAGTTGTCGATGTGGAGCCGCACAGCGGCGAAGGTCTCCACCTGCGAATCGGGCGCCACGCCCGGCTCGTCGCGGTACCCACGGAACTGGCCGCGGACCAGATCGTTGGAAGCGAGCGGCCGAACCGACTTGAGTAGCTGCCCCTTGGCGTCGCGTGTGGAGTCCACGGCATGAGCCGCCGGCGATTCCATGGCCAGCAGCGCCATCACTTGCAGCAGATGGTTCTGCACCACATCACGAATCGCCCCCGCCTCCTCGTAGAAGCTGCCCCTCCCCTGCACGCCAAAGCTCTCGGCCATGGTAATCTGCACCGATTTGACGTACCGGTTGTTCCAGATCGGCTCGAGAAAGGCGTTTGCGAAGCGGAAGTAGAGCAGATTCTGCACCGGCTCCTTGCCCAGGAAATGGTCGATGCGGAAGATGTTCGCCTCGGGGAAGTACTGATGCAGCGTCTGGTTCAGCTCCTGGGCCGAGGCCAGATCATGGCCGAACGGCTTTTCCACCACCACTCGGGCGTTCTCGGCGCAGCCCGAGGTAGCAAGATGAGCCGCCACCGTCCCAAACAGGCTGGGCGGGATGGCCAGATAGTGGAGCGGGCGTTTGGCGTCGCCCAACTGCTTGCGCAGCTCCTCAAAGGTGGCGGGATCCTGGTAATCGCCATCGACATACCGCAAGAGCGAGGAGAGCATGGCAAAGGCCGCCTGGTCCACTCCGCCGTGCTCCTCCAGGCTGTCGTGGGCCCGAGCGCGCAACTGGTCGAGGTTCCAGCCGGCCCTGGCTACTCCGATGATCGGCACCTTCAGGCTGCCGTGACGAATCATGGACTGGAGGGCCGGAAAGATCTGCTTGTAGGCCAGATCACCGGTGGCGCCAAAGAACACCAGCGCGTCGGAACGTGAAGCCGCCATATCTGCCCCTCCTTACTGCGCTTTGGGCTGCTCTTGATGGCCGCCAAACTCGAAGCGCATGGCGGAGAGCAATCTATCGGCGTACTCCGCTTCGCCGCGCGACGAGAAGCGCTCGAAGAGGGCGCTGCTCAGCACCGGAACCGGAACCGCTTCGTCGATCGCCGCGTGGATGGTCCAGCGGCCCTCGCCCGAGTCGGAGACCCGGCCGCCGAAGTTGGCCAGATCGGGGCTCTTGAGCAGCGCATGCGCGGTGAGATCGAGCAGCCAGGAGGCGATGACACTGCCGCGTCGCCAGACCTCGGCAATCTCCGGCAAATCCAGATCGTATTGGTAGTGCTCGGGATTGCGTAGCGGGGTGCTCTCGGCGTTGATCTCCTCTTGATTCTTGCCAATGTTGGCTCTGTGCAAAATGTTCAGGCCCTCCGCATAGGCGGCCATGATACCGTATTCAATGCCGTTGTGTACCATCTTGACGAAGTGACCCGCGCCGTTCGGCCCGCAGTGCAGGTAGCCGTTTTCGGCCGTCCCTTTGTTTGCCGGCCGCTCGGGCGTGCGCTCCGCCTCCCCGCTGCCGGGGGCCAGCCGCGCGAAGATCGGGTCGAGGTGCTGCACGGTCTGGTCCTCGCCGCCGATCATCAAGCAGTAGCCGCGCTCCAGACCGAAGACGCCGCCGCTGGTCCCCACATCGACATAGTGGATACCTTTCGGTTTCAAGTCTTGGGCACGGCGAATATCGTCGATGTAGTACGAGTTCCCACCGTCGATCAGGATATCGCCCTCCTGCAGCAGTGGCTCCAGCTGCCCAATCACCCGATCCACGATCCCAGCCGGCACCATCAGCCAGATAGCACGGGGCGCCGAGAGCTTCTGGACCAACTCCTCCAGTGATGACGCCCCAGTCGCCCCCTCCTGTACCAGCGCCTGCACTGCTTCGGGATGCGTGTCATACGCCACGCACTCGTGGCCGTCCGTCATCAGCCGCCGTACCATATTGGCGCCCATTCGTCCCAGTCCCACCATTCCAAGCTGCATGTTCCGCCTCCATTCACCCTGGCTTGTGTCGTCGAGTAAGACGATATTCGATAACAGGTCCTGATGCACGATAGCGCGAACGCGCCGCTACTGTCTTTTGAGGTAGTCAGCTTGCCAGCGAACTAAGGATCGACTCACGGCTGTGATCGCGTCCATATCTTCCAGGACTGCTCCTGCAGATAGCGAGTACGACAGTTGAAGCGGCCACGAATCGTGACCCATGTCGAGTCGGGAATCTGACGGGGATTCGAGAGGGCCGGCCCCGCTACCCGGATGCCCTGGCTGAATGTGTTTAGCGGGTCTTCGACCGGCTGGGGCACACGATGACTAAACAGGTATCCGATCTGCTGTGTTGGCGGATTGATCGCCGACTGACCAAAATAGGTGTAAATGTCGTAGTACCCATGGATGGAGTACATCGGGTGGCGCTGATGGCGCTGAAGGCAGTACGAGATTGCCTTGTGTACGCCGAATACCCTGGGGCCATTCGGGACCATAGCTTCACTCGGCGTTGCATACAAGGGAAGGCTGGACGCTGCGAGCAAGGCTGCCATAAGGAGCAAGCAGACTACACTGTTTGACATTCTGTGAGTCAGTGGACGGCGAGGGCTACAGTCAGCTTGGATCTGTGGCATACGAGAATTCGAACTTTCCGCTCACCACGTCAATCACAATACATAGTTTACGGAGTCGTCAACAGATTCGCCACCAGCGCGGTCCAGCCGGTCTGATGGCTTGCGCCCAGCCCGGCAGCGGTGTCGCCGTCGAAGTACTCGTGGAAGGGGAGGTGATCGCGCCAGTGAGGGTCGGTCTGCATCACGGTATTGGCGCCGAACACCGGCCGGCGACCGTGGCCGTCGCGCAGGAAGATGCCGGTCAGCCGCCCGGCGAGCTGGTCCGCGATCTGCTCCAGGGTGAGTTTCGAGCCGGAGCCGGTTGGGTACTCCACCAGAAAGTCGTCGCTGTAATACTCGTGGAAGCTGCGCAGCGCTTCGATCAACAGGTAATTCATCGGGAACCAGACCGGTCCGCGCCAGTTGGAATTGCCGCCAAATAGCCGGCTATGGGATTCAGCTGGTTCGTATTGCACCTCGTACTGCGCGCCGCCGGCGTCGACGATGTACGGGTGGTCGAGGTGATACTTGCTGAGCGAACGGATGCCATGCTCGCTCAGGAACTCGTTGGGATCCAACATGCGCGCCAGCAGCTGCTTCATGCGGTGCCCGCGAACCAGTGTCAGGAGCCGGAGTTCGCCCTGGCCTGGCTCGGTCCAGTGCGATACCAGCCCGGCGAGATCGGGCCGGTGGGCCAGAAACCAATCCATGCGGCGCGCGAAGTGCGGCAGCTTCTTCAGCAGCTCAGGATGAATGGTCTCCACCGCCAGCAGGGGGAGCAGGCCGACCAGAGACCGCACCTTGAGCCGCTCCACCCGGCCATCCGGCAAATGGAGCGCATCGTAGAAAAATTGGTCCTCATCGTCCCACAGGGCGACGCCCTGACCGCCCAAATTGTTCAGCGCGCCGGCGATGGCCATGAAGTGCTCGAAGAACTTGGTAGCCAGGTCCTCGTACGCCGAATCCTGGCTGGCCAGTTCCAGCGCGATGCCCAGCAGGTTCAGGCAGTACATGCCCATCCAGGCGGTGCCGTCGGCCTGCTCCAGATAGCCGCCGGTGGGGAGTTGCGCGCTGCGATTGAACACGCCGATGTTGTCCAACCCCAGGAAGCCGCCCTGAAAAATGTTCCTCCCCTCGCGGTCCTCGCGATTCACCCACCAGGTGAAGTTCAGCATCAGCTTGAGGAAAACCCGCTCCAGGAAAGCCCGGTCACCGGCGCCCGTCAGCCGCTGCTCGGTGCGATAGACCTGCAGCGCCGCCCAGGCATGGACCGGCGGGTTTACGTCGCTGAAGTCCCACTCGTAGGCCGGCAACTGACCATTGGGGTGCATATACCACTCACGCAGCAGCAAAATGAGCTGCCGCTTGGCAAACGTGACGTCGACCAGCGCCATGGTGACACAGTGGAAGGCAAGATCCCAGGCGGCATACCAGGGGTACTCCCAGGTGTCCGGCATGGAGATGATGTTGTCGTTGTCGAGCTGCTGCCAGTGCGAGTTGCGGCCGGTTTTGCGCGCCTCCGGCGGGGGCGGTTCGGCCGGATCTCCCTCTAGCCAGATGCGCACATCGTACTTATAGAATTGCTTGCTCCAGAGCAGACCGGCCAGGGCCTGGCGCTGGACCAGTCGAGCGTCGTCCGAGCCTCCCGGCAGCGCCGCATAGAAAGCGTCTGCCTCTGCCTGGCGTGCGGTAAACACGCCTGCCCCGGCCGTGGGAGACTCGGTGGGAGGCGCGGCGCTGAGCCGGAGATACACCGTTTCCGTGGCGCCCGGCTCGATCTGGCAAGCATACTGCGCGGCCACCTTGGTACCGGTGTTCGCCGGGTTCACGGCGCCGGCATTGCCCTGAATGACCGCTGCATGGATACCATCCTTGACGAATGGGGTTCGGTTCGGCGCGTTCCAGAGCCGCTGGGCGTTGCTGTCGTTCTCGGTGAAGAGCAGGTGGGGGGTTCCCTGACACGCCAGCCAGCGGTCGCCCAGGGAGGGATGCGTCGCGTGTACCACGCGCAGGTCCGAGTGCGATTCGGTGGCTTCGGAGAGGTGCGGGCGCGCGTCATCGCGTCCCCAGGACCAGGTGTTGCGGAACCAGAGGGTGGGCAGCAGGTGGAGGGGGGCCGTGTCTGGCCCGCGATTGGTGGCCGAGAGCCGGATGCAGATGTCGTCCGGGCCGGCCTTGGCATACTCCACCACGACGTCGAAGTAGCGATTCTCAGCGAAGATGCCGGTGTCCATCAGTTCGAACTCCGGCTCGTCCTGGCTACGGCGACCGTTCACCTCCACCAGTTGTTCATAGGGGAAGGGGCGCTGTGGATACTTGTACAGCGCCTTCATAGAGGAGTGGGTCGGCGTGTTGTCCAGGTAGAAGTAGTATTCCTTGAGGTCCTCGCCGTGGTTTCCCTGGGGGTTGGTCAGGCCAAAGGGCCGTTCTTTGAGAATGGGGTCGGCCTCGTTCCACAGGGCCAGTGCAAAGCACAGGGTGCAGCGCTCATCGGAGATACCCAGCAGCCCGTCCTCGCCCCAGCGGTAGGCGCGGGAGCGCGCTTCGTCGTGGGAAACATATGCCCAGGCGTCGCCATCCGCCGAATAGTCCTCTCGCACTGTTCCCCACTGCCGCTCGCTGAGATACGGTCCCCACCGATACCAGGGCGTCTGGCCGGCGACCGCCTCGGCCAGACGCTGTTGCTCGGCGTCCCCCGTGTGCGGTGAGGCATGAGTGGTCCTGGCGTCAGCGTTTTGTTGCATGGACTCCATTATGTGGTAGTTGCGGTTTGCCAGATGCACCGGGATCAGCTTATGGTCGAGTTGGGAAGAGCGATGGATCGCGAGATGGTTCTTAATACGTTGTCCAATTGCGTAGCAGAAAGGCGGATACGAGCCTGAACACCAGGGAGATTCCCCCCTCAGGCGGCATCATGACGACGCGACTTCTCAGGGAAGCCATTTCCCAACTGCAGGATGACCTTGACGTGGAAACGCACGACATCGCGGGTGCATTGGATACCACGCCACGCACCGTCGAGCGGTGGCTTCGGGAAGGAATCGTACCACAGCGCACTGCGCGGGAGCGGCTCGATACCCTGTTCGATCTACGAGACGACCTCTATCGGTCGCTAGAACATGGACGGCTGGTCCGTCAGTGGTTGCACAGCGATAGTCGGTACCTGGGGATGGTTAAACCGGTTGAGGTCCTGCGGGCGGGGCGGATCGATCGAGTGAAGGCAGCGCTGCTAGCCATGGACGAGGGTGCGTTTGTGTAACCATCCCGCCGGCCGCGACTCACGCCACTGGTCAGCTGTCCCGTGCCGCCGGCTCGTCCGCTCGCAGCAGGGCCTGCAACTCTCGCGTGAAGTGGGCGAGGTTGCCGTCCAGGGCCGCGAAAAACTCCTGGTCGACGCGCTCCACCAGGCGGATCGCACGGCGCGCCATCTCCTGCCCTGGCGATGTCACCTGCAAGAGGTTGGCCCGTGTATCCCTTGGATGGGGAATCCGCTCGATCAGTCCCTTCTCGGCGAGCACCCGCACCACCTGCGAGGTCATCATGACGTCGACCTGCGCGTGCCGGGCAAGCTGCACCTGGCTGACTCCCGACATCTCCGCTCCCTCGTGAGTCAACCACGTCAGAGCGGCCAGCAACACGAATTGCACATGCGTGAGGTTGACCTCCTTGAGCACCGCGCGCTGCCGCCGTTGCCACAGATTGGTGACCTGCCAGAGCAGGAAGCCCGGGCTCTCCGAGGGTGCGTCGTAGGCCGAGTCGAACGGGTCAGGGGGCATGAGTGCCCTCCAGCTCCATCGGCCAGGCAACGCCCATCGCGATGGCGATGATCGCGAAATCCTCCGCGGGGATCTCAATCAGGCCGGCGCGGAAGGGGTAGCCCCACCGCTGCTTGTCGCGGATGAACGACAGGCGTTCCAACAACGGTGCGATCGGCGCCTCCCGGCAGGGGACATACCCCACGTCCCGCCGGAAGGGCACAAAATCGTCACCCATGCGGTGGGTGTAGACACGGTCGTCCGCGACCCGCCCGATGGCGGTAAACGCCTGGAGTGGTGTGCCGCCATCAAGCGCTGTGCGGGGAGAGTAGTAGACCAACCAGTCGCCCGGACGCAGGCGCCGCAGCGGGCGTTCCTTACCGTGACAGACCTGTGCGAAGCCGCCTGCTACCCCGCCCTGCACATGCGAACGGGAGACGACGCCGATCCAGTACCGTGGCGCCTGCGGGCTTGCCTCGGTCTCGCTGCTGTGCTCGTACTCCCCCATGTGCGTGCTCCCTTCGGCTCGACTATTACTACACAGGCATATTATATGTGTGCATAGAATATGTGGTCGAGGCGCGTGTAAACCGGTCTGTTCGTCCCATTCGGATGAACCAGCCTTTGTGGCGCACGAGGTAGGGGAACCGGCTGGTCGGGAACGGTGTATCTCTCTCTATGAATAGCAACAACTCGATACAGAGTTGACGTATAGTGGGATAGACGACGTACTATCCAGGTCAGAGGAGGCTCGTGATGCTCCATCTCCGCCGCGTGTTGGTGTCTCTGCTCAGTGTGTTGCTGCTGCTCATGGCCTGGATCGTGGCGCCGGCCTCGGTTGCGCCGCGCGGTGTGGCCGCCAAGGGGCTGCCCACGCCGCGGCTGTACATCGCGGCGCCTCAGTTGAACCGCCTCCAACCACTCGATGCCGCTTCGTTGGCCAGCAGCCCCCAGGCGCAGGGCCTGAAGGTTGGACCCTGGAGCACCCGGTTCCAGCGGCCTCTGATCGTGGCCGATGCGGGCGGCGACGCCTTCGCCGCCGTGACCTATGGCCTGGGTGGCAGCGCCACCCGCGCCCGAGACATCACCATTCGCACCTTCAATGCATACGGTGAGCGCCAGGGACCGGTGATTCATCCCGCTGTTCTGCTCTGGGTCGAGGGGCTCTCGACCGGCGGCCGGGAGCTGTACGGCTCCGGCTACCGATCGGCAACCAATGGCAGCAGTACCGGTTTCTACGTAGTCGACGCCTTCACCGGCGCCGTGCGCTATCACCTGCCGTCCGCCGAAGCCTGCTGCGGCTCGTGGCTCTTCGACCCGGCGACGCACCGGCTCTATATCCTGAACGAACCGCCCGGCGCCACCGCCGCCGTGCCGGGCACGCCGGTATTGAAGTCGTACGATGTGGCCTCCGGTCGACAGCTCGGCCAGCTGCCCTTGCCGGGCCTGGTGGCCGGCTCGTGGACCGAAAGCACGTCCGGTTCCAGCGGCGATACTTCGGCCCTTACCGTGTGGTCACCCGGCTTCGCGCTGAGTCCCGATACCCACCGCATCGCCATTCTGGATAGCAATCGAAATGCGCTGACCATGGTTGACGCGGCACAGCTCTCCATCGAACGGACCATGACGCTCTCGTATCCACGATCGCCGCTCGAACGGCTGGGCGATGTGCTTGGTCTGACCCCAACCGCGGCCGAGGCCAAGGAGTTCAAGGGTACCAGTCTGAGCATGACCTACTCCCCCGACGGGCGATCGTTGCTGGTGAGCGGCTTCGAGGGCCAGCCAAACGCGCAGGGGCTGTATCGGGCCACGCCACTCGGCCTGCGCCGAATCGACGCGACCAGCGGCGAGGTCCAGGCGCAGCAGCCGCCCAATGGAATGCCCTGGTGGCTGCAATACGCGCCCGACGGCAGCGCGCTATACACACTCGGGCCGGTCTATCCTGACAGCGACAGCCCGCTGGTGCTGCGGCGCTACGATCCCCTCACCCTGAACGTGCTGGCCAGCCGCGAGATCAACCAGGATGGATATTACGCGCCGCCCACTGTGCTATTGGCGACGGACGGGTAGCACACGCGGACAGTAGTACGGTCCTCATGCCATGACCATGGTGAGCAGAGCGGAGACCCTGCGGGAAGAATTAGCGCGCTTCGTCGGCATCGTCGCCGCGGATCCGCATACCCGCCAGATCGTGGTGTTTGGCTCGATGGTCAATGCAACGTTCGACGAGTGGTCAGACCTGGACCTTGTGGTGGTGATGGAGACCGACTTGCCGTTCCTGGAGCGGGTGCGACGCCTTCAACGCCGGGTGCGGCCACGGGTAGCGATGGATCTGCTGGTGTATACGCCGGAAGAGTGGGCGGAGATAACGGAGACCCGGCCGTTCGTCCGGGACGAAATTGTGGCCAAGGGCCGAACTGTGTATGAGCGATCCGTCACAGCCCTGGCTTGAGAGCGCCCGACGCAGCCTGGATGCGGCCGAGGTTCTCCATGCCGCCAGGCGTTGGCCTCAGACGTGCTTCCATGCGCAACAAGCGGCGGAGCTAGCCCTGAAAGCGGCCATCGCACACCAGAATGTGGCGCCGCCCCGCCTCCACTCGATCACAGAACTGCTCGCTCGGCAGGACTCTACGACGCGACAGGCATTGAACCATGTGGCCGACCACTTGCGTGATCTCGACAGCTACTACACAGTCACGCGCTACCCGGACGCGATTGTAGGAGCTCTACCGGGACAGCAGGATGCCGACGAGGCGCTGATAGCAGCGACGGAAGGAGTGACCGTCATCAAACGCCTGCTCGACGCTAGCCCCTGATCACCGTTCTCGCCGCCTCCATGGTGGACGAGAGCACGAGCTGTCGCTTCAGGTTCGACGGCGGGATCGTGACCTAGACGGCCACCGCGACTGACCGTGCGTCGTACGTGGGCTCCGGAATTGCTTCGCCTTCACGCTGGAGCAACGCGAGATGGCCGCGCATCGCCTCGGTGGCATGGGCGATCGCCTCGGCTTTCGTCGCCCCTTCGGTGACCACACCGGGGAGGTCCGGAACGTCGACGAGAACCATGCCCGAGTCGGCGTCATGGTGGAGAAGGATCGTGTAGCTACGCATGTCGTGCTCCTGCATCAGTATTGCTGCTCGAAGTCGCTACGTACAACAGTGCAACCCGTATGCTGATAATACATATGGGCAGCGTGCTACAGGGCATCGGCGTCTCCCCTGGCGCGGCCAGTGGTCCGGTCTACCTCATGGCGGAGGCGACGCCGGCTGAACGGAAGCCCGGCTCACCGCGCCAGGAGCAGCGAGCCTATCAGCGCGCGTCCCAGGAGAGTGTCCAGCAGCTCGAACGCCTGGCCGCCGAGTTGCGGAGCAGCGGTCTGGAGGAGCAGGCAGGCATCCTCGACGCGCAGATGCTGATGCTGCAAGACCCAGGTTGGATTGAGCTGGTCACTCAGGGCATCGCCGAGGGCGCGCCGGCAGAACACGCGATGCGCGTTGCCGGCGAGGCCTTTGCCGGCATGTTCGAAGCGATGGACGATCCCTATCTGGCGGCTCGTGCCGCCGATGTGCGCGACATTGCCAATCGCCTGGAAGGCGCTCTGGGGGGATCAGCGTCGATGCCGCCGCTTACCCGGCCTTCTATTATCGTGGCCCAGGAACTGACGCCGTCCCAGACTGTGAGCCTGGATCGCGCCCTGGTGCTCGGCTTCGCCACCGATACCGGCAGCGCCACCGCGCACACCGCGATCCTGGCTTGGGCGCTGAATATCCCAGCCGTGGTGGGAGTGCCCGGCCTCTCTTCACGGGTCCAGCCAGGCGGGCAGATCGCCCTCGACGGCGAGAGCGGTACGGTGATTCTCGATCCAAGCGAGGAGCAGCGACAACAGTATGCCGGACGCGCCGCTGCACTGGAGCGGCGCCGCGCCCAACTCCGCTCGCTCCGCAACCAGCCGGCGGAGACCAGGGACGGACGGCGGCTGGTGCTTGCCGCCAACATCGGCTCACCGGACGATATGGCGGCGGCGCAGGAAGCCGGGGCGGAGGGCGTGGGTCTGTTCCGCACCGAGTTTCTCTTTGCCGATCGACCGCGAATGCCAGCTGAGGAGGAACAGGTCGAGGTGTATCGCTCGGTCCTGGCCGCCATGCCGGAGCATCGGGTTATTATTCGCACGCTCGATATCGGAGGCGATAAGTCTCTGCCCTATCTGCCGCCAAGTGCCGAGGCCAATCCTTTCCTGGGCCAGCGCGGCGTTCGCTATACGCTGGCTCATCCCCAGCTCATGCGCACTCAACTGCGCGCTCTGCTCCGCGCCTCCCCCGCCGGCCGGCTGGCCATCATGCTGCCCATGGTCTCCGAACTCACCCAGATACACGAGGTCACCGCCCTGCTGGAAGAGCTGCAAGTCGAGGTAGGCGGCGTCGCCGAACTGGGTATCATGATCGAGGTACCGGCCGCCGCGCTCCAGGCTGCCCAGTTCGCCCGCCACGTTGCCTTTCTCAGCGTGGGTAGCAACGATCTGACCCAGTACACCCTGGCCGTCGACCGGGGCAACGCACAGGTTGCCTCGCTCTATCGCCCGCTCCATCCCGCCCTGATTCGCCTGCTGGATCACACGTCCCGCGGCGCGCAGCAGCACGGTCGCTGGTCTGGCATCTGTGGCGAGCTGGCGGGCGATCTCCTGGCAATACCCCTCCTGATAGGGTTGGGCTTCGAGGAACTCAGCATGACGCCCAGCCGCATACCTGAGGCGCGAGCACGGATTCGCAGCTTGGATGCCGCCCGCTGCCGCGAGCTTGCCGCCCAGGCGCTGGAGTGCGAGACGGCTGATGAGGTGGAGGCGTTGAGTCGAGGACTGTGAGCATTCCCTCTACGGCGTACTCTCGCTCTCGCCAATCCCGCCCTCGATCAATGCAGTCAGCGCCTCGATGGCCTGTGCAGCATCCGCCCCCTCCGCCACGAGCGCAACCCGGCCACCGGCATGCACACCGGCGGTCAACACCGACATGATGCTCTTAGCATCGATCGCCTTTCCCGGACGATCCAGATTCTCCAGCGTGATCTTTGCCTGAAAGCGGCTGGCCGTTTGCACGAAGAGGGCAGCAGGACGGGCGTGTAGACCGTGCTCATTGCGAATCTCTAACTGAGTGCGTGCCATTTCCCCTGTCATAAGCTAGCGCTCCACCTTCTGCATCGCTGCTGCCCCTTCCGCTGCGTCGTTGGCTTCCCGCAGCGACCTGCCGATTGACGCTTCAACCGCCGCCACGACCGCGCCTTCCACCAGCGGCGCGTTGCTGAGCAAGACCTGCGCGGCCCGCTCCGGCGGCAGCATCTCGACCGCAAGCTCTGCGCTCATCACGGCGCTACCCAGATCCATCAGCACCAGCACGCCATCCGGACTGTAGGTCTGCTCGATAGCAGCCCGGATACGCTCGGAGTCCGTGCCCAGGGTACCTTCCGGCCCACCGCCGGCCGCGGCGATCTGAACGCTGCCCCCGGTCATCTGCGCGGCGAGTTCTTTCACGCCCTCAGCCAGCCGGGCGCTATGCGAGACCAGCACGATCCCGATCACCGGTGCGCCTGGTAGGCCTGGAGCAGAATCTCGATCGGGTGCAGAGAACGCGTGTCCGTGCCGTGCTCGATCTGCCAGCGGCAGGTTTCGCTGTCACAGGCCGAGACGGACGATCCGACGGACTGGATCTGGCGGAAGAGCGGCTCGCCGACCTTCATGGCGATGTCGTATCTTTCCTGCTTGTAGCCATAGGTTCCCGCTGTGCCGCAGCACTCGGCATCCATTTCCACCGGTCGCAGGCCCGGAATCAGGTCCATCAGATCGAGCGCCGGCTTGCCGATGCCGTGCGACTTCAATTGGCAGGGTGCGTGATAGGCAATGGCCTGGTCGACCGGACCGAAGGCGGTGTTCAGCTCGCCACGCTCGTGCAACATGCGCAGGAATTCGCAGATATCATACACGTTGGCCGCGACCTTCTCCGCTTCCGGCGTGCGGATATCGAGCAGATCAACGTAATACTGCTTGAGCGTGAGGCTGCAGCTGGTCGAGGTGGCCACGATGGGTATCCCCGCTTCCGCCATGGGCAGCAGGCGGCGGATGTTCCGCTCGGCGTACTTGCGGGCCGCGGCATAATCGCCATTGGAGATGAGCGGCAGGCCGCAGCAGTTCTGAGCAGGCAGCAGCATCTGATAACCGTTCCGCTCCATCACCTGCGCCGCCTTCATACCCAACTCGGGCTCGTAATACTCGGTGGAGCAGGCATAGAAGTAGGCTACCCGCTGGTCGCTACGATACGGATAGCGCCGGTGCATGGCGCGAAAGCTGTGCGGCGAGAAGGCCGGCATGGGCGCCCGTGCATCGATCCGCAGGGCGGCTTGCATGGCGCGGCGAACCAACCCGTTCTGCAGCACGCGATTGACCAGCGGCGCGATCGGCCGGTTGAGCCGGCCCAACAGTTCCGGGCGTGCGATCAGGCGGTCGCGCAGCGTCGGGCCACCCCCGGCCTCGACCATGGCGGCGCGCGCCCTGGAGTTGAGTTCGGCGATCTTCACCCCGGAAGGACAGACCCGAGTGCAGACGGTGCAGCCCGAGCAATAGTCCACCGTGTGATCGACCGACTCGCCGATTCGCAGCCGCTGCGCTTGGGGACCGACGTATTTGGGGCCGGGGAAGAGATCGGTGACGGCCATCACCGGGCAGTACGACTGGCAGACGTTGCACTTGATGCAGGCGTCCGTGCTGAGCGTGATCTCATGGGCGTCGAAGCTGGTGGGATCGAGGATAGACATGGGTACTTTCATCACCGCAGTGCGGACGCGAGTACGGTGGATCTGTTCAGTAGCGATAGCGCCTCAGTCGCCGCTTTGCGGGCCGTGGCCAGGGCCACACCCTCACCGGAACCCTCGTGAACCGGGTCCCAGTTCGGCAGATTGGAGGCGGTGACGAAGACATTCTCGACCAGCTGCCCGGAGGCAGTGAAGGGCTGGAGGCGCCCGTTGGTACGTACCCCGGCCAGACTGATGGGCTGTGGCTCTGGGCCAAGGAAGCTCTGATTGAACCACTCCGCGCGGTCCCGCGGACCCTGCACCGCCAGATCAAAGACCGTCTCTCGCAACGTACCGTCCGGACCGGCGCTGATCCCGCCGCCGCCGGTCCCGCCGGTGGCGAGGACCAACACCTCAGCTCGGTGGGTGGTGGGCCGGCCGGCCGAATCGACCACGATCTCGGTGGCCCGTCCTCCCTCGATACGGCCGCGCAACCAGAAGCCAATCTCGACCCGCACGCCCCGCTGCAGCAGTTGGCGGCGCAGCGCCCCACTGACACAGATGCCGGCCACGGAGGGTGGCAGGGTAGGGATCTCGAAGATCGGACGGCCGATGAGCTGTTCGAGATGGGCCACGGCTGCACGATGAGCCTCTAGCCCCAGCACTGCGGGGAAGCCCACCCGTGCGGCGTCGCCCAGGTTGGCGGTCACCAGCCGCCCGACCTCGTGCCGGATGGCTGGGTCGTCCAGGGCACGGGCCAGGTCGATCGGCAGCAGGTGGCGCCGGCCGTGCAAGGCCGGCAAATCTAGATAGAGGTGACGTACCGGAAAGGCACAGATTCGGCGCAGGTTTGCGGCCAGAAACGGCGGGTAGAAGTCGCGGAAGTGGTCGAACCCGACGATGAGCATGGGCGTCTGGTGGTCGAGCCGCCCATGGACCATGCCGGCAGGCGCCAGGCAGGTGCGCCGCGCCGACCCGGCTGCCGTGGGCAACAGCAGATTGGCGTGTAGGTCTCCCGAGAAGGCGAAATCCGCTGCGTGCATTGCATCGAGAAACTGCTGGACGCCATCGAGCAGCATCTGCCGGCCGGCGATGGCATAGGGATGCTTGGTCGTCCGCTCGAGAAGATCCCCGACAGCAACCAGTGGGTTATGGACGCTCTCGCCCTGCGAATCTCGCCCCAGGACATCAATACAGCCGGAGGTAAAGTGCAGATACCCGCCTCCCTTGGCAAAGACGCCGACTCGCAAACCGGCGTCGGCCATCTGCAGAGCCGCGACCAGGCCTGAAAGCCCGCTGCCCAGCACAATCGCATCGAAATTACGTCCACGACCACTCACGCCGGCTGCTCCACCCGGTCCGCCGATGGCGAGGCGCTGCTGAGGCGATCGACGCCCAGGAGATTGAGATAGATCTCTTGGTCCAGATGCATCTGGCGCAGATCATCGCCCCAGAGCACCGGCTTGACGCCCTTCCAGCGCTCCTCAAGAAATCCCAACAGCGCCTGATTGGTCTGCTCGGGTGGCAGATGCTGCAAATCGTGCAGCACGCCGGCGGCGCGATAGGTGCAGAAGCCTCCCTGGCACGGCCCCATGCCCAGCCGCAACTCGCGCCGGATATCGCTCAGGTCGTGCGTGCCCCGCTCTCGGGCCACGTGTTCGACCTGCTCCCGTCGCACATACTCGCATTCGCAGATCAGGTTGCTCTCGTCGCCACCTCGCGCTTCGGTCTCGGCCAGTCGGTGCTGAATGCTGTAATAGGCGCCGTTTTCGGAGCCGGGGAGCGGTTCCCGCGCCGTTCGACAGGGACGCTGCACACCAAGACGGCGGCACATCAGGTCCACTCCAGCCTCGGCCATCATGCGATAGGTCGTCAGCTTGCCGCCCACGATGGAGACCATATTCTCCAGGCCATCACGGGTCCGGTGGTCCAGCACGGCATAGGCCCTGGTCACATCGCGTCCCTGCGCCGCTGAGGCGCTCTGCTCGCTATATAGCGGCCGTACGCCGGCATAGGCTCGCAGCGAACGCAGCCGGCTGAAGCCGGGGATCAACTTCTCACCCTCGTGCAACATCGCGTCGATCTCGTCTGCTCCGATTCCATACTGGTCCGGGTCGGGCACGTTGATCGAGGTGGTGCCGATAATACAGACGCTGCCCACCGGCACCAGGATATCGCCGTCGCCCGGCAGGTGGCAGCGGTTGACCACTGTCTGGACCACGCGATGATTCATGACGATCATCGAGCCCTTGCCGGCCTGCATGTCGATCTCCACGCCGGCCAGCGCGCCGATCTGGCCGGCCCAGGCGCCGGCCGCGTTGATGACGAACTCGCAGCCAATCTGCTTCTCTTCACCTGTGCGAGCATCCACCACCCGCACCCCAGTAATACGACCGGCGCCGCGCTCGAAGCCGGTAACGCGATGATACGGCCAGGCATCACTGCCGTGCTCACGGGCCGCGCGCAGGTTTCCGTCGATCAGCGCCCACGGCTCACACGAGCCATCCGGCACCAGAAAGGCCCGGCTGATCGCTGGGTTGAGCAGCGGCTCCCGTTGCAGCATCTCGCCGATCGAAATCTCGCTGATGGGGATGCCGGTCTGATGGCAGGCCGACACAAAACGATCGGCGTAGGCCGGGTCGTCGTCCGGCGTGGTGACAAAGAGCCCGCCGGTGTCCTCGATGGAGGCCGCGGCGATGCGACGCAGGATGGTATTCTCCTGAATGCACTCCCGCGCGGAAACCGGATCCTTTACCGCATAGCGGCCACCGCTGTGCAGCAGCCCGTGATAGCGGCCACTGGTGCCCGTGCCAAAGTCGCCGCGTTCAACCAGCACGGCTTTGAAGCCCCGCATGGCCACGTCGCGCAGTACACCGGCGCCGGTCGCGCCACCACCGATAATCACCACGTCAGTTTGGTACATGGTTCACTATTCTATGCGTCGGATGACCGCGACTCGGCCACCACCGCGCACCAGGCCAATAATGGCGCCTGTGTCGAGGATTATTCGGGCCAGAGGGCCGCCATTTTGGCCAATGCATCAGCAGGAATGGCGCCAAACTCCGACTCCCAGTCCGCCAGGAACTCCCGTTGCCGGTCGACCAGCACCTGACGGCGCAGACTATAACGCTCAGAGCGCTGTCGCGCCTCCGCGAGCAGTTTTGAATCAGGAGAGAGGGACACTTTTTTGGTCTTCATTTTTCATCCTACCGCAGGAGTATACTTACGGGCTTTTGACGTCCAATCGCCCTGCTCACCAAAGGCACAGTCTCTTCAACGGCGTTACGCCTAGGAGTATCTCTGGTTCCCGGAAATGAAGTAGGGCGTCTCGAATTTCGTCGGAGACTCCTAACTTCTGCCTCTAATCCTACAGTGAGACCTACAAATAGGGCTGACGCTTCAATATGATTGAGTTGAAAGCCAAGCCTACTCCCGCTCTGCAGCCGCCTCCCCCGCATCCAGAGGCAGGCGGTCGAGGATCTCGACGAGGGCCTGGACCACACGCAGATCGCCCTCCCGTTCACGCCGCCCCAATTCCCCCATCGCGCGAACGCGGCGATCCCGATCCTCGCTCTTGAGCGCCTGCACCAGGGCATCTAAAGACTCGGCGGTGAGGTCGTGCATCACTCTACAGACTCCTGTAGAGTGGTCGGGAAACACCCCATGATCTGTTGGCGCCGTAAGAGCACGTCGCTGGGCGGCACCGGATTGCGGACAAGGCCCGGCGGCTCCCTTCGGGGAATGCGGCGAGAGCAAAACGCATTGATACGACATGCTAGCCGTAGTCTTTACCTGTTCGGCAGGAGTCGCGCGATCCAGGCGTCTGAGGCCAGTGGCGCGGCGAGAGAACGGCCACGTCGGTACAGCCGGGTATACCCGATGGCGTGGCCGGCAGGCGACCATACAGGAGATGTCTCACCGAGCTGGTCTCTGAAAAGCTCCGGGCGGGGCTGCTGGCCGGTATCGAGCGATCGCAGGTCCGTGCCGTGAATGGAAACGGTCAGAATGTGGCTCGCCGGTCCGACGCTCGTACCGGTAGGCACCGCGGCAAACGCAATAGTCTGACCATTCGGTGACCACGTGAACCCGCTTATCGTCTCCAGCGCAAATCTCTGCAGAACACGCTTCACATGCGTTCCAATCTGAAGCGCGTTGAGACTGCCGGACGCTGCGCCCGTCTGGTAGAGCAGGATCCGGCTATCCGGAGACCAGGCGATTTGACTCACATCGCCAGCGATTCGACCAACGGCAAGTCGTCCGGTCTTCACACTGCTCATGGTGAGTACACCTCGGTTCCCGATCGTAGCGAGCCACCGTCCGTCTGGAGAGATGGCGATCTCAGCTGCACCGTCTCCCGTCACCGCTGACCGAGGAAGATGCACTGCCGACAGCGGGAGTATTCGGCCGCCACCTGGTTGTACGGCAAAGATGCGGTGTTGCCGGTAGAGGAGGAGACGGCCGTCATGGAGTAGTGCGTGAGCCAGGTCCACTGATCCGCTTGACACAACCTGGGTATTGAGCAGGCGGAATCCAGCGGGCACGAGGCGCGCAACGCGCCGCCCGCTCAGGTCAGTTCGGAGAATGGCCGACGTGCAACAGGGAGCGGAGAGACGGTACAGAATATGCCGCCTCTCGGGCGTGAAGGCGGCGTCGGCCACGTGCCCACGAACCAGCAGGCGCGAACGCCCAGTTCGTACCGCTGCCAACCAGAGAGCGCCATCCTGGTCACTCACCCCGTCCCGATAGAGAGCAGACGTGCCATCGGGAGACCAGCCGACAAAGACGGCGTTGCCATCGTGAGTCAGGGAACGCTTCACAACCCGTACGGTCGTGGACGTTACTCGCGTTCGTGCCTGCGTCTGTGCCGGCACTTTCAGCATCGTGCCACCCACAAACCCGAGGGCCAGAGAGGTGAGACACGTCGCTCGTATTCCAATCATTTTTTGCTCCATAGGTTGTCACCGCGATAGTAGCATTGTCACGGTGGTGCGGCGAATTGTAAATCCGCCGCACCACCGTGACCGGCCCGCAAATTCCGACGCTTACATGGTGACTATTCCCGTTATGTCTCCGTAGTAGTGACTTGTCATCCACTCCTTCGTTTTGCTCTGTTCGGTTGCCCACCAGTAACTGCCCCACTGATACCAATCCCGTTTAGTCATGCCGCATTATCCGCAGGGAGTCGATGGAGGTTCTCGGTGATCCAGTGCCAACCGGTAAGGCTCGTGACCCGCTCGGGATCGGCATCGAGTTCCGCCAGGATCACCT
>JAABUJ010001955.1_pt1 | contig 27653 bp, 25 predicted proteins | sample 5559131 | NCBI WGS metagenome assembly JAABUJ01 (sample SAMN10711875, study PRJNA513366) | rock metagenome | isolation source: Antarctica rocks | place: Antarctica: Victoria Land, Mt New Zealand nord | collected 2016-01-07
CCGCCTGTGCGGCCCATCTCACGGGCACGCCGTCCCCGTCTCTGCTGCCCCAGGTGCAGCCGACCACGCTCAGCGCGCCGCTGCCGCGCGCCGCGTAGCGTTTCGCCCCAACTGAGCGATTACCAAATACCAGATCCGCTTCTTCTGACACAAGCGGATGGCTTACCGCGCGCCCTTAGCGTAGGCGGGGCCTCCGAACAAGTGTAGGTCGGGCAGGGGCCAGTAGGCCAGCACGGCGCGCCCCACGATCTCATTACGGGGCAGATAGGTCTCGCCCGCCGGCCACTCGTGCGAGTCGTAGCTGACGTCGCGGTTGTCGCCGAGCACGAAGTAGTCGCCGGCGGGGACGCGGGCCGGTCCCCAATTGTAGTGGCCCGGCAAATGCAAGTAGGGCTCGGAGAGGGCCGCGCCGTCGATGTACACCGTGCCCTTCTCGACCTGGACGCGGTCGCCCGGCAGGCCAATAACGCGCTTGATGTAGTTCTCCTGTGTGTCCACGGGCGGGTGCAGGATAATGATGTCGCCGCGCCGCGGGGCGTGCAGCCGATAGCTCAACGTGTCGACGAAGAGAAGCTCGCCGGTGTGCACGGTGGGCAGCATGCTGACGCCATCGACTTGCACGCTGCGCACAAGCAGATGGCCGGCGGCGCCGATGACCAGCACGAGCGCGACCGTCGACAGCACTTCGCGCAGTAAGAGTGAGAAACGCGTCTTCATCGGTGGTTCTCCGGCACGGCGCGGGTCAGGGCCGGCGCCGACGTGTCGTGGACAGCGTAGAGGGCATGGCGGGGCGTCCCTTGTAGCGTTCTCTGTGGTGGGGCATGCGTCGCGGCCACGGCGCTGCCGCCGAGGACGGCTAGCGAGAGGGCCACGACGAGGGCGGCGAAGAGCGAGCGCGGACCATAGAGGCCCAGCCGTTTGACACGCCGAGCGCGGACGAAAGCGGCTCCGATGTCCTCCGGTTGGCCGCAGCGGCGCTGCGCCTCACGCCTGCTCACCGACGGGTCGAGCCCGCGCAACTGCAGATCGCGCGCGGCGTCCTCCAGGTGCGCGCGCAACTCCTCTGCCGCGTCGTCGTCGAGCGCGGCGCCGGCGCGGGTACGGACAGAGGCGATGTAGCGGTCGATGTTCATAGTCATAGCGCTAGGCCTCGATCATCGCCAGCAGACGCGTGGCGAAGGTACGCCACTCGGCCACGGCGGCGTCTAGATAGCGCGCGCCAGCCGGCGTCAGCACGTAATACTTGCGCCGCCGTTGCTCGCCGGCCTGGCGCCACTCGCTCTGCAGGAAACCCTCGCGCTCCAGCTTGTGCAGGGCCGGATAGAGCGTGCCCTCCTTACAATCGAAGTACCCTTCGCTGCGCCGCTCGATCTCGCGCGCCAGCTGATAGCCGTGCAGCGGACCGTCGCGCAACATCGTCAAGATAAGCGTGGCCATCGAGCCCCGCTTCAGATCAGTCCCCGTCCCCGCGCTCACCGTTGTCGCCATCCCTTTGCATAGATCGTCTAGGTATCTCTATCCTACACGGAACGCCCGTCCTTGTCAACAGGCCCTGTCAACTTGACGCGGGGCGCGCCTTCGTGTTACCGTATGCAGCGTCACAAGCACTGTTTGTGGTAGGAATGCGACGAGGCGCTCCACCCGTCGGAGCAGGTAGGAGGGAAGGCTCATGGGCACATTCTTCTCGCGAGGGAAAAGAATCCGGGCGGTGGCGCTCGGCTCGGCCGCCGTGCTGACGGCGGGCGCCGCCCTGGGGAGCGTCGCCACCGCGACCACGCCGACCATGGCCGGCGGCGCCCCGACGCGCATCATGGAGCAGCCCTTCGGCGCCGTGGCCGGACACCCCGTCGCCCTCTACACGCTCACCAACGCCCACGGTATGGAAGTCAGGATCATGACCTACGGCGGGATCATCCAGTCGATCAAGGTACCCGACCGCAACGGCCAGCTGGCCGACGTCGTCCTCGGCTTCGCGCACGTCGCCGACTACGTCAAGAGCAGCCCCTATTTCGGCGCCATCATTGGCCGCTATGGGAATCGTATCGCCAAGGGCGCATTCACCCTCGACGGCAAGACCTATCACCTGTCCATCAACAACGGCGTCAACTCGCTGCACGGCGGCACGACGGGGTTCGACAAGCAGATCTGGCAGGCGACCGCACTGCCGGGGACCACGAGCGCCGGCCTGGAGCTCACCTACACCAGCCCGAACGGCAGCAACGGCTATCCCGGTACGCTGCCGGTGGTGGTCACCTATACCCTGACCGACGACAACGCGCTGCACATCCAGTACCGCGCGACGACCGACGCGCCGACGGTCCTCAACCTGACTAACCATAGCTACTTCAACCTGGCCGGCGAGGGAACCGGCACCGTCTACAATCAGGTGCTGCAGCTCAATGCCGACTACTACACGCCGGCCGACGCGACGCAGATCCCTACCGGCGTGATCGCCCCCGTCGCGGGCACGCCGTTCGACTTCACCCATCCGACCGCGATTGGCGCGCGCATCCGCGACGGCGTCGAGCAGATCCTCTTCGCGCAGGGCTACGACCACAACTGGGTGCTGAACCGGCCGAGCCCGACCGACACATCACTCATCCTGGCGGGCTCAATCCACGACCCGCGAAGTGGACGTACGCTGGAGGTGTACACAACCGAGCCCGGTGTGCAGGTCTATACGGCCAATTTTATTACGGGGACGTTCGCCGGTGTCAGCGGCAAGGTCTACCGCCAGGGTGACGCCATCACCATGGAGACACAGCACTACCCGGACTCGCCGAACCACCCCAACTTCCCATCAACCGTGCTCCGTCCCGGCCAGCAGTTCGACTCGACGACTATCTTCAAGTTCTCGGCTATCTAGCCTGGATTCTTCACCACGGAGACACGGAGGCACGGAGAGAGCAGACAAGGGGTCAACGTCCCTGGTCGGCTGTCAGGCCGGGCGCCAAGCTGTCCTAAAAAACCTCCGTGTCTCCGTGGCGCCACGGGTGGTCATGACTAATGCAGGCTAGCGCGCCGAGGCCGGAGACGCTCCGGCCCTACATACGCGGTAAGCATGGCATACTACGTCTATGACCGCATTGGATGACGAGACGGCACGGCGGCTGCGCCTGTACTTCGGCGATCGCCTGGTTACGTACGGCGACGACCCGCGCGGCGTCGACTGGCATAGCGCCGCCGCGCAACAGGCCCGCTTCGACGCGCTCCTGGGTATCGGCATAACGCGCGGCGCGACGGTCCTCGACGCGGGCTGCGGACTCGGCCACTTCTACGCCTACCTACGTGAGCGGGGGATCGCCGTCCGCTATACCGGCTGCGACCTGTCCGGCGCGCACGTCGAGCGCGCGCGGGCGCTGTACCCGCACGCGCGCTTCATCGCCGCCGACGCGGCGCGTTTCGTGGCGGCTGAGACGTTCGACTACGTCATCGCCTGCGGGCTGCTGCATCTGCGCGTGCCGCGCTGGGGGCGCTGGGCCTGGACGCTCGTCCGCGCGCTGTACGCGGGCTGTCGCGCGGGGCTCGCCTTCACCGTCCCGCAACGCGGATATGGACACCCACCGGTGCTGGCCACGGTCGACCCGGCCGACTGGTCGGCGCGCCTGCGCACAGTGTGCCCCGATGTCGCCACGACCATGCTCGCGCCGTGGGGTGACGCCGTGTTCTTCCTGCACAGAGAAAGGTAGCGTATGCGGGTTTTGATGATCACCAAAGCCCTGGTCGTGGGCACGTACCAACGCAAAGCCGAAGAGTTGGCGCGCCTGCCGGGCATGGAATTGACCGTCGCGGTCCCGCCGTACTGGCGCGAAGGGGTGCACCACATCACCTTGGAGCGCACCTATACCACGGGGTACGAGCTGGTGACGCTGCCGATGGTCTTCAACGGGCACTACCACGCCCACTTCTACCGCGGCCTAGACCGGCTGATCGCGCGTGTCGCCCCCGACGTCATCCATGTCGACGAGGAGCACTACAACGTCGCCACGCTACAGGGCATGCGCTTGGCGGACCGGCGCGGCATCCCGGCCCTCTTCTTCGCCTGGCAGAACATACCCAAGCGCTACCCGCCGCCCTTCTCGCTGATCGAGCGCTACACCCTGCGCCACGCAGCCTACGCCATCGCGGGCAACCAGGACGCCGCGGACATTATCCGCGCCAAAGGCTACCACGGCCCCATCGCCGTTATCCCCCAGTTCGGCATTGACCCCGCGCTATTCACGCCGCGTGAGCACTCCGCCTCCGATCCTTTCACCATTGGCTTTGTGTGCGGCCCGGGACGGTTGACTCCAGTCAAAGGGCTGCACGTGTTGCTGGAGGCCCTCGCGGGGGTCGAGGGCGCGTGGCGGCTACAGGTGATCGGCGACGGCGCGAGCCGCGACGACTGTGAGCGGCTGGCTGAGCGGCTGGGCATCGGGGCGCGCGTGGCGTTTCTGGGCCTGCGGCCCTCGACCGCGATGCCGGAGATCATGCGCGGTTTCGACGTGCTCGCCGGCCCCTCGCTGACCACACCGACATGGAAAGAGCAGTTCGGGCGCATGCTGGTCGAGGCCATGGCCTGTGGCGTCGCGGTTATCGGGTCCGATAGCGGCGAGATCCCCAACGTTGTCGGTGACGCCGGCGTGATCGTCCCCGAGAGCGACAGCAACGCGCTGCGCGCCGCCATCGTGCGTCTGCGCGACGACCCAGGCGAACGCCGCCGCTTGGCGGAGAATGGCCGCGTGCGCGCGCTGGCGCTCTTCACACAGGAGGCGGTGGCGCGCCGCACCTATGCCGTCTACCAGGAGATGCTGGAAGGAACGGGGGGGACAAATTGAGAAAGGCGCCTGCCATCCACATCCTGATCGGCTACGGCTATCACCCTGTGACGACGGCGACGTATCTGCAGCGCGCGCTGGAGCGGCGCGCCGAGACCACGTTTGTCGGCACGCCGTACGGCGCGCGCCCTGGGTTCCCGGCCACGGGAGATATCGGAGCCATCGTGCGGGACTTGCCGCACGCGCCGGACCTCTATCTGCACGTCGACGCGGTGTTGCCGTGGTATTTCCCACGCGGCCTGACCGCGCTGGATTGCCCGACCGCGTGCTACCTGATCGACGTGCACGTCCACCCCCAGAAGCGTCTCAGGCAGGCCATGTTCTTCGACTACGCCTTCTCGGCGCAGCGCGATTTCGTGGAAGTGTTGCGGCAAGCGGGGCATCCACAAGCGTACTGGCTGCCGCTGGCCTGCGATCCGGAGGTCCACCGGCGCTACGAGGCTCCCAAGCGCTTCGACATCGGGTTCGTCGGAGCGACAGGCCGCGGGTACGAGCGGCGGCGCGTCCTGATCGAGCGGCTGGCGCGCCGCTACACGATGAGCGATTACCGGCGCCGGTATACGCCGGACGAGATGACGCGCCTCTACAGCGAATCGCGCCTGGTGTTCAACTGCTCCCTGCGTGGGGAGGTCAACATGCGGGTGTTCGAGGGGCCGGCGACGGGCACGCTGACCCTCACCGACCGCATCGGCAACGGACTCTCCGAACTCCTCGTCGACGGCGAGCATGTCGTCATGTACGACGACGACCAACTGGTCGAGTTGGCGGATCGGATGCTGCGCGACGACGCGGCGCGCGAGCGCATTGCCCTGCAAGGCTACGAGCACGTTCGCGCGCATCACACCTACGATCATCGTATCGGCGCGCTCCTGGACACGGTGTTCGCGGCGGGCGAGCCGCGGCTGGACGCCCCGTTGCGCCGCCGCTCCGACGCCGACGTACAGCTCGCGTACGCCGAACTCTACGCGCGGGAGCGGCGCGTCGACGACACGATCGAACAGCTACAGCGCATGCCGGCGAGCCCGCGCTATCGCGCCCTCGCCGCGCGCGAGGTGGTCTATTGCCTGCTTCGCCGGGTCAAGAATGGGTAGGGTCCGTTACTCTAATCCGTGAACGGGTTTTTCCGTGGGACCAACACGCCATACGCAGCGACCTGCGTACTCGTCGTGTTGCCGTCGTAGCCGCCAATGGCATATGCGCGTCCGTCCGGTCCCCTCACCGCTCCAAACGACGCCATGGGCCGCGGCAAAGCGGCTATGGCGGCCCAGGTATCGGTTGCTGGATTATAGGTCTCCGCCTTAGTGAGATAGTTGTCGGCGGGGTTGTACCCGCCGAACGCGTAGAGTTGTCCTTGAGTGTTGACGACCAGGCCAAAGTCGGCGCGCGGCGTCCGCATCGGACTGCCGTTGCTCCAACGGTGTCCATCGAAGACAAATAGATCGTTGTAGTAGGACGCGTTGCCGTCGGTCCCTCCGGCGACGACGACCCGGTTGTGCGTCACGGTCGCGGCCGCGCTCTCCTCCGCCTGCGGCAGGCTCACGCTCGATCTCCATGTGTTCGTGCGGGGAGTATACACCTCGACACTTGACATAGTTGATCGGCCGTTCCAGCCACCAATGGCATAGACGCGGCCGTCGGGTCCGAGCGCCGCGGCGAATCGATAACGAGGCATATGCAGCGGGGGGAGCAAACACCACGAATGGTTATGTGGATCGTACTCCTGTACGGTTTGCAGAATGGCGCATGCTTGCGTAAAGAAACACCCGACGCCGCCGCCTATGACGACGATCCGTCCGTTTGGCAAAGTAACCGCCGCGCCGCCCTCCATCGCTACCGGCATGGTCGTACCCTGACTCCACGTACGGCGACCTGGATCGTAAATAAAGACAGTGTTTGTCACTTGATAGGCGCTACCTGCCCCCGTGAACCCACCAAAGACATAGATTTTACCGTCGCGCCCTACTGTCGTAGCGGGACGAGCGCGTGGCTGTGGAAGCGAGGTAAGCGTCGTCCACCCAAGACTTGGCCTGGAGTTGAATGAGACCGGGGTAGATAGTGTCGTCGGCAGCGTCAGCGCGCTAAGAACTAGCGCCGTGACAAACGAAAACAGCGTTGATCTACATAGCATTAGGAAACCTCAGTTTGTGAAGGGGTTATACCGTGCCGCACGCGTTCCATACACAGCGCCCTGCGTGCTGGGGCTGGGGGTGCTGTCTCAGCCACCAATGGCGAAGACACGGCCATCTCCACCGCATATCATGGTGAATCTAGGATATCCGATGTTATCTTCAGCCGCCAATAGGATGGTTGGGTGTCTCGTGTAACGTTTGCGACTTAGGCGTTGTAGTCTTGTTGAGCGGGAGTGGCTCGAACCTTCCCGCACGTTGGCGTATAGTGACATAGGCGCTTCACGCGTCATGGAGGAGCTAAAGGTGCGGTATGGCTGTAGTAGAAAACGAGATCAGCTTGACGCCACAAACACCGGAGCGTTCACGACCGGTCCGTAACGCGAGCTACCTCACCATGGCGAGCATCGGGGCGAAAGCGTTCTCCTTTATCTTCGTGCTTTACGCGAATCGCGTCCTGGGTCCGGACCTCATGGGCAATTACGCGGCTGTCACCGGATACGTTGGTTTATTTGGTGTCCTGAGCGATCTCGGATTGGGGACGCTCACGATACGCGATGTGTCCCAGGACCGTTCGCTTGCCGTTCGCTACGTGTCCAACCTGCTGGTCTTGCGCACGCTGCTCTCGGTCCTATCTATCCTGCTGATCGTTGTGCTGGCTCAACTGTACATCAATGTACATCTGCGCGGCGCGGTCTATGTATTCGCCCTTGGCCTCATTCCTCAGACTGTATCGAACACGCTGCAACTCGTCTTCCAGTACTCGGAACGGCTCGCCTTTGGCGCCGTGCTCAATGTCGCCAATTCCGCTGTAACGGCCATCCTCGGCATGGTGGCGCTGGCCTTGGGCCAGCGCGTCCTTTCTCTTATGGTGATCTATGTAGCGGTCATGGCGGTCACCTGTGTTGCCACCACCTGTGTGGTCTACCTGCGCTTTTTGCCCCGCCACCTTGAGCTCGATCCCACCTGGTGGCCGGTGCTGATCAAGGCCGCGGTACCATTCGCGGCGCTAACGTTCATCAACGTCTTGTACAACAACGCGGATCGTCAGATCTTATACGTATTGAGCAACTGTACTCATGCGCCCCCACAGGCTGGATGCCGGCCGGTCGGTGAGTATAGCGCCGCCTACCGCGCCCTCGATATTCTAATGTTGATCTTTGTGGGCAGCATTAATGCCGCCGTGCTACCGGCGTTCATGCGCGTAGGCTTGGATTCGCGCCAGGCGCTAGCCCGCCTCGTTAAAACATCGGGAACACTGGCTTTTGTGTGCGGTATGCCGGTCGCGCTCTTCACGACGTTCTTTCCGCGGGAGGCCCTGCATGTCGTCGGCGGCAAAGAATACCTCGTCGCGGCCCCAGCGCTCGCGACGCTCATATGGACCTTCCCTTGTGTGCTGTTGCTCACCCTGCTCTACAACGCGCTCTACGCGGTGCATCGGCAGAAAGTCGTCATGATGGCCTTCGCCGTGACGCTCGTGTTCAACGTGGTCGCCAACGTGTTGCTCATCCCACGATACTCCTATTTCGCCTCCGCGGCCGTTACCGTAGCCTCGGAAATCGTCAATGGCGCCATCGTGCTCTACGTGCTGCGCCGGGAGCTTGGTTCGCTTGGTCTCGTCTCGCCCGCGCTACGGGTTGGGGTGGTCGCCGCGGTCACGGCGCTCGTGCTCTGGGCGCTCCATCCGTTCGGTATCGTCGTCGGGCTGCCCGCCGGCATCGTCGTCGTGCTGCTGGGTCTGCGCGTAACGCGCGTGCTTGGGCCGGCGGAGCAGGAGATCCTCGAGCGTCTGCCCCTCTTCGGTCGTTATGCCCGATTATTATCATAGCGGGCGCGCCGTATGCGTGCCCTGATGAGGAATGAACGGTAGCCTTGATTGTCATCGACGCCAGTCCTTTACAAACCGCGCACAAGTACCGCGGCATCGGCGTGTACACGGGTGGCCTGCTTGATGCGATGACGCGCCTGCGCCAACCAGAGGCGCTTGGCCTGCTCGCGGAGCCCGCGCACGCGGAAGATCTGCCGCTGCTGGCGGACTTGCTCGCGCGGCCCCATGTCACTAAGGTCACGCTACCCCGGCCGGAGTGGCGGCGCAGCCGGTTGCAGTGGGTGGTGGGGCTGGCGTCGGTGTACCCGACGATCCTGCGCGCGCATCCGCGCATCTACCACGCAACCGAGGGGAGTGGGCTGGTACGAGTCCCCGGCGTCACGACGGTCGCCACACTCTACGATCTTATCCCGCTCCACGACGAGGCCGCGCATTTTCCCCTGAGTCGCGTCGACAATCGTATCGGCTACGCGCGCTACCTGCATCTGCTGCAGCGCGTCGACCACCTGATCGCCATCTCGGAGGCGACGAAGCGGGACGCGGTGGCGCGGCTGCGTATCCCGCCTGAGCGCATCACGGTCACGCCCCTCGCCGTCGACGAGCGCCACTTTTACCCGCGTCCCTCCGCTGAGATCGACCGCGTTCTGGCGCGCTATCGCCTGCGCCGGCCCTACTTTCTGCACATCGGCTCCAGTGACCCTAACAAGAACACGGCGAACATCCTGCGCGCCTTCACTACCTTCTGCCACCATGGTCACTCCGAGCGCGTCCTTTGTATCGTCGGCAAGTGGCCCGCACAGGCCCTCGCACAGTTGGAGCGGTCTCATCCCGATCTCCTATCGAGCGGGCGCTTGCGCATGCTGGGTTACGTGCCTGACGACGACCTGCCGGCTCTCTACGGTGGGGCCGACCTTTTCGTCTACCCCTCGCTGTTGGAAGGCTTCGGCTTGCCGATTCTGGAGGCGATGCGCTGCGCCTGCCCCGTGCTCACCTCGACCGTCTCCTCACTCCCCGAGGTCGCCGGCGACGCCGCCCTGCTGGTCGATCCCCACGATCCCGAGGCGATGGCCGAGGCGATGGCGCGGCTGGCCAGTGACGCGCAGCTGCGGGCCGACCTCGTTCGGCGCGGCCTCCAACGCGCCCAGGGATTCAGCTGGACCCGTACGGCCGAGCTCACCTTGCGGGTGTACCAGTCGCTCCTGTAGCATGAGGGTCGACTGTCGATGATAGATGCGGCTATACGGCGGGCGCCGCCGCCGAGGCGCTACAGGTGGGGAGGTGGAGCAGGTGGAGATAGACGCGCGGGCGGGGCTGGAGATACGCTACGCGCGGCGGCCAGCGCGAAAGTCATGATTGTCATCGACGCGACGCCCTTGCAGACGGGCCATCGCCTGCGTGGCATCGGAACCTACACAGGTGGTCTCCTGGACGCGCTGACGCGCTTGCCGCGCCCCATGCCGCTCGGTCTGTTGCGGCAGTCGCCACAACCGACCGACGCGCCGGTGCTCGCCGACGTGCTGGCGCGGCCTGATATCACGACCGTGCCTCTGCTCAAGCCGCCTTGGCGCAAGGACCGCCTGCAGTGGCTCGTCAGCCAGCCGGCGATCGCACTCGCCCTGCGCCGCGCGGGGGCGCGGCTCTACCACGCCACCGAGTCGAACGATCTGGTGCTCGTGCCTGGCGTGACGACCGTAGCCATGGTGCATGACCTGATCCCCTTGCACAATCCCGACGTGCTGTTCCCACCGCGCTGGCTCGACCAGCGCATCGGCTATGCGCGCTACCTGCATCTGCTGCAGCGCGTCGACCACCTGATCGCCATCTCGGAGGCGACGAAGCGGGACGCGGTGGCGCGGCTGCGTATCCCGCCTGAGCGCATCACGGTCACGCCCCTCGCCGTCGACGAGCGCCACTTTTACCCGCGTCCCTCCGCTGAGATCGACCGCGTTCTGGCGCGCTATCGCCTGCGCCAGCCTTATTTCTTGCATGTCGGGTCATACGTCGGTCCTTCTGATCAGAATAAGAACATGGCGAATATCCTGCGCGCCTTCGACCTGTTCTCGCGCGACCCCAACACCACGCATAGCCTCTACATCGCGGGTAAGTGGTCGCCGCCGGCCATGCAAGAGTTCTACGCGGCCTACCCACGTCTGGCGGACAGTGGGCGTCTGCGCGCGCTGGGCTATGTGCCCGACGACGACTTGCCGGCTCTCTACGGTGGGGCCGACCTTTTCGTCTACCCCTCGCTGCGGGAGGGCTTTGGCTTGCCGATTCTGGAGGCGATGCGCTGCGCCTGCCCCGTGCTCACCTCGACCGTCTCCTCACTCCCCGAGGTCGCCGGCGACGCCGCCCTGCTGGTCGACCCGCGCGACCCCGAGCAGATCGCCGCCGGACTGGTCCAGCTAGCCGGCGCCGGAGCCCTGCGCGCCGACTTGGTCGCGCGTGGCCTGACGCGCGCGGCCCTGTTCTCTTGGGAGCGTACCGCCCGACTCACGCTGGGGGTGTACCGCGCGCTGTCGTAGTCCGGGTGGCGGTGAGGGAGGTGAGATTAAAGGCCGGACCGATATGATAGGTGTAGTGGTCGGGAGGATGAACGGTTGGCGATTGGGTTACGACCGCGGGGGCGCGGGCCGCAAGCCTCGGTAGAACGTGGCAAGGCGCGTCGATGGTCCACGCGTGCGCGCTCTGCGTGGATGGTCGCGGCGGCAGTCCTCCTATTTTACGGTGTCGTGCTGGCTATCCTCGTGCCGCGCAGTCACGGCGGCCTCGACTTCGCCTGGATCGGCCGGACGTTCGCCCAGCGTGTCGTCCCCGGCGCGCCGTTGAAGCTGGGACCCCCCTACGCGAACGCCGGTGGATATGACGGGCAATTTTCCTACTATATCGCGCTCGACCCGCTCCACGCGCGCCCATATATCGACGATCCCTCCTACCGCTACAGCCGGATCGTGTACCCCATGCTGGCGCGTGCGCTCGCCCTCGGCCAACCGGCGCTCATCCCCTATACACTGATTCTCATCAACTGGTTGGCCCTCGCCGGTGGCGCGCTGGCGCTGGCGGTGCTCCTCCGGCGCCGTGGCGTCTCGCCGTGGATCGCGCTGGTCTACGGCCTGTATCCCGGCCTGGTCTTATCGCTGCGGCGCGACCTTACCGAGCCTCTGGCCTTCGCCTTTGTCGCGCTGGCCATCTATCTGTTCGACCTGCGGACGCGCCATGCCCTCGTCTGGGCCGGGGTCGGCTTCGCGCTGGCGACGCTGACGCGTGAGAGCGCGGCTGTCTTCGGCGTGACGTATGCCGCGTGGTCTCTCCTGAACGGAGCCGCTCGTAGGCCCATGGCGTCCGTGTTGGCGGCGAACTGGCGGCGCGCGGCCCTGCTAGTGGCGCTCACGCTGGCGCCGTACGGGCTGTACAAGCTGTTCTTGCTGCACTGGTTGGGGACGTCGGGCGTCCCCGCGACCGTCGCGCCGACGCTCGTGCCTTTCGCGGGGATCTTTGCCTACTGGCCATGGCGCCGCATCGCCCTCGAACAGGTCGCCCTTGTCACCGTGCCCGGCCTGCTCTGCGGAGCGGCCACGCTGTGGGCGTTGTGGAAGCGGGCGTGGGACGTTGAGGTGTGGTCGTTGCTCGCCAATGTCCTCCTGTTCGTGGTCTTCCTCAACGCGTCGTCGTACGCCACTACCGACTCGTCGCTGCGGGTTACGTCCGGCGTGGTCCTCGCCGCGCTGCTTTGTTTGCCCGTGGTGGATCGCATCACCGGCCGCCAGCGTTGGTGGTTCTGGATCAGCGCGGCGCTGTGGCTGGCGTTGTTCCCGTTCATTCTGGCGGCGGTCAGCCCGTTCGGGACGATCCATGACATGGCTTCGGCCGCGCTGCGCCTTATCCGCCACCTGCTCCACCATGCCTGATACCACCCTGCGCCCTGCTCGCTCTGCAATCTTAAAGCACTGGTTTTATCTATGAGTCTGGCAATAGTTCAGGAAGATCTTAACACCTGTGGTAGGTGTCCACGAGGATGCGTGCGGTCGCATCCCACGAGAAAGCCGCGGCCCGTCGCAAGCCCTGGGCGGACAAGTCCGCCTGTAGATTCACATCGTTCAGGACTCTCGCCATGGCAGTGGCTAAGGCATCGACGTCGAGCGGGTCGACTGTGAGGGCGTCGTCACCGACGACCTCGGGCAACGAGGAGACGTTGGACGCGATGACCGGGACGCCGCAGGCCATCGCCTCGAGCGGCGGCAGGCCGAAGCCCTCGTAGAGCGAGGGGTAGACGAAGAGGTCGGCGGCGTTGTAGATGGCGACGAGCTCCTCCTCAGAGACACGCCCGATGAAGCAGAGACCGTCGGCGCAGCCTGCCGTGCGCGCGGCGGCGAAGATGTCGCTCTCCAGCGCCGCCCTGTCGCCGGAGAGGACTAGGCGGTGCGCGACCGCGCCGGCCATGCGCAGGCGCGCGTAGGCCTCGACGAGCGTCTTGACGTTCTTGCGGCGCTGTAGCGGGTCGCCGGTGAAGAGGATGTAGCGATCCCCGGCCGCGTAGCGGCCACGGACCTCCGCCAGCTGCGCCTCATCGCGCAGCGGCCGGAAGATGGGGTCGGCCGCGAGCAGAGCTACCGTCACTTTGTCGGGTGGCACGCCGTAGAAGTCGACGATCTCCCGCTTCGACGCTTCAGAGTCCGTGATGATAGCGGCGGCGCGGCGCAGTGTGGCAGGGACACGGCGGCGCAGCGTGGCGACATGGTCCTCTGGGAGGAATTGGGGGTAGCGCTCGTAGGCAATGTCGTGCAGCGTGACCACGACGCGTGTCGGGCACAGTAACGGCGCGGCGTTCTGGACGTGGATGAGCGTCACATGAGCGAGAGCGAGGGCGCACGCCGAGGCGAAAGGCACGCGTATCGGGCCATAGCGGGTCCGCACGACCACGCGGCGCATGCGCTCCGTGCCGGGGATAGGGTCGTGTGGTAGCGGAGGTTGGAGGAAGAGAGTGTAGGCGCCCGTGGGGTCTACGTCCGCCAGAGCGCGAATGACATTGCGCACATAGGTTTCGATGCCACCGCCCCCGGCCCCCAAACCGAAGGCGTTGATGCCCACGCGCATAGCGTGTTTCCGTGGCGGGACCTCAACATTCATGTGACAACCAACACGCAGCCCACTGCTCCTACGCCACTATAGAACGGGTCGCTCGGCATACATGATGCCTACCTCACCATTTCCAAAGGCCGCGACTTCCTTGAACCCCTGGGCTATGAGCAAGGCCCGTATCTCAGCCAAAAGCGTCTCACTGTGATATTCGGCGACAACGCGGGCGGTGCGACACAGCACTCGGGTCGCGCCGCGCAGGACATCCGCCTCGCCGCCCTCCGTATCAATCTTCAGCAAATCGACATGGGGGACATCGGCCAACTCCTCATCCAGCGTCACCACCGGTACACGGATGCCAGCGCCCGTGGGGGCAATGGCGCCGGTTGTCGTGGATACCTCGTCGCCCGTCAACGTTGCCCAGCCCCGCCGCGCCCCGACGGCCACAGGGCGCGCCGTCATGTGTAGCCCATTAGCGCGCATTGTTTGTAAGAGGCGGGCGTAGGGTCCATGATTGGGCTCAAAAGCGCGAACGCACGCTCCTAGCGTGGCCGCTCGGGAGGCGAAGACGCCGATATTGGCGCCGACGTCGACCACAAGCCAGTCCGAGCGCGGCAGAAAGCTCGGCACACGGTCATACACGCCCATCTCGTAGACCTCTTGGAAGGTATATAGTTCGGAGCGGCTGGTATCGACGTAGTAGACTAAGTTCCGCACCCGCACACGCGAGCGTGCCATGAGCGCGGCGACGAAACGCGTCAAGACGGTGGCGCGCCTCCGCGACCAACTGGGGTGCGGCGCCCCGAGGAGGCCAGCGACCGCGCACAAGGTAGTGGTCCACACCGCGACACGCCAAGCTTCGACATAGTCACGGGGCGTGGTGGCGAGTTGGCGGAGCGGGGCGGTGGAGTCCCACCCGAAGCCGAGAGCGCGACGCACCCACCAAGGGCCGTGTTTCCGCCACGCTGGCCGGTGAAATCTGGCCGCGTTCATGGCGCCTCCCCTTCGAAACTGTAGTAATTAGCAGTCAACGCCTACTATACGACCGATAGCACGCTCCTATCGTACCATCAACGCGCCAAAAACGCTTTTGATAATTAGGATGGCGGATCACGGCCAGGCGCCGGGTTGGCCCATGACATTTCGGTACACACCCAGGATGATGCGCGCCGTTGTCTCCCACGAATAGGTTGAGGCACGGCGCAGCCCCTTGGCGGAAAGTCGTGCCCGAAGATCTGCGTCGCGGAGCGCCCGCGCGATGGTCACGGCCAGCGCCTCCACGTCCAGCGGAGCGACCATGAGTCCGGCGTCGCCGACGACCTCGGGCAACGAGGATGTGTTGGACGTGATGACTGGCGTGCCACAGGCCATCGCTTCGAGTGGCGGCAGACCGAACCCTTCGTAGATGGACGGGTAGACGAACAGGTCGGCAGCGTTGTAGAGCGCGACGAGATCGTCGTCGGGGACGTAGCCCGTGAAGACCAGATCGTCCTCGTAGCCCGAGGCGCGTGCGGCGGCGAATATGTCGTCGAAGAGCCAGGCCTGTCGTCCGATTAGCACAAGCTTGTGGCGCACGATATCCTGCCGGCGCAGTCGTACGTACGCCTCGATTAGGGTCTTCAGATTCTTGCGTGGCTGGAGGTCACCGACGCAGACGATGAAGCGTTGCCCCGTGACGTAGCGCTCTCGGATCGCCGCCAGCCGCGCCTCGTCGTGGAGCGGACGAAAGATCGGGTCGGCCGCGAGAGGCGCGACCGTTATCCCATCGGGCGGGACCCCATAGCGCCGCACGATGTCCCTTTTCGAGTACTCTGAGTCCGTCACGACAGCCGCGGCGCGCCGGATCGTCGCCGGCACGCGCACCCGTAGCTTCTTGACGATGGCGGGGTCGAAGAAGTGCGGGTAGCGCTCATAGGTAATGTCGTGCAATGTCAGCACGATCTTCGACGGGAACAGCAGCGGCGCGGCCTCCTGCACATGGACGACGTCAATGCGTTCGCGCATCAAAGCCAGCGAGGTCGCGAACGGAACGCGCCGCCGGCCGTCACGCGTGGGCGCCACGACCTGGCGCATGCGTTCCGCATGGGGGATGGCGTGGGCCGGTAAAGGATGGTTGAGTAAAAGCGCATAGTCGCCGTCGGGGTCAATGGCGCCGAGCGCCCCGATGACGTTGCGGACGTAGGTCTCGATGCCGCCGCCATGGCTTCCAAGCACAAACGCGTCGACGCCAACTCTCATCCCTACCCCATTTCCTCAGTAACATATCGCGGCGCGTCGGTCGTCCGGGAGTTCGGGCGCTCCCAGCGCCGGTCATACCAAACAGACAGGACCCTTGCCCATGCCTCGCGGCCTATCCTTGTTTGCGTTGTACGTTCCAACGCGCTACACTCTTGCCATTCCACCCGCCGATCAACGCGTTGTGTCGCGCACGACGTACACTAGGGTACAGAGGTCATTATAGCAATCGACGTAAAACTCGCGGCTTTAGTGGAGTGTCAAATGCTAAACGCGGCTTGCGCTTCGCCGTCTTTTCCGCGCGGTGGTTCACTCCTTACAGATGCCCACACCGTGGGATGGCGCGACGACCGTGGCTGAGAGGCGCGCGCAAGCCGTCCCGGCGACAGCGCGTGACGCTGATCCGCCCACGCCACGCGACGACGCTAGCGGACGCACGCGCCCGCTCAACAATGCCGCGTATCTCGTCGCGGCGAACCTGGGCGGCCGCGTTCTCACGTTACTGCTCGTGCTCTACACGATACGGCGGCTCGATACCCTGTATGGCAACTACGTCGAGGTCATCAATTTCGTCGGCCTTTTCTCGGTCGTCACCGACCTGGGCCTGAGCACCATCGCCGTCCGCGATGTCGTGCAGGATCGCTCCCTGGCGGTGCGCTACATCTCGAATACGCTCGTGTTGCGGCTCCTATTGGCGCTGCTTGACATCGTCCTGATCGTCGCGCTGGCCCAGAGATTGATACAGCCGGATCTGCGCAATGCGCTCTACGTCTACGCCCTCTCGCTGATTCCGCTAACGGTATCGGGGACGCTACAGCTGGCTTTCCAATTCGCCGAGCGCCTGGCTCCCGGGGCGATTCTCTCCATCGCCACGACGCTCCTGCGCGTCGTGCTGAGCGTCGCCGTGCTGTACGCCGGCCATCATGTCCTCGCGCTCACGCTCGTGTATACGCTGGTGACGGTCGCCGGCGCGGTCGCGACGGCCTGGATCGTCTATACGCGGTTCCTGCCCCTCCGGATGGAGCTTGACCTGTCGTGGTGGCCCGTGTTGCTGCGCCGGGCGGCGCCGTTCGCGGTCTTGTTGCTCCTCAACTACTTCTATGCCAGCGTCGACATGCAAATCCTGTACAATCTGAGCGGGTGTCATAACCTGCCGGCGAGGACCGCGTGCAAGCCGACGGCGCAGTACGGCGTGGCTTATCAGGGGCTCAACGTCGCGACCGCCATATTCACGACCGCTATCAGTGCGGCCATCTTCCCGGCGATCAATCGCGTCGCCACGGAGTCATACGCGGCCCTAGGACGGGTGGTGCGCGCGGCGTACACGCTGATGCTCGTCTGCGCGATTCCGGTCGCCCTGTTCACCGCCTGTTACGCCCCCGAGGTTCTGCGTGTGCTCGCGGGTCGGCACAACACCGCCAACTTCGCGGCGGCGGCCCCGGCCTTGGCGATCCTCATGTGGGACGTGCCGTGTTTCCTCGTCGTCAACATGCTCGGTACCGCGCTGCTCGCGGTGCATCGCCAGACCGCGTTGATGGTGTCGTTCGCGGTGACGCTCGTCTTTAATGTCGTGTTCAATCTGTGGCTGATCCCGCACTACTCGTACATGGCCTCCAGCGTCCTGACGGTGGCCTCGGAGTTCGTGAACGGGGCGATCATCCTATGGGCGTTACGGCGCGCCATTGGCCCGCTACGTCTTGAAGCGGCGACCATGAAGGTCGCTGCCATGACGGCGGTGACGGCGGCCGCCCTGTGGGCGCTGCATCCGTTCGGTATCGTGGTGAGCCTGCCCATCGGGGTGGTCGTCGCGCTGCTCAGCGTGCGCGCGGCGCGTATCTTCGGCGCGACCGAGCGCGAGGTGCTCGGTCGCCTACCGCTCGTCGGGCGCTACGTTGGGTTGCTCTAGGATATGGCGCCCCTGCGCATCGCGCTCGATATGCGGCCGGTCGTGACGAATCGCGCGGGTGTCGGCGTCTATTGCCGCGGCCTGCTGCGCGGGTTCGCTGATGTGGCGGGCGATGAGCGCTTCCTGCTCTATGCCAAGAGCCCGCCGCCGCCCGACCTGGACCTGGACATCGGCGCCCCCTTTCGTTGGTGTACCATGCCCGCGCCGCTGTGGCTGCCGCTGGCCGTCCCGCGCGCGCTCCACGCGGGCCGCGTCGACCTCTTCCACGGGACCAACCACATGGCGCCGCCGCTCACCGCGACGCCGACCGTGGTCACGGTCCATGACCTCGGCATGCTCACGCGGCCTCACTACCACACCTGGCGCAACCGTCTGCTGACGCTGCCACAGATGTTGCTCTCGCTGCACCGCGCGCGCCGCCTGATCGCCGTTTCGCACTACACCGCACAGGAACTCGCGCGCGTGCCGGGAATCGACCCCGCGCGCATCCGTGTCGTGCCCGAGGCGCCGGCCCCAGGGCTCGCGCCCGCCACGCCCGCCGCAGTCGCCGAACTGGCGTGGCGACTGGATTTGCCGCACACCTTCTTCCTGTTCCTGGGCGCGCTTGGCCCCAATAAGAATGGCGTGACGTTGCTGCGCGCCCTCGGGGCGATGGCGGCGACCGGCGACGAGCGCGCCCACCTTGTCATCGCCGGCGCGGAAGGCTCGTACGCCGCCGACGTGCGCTGGGAGGCGCGACGGCTCGGGCTCGAGGCGCGCGTGCGCTTCACGGGCTACATCGCGTCGGAGGACCTGCCGGCGCTCTTCGGCGCGGCCACGGCCTTCGTCTTCCCGTCGCTTTTCGAGGGCTTCGGGCTGCCGCCGCTCGAGGCCATGGCCTGCGGCGCCCCGGTCATCTGCTCCAACGCCGCCTCACTGCCCGAGGTCGTCGGCGACGCGGCGCTGCTGATCGACCCGCTATCCTCCGATGACCTCGCCGCGGCGCTCCGCAGGCTGCTCGACGACGCGGACTTGCGTGCGCGTTTGCGCGTGGCGGGGCTTGCCCGCGCGGCGCTGTTTTCGTGGGAGCGCACCGCGCGTGAAACGCTAGCGGTCTACCATGAGGCGCTCGACGAGCGCGGACGGAGCGTGTAGGGCGATGAGCGTGACGGCTGCTAGTCGCCGGTCGGAACCCACATGTTCTTGACCTGAGTGGCCTCGCGCAGGAACTCCCGGCCCTGCCCCTGCGCGGGGTCCAGGAGGTCGCGCGGGGGCCGGCCGACGATCCATGTGCGCTTGAGGTTGCCGGCCGAGGCCCGCTCGACCTCGCACGCGCCCTCATCGGCCCCGTCGTACCACAGGGCGTCGACATCGTCGTGTTCGGCGAGTACGCGGGCCAGCGCGTCGCGTGGACCCGTCACGATGTTGACCACACCCGCCGGTACGTCCGATGTGTCCAGCACCTGGTAGAGGTCCGTCGCGGCCAGTGGGTAGCGTTCCGACGGCACGGCCACGACGGTGTTACCCATGGCGATGGCGGGCGCGACGAGGGCGATGAGCCCAAGCAGCGGATAGCGGTCGGCGCAGGCGACGCCGAGCACGCCGATCGGCTCGTTGACGGTCAGCGTGACCCCGCGTAGCGGCGTGCCGTGTACGAGGCCGTCGTACTTGTCGGCCCAGGCGGCGTAGGTGAACAGCCGTTCGACGGACGCCTCCACCTCGGCCCGGCCCGCGTCCGGGTCCGCGCCCGTCATCGTCGCCAGGCGCGCGGCGAACTCGTCCGCGCGCGCCGCTAGATTCTCGGCGATGTAGTAGAGGATCTGGGCGCGGGCGGGCGCCGTGGTGGCGGCCCAGCCCGCCGCGCGGGCGGCTTCGACGGCGTTGCGGATGTCCTTGCGATTGCCCTCGCCAACCTCGCCGGCGTGGCAGCCATCCGGCGCACGCACGGGCCGGCTGTAGCCCGAGTCCGGGCGGGCCTGCTTGCCGCCGATGTACAACTTGGGCGTGCGGTCAATCGGCGGGTAGGGGACGCCCTCACCCCCAACCCCTCTCCCGTGCGCGGGAGAGGGGAGCTGCCCTCCGTCTATAGCTGTCTCCCTCTCTCCCCGTGAGGGAGAGGGGGTCGGGGGGTGAGGGGTAGTCTCCCACGCCGGGCGCAGATACTCATAGAGCCCTTCCCGGCCGCCCTCGCGCCCGAAGCCGCTCTCGCGGTAGCCGCCGAAGCCCGACGCCGCGTCGAAGACGTTGGTGCAGTTGATCCAGACCGTGCCCGCTTTGATGGCACGGGCGACGTCGAGCGACGTGTTGACGCTCTCGCTCCACACACTGGCGGCCAGGCCATACGGCGTGTTGTTGGCCAGCGCCACGGCTTCGCTTTTGGTGCGGAAGGTCATCGCGGCGATAACGGGGCCGAACACCTCGACCCGCGCCAGCGTCGACGCCGGCGCTACGTCGGTGACGAGCGTCGGCGGGTAGAACAGCCCCTCCGCCGGGCAGGCCCACGAGGGTTGCCACACTGTCGCGCCCTCCTGTTCGCCCTGCGCCACCAGTTCGCGGATGCGCTGTAGCTGCACCGGCGCGACGATGGCGCCGATGTCGACCGCCTTGTCGAGCGGGTCGCCCACGCGCAGCCGCTCCATGCGCGCCCTCAGCTTGTCGAGCAGGCGCGGCGCGACGCTCTCTTGCATCAGCAGGCGCGAGCCCGCGCAACAGACCTGCCCCTGGTTGAACCAGATGGCGTCGACGACCCCCTCGACGGCGGAGTCGAGGTCGGCGTCGTCGAAGACCACGAAGGGCGACTTGCCGCCTAGTTCCAGTGAGAGGCGCTTGCCCGTCCCCGCCGTGGCGCGCCGGATGGCGCGCCCGACCTCGGTGCTGCCGGTGAAGGCGATCTTGTCGACGCCGGGATGCGCTACGAGCAACTCGCCGGTCCGGCCGTCGCCGGTCACGATGTTGAGGACGCCCGGCGGCAGCCCGGCCTCGCGCGCCAGTTCGGCGAAGAGGACGGCGGTGATTGAGGTGTACTCGGCCGGCTTGAGCACGACCGTATTGCCAGCGGCGAGCGCGGGCGCGACCTTCCAGGCCAGCATCAAGAGCGGGAAGTTCCAGGGGATGATCGCGCCGACGACGCCGACGGGGACCTGGCCGGGGAACTCGTCGGCGAGCAGCTGCGCCCAGCCGGCGTGGTGGTAGAAGTGGCGCGCCACGAGCGGCACGTCGATGTCGCGGCTCTCGCGGATCGGCTTGCCGTTGTCGAGCGTTTCCAGCACGGCGAGCAGGCGCGCGTGACGCTGCACAGCGCGCGCCAGGGCGTAGAGGCGCCGCGCGCGGACGTGCCCCGGCGTGCGGCTCCACGCGTCGGAGGCGGCCCGCGCGGCGGCGACGGCGGCGTCCACGTCGGCCGCACCGCCTTGTGCCACTTTGATCAGCGGCTTACCCGTGGCCGGGTCGACGCTCTCGAAGTACGCGCCCTCGCGTGGCTGGACGGCGCGGTTGTCGATGACATGCCCCAACGCGGGGGCGTGCGCGTCGAGCCAGCGGCGCGCCTCGGCGGCCGACTCGGGCGCGGGCCCATAGGTCATGGTCTCAAAAATCTCGGCGACGCTCATTAATATTCTCCCTGCTTGCTAGAGAGTTCGATCGTATTGTTCATGTCGTCAAGCGCACCCTTTACGCGACGTCTATGCGTTTTTTGCGGATGGAAGACGCCTCTGACACTAAAGAGGATTCATGATCTACCGCATGTGCCAGGATGGCGCCTACATAGGCGTCAACAGTGATCCCTGTGCGCTCGGCCGCTTGAGAAAGCGCATGCTGTACAGTTTGAGGGACGCGTACGCTGGAACCGAACGCGCCAGTGTGCTCGTCGTCACTGTAGCTTGGCGTGGTCGGCCCTGGAATAGATAGCCCCTTAGCAAGCCTAACCGTCAGCCAGCCGCGTTGGGCGTCTCGAATCATCGCCATCGCTTCCTCGATCGTATCGCCTTGGCTCATACAATAGGGTAGGTCGGGCACGCGGACGAACCAACCATCGCCATCGGGCGTCAACTCGACACGATACGGTAGGTCCATGTACCGTCCCACCTCGCGCTCAATGTCCTGTTCCGTCATGCGCCCTCCTTAACCTATACATTATCATGCTTGAGTTGTCCTGATCATGTTTGAGTTGTCCTGCCCGAGCGTACGGCACACATGGTTTGACCGATTGCGCCACTTGAGAGAATTGTACATGGGACAAACTTGTGGTACAGCCCTTGCGTGACGTACCACAGGAGTAGACTCCTTCGTCCTGACGCCCCAATACCGTATATGGCCCCTGATAGGAGCAAGAGACCATGAGTGACAACGAACAGGTAAGCATGGCCACGGGTAGCGGGGCCGAAAACGGTGACGTCGCGGGGGCCGGTCAGGGCGCAAGCGGTGGGACGGACGCCAGCGGTGGCGATGGCAGCAACGCCACCGGAACTTACCCCGCCGGGCAGCCCGATCTCAGCGGCGGGACCAGCGACGGCGATGGCGCATCCGACGCGTCCGACTCCTGACGCGCCGCAGTGTGATACCGGCCAGACAGGTGCGTTCTTTTTCCGACGATCGGGACGCCGGCTCAACGTCCATAGACGGACACATGCACGCTGCTGGCGGCGGCGAGGGCCGCAGTGGAGCCGGTGTGGGCCTCAGCCGCGCGTTGGGCGATGAGGGCGGCCAGGGAGGGCATCTGGTAGGCGCCAGAGAGGCGGTCATGCAGAAAGTGGGCGACGGTGACGCCGAGCTTGGCCGCCGTCTGCGTGATCGTGCCGCAGATGTCCCAGGCGGTGAGGCCCGCGTGTGAGCGGGGGCCGAAGCTGACATCACGTTTGCGCACGCGCTGACGGGCACCCAACGCGGCCGGATTGTTGTGCAGGGGGACGTCCGGGTGCGCGAGCACACACAGCAACGCCGCTTTCTTGGCGGCGGTCTTGGCGCTGCGCTCGTCGAGATGCCAATAGCCCGTCCGGCGGGCGAAGAGCGTGTCGAAGGCCGCGTCCAGGCGCGGCCGCTCCAGCGCCGTGGGCGCCGCACGGTACGCCTGCAGGTCATGATAGTAGGCCCAGAAGTCGTCCAGGAACGCCTCCACCAGCGCCCGGTGGTGCGCGAAAAGGGGCGTGAGCTTCTTACAATGGCGTCCCGCATGGACCCAGCACAGCGCCAACGCCGCCGTCACGCCCTTGCAGTGCGGCGCGTCGTCGCAGACCAGGATCGCCCCCACGGGCACGTCCGGCTGCACGCGGTAGGCCCCGCTGGCGGCCGCGCCCAGGATGTGCTGGCGTTGCTGAACACCCCGCCGGGGCACATGCTCCTCGCGGCGGGTAGCCCATGCTCCGCCAGGCAAGAGTGCCCCAAAGGTATCCGCGTCGAGGTCCACACCCTGCGGCAGCCGCCCCAACGCCGTCAGGATGGCGGCGGGCAGCCCATACGCCACCAGGAACGTCCAGGCATACCGGTTCAATCGGTTGTTCTCATCGCGCAGGCGTTGGTTCTCCGCCCGCAACGTCGCGATCTCAGCCTCTTGCGTCGCGATCACGTTGAGCAAGAGCCCCAGGATGCGCTGCGCCTCCGGGTCCGTGACCTTGCTCAGATCCAGGTCGTCCAGCACACCCATGCTCCGTCACCCGCCCCCTATTCAGTCGCCTCAGTATACCCGCCCCCCGACTTTTTGATAAGATACGGCTTGAAGCTGTTGTAGATTCATACTGTATATTACTGTAATAGTTTCTCTCCAGTAAGTACATCTATGGTCAAAAAGTGACGTGTGACGCCTACGCGAGCCCGTACGCCCGCTTAACGCGCGCCCAGGTGGCGAGGTAGGCGGCGGGGTCCTCGCCGCGCTCACCCCAGTCACCGATGGCGCAGACAGGCTGGGCGCCGTAAACCGCCCGCGCGCTCCAAGTGACGCGGCGCCGTGCGCGTGTCGGGGTGCAGGAAAGGCAGGCCCGTCTAGCTACTACCTACCAACTACTACCTACTAGCTCAGGGATACAGCCCCCGCACGCGATGCGCCTGGGCGACACGCTCGACGGCGATGGCTGTGGCAGCCTCGCGCATGCTCACGCCGTCGCGCCGCTGCCGCTCCACCACCTGCTCGGTCGCGCGTATCATCACGTAGTCGAGCCGCTCGGCCACCTCGGCCGCCGTCCAGAAGTTCTCCTGGATGTCCTGCACCCACTCGAAGTAGGAGCCGACCACCCCGCCGGCGCTGGCGAGCACGTCGGGCAGTACGCGGACGCCCTTGTCCACCAGGATGGTCTCGGCGGCCGCGCTGAGCTCGGCGTTCCCGCCCTCGATGACCACGCCCGCGCGGATAACGCCGGCGTTGGCCGAGGTGACGATGTGCTCGCTCGCGCACAGGACCAGGATATCGCACTCCGTCGCTAGGACGTCCTCGCGCTCGACCGTGCGCGCGCCGGGGAAGCCGCGCACAGTCCCGCGCTCGGCCTTGTGCCGGCGTAGTTGCGCCGCGTCGAGCCCGCCGTCGGAGATGACGCCGCCGCCGCCGTCGGAGACGGCGATAACACGGGCGCCCTCGGCGGCGAGCAACGGGCCGACGGCGGCCCCCACGTTACCGAAGCCGACCACGACGACGCGCGCGCCGCGCAACGGCATCCCCAAGTCGGCGCTCACCGTCTTGACTACGGCCACGCAGCCGCGTCCGACCGCCTCTTGACGCCCCTCCGATCCGCCGATCGCCAGCGGCTTGCCCGTCACCACGGCTGGGACGGAGTAGCCCACGTGCTGGCTATAGGTGTCCATGACCCAGGCCATCTCGCGCTCGCCGGTGTTAAGGTCGGGGGCGGGGATGTCGCTCTCGGGGCCGATCAGGATGGAGATCTCACTGGCGTAGCGGCGCGTCAGGCGCTCCAGTTCGGCGATGGAGAGGGCCGTCGGGTCGACATTGACGCCGCCGCTGGCGCCGCCGAAGGGGATGTCCACGACGGCGGACTTCCACGTCATGAGCATGGCGAAGGCCTGCGCTGTCTCCAGTGTGGTATTGACGTCGTAGCGGATGCCGCCCTTGGCGGGGCCGCGCGCGATGCTGTGCTGTACGCGGTAGCCCTCGAATATCTCCATGCCGCCGCCGTCGCGCTTGATAGGCACACTCACGATCAGGGAGCGCTTGGGATGGCGCAGGTTGGCGCGCAGTCCATGCTCGATGCCGAGTCGCGCGGCGACGTTGTCGAAGTAGGCGTGGACGGTGGCGAGGACGTCGCCATCGAGTCGCGCGGCGGGCGTTGTGGCCGCCGCGTCGGATGTGCTAGCTGGCGCCATATGCTGCTTTCCTCCTCATTGAGGATAGTCTTCTATTCTTATATGTCTGTCTCTATGGTACGCGTCCCTCGACGCATCAGCAAGGACGGGGCCGCGCACGGGCCGTGGGTTGTCATGGCCCATCGCCGTATCAACCACCGTTATGAAATTGGCGATAGTGGTAATCTAAGGGCGGACACAGCGTCAATATAAGCACGACAGTACACATGGGGCGACTGGAGGGGTGGCATGGCTACCAGCGACGTACCGACTGCCAACGTGCGAACACCTATCCGCAGTGTGCGGCGCGCGATCGACGCGGATCTCATCAAGCACGTCGCCGACACCATCGTCGCACACTTCGATCCCGAGCGCGTCATCCTGTTCGGCAGTCAGGCGCGCGGCGACGCGGGGCCGGATAGCGACCTCGATATTTTCGTGGAGATGGAAACATCGCTGCGCTCCCCGGAGCGCATGATCGCGATTGATTCACTTTTCGGGATACGATCGTGGCCTATGGATGTAGTAGTTTACACGCCGCAGGAATCTGAGCGGATGCGACACGCCAAATGGTCTTTGTTAGGCACAATAGAGGCCGAAGGGAAGGTATTATATGCTCGCCGCTGAGGCCGATTAGCTTATGCGCATCCTCGTCATCAGCGGACCGAACCTGAACCTGTTGGGGCGGCGTGAACCGGGCGTCTACGGCCAGGATACGCTGGCGGATATTCATGCGCGGCTAGAACGGCGCGCCATGGACCTTGGCTTAGATGTGCTGACGTTCCAGTCTAACCATGAGGGCGCGCTGATCGACTTCTTGCACGCGCACATCGACGACGCGGACGGCGCGATCCTCAACCCCGGCGGCTACACGCACACCAGCGTCGCCTTGCGCGACGCCGTCGCGGCGATGCCCTTCCCCGTGATCGAAGTCCACCTCTCCAACGTCTACGCGCGCGAAGAGTTTCGCCAGCACTCGCTCATCGCGCCCGTCGCGCGCGGCCACATCGTGGGGCTTGGCCCCTACGGCTACGTCGCCGCGCTGGAGGCGCTCGTCGCGTTACGGCGTAGTTAGCAATTAGTAGGTAGTAGGTAGAAAAATCATGAAAACTTTCTCATTTATCTTGCTCAAACATCTGCTTGGCGCCTCTAACTACTAATTACTAATTACTAACCACTGACAGTCAGTGTGGTATACTCAAGGTACGAGGATTGACCGGGGAGCGCCGGCCCTTTTGCCGCTATCATCCTTACCCTCCCTGGCCTCTGCGCCATGACTTGCACACATTGTTATCACGTTAACTCGAGTAGCGCCGCTTTCTGCTACAACTGCGGCGCCCGCTTGACCCCGGCCCCCGACTACGGCGACGTACGCTCGTCCCCTACGAGTGGTGAGCCCAATCCATGGATGGGGACGGGCACCGCGGCCCCGCTGTACGACACGCCGCGCGCGCCCGATGCCATCTACAATGCTGACGGCACGGTCGCCCTGGGCCGGCCGCGGCCCTTCGGCGCCGCGGGCGTCGCGACGAAAGGCCGGCAAGGCGCCCTCGGGCGGTTGCTTGCCCCGCTGGCTGGTCTCGGCGTCCTGCTCGTCAAGCTGAAGTTCTTGCTCTTCGCGCTGCTTAAGTTCAAGATCTTCCTGACCGCCGGCACGATGTTGATCAGCATCGTGGCCTACGCCACGCTCTGGGGTATTGGGTTGCCCGCCGCGATCGGCTTCGTGGTCCTGCTCCTCATCCATGAGATGGGGCACTGGGTCGTCATGCGCCTCAAGGGCGTGCCGGCCAGCGCGCCGATCTTTATCCCCTTCCTGGGCGCGGTGATCGGCATGCGCGGCATGCCGCGCTCGGTCAAGGACGAGGCCGAGATCGGTATCGCCGGTCCCATCGCCGGGACGGCTGGCGCGTTGGCCTGCGTTGGCCTGGGCAACCTCTACGGTGGTCACCTGTGGCCGCTGTTGGGCGTGATGGGCCTGTTCCTCAACCTATTCAACTTGCTGCCGGTCTCGCCGCTCGACGGCGGCCGCATCGTGGCCGCCGTGTCGCGCTGGCTGTGGATCGTCGGGCTCATCGGCCTCGTGGGATTGTTCGTCGTCTGGCACAACCCCTTCCTGTTGCTTATCGGGGTCATCGGCGGCGCCGAGACGATCGCGCGCTTCCGCGGCCGCTACGCGCCGACAGCGCGCCCAGGCTACTCCGACGTCACCGCGCGTGAGCGCGTCGCGATGGGCGCCCTCTACTTCGGGCTCATCGGGCTTATCGCGATGACCATGCTGACCAGCCCTGTGCTGGCCGGCGCGCTGTAAGCCTAGCGGGTGTCGCCCAAGCAAGAGAGGATTAAGAGAGGGTAGGGTGGGGGGGGGGGGGGGGGGGGCCCCCCCCCCCCCCCCCAAGAAAAAAAAAAAT
>JAABUJ010001956.1_pt1 | contig 27646 bp, 30 predicted proteins | sample 5559131 | NCBI WGS metagenome assembly JAABUJ01 (sample SAMN10711875, study PRJNA513366) | rock metagenome | isolation source: Antarctica rocks | place: Antarctica: Victoria Land, Mt New Zealand nord | collected 2016-01-07
TGCAGAAACAGATCGGCCAGTGGAACATCGTGCACGGGTACCATGAGGTGGGCCTCCGCAGCGAGATGGGGTTGGTTCTTTCATCTCTACCTGCGTGGGCCTGTCTCGTGCAATCCACATAATGCGCTTAAGGGGCTTGGATACCCGACCATGCTGCCTGTAACGCCCGTGCCGTCCGAACCAGCCGGGCTTCAGCAGATTGCCTTTGTGAACGGCACCGACACTTACGCCCCAGGGAAGGGGGCGGTGCGTACCGCGGAGTTCACCACACACGGAACCTGGGTCGTGTCGTATTCGATCCGATGCGCGGGAACAAACAGCTCGGGCTATGGCGATTTGTCTTTCGAGGTCGAACCCCACGGCGGCCAGCCCGGCAGCGGCGATGCGGTAAGCGTGTACACGTCGGGTGCGCCTGTGCAAAGCAGAGACCTCGCACTGGTGTATCACTCCTCTGGTCAGTACTTTCTGTCAATAGAGTCGTCGTGCGACTTCGTCGTGACGGTCAGCCAGTAGTGGTTCTAGGCCCTACATTCCAACTCCAGCGTCGCCATGCGCACCGTGGACACCCGGGCCACGGCACTAGTCTCACTGGGCATTCCAGCTTTCGCCGGATAGAGGATCTGTCGCCTGGTATGGCGCAATGTCTTCGCCTGGCTCGCCTAAAAACATGTGGATCATGTGCAAGATTTCTGGTCCAACCACGTTTATGGTCTGTCGAACGGGTTCATTCGCTCGAACTGCATCAAGTCCCCGAAGAGTACGGCACGCCGCTGTTGCGGTGTATTCATACCATCGGCGTCGTTGCAACGAGACAAAGAGGGGAGGGGAAAGGGACGTGAGCGCCAAGCTACTTGTGCAAGTGGTAACAGCCCTCAGCGTGAGCGCACTTACTCTTACGGGGTGCGGAGACAGCAACCAAGCGAGCCCGGTGGCCACAGCGACTGCTCAATCGGTGCCGACTGCGCGACCGGTGGCCACGCATCCGACTCGCGCAACGCCCTCCCCTCGTGCGACTCCGACCTTCCAGCCAATTCACTACGATCCAAAAACGGGTCAATATGCCACCGGGACACCCAGCGCGAACGTGGATACGACGACCCAAATTGGAGCGCCGATCGTGACATTTGGCCGGACATATCGAGCGGCGATGATGGAGGAGGCCAAGGGGGCCGCGGATTTGGGAAAAGCTGACTTTACGGTTCAAGGCTCACCGGACACGCCCAATCTGGTGCAAGACGCGTACAAACACTTTGACGCGGCAGCAAAGATTGTCACTGATAGGCCGACGATACAAAGTCCCTTCGACGATGTTGGCGCACGGCTAGTCGACGCATTGATAGATGAGCAGGCGCAAGCTCTGCAGATGGAGCTGACCTATGGGGGAAAGGACATCAGCGACCTGTACGCGAAGGCCCAGGCCGACCATCAGAAGCTGCTCGCTATTGGATCGGAGATCCAAAGTCACGGCGGATAGCGTTGGAGGGGACACCCGGGGTGCCAGGCCTCCTAAAGGAACTTCGTCTGCACGGAACCTGAAAGCCTAAGCATGTGACCATAGTTGAGGCACACCCACTTTTGGCGCCGTGCCGCGCAGAAGCCGCAGAATTTCCATGCCTTCATTTTGGTCATGTGCTTAGAAGAAAGCAGCACGACGGTGATTCGAGTGCGAGCAAGCGATGGGGAGCGAGCCCGAGATATCGTCTACCGGTACACCGATAAGGACTTTTTGCTCGCCGATGCGATCAGCTTCGCCGTTGTGGTGCGCCGGCTGGACGGGGTGTTTGCCAGCCGAGAGGTGGGCCGCCGCTGGCTGTAGACCGAGAACCCGTATCTGAGCGGAATGAGGTCGGCCGAGGCGCTCCGCGCAGCGCATCGATCGGGTCAATGGGGCGCTGGAAACTCTGACCTCTAGCTTTCTCGCGTAGCGCGCCAACTCATCGATATCCTGTTCCCCGGGATTGAGACCTGGCTGCGGCTCCCGCGTCCTCGCCGCAGGTTGAGATGTGGAGCGATCGGGCAGTCAGCTTGTTCGGAATCTCCATACCCGGCGGCTGCGCTAAGCTGAGTCGGAGTATTCGGAAACGTGGAGCCGTGAGCAAGGAATGGCGCGCGAGGTGAACAACAAACCACACCGGACGAGCTTCGTGACTGGCAATGCCCGGCAGACCGTCCTCGCCACGCTGCAGGAGCACCGTGAAGAGCTGGCGGGGATGGGGATACGGTATCTAGCCGTCTTTGGTTCAGTCGCCCGGGACGAGGCGGGACCGGACAGCGACGTCGACATTCTGGTGGAAGTCGAGCGTCCAGCTGGTCTCCTCAGGTTTGCCCATCTGCAGAATTACTTGGAAACGGTGCTCGGGCGGGAGGTGGACCTGGTGCCCTCAGACAGCGTTCGTCCGCAGCTCGAAGGCCGTATCAGCCGAGAGGCGCTGCGTGTCCTTTGAGCGACGGAACTGGGAGCTCTTTGTTGAGGACATGCTGCGAGCCATCAACCGGATCCAGGAGCGGTCAGCAGGCCGTAGTTTCGAGGAGTTCGCGGACGATCAGGATAGCCTTGAGATCGTTGCGTGGAACTTCCAGGTGCTGGGCGAAGCGAGCACCCACATCCCAGCTGACGTGGTTGACACCCATCCAGAATTACCGTGGCGAGACATGCGAGCGATGCGGAACCAGGTGATCCATGGCTACTTTCGCCTCAATCCCAAGGTCCTCTGGGACACGGCGACCGTCGAGGTTCCTACGCTGATCAGTCTCCTCCAGAAACTCCTGACTCGCAGGGACGATGACAACGACAAGCGTCCCTCGATGTAGCCGAAGGCTTCGGGAGCGTCCGGGAGCGGTAGGACAGATTGCTCGTAGGTGCTGGGTTCCGCGGGGCGCTTCGTGGGATCCGCCCTTGCGTGGGCCTGTGCAGCGAACTGAATCTGAATGATAATCCTGACGACAGTTTTGACGACAGAGCTGACGTGCTGAGCGTCAATCGCGAATGCTGGTGGACGGGCGGTGCAGGGACTAATGCAAGATCAAGCGGCTTGTTGTGCAATGAGGTGATCCTGAGATTGGCAGCCGAAGTACTGACAGACCCGCTCCTCCAACTCGGCGGCCGGCAACAGGCGAGCCGGCTCAACCACGGCCCGTCTCCCGTGCACCCAGGTCGCTTTGACCAGCAATTGGCTAGCCAGTGCTAAAACTGACCGTGCGGAAATGGTCGTAGAAGGCACGTCCATAGTTTGAGGGTGTCCCATCCCAGTTCGAGATGAGACCCATCCCTCCGCACGGCCAGGCCATCCAGAGCCAGGGTATATAGGAGATGTTGTGCCTGTCCGCCCACTGCATGTAGTGCGTCACGTAGGCCGAGCCGCAGTCCTTCTCGCCGAACTCGCTTGTCATCACGGGGACCCGGGCGGCGACCGGAGCGATCACCGAATCCCAATAGCGGGGTATATTCTTGGAGCCGGCGGACATGTAGTTGTGGTAATCGGCGATCAGTTGATGCCGCGGATCGGTGGGGAGATATGCCAGCATCTGTGTCAGATCCTGCGACCAGTTCAAGCCGTCGATGAGGAGCGGGTTGGTCGCCCCGGCGGCGCGGATGGCGTCGACGAGGCTCTGCATGCCGGCCGTCTGCCAGGGAGCGGCGCCGGGTACGGGGTGGTTGCGATACTGGTCGAGTTCATCGGCCAAACAACCGTCGCGCCAGCACTGCCAGGGGTTCTCGGTCTGGGCGTTTGCCCTGGTGATGTGCGGCTCGTTGTACGGCTCGAGGATGACGGCGGGATCGTCCTTGAAGGTGTCTGCGACCGAGGTCCAGTAGGCGAGCGCATGGTCGGCGTCCGCCATGACCTGCTGGGACGTCGAGGGGGATGCGCCCGGCGCGTTCGTGTGCAGATCGATGATCGCGTAGATTCCGCGTGTGTGCAGGACAGCGACGAAGTTCGCGATATCGACGCGATAGGCGTCCCCGGTGTAGGCCGGGTTGCCGCCGTTGATACCGAGCCAGCAATCTTCGTTGACCGTGATCCGGACCACATTGGCGTGCCAGCCCGCAATGGCGGCGGCTGTCTGTGTCGCCGAGGGGAAGGCGAAGATGCCGGGCGATGTGTGCGGCCCGGTCGGGATACATTGGGCGCTGGCCGGGACGTTGACCCCCATCAAGCGGATTGTCTGCCCTTGCTGGTTCACCAACTGGTTGCCGGCAACATGCAGAGCCAGTCGGCTTGCCGAGCTTCGGCCGGGTGTTGCTGTCGGGGTGGGAGTAGGCATGTGAGGCGCCTCGCGGGATACAGCAAATCGCCATGAGCACCACGAGGTGATAGTCAGGTACAGCATTCCACCCGCGTGTGCGTGCCTCGTGCCGTGCCCGGCGCGGCCCTCTTTATTCACCCCCGTGATTGGCGCCCCCTGCCCGGTGTGGCTATACACGACGATCCGGGAATGAGCCCGCGCGCCGGTACACGCGTACTGCCACTGGAGCGTCCAATTGTGGGGAACAGGGAACATGCGCGTCGTATGATTCCCCCGGCCGCTGGCGTCCAGGACCACTTCCGTCCTTCCAGTCGGTCGCAGCGCAAACGTGGCCTGTGCGGCTGGAAGGGAGTAGCCTGCTCCAACGGAGAGCAGCATAACGAGGCTGCAGCCCGTAGCGATGAGACTTCTGAGCGAAATCATGCGAGTCGGGCGAGGACAAGGACAAATGGGCAGCTCACGGCAAGGTCCCCCTGGGATTCTTTGACTCCATACTAGGGAGGAAAGCTTACGCCGCTCTGAACTATTGCTTAATAGCTGGCGACAAAGAGGGGGCGATTCATATTTCCTTTCCACGCAGTAGCAAGGTCAAGGGAGCCGCCCAACTTCGTGAGCTTGCTTTTTTGCTTCGGTGTATCGAGACTGGCCCGCCGAACAGTTACAGGTCTATCAGGAAGCTGGCGAGTACGAACTGGCTGCTGAATATCGTGAAGCGCTTCGTCGCGCGCATCACGAGGTGTGAAGCTTCGGGCCATGTTGGATTGCCCAGTACCTTCGGCTGATCCCGCCGGACCATCGAACGACTAAAATATGTTTTTGACACGTTCGTGACCCGGAACCTGGAGGATAACTGATGCCCCGTCGTCATCCCTTGTTGCTCCTCGCCTTGATCGCCGCCTCGATCTACCCGTCCCCTCACGCGGCACTTGCAGCGCCTCACGCTGTCATGCTGTTTAAGTACGTCGAGGAACCGGTGGTCGCCGTCAACCCGCGCCATCACTCTTCGGTGGTGGTCGCCTCGGTTGGTGGACCCGTCGTCGGGAAGAGTAATCCCATAGGCATCTATTCCAGCCATGACCGAGGTCGCACGTTTACGGCCCGGCCGACACCTCTTCCTTTGCCCTATACCTACGCTGCCGATCCCTCGATTGGATTCGCCACGAATGGCACGGTATTCGCCACTTACCTGGTAGAGAGTCCTACGTACTGCAATGGTCCGGTGGGCAGCGGGGGGATTATTGTGGCCGCCTCGCGCAACGGCGGAAAGACCTTCCGGCCCCCAACCGTCGTGGATGTTAATTCCGGTGACGACAAGCCATATATGGCGGTGGAGAGCGTGCCCGGTCACCTCTCGCATATTTTCGTAGCGTGGACACGCTCCGCCAATCAACAGCAGATCTTGCTGTCCCGCTCTACGGATGGTGGCGTCAGCTTTAGCCCACCGCAGATGCTGGCCGAGTCGCCGGTCACCCAAAACGGCGCATTTCCGGTGGTGGGTCCCAAGGGGCGTGTCTACGTCTTCTGGGCCGGGCTGAACGAACCCGGCAACAATACGCTGACCGGGAAGGGACAGATCTACCTGAGCACCTCGAGCAACGATGGCGCCAGCTTTGGGCCGGCGCGCAGCATCGCTGGACCGTTTACAAGCGTCCCCCGCATGGTTGATCCGGAACGGCTCCGGATCATCACGTACCCGGCCGCGGCCGTTGCTCGGGACGGCCGGCTGTACGTCACCTGGACAGCGGTAAGCAGAGAGCTAGCCAATTCCACGGTCAGCAGCGATATCATGCTCAGCTCGTCCGCGGACTTTGGTAAGGGCTGGACTAAGCCGATGCCGGTCAACGACGTACAAACGGGCGATCGCTTTTTGCCGTCGGTAACGGCTCTGTCCGATGGGTCCGTGGGCCTTGCCTTCTACGATCAACGGAACAGTTCTGAGCAATTGGACGTCTACGCGACGCGTGCCCGCTTTAAGGGCGGCTTTCATGTCTCCCGTAACGTGCAGGTCAACGATGTTCCGACACGCGTTACGGATATCTATGAAGCAAAACCCAGTCAGAGTGCATGCTATAGTCCAGGTCGCTTCTTTGGTGATTACCTGGGCCTGGCGGCCGGCCAGGGTCATCGCATGTTCGTTACCTGGGGTGCGGCTCAGTTGCACGTATACGGGCAGATCGAGGTGTGGGTCGCCAGCGTCGCGCTCCCGGGAAAGTATCGATGATCGGATGCGCGTCGTGAGGCGGGACGACCCGGTGTCTCCGTAACGACTGTGATTTTTGGAGTATACATCCGTGACGCGCACAATGAAGGTGTTGCGATGCGCAGATACCGGCCGTTGCCCGTTTGCTGGTGGGTGGCGGCGGTATGCATCTTGCAGGCCAGCACGATGCCAAGGAGACGGCCTCGCGGTTTACCTTGGGATAGTTCGTCGATACGGGTAGAGGAAGGTGGAGCATGGAGCAGAGCAGCCGGCGCATAGACGCAGATGAGGCGAATCGTCAATCCCAAGAGCTTGACAACCAGGGTACGGGGAGGGAGATCCCGATAGCCAACACTGAGACGCAAGACATCGACACCAGCGCCGCGGATGCGTCGTCCCACGCCGGGCGATCCAGCAGCGGCAACGAGGTCTACCCCCCCGACGTGGACGGAGACACCACCGTGGGTGGCTCCCCGGAGGAGCAGTCGATGCTGCGGGAGGAGCAACAGCGTTGAGCCGGTCCTGGGAGTTTTATCGCCACATGCCGGTGTTCCTGGCGAATGGACGGCGCCTGGGACGCACTGAGGAGATCGGCCACGCGGTTGATTATGTTCATGTTCAACAGGGCCTCCTCTTCATTCACGATTGGTACGTTCCGACCACTGCCGTGGCGAGTGTTGGGGATCTCGGGGTGCAGCTCAACGTGCGGATGTCCGATCTGCGGCGCAGCGGCTGGAATGTGCCCTCGGAGGGCTATCTCAGTCGCCAGGGCGCCACGCCCGGATACGAATACACCAGCCTGGGGGACGTGCCTCACTATGCCGAGCGGCCAGCCGCTGATGAGCGTGGGGCATAAGAGAGAGGGAAACATATGACGGACAACAAGGAAGAGTACGTATCTCGCGAAAACATGTGGGATCAGCAATGGCCCTCACGGACCACGGAGACCAGCCATCACGGCATAGACGAAGTGGATATGAGTGATGAGCTGAGTCCCTTCCCAGATTCAGTCGGCACTTCGGACGTCATCGAGTCCGTCCGCGATGCAGAACCCTATACCCCACCAATCGATCCCCCGGTCTTGCCGGGCGGTCGCGATGGTATCCATGTAGCCACAGGGTTCGGCACCTCCGCGGAGGAGGAGTCGGTGTTGGAGGATGTGCCCCGGGGCGACGAGGATCTTCGCGAAGAAGTCATGATGGTGTTGAGCCAGGATTCTCTTACCTCGCAGTATCGCTTGCAGGTCGCGGTCCGGAACGGAGTTGTGCATCTCGTCGGACCCGTTACCTCCACCGAGGATGCCGAGTATGCCTCCGCCATGATCGATAATCTGCCGGGTGTAGTCGAAGTGGTCGACGACACGACGCTGGAACCGACCGGAGCATAATGGGCCGGTCCCCTTTCCCGGAGATTGATGTCGCGTGACCTGTGCTTGAACACTTTGGACGTCTGGTGTTCCGTTCCCGCTGGATCGTGCTGGCGATATGGCTGGCCGTGTTTGCCGGATCCGCGGTCGTGGCGCCCCGTGTGACCGGCGTGTTGCACGGTGGTGGGTACACGATCGGAAACAGCGATTCGGTGCGTGCCTATGACCAACTGCACCACGCCTATGGCTATAAAGCCTTAATTTTCACGGCCGTGTTTGCCGGCCATAACGATCCAGGCAAAAGGCTTCTGACTGCGGCACGTAGCTTTCGTCGCGACGTTCTACGGGTCTACCGTACACAGCTTACGGTCTCTGCGCCGGTCCTGTCCTCCGACGGCGCCATTGCCATAGCGCGTGTGTACAGCAATCCGCGCGCGGATTTCGGCGCAAGCTTTGCAGCGCCGATGCGCTCCATGCTTGCTGCCACTGGCGTCCGCTCATACCTGGCCGGTCCATCCACCATTTTTCACGACATGGAAGTGGTCAGCGACGACGACCTTCGTCACGTTGAGCTGGTGACGCTTCCCATCGCAGTGCTTGTGCTGCTCGTCATCTTCGGGTCCGTGGTTGCTTCCCTGACCCCGGTTCTGATGGCGCCCGTCGCGGTCACGCTGTCTCTCGCGGTCATTTATGGTGTCGGCCATCGCATAGACATGTCGATTTTCGTGCTGAACACCACCTCCATGCTTGGACTGGGCGTGGCCATCGACTACTCCCTGTTTATGGTCAACCGCTTCCGGGAGGAGCTTGCCCTGGGGCGAGACCTGGAAACAGCCGTGGGGTATACCGTAGCGACTTCGGGACGCGCTATTTTAGTCTCGGCGGTGGTGGTCAGCGTCGGATTTTATGCCCTTACTCTATCGGGCGTCCAGATGCTGGAGTCGCTGGGCATTGGTGGCAGTATCGTCACTGCCCTGTCGCTGCTGACTGCACTCACGCTGTTGCCGGCCATTCTAGGTGTACTGGGGGCTCGCATTAACATGCTGCCGGTCGTACCCGCCCGTCTCTCGTCGTACGATCTCTGGCGTCGCATCGCACTCAAAGTCATGCGGTATCCGGTCCGGGTTATCCTCGCGGTCATGGTCGTGGTGGCTGCTCTGGCAGCGCCCGCGTTTCATCTGAGGGTTGGCATTCCGGGTCCGGAAATTTTACCGCCCGCGGTTGACTCTCGCGCCGGGAATGACGTTTTGAACCAGCACCTGGGCAACGCCAACCACTCACCGGTTCTGGTGGTCGTCACGCGTGACCCTGGTACTGCCTCCTCGACGTACCGATCAGCAGCTTTCGCGCTGCTCGACCACATCTGCGGCTCCCCGGAGGTAGCTGGCATCTCAGCGGTCCCAGTACCCGACTCGGCAAAACAGCTGCGTTCGTGCACCCAGACGCTGCAGGCGCTGCAGAGTCCCACGACCCAAGCTCAGAACCAGGCCCAAGCGCTGGCCGGAAAGCAGAATACAGCGCTCATTTCGGTGTTCCTCAAGAGCGACCCGTCGAGTGCCGCGGCGGAGCAGTACGTCGTGCAGCTTCGTCGTCAGGCACGAGTTCCCGGCTATCAGGTGCTGATTGGCGGGCAGACGGCGGGACAAATGGACTTCAACAACTATCTATACTCTCGCTTTCCGCTGGTCGCGCTCTTTGTAATCGTCACTATTTTCGTGGTCTTGCTGTTCGCCTTCCGTTCCGTGCTGCTTCCGCTCAAAGCGGTGTTGATGAATATTTTCTCCATTCTTGCGGCCTATGGCGCCGTGGTGTTCGCCTTTCAAGACGGTCATCTGGCGCAGTTCTTGGGATTCACGCCGGTCGGCAATATCGACTCGATTGTTCCGGTCCTGCTCTTCTGCGTGCTCTTTGGTATCAGTACTGACTACGAGATTTTCCTGTTGAGCCGCGTGCAAGAAGAATATCGGCTCAGCGGTAATAACCAGGAGAGCGTGGCTACCGGCTTGAAAGTGACCGGGCGCATCATCACCAGTGCCGCTGCAGTCATGGTCGTGGTGTTTGGCGCCTTCGCCTTTGCGCAGCTCGTGGTCATCAAGGAGGTCGGCCTTGGCCTCGCCGTGGCAGTGCTCATCGACGCCACCCTGATCCGCGCGTTGCTGGTGCCGGCTACCATGCGGCTGCTGGGTCGCTGGAACTGGTGGTTGCCTGGTCGTGGCTCTATACGTGCGCCGACTGGCAGACGGCCTCTTTCCGCGACGGGACATCCGCCCGCTGGAGAATAAACGGGGGTATGGTGTAGGGCGTCGTCAAGTATTCATGGTAGGGTGAAGCGTTCAACCCCTAGCTTTTCAGGAGATTTCATGGCTCAACATGCCCAACTCAAAGCCGAGATGCGGACCATGCTCGGGAAGAAGGTCCGCCGTTTACGCGCCACCGGAGTGCTGCCCGCCACGGTGTATGGCCATAACGTTACACCGCAGTCCATTCAGTTGGACCTGCACGATTTTCACCAGGCCTTGAAGCACGCCGGTCGCACCCAGCTGATTGACCTGTCCATCGGTGACCAGAGAGCGCGTCCGGTGTTCGTCAAGCAGACGACGGTTGATGCCAAGCGGAACGCTATTCTGCATGTCGAATTTTTCCAGGCGAACCTGCGAGAAAAACTGCACACCAGCGTGCCTGTACACTTCGTCGGAGAGTCGCAGGCGATCAAAGATGGCGGTATCTTTTTGGGTCTGATCGATCATATCGACGTGGAAAGTCTGCCGGACGATGTTCCTGAGAGCATCGAGGTCGATCTCAGCCAGCTGATTGAGATCAACAGCGCCATCCATGTCAGCGACATGCATCTGCCGGCCAACGTTGCTGTGCTGCTGCCGGCTGACGAGATGATCGCCAAGGTCAACCCGCCGATATCCCAGGAAGCATTGGATGAGGCACTCGGGGAGACGGAGCCACTTCCGAGTGAATTGGGTGGCGATCAGGAGCCGGCGGACGCCGTGCCGGAAGCCTAGAGGGACCGTATTCATTCACCCTTTGCGACCACGAGGTTCCGGCCGTCAGGTGCTATCTGGGTCTGAGTCGATCGGACGGCCATGCACTGTCGTCCGGAATCTCGTGATGGTAGCTGAGGCGCTACCCAACCCAGCCTCCCGCTAGATGCACGGCCGCGGCTACGACCATGCTGGCCGCGGAGGCGACCAGCACCACACTGTACCGCCGGCCCGCAACCTTTGTCGCGCCCCAGGCCACGATCGGGAACAGCGCGAGCACGAAGCGGTCAGTTGACATAAATGGCGCGTAGAAGCCATCTTGCCATTCAGGCGTACAGAGCACGACCAGCCAAAAACCTGCACAGTAGACCGCGGAGGACCGGTCTATCTCCTTCCAGGCGCGGACGGTCAAAAATAGAAAGAACAGCGCGGTGCCCATTTGAAGGAGATTCTCGGACGTGAACGGGAGATACGAGCCGTGCTGGATCAGCCAGGTTAGGGACGCTGTGAAGCCCGTCCATGGGTAGGTCAGCGTACGGTGCCAGCCCCGTTGTGAGCCAAGAATGTGCACTGGATTGAACCCGAGAGCCACCAGATATGCCAGATAACCGCCAGCCGCGGCGCAGGTCGGTACTAACAGTGCCGACCAGGTGCGGAACCGTTGGGGCCGAGCGGCGAGGATGAGAGCTGGAATCAGTATGAACCCTGTCGATCGCGTCATGATGGCCGCGGCCATCCACAGCCCTGCCCTCAGCGACTGCCGGCGACGGGCGTGGTACATGCTGCCCACGGCGCACAGCAGGAATAGGGACTCGGTGTAGGGAGCGATGGTAAATACTGCCGTGGGGAAGAGTGCAAACAGCCATACCGTCCGTCCAGCCACCTCTGCCCCGCGATCGGCGGAGGTCCAGAGATATAAATACGTGAGCGCTCCTCCGCCGGCTAGATTGGCGACGAGCATAGCGAAAGCCACGGATGGGGACCCGCCGAGGCTGCCGAGATGAATAAGCAATGGATACAGCGGAAAAAAGGCCAGAGCCGATTTTCCGTTAATTCCCCAGTGGTAACCGTGCGCCGCGATGCCGAGATACCAGCTGGTGTCCCACTGATTCCAGATCTGCCAGGGGGATTGGCCACGGAGTGCTGCCATGAAGGCCGTCAGGACAGCCATGAGCAGGTGGCTGACCGCGAATGGCACTAGCACAGCCGCTGCGATCCCACGCCTCAGAACGGGTCGAGCATCTTCGCTACGGCGGATATCCTCTTCTGGGCGTGCTCGCTGTATCGCTATTGTGGCGCCTTCCATCCTGGTGGGACCCACCGTGGGTCAACGACGAGGGAACCTACTTTGCTGTGGCCCAGGCTATGGCACACGGCTACCGCCTGTATGCCGATGTCTGGGAAAACAAGCCACCAGGACTCTACCTTGTATACACCGCAGTTTACCACTTGTTTGGCGTGTCACTTCTCGCCGTCCGCCTGCTCAGCACTCTGGCGGTAGCTGTGGTCGTGATGCTGACGTTCTGTCTTGCCTGCCGGGTGGTCGCCGGACGAATCGCTTCACTGACCGCTGCACTCCTCTGTGGATTGCTGTTCGGCGTCCCCTTTCTGGAGGGCACCACCGGCAATGCTGAGGTGTTTTTGGCTGCACTCACAGCGTCGGCGGCATATCTCGTCGTAGGGCGGAAACACACTGCGACTGCCGGGGCCATCGTGGGCATCGCATGCCTGTTCAAGTCCGTCGCTGTCTTCGATGGAATCGCACTGCTGATCTGGCTCGCGGCACAGCATCAGCGCGGTGTCTGGCGCTATGCGGCGGCGGGTAGTGGCGTCCTTGCGGCTACTCTGGGCGTTGCCGCCGTTCAGGGTATTTTGCCGGCCATGCTCACTGACGCGTTCTGGTACGATCTTGTTTATGTCGGCCAGGGGAATGGTGGGAATCTTCCGTGGCTTTTGGTCATAAAGGTCGTGGCACTGGCTATCGGCAGCTATCGATTGCGCCGCGCGCCGTTTCCATACATTTGGCTGCTGTATGCCGCCGCCGGTGTGCTACTGAGCGGACGTTTTTTCGGCCACTACCTGCTGCAAGCCGTGACTCCACTCTGCCTGACGCTCGCCACGGTGCTGGACCGCCGACCTATGCTGGCGAAGCGGGGACTCTGGGCGTTGCCGCTCGTGATCGCCGTGGGCGCCGCGCTATCGGCGTTGGAAGGGTATGCGCTAGAGGCCGGCGGCCACGAATCCATTCTGGCCGAGCGCCTGCAGTACTACAGCAATTTCACGCGCTATGCGTTGGGCACTGAAAGCTATCACGTCTATCGTGGTCAGCTCGATGACCATGTGAGTCGCACCCTACTGGTGGCCGGTGCGATCAGACGGACACCGCCCGGTACCCTCCTGGTGTGGGGAAACGCGCCCTGGATCTATGCGTTGAGCCAGCGGCTCCCGGCCACGCCGTATACCTCCGCGCTTCGAACTCCCGAGGTACCAGGAGAGGTCGCCTCGTTACGACGTTCGATTCGCGATGGACGACCGATGGAAGTGGTAGTGGTGCAGCCGGCGGATCCGTCGCTCGGGACCGCCGCTCTGGACCTCGTTCGTCGTTACCGTCGTGCATGGTCGTACGGCGGGGCTGTGGTCTACGTCAGGACCCGCTGAGACTCGGCATTCTGCCTGGCAGCGAGATAGATGGCCAGTGCCAGGAGCGGTGCTAAATAGAAGTAGTTCACCAGGCTGCGCCAGGCGAAGAAGAGAGGTATGGTTCCCAGCACGGCGATACTGCCGGCGCTTAACCACCGGAGGCGGACGAATGCTATGACGCCCCCAATCCAGGCCGCTGCTTCTAGCAATGAAAAGACGACCTTGGGCAGCATGGGCAGCACGTTGGATACGAAGAGCGCGATAATTCCCACGCCGAGCGGAAACATTGGATCAGTCATGGGTCCGGCGATACTGGCAAGATATGCCCCCGGTGAGCGGGCAATGAATGGCCCGTTCATGGCCAGGAACACGGCTGCCATAAGACCACAGCGCCGGAGCGCTTCGCGCTTGCCCTGCTCGCGCCAGATCAGTATGAGATACAACGGCAAGAAGAACCAGGAAAGTTGCTTGGTGGCTATTGCTACTCCCATGGCCAGCGGACTGAGCCACGGCGTTGACCACTCTGCTAGGGCCAGCATCAGGAACAGACCGTAGAGCGGATCCGGCTGCCCGCCGGCGGTGAGTTGAATGAGCGGAATATCGGCAAGCACCAGGAGCGGTGCAAAGAAGCGCAGCGATCGAGGCATCCGAAACCACAGATATGTTCCCATAGCGACCACTGCCAGGGCGTACAGAAAGCGTAGGTCGTGTACGCCGGCCCAGACAAACGGAAGGATGAAGAGGAAGGAGCCGGCGGGATAGTTGTACTTTGACTCGAACTCCGCCGGCAGCGGCACTCCACGCCTTGACCGATGATTGAGGACGTTCAGGAACACTTGGTTCACGGCGCCCTCGCTCGGATAGGCGGTCGTCCCGCGGAACTGTCCATCCATCAACGGCGTGGTGGTGGTCGAGGGCGCATTGACCGCCGCCAGAGCGTCCGCGATGTTGGCCGCCTCGTACGGATTGTGGCCCCGCACCACTTGCTGGGCTGCGTACAGGTCCATCACGGCGCCATCGTTGTTATAGGCGATATTCCGCGCCGTGGCACGTACCCCGTTTCCTACCTGCCAGAGTCCAAAGACTGGAAACGTTGCCACCGTAAAGAGCGCGCACATTCCTAGAACCTGCCGCGCGCGCATCGAGAATAATCGCTTCAACGGTACCGTTGCGGCGAATGCAGCTACCACGCTCAGGAGCGTTTCGAGCGCGACCAGGAAGGCGAGGATGCCATTACCGGCAGGCCGAAAATGACCTGGGCTGGAGAGCGCCAGGGCTTGTAATACCAGGGCAATGGCGATGAGACCGAAACGCGCCAGCAGGGGGGAGCCGACGGCTAGCTCGGAACGAAGGATCAGGGAACGATGCCGCAGGCGTTCCGCCAGCCCGGCCGGCGGCGACGCACCACGGGTGCGCTCGTCGCGTTGTATCATTCCGCTCCTCTTTGCCCGACTGCGCTACCGCCAGGCAATTATACGGGTTGCCTTGACGAAACCCCGGTTAACCGTCATACCTGGTAACCGTCATACCTGGCGCATCGCCCAATAGATCGCAGCGATCACGATGAGCGTACCCACCAGGTAGACGATCCCTGGGTTGACGTACGATCGTTGTACCAGGGCGCTGAGAGCGGTAAGAGCGAGAATCATGCCAAGCAAAGCAATCCATGTCTTGCGCGCTGAGCGATAGTGGACATACGAAGCGCTGCCACGGGGATTGGTCGGGAAGCTCCCCGCATTTCGTCCCGCCCCGAAGTACGGCGAGTGTCGCTGGCGCGACCACCACGATTTCAGTCGTAATCGGTTGCGTGTTACATGGCGAAATCGCCAGTACATCCAGTTGGTACGCAGTTCTTTGAGGCGCCGGCTCATGCGTCGAATGTTTCCTCTCGAAGTAGGTGCCGGCGGAGTACATCCAGGGCCGACTGAGCGAAAAAGTGCTTGCTCAACTCACGGCTACCAGGCCGGTGTATCTCGCGGACAGTATTAACCCCGTCCATGCTTAACGCTACGTAGCAAGTACCTGGAGCTTTCCCCTCTACTGACTCGGCGCCGGCGATCCCAGTGACGGCGAGCGCTGCATCGACGCCGAATGCGTCACGGCATGCTCGAGCCATCGACTGCGCCGTCTGGGCGCTAACCAAGCCATGCCGGTCCATGATTTCCGCGGAGACGCCATACGCTTGTTTTACATCACGGGAATACGCCACGATGCCACCCAGGAAATGCCGAGAGCTTCCTGGATGGTCGGTGATCATACTTGCCAACTCGCCTCCCGTCGCCGACTCCATCACGGCGACGGTGCGATCCTGGCGGTCCAGCAACTCACCCACGGCAGCGGATAGCGTGGTATCGCCGGACCCGAAGATGGACTCTCCCAGACGCTCACGCACCGCCGCTTCCGCTTCACGGCCCAACTCGGCGACGCGTTCTTCAGTTGCAGCTTGAACAGTCAGGTGTACCTGCACGCCGGCATCCTTGGCATAGGTTGCGATTGTCACCTCGGGCCACCGATTGAGTAGATCGGCAATCTGTTCCTCCACTCGGGACTCGCCCAGGCCAAAGGTCATCAACGCTAGCATGAAGAGCTTCCCAGGGAGCAACTGCTCCAGGCGACCTTGCACCCACTCACGCCACATCGGTTGCATCTCACTGGGGGGACCCGGCATGGCTGCGATGATGCAGCCGTTGTGGCGGACATACCAGCCGGGTGCTGAGCCATTCGGGTTCGGTATGGCCGTTGCCGAAGGAATCACCATGGCCTGCCGCATGTTGCTGGCCGGCATGTGCCGGCGCATCGAGGAAAAGCGGGTTTCGATCTCCTGGACCAGCAGGTCGTCTAGATACATGTCTTCACCCACCGCCCTGGCGATCGCCTCACGCGTGAGGTCGTCCTGGGTGGGTCCGAGTCCGCCGGTGCAAAGAACCACCTCTGCTCGCTGCATTGCAGCCCGAAAAGCAGCGGTCAGATCTTCCAGATCATCGCCGATCTGCTCCACGCGACACACCTGGAAGCCAATGCCGCTCAGTTGACGAGCGAGAAACGCGGCGTTGGTATCGGCGATATCGCCGCGGAGCAATTCGGTTCCCACGGATAACAAAGCGGCTCGCACCCAGCTACTTTCCTTGCCACAGTGGTTTGCGTTTCTCGAGAAAGGCGCCGGTGCCCTCTTTACGATCCGCGGTGCCGACGGCTAGACCGAAGTACGCCATCTCCGCCTCATTGCCGGCGCGAGGACCGCTCTCCAGGCCCTCGTACACGGCACGCTTGGCCAGGGCAATGGCAAGTGGCGCTTTTTCCGCGATCTTGCCGGCAATTTCGCGCGCTTTGGGAAGCAGGTCTTCCTGGGGGACCACGTGATTCACCAGGCCGAGCGACAAAGCGTCCTGAGCGGAAATGCGATCACCGGTAAAAATCAACTCAAGCGCTTTGATTCTACCGACCAATCGTGGCAGTCGCTGGGTGCCGCCAAATCCGGGAATGATCCCAAGGTTGACCTCGGGCTGACCGAACTGCGCGTTTTCCGAGGCAAGAATAATGTCTCCGGCCATTGCCAGTTCGCAGCCGCCACCCAGCGCATACCCGTTGACCGCCATGATCACCGGCTTGTCTAACTGATGCAATTGGAACAGGAGTTGGTGCGAATCGCGCGAGTGTTCGAATCCCTCCCGACCGCTCTCCAGTGCCTCCAGTTCGGCGATATCCGCGCCCGCGGCGAAGGCCTTGGTCCCACTACCGGTTATGATCACGGCCCGGACGCTTTCATCTCCAGCGACGTCCTGAACTGCCTGGCCAAGCTCCTGGAGCGTATCGTGGCTCAAGGCGTTTAAGACGCGCGGCCGATTGATTGTAATGGTCGCGACCGAGTCCTCACGCTCGACTTCGATGTTCTCGTACATTACGCCCTCATTTGCTCGCGCTGTACTCGCGGAAGCCACGCCCGTTCTTTCGACCGTAATAGCCGGCATTGACCATCTTTCGCAACAGCGGCGGGGCTGCGTATTTTGGATCTTTAAACTCGTCGTACATAACTTCGGCGATATAGAGGGTGGTATCTATGCCCACGAAATCCAACAGAGTCAACGGACCCATGGGCACGCCTGTGCCGAGTGTCATGGCTGTGTCAATATCCTCGACGGTGGCGATGCCGTTTTCGACCGCGCGTACCGCGTCGAGCAAGTACGGCACCAGCAGATAGTTCACGATAAAGCCGGGCGTGTCCTGTGCCGTTACCACCTTCTTACCCATGGATTCGCCGAACTGCCGGAGGATGTCCATGGTTTCATCACTGGTCTCCAGCGCACGAACCAACTCGACCAACTTCATCACGGGTACCGGGTTGAAGAAGTGCGCCCCCGCGACCTTATCGGGCCGCGAGGTCGCCGCGCCCAGAGCGGTGATGCTGACCGACGAGGTGTTGCTGGCCAGGATGACCTCTGGACGGGTGATCCGGTCGAGCGAACCGAAGAGCTCTTTTTTCAGGTCAAGATTCTCGATGATGGCCTCGATCACCAGGTCACAATCGCGCAGGTCTTCCAGGTCCGTGGTGCCCGTAATGCGCGACAGTACGGTGTCTCGGTCTTGCTCCGTCATTTTGCCTCGTTCCAGTGCCCGACCCATGGAACTCGCGATTCGTTTGTGCCCCGCTGCCAGCGCCTGGTCGTTGACCTCTCTCATGACCACCTGGAAGCCGGACTTCGCTGCCTGTTCGACAATGCCGGAGCCCATCAAGCCTGCGCCTACCACGCCGACGGTCTGTAAGGCCATTCGCCACTCCTTCTCGTTTGCCGGCCATCCGTTGCCGGCCGCGGTCTGGTCAAACGGATCTGTGTGCACCGCACAGATCGACCGCGCAGCCTCTCAGTATAAGGCGTTGCCGGCGAGCGCCCGTGCTCAGTGAATCGCCGGTAGGGCCGCCTGTAAGATCCGACGTGCAATCGGGGCTGCCACGGTCGCGCCTTCGCCGCCATGCTCCACGATAACCACGACAGCAATGCGGGGATGGTCCGCCGGTGCGAAGCAGACAAACCAGGCATGCGGTGGTTTGCCATCTCCCGTCTCCGCGGTACCGGTCTTCGCGGCGACCGAGACGCCCAGATCCTTCACTGCGTATCCCGATCCCTTTTGCACGACCTCCACCATTGCGTCTCGAACCTGATCGGCGGTGGCGGATGATTCGACATGGTACAGCGACCCATACGATGCGTTCTTTACCATGGTCCCGTCGGGGGTAGTCACGGACCGGACCAAGACTGGGCGTGGAATATCGCCGTGATTGGCCTGAGCTTCGGCGATCATCAGCATCTGGAGCGGCGTCACATGTAACCCGCCCTGTCCGAATGAACTGGCGGCTAAATCGACCGGGCTGAAGGTCTCGCCGGCTGTAAGGGTATGGCTAACGAATACCGGGATATCGAACGGCACCGGCTGGTCGAGACCGAAGCGGTGCGCATAGTCCAACCAGCGGGTCGCTCCGACTGCGAGCCCTACCCGTGCGAATACAATATTGTCGCTACAGGCCAGTGCCGTGGCCAGATCGACCGGCGGCGATTGCCCGCACTCCGCCAAATTGTTAATGGTGTCTGGGAAGGTGTGGAACCCGACGGTCAGAGGGCCCAGAGCGTCCGTGCCGAAAAATTCCTGTGACAGCGACATGGTTCCCGTGTCGATGGCGGCGGTCAGCGTGACCAACTTAAAGGTGGATCCGGGGACGTAGTAGCCGTTTACGGGGCGGTTGATCAGAGGCAATCCTGGATCGGTCAACAGAGAACTCCAGTACGCCGGGTCGCTGATCCGATTGGCGTCGAAGGTGGGCTTGCTGGCCATCGCATAGATCTCACCGGTGCGGGGATCGGCGACGATCGCCGCACTCGGGCCGTCAGGGAGCGCGGCCGCCACCTGCTGCTGCAGCTTGTCGTCGATAGACAGCGTGATGTTGTCGCCAACGACGGCCTGGTGTTCCCATTGGTTGATCTGGCTCTTCCAGCTAGGGCCAAAGATCTGCCCCGCCAGGTACGGGTCATACGCCTTTTCCAACTCCGTCTTTCCATATCGCGTATCGTCGTAGCCGATGACCTGGGAGAGGGACGAGTCGGCGTAGGTGCGGTGTACGATTCCCGTGGGGTCGATGGAGCGCCCCGCCAGTACCACACCATTGCGATCCAGAATGAACCCTCGCTGCACGTGTTGCGCTTGTTGAAACAACCGCCCGTTATCTGGTCGCGATTGGAGAGTGCCGGCATCTATCACCTGCCAGTAGGTGACGTCTGCAATGAGTATCGCGAACGCCACCAGAAAAAAGACGCCGATCCGTCGAACGTTGGTATTCATAGTCGCCGTTCCCGGGTCTCCGACGAGACTTTGAGTAACAGTCCAATAATAAGAAAGTTGGCGAGGGCTGAGCTGCCGCCATAGCTAAGAAACGGCAGGGGCACCCCGGTGAGCGGCATGAGACGGGTGGTGCCGCCGACGATGACCACGGTCTGGATAGCGAGGGTGGACATTAGGCCCGCGGCGAGGAGTTTCTGGAACCCGTCCTGGGTGGCAATGGCAACGGAAAGACCGCGGAACACCACGAACAGCAGCAGGCAAAGGAGCGCGCAGATGCCGGCCAAGCCCATCTCCTCACCGATTGCCGCGAGGATGAAGTCGGTGGTTACCACCGGCACCGAGCCGGGCTGACCAAGACCCAGACCCTGTCCTCCAATCCCACCGACTCCCAGCGCAATCAACCCCTGAACCAACTGATAGCCCGAGCCGGCCGCGTGCGCCCAGGGATCGAGCCAGACCTGAGTCCGATCACGGACGTGTGGAAATAGATGAAATGCTAGATAGGCCCCCACCGCAAACATGGTGAGTCCAGATATGGGATATACCGCGCGGGCGGTCCCCACATACAACATAGCCAGAAAGATCCCCAGAAATAGGAGAGCGCTGCCCAGGTCATTCTGCTTGACCAGGAGCGCGAGCGAAAGCCCCCACATGGCTACTAGAGGCGCTAGATACTGAAAGGGAGGCAGGCGAAGCGGCCCCAGCGAGAGGCGGCCGGCTGCCAGTAGCTCCTTCTTCTCGTCGAGATAGGCCGCGAAAAAGATCGCCATGAGCACTTTCAGTAGCTCGACCGGCTGAAAGTAGACGCCATGAAAACCAATCCAGCGGCGGTAGCCGCTACCGTTGATATCGGTGCCTCCGACGATGGTCAGGAGGATCAAAACGAGACCCACCATTGCCCAGGTGTACTTATAGAGCCGGAGTGTGTTGGCGCTGCGAGGAAAGGCTATCAACGCGGCTGCGGCGGCCTCGCCGAGGACGGTCCATAGTACCTGGCGGTGCCCCAAAGCGGGATTCAACCGGGTGACGACGAGAATGCCCACGCCGGCTACCACGGTGACCGCCGGTAGCACCAGTTGGTCAGCTCGGGGTGCGAACCGGCCCATCCACAGGCTCATCACAATGGTGCTTGCCGCATAGACCAGAGGGTAGGTGAAGGCCGATTGCACCACGTGGCGCTGCTCGGCGAGCGAGAGCAGGGCGAAGCCGCCCAGCACGATCCCGTTGGCCAGCACCAGCAGTAGGAGCTCGACCCATCGCAGGTGATAGCCCTGCCTCATAGCTGCACCAGTTGGAGTCTGACCTGGCCAAACTCGAGGACATCTCTCGGCTTCACCGCGACCGGTCGCCGTACCTGCTTGCCGTTCAACTTGGTGCCGTTGGTGCTGCCCGTGTCTTTGAGCACCCATCCCTTGCCGTTCCAGGAAAGGCTGGCATGGGTCGATGAAATAAAGGTGTCGTCCAGCACAATATCATTCTCTCCGTCACGCCCGATGGAGGTTAAGGATAACAATGGTAGCCGTTCGCCTGGCTCGAGTCCCGACTCCCCCGGTTCCATGACCAGGAGGTCGGCTGGGGCACGTTCGCCCTGCACGAGTGACCGAACCCGCAACTCGCGGCGCAAAAGAAGCGCCAAAATAACGATAAACGCATACAGTGCCGCCACAAAGGCAATGCGCCCGAGAAGGAGGACATCGTCGACACTCAAGCGAAGCCTACTGGTCCCACAACACTTCGAGGCCGCCTAACGAGATGGTATCCCCCGGGCTCAGCACCGTTTCTTTGGTAACCTTTCCGTTCACCGCGGTACCATTGGTGCTTCCCGTATCTCGCAGCATCCAGCGACCGTTCCGTTCCGATACCTCAGCATGATACCGAGACACCCGACGATCGTTCAGCACAATGTCATTGTCCGGCAGCCGGCCGACCCGACTGGGTGAACGCAGCACGGCATAGGTCTTCCCGGCGCAGACCAGGCTGGGCGTGCTCGGACCGGTGTGAACCGGGCCATCCATGCGGGGCAGGAGCGCCGTGTGCTGAAAGTCATTGTCATTGGTCTGTTTGGCATCCTCCACGTGCGCCTCGATACGCAAATCCCCCTCGGCCAGCTCGCGACGTGAATGGAGGCGGACGACCGGGCGGGTAACGGTGCTGAATCTCCGTTGTCGAGCCACGCGGGCCACGTGTGACTCCAAATACTTTTCGTGCGAGCCACGGGCGCCTTCAAAGAACGCGAAGTCATGGGGATTGAGATAGACGTCGTAGAGGTTGGGCACCAGGACGCCATCCACGCCGACAGATTGCTGAGACTCCATCACGCGAACCAGCCGCTTGCCGATTTCGACCGGCTGCAGATGACTGTTGGTTGCGCGCGTGAAGGTTCGCTCCATCAGGCGTTCGATGAAGCTCTCAAAACGAGCGATCAAATTCACCCACCATTATAGAGACGCTCCTTTGCGTTGACGGGGTGGAGGCGCCTACAATCAGGAGCTTTTGCTTATGAATGGCATAGAAAACCACATCCTCGACTTCGTCAAGAATTTCCTCGGCACGCTCGGTTATCCGGGCGTGTTCTTGCTCATGGCCATCGAAGGCTTCGGCATTCCGATTCCCAGCGAGCTGACCATGCCGTTTAGCGGCTTTCTGGCCACGTCGGCGGGCGGCAATAAGTTTGTGCTGCCGTTGGCCATCGCGGCCGGCACGCTGGGCGAGACCGTGGGCGGCATCATCGCCTTTTTTGTGGGCAGAGCGGGCGGACGGCCGGTGCTAGAGCGCTACGGCAAAATCGTGCTGCTCTCTCCCGAAGAGTTGGAGAAGGCCGAGCTGTGGTTTGCGCGCTACGGCGACTGGGTGGTGTTTGTCACCCGCCTGCTGCCGGCTATCCGCAGCTTTATCGCGCTGCCGGCCGGGGTAGTCCGCATGCCGTTCTGGCGCTTCCTGGCGTACAGCCTGGTCGGATCTTTCATCTGGTGTACGGTGCTGGCCATCGTGGGTCACCAGTTGGGTCAATCCTGGAACACGGTGAGCACCAGCCTGCGAAAGTATGATGTCATTATCGTGGTGGCCGTGGTGCTGCTTATAGTGTTCGCCCTGTACAAGCGCATCACAGCCGGACGGCGACAGAGACGCAAATCGGAGTCGGCCGCATAGGTGCCGTAATCGACAGGTCCAGGGCGAGAATGGCTAACAAACATCGTCTTGGCCTTACTCCCGATGAGGTAATTGCGGCGCTACAGAAAGATCCAGATCGAGACCATGCGGAATGGTGGGAAGAAGATGCGAGGTTAGAGGCGCAGCTCAATAGACCTCTCAGCGTTGAAGAACGGCTTCGACTGAAGGGGCTGCTTTACGGCCAGCTCGCAACGACGGGACTGCCGCGCAAGCTTGGGCACAGGATAGAGATGTGGAAGAGATTCGTTCATGATCTGGCTGTGGTAGACGTTGATGAAGTGACAGAGTACACTCATCCCCTTTATCAGAGAAGCAGACTTGAGACGTTAGTAGAGCAATTGCCGGCACCGTTGAAGGAAGACATTCGCCGTGTCCTCGATCCCATTGATAACGAGTTTCGAAGCCTGACCGTGGCCGTTGAGAAACCTGTTTTGCCGGGAATCAATAGGACACTGGGATGGTGGGAATATCGCTTGCCCCTCAAGGGTGCAACCTCGCTGTAAATGGTGGCGCGTGCGCGATGTGATTCTAGGGGTGGTGGATCGTGCAGCGAGACATCATGCTATGGAGGGGGACAGCGCGAGCGGCTGAGCAACTGATGTTCCCTGATGGGAAACGACGGAGGGGGAGTGCCATGCAGAGGATCGATAAAATGCAGCGACGTCCGTCGGATAATCCATCTCAAGACGGAGCGCGCAGGACTGGCGCTCGTGAATTCGATATGTTGGCCAGCGTAGGCTGACGTTCGGCGTGGGTGGCGGACAGAGCGAGCGGTTGACTACTGGGTCTGCGAGGAATGTGACGAACTACCAGTACGACGGAACTGGACGGAGCAACTCAGCGGACAGCAATGGCAATCGCACTTCCGTCACCGACACGCCACATGGGGATGTGATCAGCGAGAACATCCCGGTGGGCCAGCCAGGCTGCATGGGCGCGACTGGAGAGGAGGTGCGCGGTCAAAATGGACATCGACAAAGCATCCGAGAGCGTAGACCGGGACCAGGACCCCGCCGAACGAGAGCGGCGCGTCGAGGTCGACCGAAAGCGGCGCATTGACGAATACGTGCGCTCTAAGTTAGTGGTCCAGTTGTCAGATGCTTTAGCACATACCGTCCGTGTAGAAGATAAGCTGTCCCGACAGGACGGCAGACCGATCTTGCGATCCTTCGGTCGCACCGTAATTGACGCCGAAAATGTCATCCTTGGGAAGCGCCGTGACCTGCCTGATGATGTTTCCGTTGCCATCTACCATGCCAGGGATACGGACCGTCTCTGGCAACTGCTTCGTGACTCATCGCGCCAGGTGGAGGACCTTCGGGTAGCGCTATTCGTCCGCATCCCCGACAGAGCGATTGGAGCGAGGGCTGGAGGGGAAGCGTGCTTCATGGCGCCGGCCAAGAACGTCCTGGCCCATGCCCAGGCAGTGCAGCCGGTTACCCGCCGAGCGCTGGCCCTGTGTAGCGTCGACGGCGCGCACGGTCTTTCGCTCGATCGGGGCAATGGCGCGTGTGAGGATCGGTCCGATGAGTGGTGGCTGATCACCTGGGGCCGTTTGTCCTCGATCAGTGCCATGGATGCAGGGAGGCAGTTCCGGTTCCCGCTGTCATCGGTTGCGGCGCCCACTGATCCGTCCCGCGCAGTTGCGCGGGGACGCAGCCCGGGGCGGTCCGTGCAGCCTGCGCACCCAGCGATGAAGCCCGAAGACGTGGCGTGGCGAATCGTTTCTAGCGACGCCAGAGAGACCACGTGGGTATGTGACCTGATCGAGGAGGGACAACGGTTTCTCGCTATCTTTCGGCGTCAACGAACCGGACGCTCGGCGTGGGATATCTATCGATCCGCTGCGGCCACGCAGGAAAGCCGGCAGAACGCCGAAACGCCGATGGCAGCTAGTACCTCCGATCAGCGGCAAGCCGAGCCACAGGTCGATCACGATGTCTGGGTTGCGGAGCTGGTAGCGGGCACGACAGAGGCACGCCCAGTGATGAGAGGTCTATCCGCCTTCAAAAGTCTTGAGTCGATAACCGAGGATGTACTCGAACAGATCTACTTTCTGGCTCGGGCGGCAGAGAACGAGAGCGCTCTCCGCATGATGTACGAGTCGTGGAAGAAGTGATGCCCCGCACCATGCCCGTGCGGCGGTCTCATCGCGTCAGCGTTGGCTTTGCTGAGGTTTCGTTGTGAGACAGCTGACACTATTTCTCGCGCGATTCGGGGCCGGAACTGCACAGTGTAGTGAATTCCATGGAGCGAACAGTGGACAAAGTCACATGCTCCAAATTCGTAGACTGACACTGAGGAGCAGTGACGATGCGCTGACGCATCCATACACCGGAGTTGAAGCTGGAAATCTGCCGACAGATCGCCCGGCGACCGGACGAACGCCGACCGATACTCTTGGAGAGTGACATACAGCAATTGCCGCTCTGTGTCTCGCAAGGCGAGTGAGCACAGCTCCTCAAGGAAATAGACATTTATCTCGCGTACTCTCTCCTCGGCGCTGAGAGACGGAGAGAAGGGGAGACTCACTACGCAATGGATCGTATGGTAATCACAGCAGCCTACGTGCTCAGGGGCGACTTCGACCCTGATGAGGTGACGGGTTATGCCGGCGTGGAACCCAATGCTCGCTGGAAACGCGGGCAGCCTGCTGGCTATGGTAAGCACAAGAGCAGTGGGTGGAAGCTTCGATCCAGCTCCGACCTTCCTCGCATTCCAGAGCCGGATCGGGAAGTTGAGCCGCACATCCAGTCAGTCCTCGCTCAACTTCAACCTGGCTGGCCGCACTTCATCGAGCTTGGTCAGCGTTTCAGGGCATATATCGAATGCACCTTCATGGTCCAAACTCACTACGATCCGAAGATCGTTGTGCCTCGGAATACCGTAGAGGCGGCGAATGCGCTCAACGCCACACTCGTTTTCAATGTCTACTGCAGGCTGCCGCAGGAAGAGACATGATCGAGACTGCCGAAGGTCCGCTTCCCCAAAACGCTACCTGTGAGGTGAGTCGGTCCACGACGCGCGATATTGAGCGCGCCGTATTCGTCGTTGGACTACAGACGCTTCTCAAGACTGAACTGGCTGTAGACTCACAGCCAGCCAGACCCGTAGCCTCGACAGCGGGCAAATGGTGGTGTCCCGGACCGGCCATAAGCCCTGCCAAAGAAAAAGCCGCCAGCCACAAGGGCTGACGGCTATACAGTCATGGCATCTACGCGGACTCGTTCTCCTGCACCACATACTCGTCGTTGTTGCGAGTGGGAAGTGGAGACGGTTCCAGAATCGGGCTGTCCTGCTTGAGAATGACCCGGTCGGTTATGGTGCACGAGCGGATGTCGTTGCGCGACGGAATCTCGTACATGATGTCGAGCAGCGTCTCTTCCACGATGCTGCGCAGACCACGGGCGCCGGTCTTCTGGGCCAAGGCCTGAATGGCAGTCTGCTCCAGGGCCTCGGCGGTGAACACGAGCTCGACCTTGTCCAGATCGAAGAATTTCTTGTACTGCTTGATAATCGCGTTCTTCGGCTCGGTGAGGATACGAATCATCGTCTCCTTATCGAGCGGTTCCAGCCCCACGATTACCGGCAGGCGTCCGACAAACTCCGGTATCAGTCCGTACTGCAGGAGGTCTTCTGGGGTAATGGCCCCAACCGGCGTAGTCGCATCCTCCACCGGTTTGACGGCGCGGTAGCCAATGGTACGGTTCCTTCCGACCCGCTTCTCGATGATCTGCTCCAGACCTTCGAAGGCGCCACCGCAGATAAAGAGGATGTTTGCGGTGTTGATCTGGATGAAGTCCTGGTGCGGGTGCTTGCGCCCCCCCTGGGGCGGAACGTTGGCCACCGTGCCTTCAACGATCTTCAGCAGCGCCTGCTGTACGCCTTCGCCGGAAACGTCACGCGTGATCGACGGATTGTCGGACTTCCGAGCAATTTTGTCGATCTCGTCGATGTAGACGATGCCCTTTTCCGCCCGGGCGATATCGAAATCCGCCGACTGGATCAGCCGAAGGAGGATATTCTCCACATCCTCGCCCACGTATCCCGCTTCGGTCAGCGCCGTCGCATCGGCGATGCAGAATGGAACGTCCAGAATCTTCGCCAGTGTCTGGGCCAGCAGCGTTTTGCCACAGCCGGTTGGACCCACCAGTAAGATGTTGCTCTTTCCCAGTTCCACGTCGTCGATCTGCATGCCGGCGGCGACCCGCTTGTAGTGGTTATATACCGCGACCGAGAGCACGCGTTTGGCGCGATCCTGGCCAATAACGTATTGGTTGAGCTGCTCCATGATTCGCTTGGGCGTGGGAATCTTGGTGATGGGCAGCCGCGTGGCCGCCGGGGTTGCCTGTTCCTCGGCGATGATCTCCTGGCACAGGTCGATGCACTCATCGCAGATGTAGACCCCGCCCGGGCCGGCGATAAGACGGTGAACCTGCTCCTGACTCTTACCGCAGAACGAACACCGATATTGAACCCTCGGGTTCTTGGAACCCGCCATACGCCTTAACTCCCTGCCGCCGCCATAGGCATCTGTTCGTATGTAATGACTTCGTCGATCAGACCATACTCCAGCGCTTGTTCGGCGTTGAAGAAACGGTCGCGTGCAAAGTCTTCGCGGATGCGCTCCACCGGTTGGCCCGTGTGGTTCGCCAGTATATCAAAGTTGCGCTCATGCAGACGCATGAGTTCGCGCGCATG
>JAABUJ010001958.1_pt1 | contig 27623 bp, 22 predicted proteins | sample 5559131 | NCBI WGS metagenome assembly JAABUJ01 (sample SAMN10711875, study PRJNA513366) | rock metagenome | isolation source: Antarctica rocks | place: Antarctica: Victoria Land, Mt New Zealand nord | collected 2016-01-07
CCAAGAAGAAGGAGGCGGTGGTGACCAGCCTCTACACCATCGCGCCCTACGTGCGCACGCCGCAGGAGGTGGTGGCCGCGCTGCTACAGGACCGCGACCGCCCGCCGGATACGGTGCCGCGTCCTACGCCGGCGGGCAAAGAACGGCGGGCCACCCTCGACGGCAAGGAGGTGGCCCTGACACGCCTGGCCGCGCGGGCGCGGCAGCGCGAGGGGCCACACATCCAGGAACGGGTCGCGCTGACCGATGGCGCGGAGGCGCGGCAACAGCAGATCGCGGCCCACTTCCCCCGGCATACGCTGGTGCTCGACATCATCCACGCCACGGATTATCTCTGGAACGCGGCCAACGCGCTGCGCGGCGAGACGCACCCTGACCGCCTCGCCTGGATCCGTACGCATCTGGCGCAGCTCCTCGCCGGAGACACGCCGGCCGTCATCACCGCGCTGGAAGCGGCCGCCCAAGACCCGGCGCGCACGGTCGTGCAACGCAAGGCGCTCTTGGGCACCGCCGGTTACGACCGCCGCAACGCGCCCTACATGTGCTATGACGTGTATCTCGCGCACGGCTGGCCCATCGGCACCGGGGTTGTGGAAGGGGCCTGCGGCCACCTCGTCAAGGATCGCATGGAACAGGCAGGCATGCGCTGGACCAAAGCCGGGGCACAGGCGGTGCTCGATCTCCGCGCGCTCCGGCTCAACGGCCAGTGGGACGCCTATGCCTCGTTCCATCGCCAGCGGCAACATCTGCGGTTGTACGGGACATCCGACACCGCAGCGGAGGTGGCGGAGATGCAGGTGTTGGCTGACGCGGCCTAGTCGCGCTGCCTCCACGGATTTTGGTCACACTCAAATGTATTGACAGTTCGCGCAAGGTAGATCGAAAATTCGCGCATGGCAGCTGCCCCAGCCGGGCCTGAACTGTCAACACGTATCTGAACTAAGTGAATGAAGGTACCAAAATACTGTGTATGCCACAGGGCGTTGTGACGGCGCGGATGATCACAGGAGAGCCGATCCAGCGAACTGATAGATTAAGACGCCCCGCTCAATGTTACCTTCCAGGAGCTATGGGTGGCGTTGTCGGCAATGACGAGGGTGGCGTGGCGCGATCCGGCGCCCGAGGGGACGAATGTGACGGTGATGCTACAACTCTCGTCCACGGCGATGGCGCCGCGACAGCTGTCGCTGACCCGGAAATAGCGCGCGCCGGTCCCCGTGAGGGTCGCGCTGATCTGGCGCAGGGGAGCCGGCCCCAGATTGACGACGCGGATCGTGCGCGGCGCGTTAGTCGTGGCGATCGCCCGTCGGTCGAAGCGCACCGCGATCGGGTTGACCAAGATGGCCGCCGATTGCGCTGCCGTCAGGGAGAGTGGAGGCGCCGTCGGAGCCGCCGCGGGCAAGGACGGCGCCGTGGCGGAGGGTGGCGTGACGGGCAAAGATGGCGCCGTGGCGGACGCCGCCTCAGGCGACGCGACGGACGGGCTTGCGTACAACCGCCTGGTCACGCTGGATGATCCGTTCCTGGCGACGAGCACGTAGGCCGCGCCGTGCGCGGCCGCGGGCACGACACGGCCGCCGAAGGCGCCCACGATCTCGCCGTTGAGCAAGACCTGGGTCGCGTTGCTCGTCACCCACACGAGTTCACCGGGCCGTCCGCCGCTCCCCCTGAGCAACGCGAAGCGTTGTATGGACGGAGCCTGCCCCACACCCACACCGCTCGGTACGCGTCCCACCGTGCCGGGCGTCGGCGTCGTAGCCACGCTGGATGTCGCGCGCCGCATCGCGTGGACGCCCGCGAGCGCCAGCAGCGCGAGGCCGAGTACGACCAAGGCGGCCAGGATCAATGCGCGTGGGGTCCATGACGGCGCGTAGGTATAGCGCGCCCGCCGGATCAAGGAGGGGTTGACCTCGGCTTCTCGCCCCAGCTGCACGCCCCGCACCTCGATCTCGTAGGTGTACGGGCGCCGGTTCGCCGCGTGGGCGCGCGGCGCGACGTCCACGGCGACCAGGCTCTCACAGCCGGGCGGCACGATGACCGGCCCCTCCGGGTCGACCCGGATGCGCAACGCATCTTCGGTGTCACGCGCCACGACGGACACGGCGGCCGGCCGTGGCGTTTGATTCAAGAGCGTCACCCGGAAGGCGCCCGTCCGTCCCCGCGTCGTCGGCGGCGCCAGGTCCATGCTCCACCCGCCGCCATGGAGCGGGAGCGCCACGACAGCCGACGTATGGATCGCCGGATCGGTCTCGGAGGTCACCCGGATGGTGATGGCGGACGTATCCGGCGCGGCCAGTGTCTCGCCCGGCGGGTACACCACCAGCTGTACCCGCTCTTCGGCACCCGGGTGGAGCGTCACAGTCGGCTTGTCGAGGGTATACCAGTCACGCGGGATGTCGCGGAGCTCCACATGATAGCGGTCCGCGGCGGCGCCGCTATGGCGGATCGTGAGCAGCAGTGGAAGTTGGCCCCCGCGCGCACCCCGCGTGGCCTCGACCGTCAGCTGGACCGGCGAAGAGATGGTCGGTTTCGTTGTCACGATGGAGAGCCCCATACACGGCGGATCATTCTCTCCCTACCTTAACACAAGCGCGCCGATAAGCCCTCATTGGCGTCGCGCCCGCAGCGCTTCATACAGGAAACCGGCCTTCCAGATCAGGTCGGCGACGACGGCCAGGGCCGCGAAGGGTACGCGGTCGCGGGGCGTGGCGGCGCGGCGCGCCAACAGCAGCCCTTGGTAGCACGGGTCGACCACGAAGAGGAGCGCCTTGACCCAATTCTTCCAGCCACGCAGGCCGCGCGGAGGGTGCGACGGCAAGTCGGGCCACTTGCGGCGCGTGCCGAAGTAGCCGCGGCCGTACCAGAACTGCTGGCGCAGCATGGGCCGGACCCTGGTCCGGTTGTGATGGGTCAGCACAATTGAGGGATCGTACAGGATGGGGTACCCGGCGCGGGCCACGCGCCAGTTGTAGTCGACATCTTCGCCCGACGTGAGGGCGGTATCGAAGCGACCTACCTCCTCCATCACGGCGCGCTTGTACGACATGTTGACGCCGGCGACCGTGCGGACCGGACGCGCCCCGTCTGCCCCATCCGTGCCCTCCGCACGGACGTCGAACGCCCGCGCCTGCTCGAAGCGGGCCACCAGCGCCTGGGGGAACTCGTTCAGCGTGCGCCCGCCGATCCCGCCGGCGCGGGGGTAGGCTATGTGGGCCGCTTTGACCCGCCGCGCCCAGTCGGCCGCCACGATCACGTCGTCGTCCAGCGTCGCCACGATCTCGCCGCCGCACTGAGGGTATCCCGCGTTGCGCGCGTTGGCTAACCCCACGTTGGGAACGTCGACGAGTCGTACGCTGGCACCACCCGCATGGTACCGCGCCACCACCTCCGCCGTCCTGTCGCGGCCGCCGTTGACGACCACGATCTCGTCGGGGCGCTCCTCGCTGCCGTGCAATAGGTGGTACAGGGTTCGATCCAGCAGCGTCGCCCGGTTGACCGTGGCGAGCAGCACGCTCAGGCGCGGGGTCGGGCCCCCCGCCGTGTCTTGCCGTGCCCAGGCTCGCGATTCCGGTCGCGGGGACGGCGTCGTGTCGCCGTCATGAGTGTGCTGATCGGACTGGAGAAGGGCGAGCAGGCGTTCCGCGACGCGGTCCCAACCGTAGCCGTCCTCCACATGCCGGCGGGCCGCGTGCCCCATCGCGGCGCGCCGCACCGGGTCGCTAAGGAGGCCGGCGAGCGCGCCGCGCACCGCTACGGGATCGGCCGGCTCGACCAGCAGCCCGGTCCCAGGCGCCACGAATTCGGGGAAGGCGCTCCCGGCGGAGACGACCACGGGGCGCGCGCAGGCCATCGCCTCCAGGGCGGCCAATCCAAAGGCCTCGTGCTCGGAGAGCAGCGCGAAAACATCGGCGGCGTTGTACAGGGCCGGCATGGCGCTCGCCCGCGCGATCCAGATGACCCGCGCGTCCAGGCCATCGCGCTTGGCCTGGGCGCGCAACGCGGCCGCCTCCGGCCCCTCGCCCACGATGATGATCCGATCGGCCGGAGTGTCGCCTGTTGGGGACGCCAATGCCGCGAGCAGGCGTCCTATCCCTTTGCGTGGCTCAAGCGCGCCGACGGTGATGACCACGCGCTCGTCCGACGCGATGCCCAGGCTCCTCCTAGTCGTGGCGCGCAGCGCGGCGTCGGGGCGGAAATGCTCCGGGTCGACGCCCAAAGGTATCACCGTGCAGGAGACGCCCAGATGCGCGCGCACGGACGCGGCGATGTACGCGCTGACGGCGATACGGTGCGTGGCGTGGTCGAGCAGCCCGTAGCGTTTGAACTCGAGGAAGCGGCCGGGCGATGCCTCGTAGGGGAAGTGGAAGACGATGCTATAGCGGGTGCGGCTGCGGGACAGAGCGGCGATCAGGCGCGCGGCCAGCCCCTCGCCGTTGAGTCCAAACTGGATCAGGATATGGTCGTAGCCGCCCCGTGCGAAGTCGGCCGCGTAGAAGGGGATCGTGGCGATGGACCCATAATAGCGGGGATGGGCGAGGGTGTGCACGCGCACGCGCGCGTCCAGGTCGGGGTAGCGTAGCGGTGGGGACGACGGCGGTTGCCGCAAGGTCACGATGGTCGTGTCGACGCCGGCCTGTACCAGGGCGCCGGACAGGGCCACGATGTAGCGCTCGATGCCGCGCGCGAAGCGAAAGACATGGGCGTGCGCCAGCGCGATACGCACCCTACAGTCCCTCCGTTCCCGCCGCGACCTGGGGAGCGCGCGCGGCGCGGCGCGCCAGGTGGTCGGCGCGGGCCAGACGGTAGGCGAAGTGTGGCAGGTCCAGGTCCGCGCCGACCGAGATGCGTGGCAGGGCCAGGCGCGGGCTGGCGGCGGTGACGCGCCCGAAATGAGTGGCGCAGGCCGCCCGGAAGCCGCCCTCGCACACGGCCGCGGCGACCGTCGGGCTCCACTCGCCGTAGGGGTAGGCGAACAACACAGGCGGCGCGCCAAGTGCGGCGGCGATATCGGCGCGTGAGCCGGCCACCTCGTCCGCCAGCGCGGCGGGCGCGAGGCGCGGCAGGTGGGGATGACCGCGCGAGTGCGCGCCGATGTCGAAGCCCAACGCCCTCAACGCGCGCAGGTCGTCCCAGTCCATCAGCCGCTTGTCTTGGCTCGGGAGGCCGCCATCGGGGGCATGGCATGTGCCCACCAGTCGAGTCGGCACGAAGATCGTGGCCGTCCAACCAAGTGTGGTCAGCACGGGGACGGCGTGGCGCGCCACACCCAGGAACGCGTCGTCGAATGTTAGCGCGACACGGCGGCGCGGCAGCGGAGCGCCTCTCTCCAGCAGATCAATCAACTCGGTCAGGCCGATGGCGCGCCAGCCCAGCCAGCGGAGCAGGCGCATTTGGGCGGCGAACGCTTCGGGAGCCACCCGCAAGCTCGGCTTTACCCCTCCCACGGTCGCCGGCGCGACCTGGTGATACATCAGGATGGGTATCGCCCCCCCGCCGGCCCCGTTAGCCCCGTTAGCCCCGTCAGCCCCGTCAGCCTGGATATCTCCTGGGAGTGCGGACGTCAGTCCGCGGGCTGTCGGGCCGGCAAACCGTTGTGCCCGAGCGTGTCCGTGGGCAGTGGACGGGGCGACCGGCGCTTCCCGGCGCGTCTCCTCTCGTGGAGGGACGCTGGGTGATGACGGCGCATCATCAGGCGCGGGCGCTCGGTAGCTGTCCAGGTAACGCGCCGCGACGGCCGGCCAGGTAAAGCGCGCGGCCACGCGCGCGCGGCCCTGGCGGCCCAGCGCGGCGGCGCGCGCCGGGTCCGTCAGCACGATCGCCAGCTTGCCGGCCAGGTCGGCCGGATCGCCCGGCCGCGCCAGCAGTCCCGTCTGGCCGTCGGCCACGATCTCGGGGATGCCGCCGGTACGCGTGGCGACCACGGCGCGCGCGTGGGCCATGGCTTCGAGGCACACCATGCCCAAGCCTTCCCGCAGCGACGCGAGGGCGAAAACCGCGCAGCCATCGTAGAGGGCCGCCAACCGGGCGCGGTCGACCGCGCCGGCAAAGCGGACGCGCCCATCCAGGTCAAGGTCGTGGACCAGGTCGCGCAGGCTTTGCTCTAGCGGGCCGGCGCCCGCGACGATCAAGTCGCAGTCGACGCCGCGCCCGCGCAGCAGCGCCAGCGCCTCGATGACCACGCGCATCCCCTTTAGCTCGACCAGGCGTCCGGCGCTGAGGATATAGGGGCGCGCCCGCGCGACGGGCGCGGGCGCGGTCGCGTCGTCAAGGTCGGCGCCATTGTAGACGATCCGCACCCGTCCGCCGGGGACGCGCGGCGCGATCATGGCGACGTGACGCGCGACATCGGCGGAACAGGCCGTGACCGTCCGCGCGCGCGCGATGATCCAGCGTGAGGCCACGCGCGAACCTGTTGGATAGGGCGGCGCGGTGACATCGGAGCCGTGGCAGGAGATGACGAGGCGGGCAGGGAGCACGCGCAGCCACGACAGGATGGCGACGTAGAGGGACGGAGCGGAGAGGTAGTGGACGTTGACAACGTGCGGGCGCGCCGCGCGCAGGAGCAGCCACAGCCGCAACAGCGCCCACGGCGCCAGCGGCAGCAGCACGGTGTAGGCGGCCAGACCCGCCCAACTCCATCCCCTGAGAGGCGGGATGAGACCCGGGAAGAGAATGCGGTGGATCGGTATCCCATCGATGTCCTCGAAACGCGCCAGGGAACGCGGGTACCTGTTGGTGACCACCGTGACGCGGTGGCCGGACAGCCGGAACTCGTGGGCGAGACGCGATACGGCGGTTTCCAGGCCGCCCACGCGCGGTGGGTAGCTGGCGGAGAACAGGACGATGTTCAGCGGCCTCGCCGCCGCCGCAGCGGGGTCAGCGCCAACCGTGCGCGCCGAGGCGGTCGGGTCCATAGGCACAGACAATCCGTCACTTCATATTGCTGGTTGCTGGATGATGACACTAGTATACCAGCGCACATCCGCGCGGCCGTCCCCAGAGGCCGGCGCCCCCGTACTGGACTATTGGGTGGTTGTCCGCGCGCCACCCACCGCTGATACCTGTACTGACGTCGAGGCGGCCCGCACGGGGATACGCCCCAGGGCTCGTGTATTATCTGCTGAACGAAGGGGGCGCGTCGCCGTGTAGGGGCGTATGGCTATACGCCCGGTGGTCGAACGCGGGCGTATAGCCATACGCCCCTACGACAATTCGCGAGCATAGGGATAGGCCGGAAGCGCCGGGCGCCAACGGGCACGCCGTGGCATGCGGCGTGCGCGCATATCAGTGGCCAGCGCAGTCCACGGTCCGCAAAGGATCGCGTGTAGGGCGCGAATGGCGTACCTTGGGACTCGCTGAGAGTAGCCCCTGGGGCTGCGGATTTTTTCAGGCTCTACGCGGTACGCGGGGAGCCGCGTCAGGAGTAGATAGGAGTATGCCCGTGGGTGGAACAGACGACCCGGCCCCGCCGCCATGGTCCTGGCGGCGGCGGATCGCGCGCGGCGGCGTGGCGTGTGTCATACTGGCGGCTCTCGCCTGCGCGGGCGGCCCGCCCCGCCAGCCGGCCGCCCGCGCGGACCCCGGCGCGAGCACGACCTATTATGTCGCCGCCACGGGCGAAGACGCCGCGCCCTGCGCGCGGGAGGCCCCCTGCGCCTCGTTCCTGCGCGCCACGAGCCTCACCGCGCCCGGCGATACCGTGGTGGTCGAGAGTGGCTCCTATGGCCCCCAGGTCATCACCGCCAACGGCACGGCCGCGGCGCCGATCACCGTGACCGCGCGGGGCGCCGTGACCCTGACGCGGCCCCTGCCGCTGACGGACGCCAGCCAGATAACGAGCCTGCTGCAGATCATCGGCAGCTCGTATGTAACCGTAAACGGCTTCACGGTCATCGGGGCCAAAGGCCAGCCGGGATATAACCCGGTCATCCAGCCCTACGGTGGCGAGGTCGTGGCGTTCAACCCCAGCGCGGGCAACCCCGGCGCGCGCCTCGTCTTCTCCAACCTCACGATCCTGCACGCGAACAACACCTGCGTCAAGACGCAGGACCACGAGCCGGACACGCAGGTGCTCAACAGCACCCTCGTCGACTGCGGCTCGACGTACGTTGGCTACACGAACGCGTTCAACATCGTCCATACCCCCAATCTGGACCATGGCATCTACGCGTCCGGCCCCGGTCTCTACGCCTACAACAACACCGTCATCTCCGCCACCGGGTCGGGCATCACGACCGGCAATACAGACGCGCGCAACGATATCAGCCGCGCTTCGGTGATCAGCAACGTCGTGACCGGTACCATCTCCAACACGGGGATTGCCTTGCAAGAGGCGCCGGTCACAATCACCAACAATGTCGTGGTCGACACGGCGCTCGGCGGCATCTCGCTGTACGATTGGGACCCCAACCACACTGGGGAGCCCAACCTCATCGCCAACAACGTGGTCGTCGGCTGCGCGCACCCCGTGGCCGGCGCCAACTACGGCGGGTTTGGGTTCGCGGACCCCGGCCATGGCTACGCGCTCCCCGCGCCGGAGGATACCATCAAGCTCGTGAACAACACGTTCTACGACAACGGCGCGTTCCCACTCATCCACATGGCCGGGATAGGGGCGGTGGCCAACGAGCGCCTCGTCGTGGAGAACAACATCATCGACGCTCCGGGCGACGGATCGGCGCTGGGCCAGTTCATCCCCTACACGGGCACGGTTTTCGACCACAACGACTACGCCGGCGTTACGCCGCGGCTATATCTGGGCGCCGCCGGATTCGACAGCACGATTGACGGCGGGCACTCCCTCGCCACCGACCCGCTCTTCGTGGACCAGAACGCCCGGCCCCTGCCGGACCTGCATCTCCGCGGCGCGAGTCCGGCGATCGGCGCCGGCGCCGACGTAGGGCTCCCCTATGACGGTTCGTCTCCCGACCTCGGCGCTTTGCCATACGCGAGCGCGCCCGTTCCGACTCCGACGGTCGTGATGCCCGGCGGCCCCGCCCCGACGGCGACCGCTTCACCCGTACCATCGAAGACGCCCCATCCGGCGGCGACCGCGCCATCCCCGCCGTCGAACACCCCCGTCTCGACTGCAACGTCACCGGCCACAGCGACCGGCGCTCCTATCCCGGCCGAAACTCCGCGGTCCAGCGCGACGCGTACGCCTCCACCGACGGACCCCCCAACGTCGCCGCCGCCGACTATAGCCGCGCCGGCAACGCGCGCGGCTGTGCCGACGGCCACTGTCACGGCGACTGCCTGGCCGGCGCCCACAGCGCCGGCGGCGCCGGCGACGCCATCGGCCGTGTGGCAGGCGCCGCCAGGACCGCCGGCGGCCAGACATCATAGGCGCCCGCGTGAAACGTCCATGCCCCCACCGGCACTGACCGTTAGCCTGACGACGCGGCGCGTCGCTGGCGGGGCTATGGTGCGTGTCAGCGTGCGAACGACGCCGCGCGCGCGTCTTCGCGTGACCCTACAGATGTTGACGCCGCGCGTGGTGGCGACGGATCGGGGGAGGCGGCGTGCGCGGGCCGAGAGCGTCCCGCCGCGCTACCGCGCCACGTTCCAGGGGACCGTTGATGCGCGGGGCTGGTTCGCCGGGCGTATGCGGATCACCTATCGACTAGTAGGGGCCACACCGGCCCTACTCACCGTGATGGCGCGCACGCCCTCCGGCGTCGTCGCGCGTACCATCAGGATGACGCTCCGGCCCCGCTAACCCGTCCACCGGTCCTGAGTACGCGCGAGAGGACCGCGTCGACGCCGGACGCTTGCCGTGCCGCACCGGCCCGTGCGACTATTCTTGCTCCCTTGGCCGGGCATCGCCCAGCATGTAGGCCAGCAGTCCCTCGGCCTTCTTCAAGCGACGGTCGTCCGGCTTGACGCGCAGCGCCGTCCGCAAGCCCCATAAGGTGGTTGAGGTAGCGAGGGGACGCAGGACGGGATGGAGCGCGAAGGCGCGATGGACGGGGCGCGCCTCGAACCCGATCCTGGTCTTGAAGGCGTGCAAGCCGGCCTCGATGGTCGTGGCCTGGATGGAGCTCAGGCCGTCGCTGACCACGCGACAGGGCGTCTCCGTCAAGTAATGAGACAGCGCGCTGTACATCAGCGTGTCGTTCGGACGCAGGCGCAGCCATGCGTCCATGGAGCACCAGCCGTCGATCTCCACCCAATCCTCGACCTCGGTCATGGACAAATAGGCCGCCAGTTGCCGATCCTTCCAGGCGCCCAGATACACCCGCTCGGCCGCCCCGCGCGCGGCGTAGCGCCGCTGGAACGCCTCCGTCGTGCCGTCGCTCAAGCCGACGCGCCGACGGGTATCGCGAAAAGCCGCCGCGCCGTGTGTGAGCAACTGCTCTCTGGTCAGTGGGGCGATCCGTAACTCCGCGAGGCCGCGGCGCACATTCTTACGCGCGCTGTGCGCGAGCTTCTCGAGCGCGTAGGCGCGGTCGGTGCAGATGTAGAGCCAGGCGTTGGCGGGGCGCCGCTCATCCGGCTCCATGACGAAGCTCGCCGCCGTCGCCCGCCCGCGCCACAGCACGCGTCGCACCTCGCCTGGAGCGGGCGGTGTGGTACGGAAGGTGGGCAGCCGCATCATGGTCCCCCCCTCGTATCTGGCCCAGATGGTCCCCGCCGATCCGGCGAGGATGTCCGTCCCATCACGCCGTTTATCCGACGCGTACTCCCTGAGCGAGGGGATACCTCTCTCAGGGTCCGCCGCGTGCGCCCTCATCAACCGATCTCCCCATCTCGTTGGGCCACTAGCGCCCAGCCTAGCGTGACACCATCCAGGCGCGTTCCGGCAGGGGCGCCGGCCGCGCAACCCCACCCCGTGCAGTATACTAACCCTGGGCGTCGCCGTTCGCTGGATCCGTTGGCCGCCGTCGAGGACTGTCACATGCTGCGTACCCTGTTACATCGTTTCCCGGAACCGGCCAAGACACCGCTGCGGGCGGTCATCCGCGCGACGGGGGCGGCGCCCATGCAGCGCGTCGTCAAAGAGTTGCGGCGGCGCGGGGTTGCCCTGAGCTCTAGCCGCGCGCTCGAAGTGTTCGGCGCGGCCGGCAACCTGCATGTCAAAGACTACGCGCCCCACGTCGCCGCCCTGGAGATTTGGGAGTGCGACCCGTCGCTAGAGGCCGCGCTACGCGTGAACTTCCCCGCCGCGACGGTAAAGATCGTCGACTCCTATCGGGAGATCCAGACGACGAGGGGACGCTTCGATCTCGTCGTCGTCGACAATCCAGGTTCCATCCATCAGGGGCGCTGCGAGCATTTTGACATCATCGACGATCTGTTCAGGGTCGCGAACGATCCCGCGGTGATTGTCCTACAGACCATCCCCTCGGGCAGCGACGAACTCCGCGCGACCTATCCGTACATGCTCAACGAGGAGCAACTGGAGCGTCGACGCGCGTTCTACCAGACGGAAACGCCTGACAAGGTGTCATTGGACACGATGGCGGCCGTCTATACCGCCATCGCCAAGTCGCACGGCTGGGCCGTCGAGTGGCATTTCTACCAGAAACGTCACTACACGTTCTATCTATTGGCGCTTCAGATCACACGCTCCGCGCGCCACCGGGCGGGCCATGTCGTTTTCCCCCTCACCCCCGACGCCTCTCCCTCAAAGGGCGAGGGGAGGCGGGCGTGACACGACAGGCGGCCCCCCTCTCCCGCGCACGGGAGAGGGGTCGGGGGTGAGGGCCGCGACGCCCCTATGTCTTAGGTTGTCCGATGTCGCGATAGACTGCGGCGATAGTGCGCGCGGTCGTTTCCCAGGAGAAGAGTTTGGCGCGTTCCAGGCCCTGGGCCGTGAGACGTGCGTGGAGATCCGGATCCGTGAGCGCGTCGGCGATGGTCCGCGCCAGCGCCTCCACGTCCAGCGGATCCACCAGTAGCGCGGCGTCGCCGACGACTTCGGGCAGCGATGACGCGTTCGAGGTGACGACCGGTGTGCCGCAACTCATCGCCTCCAGCGGCGGGATGCCGAAACCCTCGAAGAGCGACGGATAGACGAAGAGATCGGCCGCGTTGTAGAGCGCCACCAGATCGTCGTCGGGCACATACCCTGTGAAGACAAGCTCGTCCGCGTAGCCTGAAGCGCGCGCGGCGGCGAACGTGTCGTCAAAGAGCCAGCCTTCGCGGCCCACCAGGACTAGCTTGTGGCTGATGGCGCCTGCGCGGCGCAGCCGCGTGTAGGCCGCGACCAGGGTCTTGAGGTTTTTGCGCGGTTGCAGGGCGCCCACGCATAGGATGAAGCGCGCGCCCGTACCGTAGCGCGCGCGAACCGCCGCCAGCCTGGCCTCATCGCGCAGGGGGCGAAACATGGGCTCGGCCGCGTTGGGCGCCACGACCACCTTCTCCGGTGGTACACGGTAGCGGCGCACGATATCCCGCTTGGAGAACTCCGAGACCGTCAGCACCGCGGCGGCCTGCCGCACGGCGAGCGGGATAGCGAGGCGGTGTTGCAGCAGAGACTCGCGCGTGAAGAATTGTGGGTAGCGCTCGTAGGCCAGGTCGTGCACGCTGATGACGACGCGCGCCGGGCACAGCGGCGGCGCCGCCCACTGCACATGCGCGACGTCGATGCGCGCGCGCGCCAGCGCCAGCGGGAACGTCACGGCGAGACGCACGAGTTGGTTGCGCGGCCGCACCAGGACGCGGCGCATGCGTCCCGTGCCGGGGATCAAGTCCTCCCGCAACGGTGAGCTATGGAAAAGGGTATAGTCGCCGTCGGGGTCGACCACGGCCAGCGCGCGGATCAGGTTGCGGAAGTGCGTTTCATCACCGCCAAATTGGCTGCCCAGCGCGTTCGCGACGATGCCTACTTTCACTATCGGCGCCATAGTCTTTCGTGTCATGGGGCGTGTCATGGGGCTGGCGGCGCACTCTTCGTGGGAGCGCCGTCCGTGCCGCTCGCCGTGTCCCGCGCGGGCTGTAGCCGCGGTATGCGCGCTGGATCGGAGCGAGCCGCCGTTGGCAGGGCCGCCAGAAAGCCCGCGCCGTAGCTCAGGTGCAGGCGCCAGAAGGATAGGAGTAGACCGGGCAGGTAGCGCCACCCCGCGCGGGCCGCCACGGTACACCCCGCGGTCAGCGACGCGGCGCCGTAGGCCCCCCATAGGGCGAGGGCCAGCAGCCGGACCGGGCGGCGTAGCGGCGCACGGGGATGGGAGGCGACGGCGAGCGTCGCGGATGCGCCGAGGCCCGCGACCAGCGCGGCGGGGGCGAGGTGACGCGCGCGCAGCGCGTGGGGATGCCGGCGCAGCACGCGTACCTTCCAATAGCCATACCCGTAATATTGCCGTCCGAGGGAGCGCCACGAGGCGCGACTGTAGTAGGTCGAGCGGATGCGCGGGTCGAGCCAGACGCATCCCCCCGCCGCCACGATACGGTCGTTGAGCTCATCGTCCTGATTGTGCACGAGGGATTCGTCGAACAGCCCCACGCGCGCGAAGATGGCGCGCCGGAAACAGCCCAGGTACACCGTGTCCGCCGCGCCGCCCGTCTCGTCATAGTGGAAGCGCGAGTCGCCGATGCCGAAGCGCGACCCCGTGGCCAGGGCGATGCAGTCTCCCGCGTAGCCGCGGCCCCGCGGGCGCATCAACCCGCCCACGTTGTCGGCGTTCGTCTCGCGTAAGGCATCCACGCAACGGCGCAGGTAGTCCGGCGCGATGATCGTGTGGCCGTCCACGCGCGCGACGATCGCGCCGCGCGCGGCCCGGATGCCGATGTTCAGGGCGACAGGCGTAATCTCGCGGGGATTGTCCAGCAGACGCACCCGCGCGGCGCGGTCGGCGGCGGCGCGCTCACCCACGATGGCGCGCGTACGATCCGTCGAGCAGCCGTCGACGACCAGCACCTCCATGCGCGCGGCCGGATAGTCCTGCCGCAGCACCGCGTCCAAGCACGCGGCGATCGTCGCCTGCTCGTCTCGAGTCGGGATCACCACGCTGACGAGCGGGCTGGCCTCATCCCCGCCAACATCGCGCCCGCCGGCGTCGGGCCAGTCATCGTCGGGCCGGCCCGCGACAGGCGGGCGCGTATCCGTCGGCCGCAGGCTGTCGTCGATGACCGCGGCCAGCCCATCGGCGCGGCGCTCCAGCGTGAAGAGTGCGGCGATGCGCGCCCGCGCGGCCGCGCCCAGCGTTGCCCTCGCGGACAGCGCCTCTGCGATGGCCGCGGCTATGTCGGCAGGCCCGGCCGACGCCGCGTAGACACCGGCGTCACCGACCACCTCGGGCAACGCTCCCGCGCGCGTGACGACCGGGGCGCAGCCCGCGCCCATGGCCTCGGCCAGAGCCAGCCCGAACCCCTCGTGCGCCGACGCCTGTACGTAGATCGCCGCGGCGCGGAACAAGGCGGCGAGCGCGGCGTCGGAGAGGCGCCCGGCGAAGGTCACGTTCGGCGGCGCGATCCGGCGCAGGTCGTCGATCGCGCCGTCCAGCCACGCCCCCGCGAGCACGAAGCGGAGGTGGGGCAGGCGCTCCGCCGCGCGCACGAACGGCCCCAGCCCCTTACGCCGCAGGTTGGCGCGATCGACGTTGCCGACCGTGAGTATCGTGTCCGTCCTCCGTGCGGCGTCCGCATCGCTCAGGGTCAGTGGAGCGACGCCATGCGGGACGACCGTGATCTTCTCGCGGGACGCCCCGGCCGCGCGCACGGCCTCGTCGCGGGTGAAGCATGAATTGGCGATCAGATGGGTGGCCAGCCGCATCGTCGCGCGCGCCACGTATTTCTTGAGGCCGCCGCGCTGATGGCCGTAGCCGATCTCCGGCATATTGGCGGTGTCATATCCGCCCACGACCACGATCACGGGACGCCCCAGCAGCCGTCCGAGCAGGGCTGGGAGCAGGCTATGCGCGCTGGCGAACCAACAAAAGAGCGCGTCGCAGCGCCGCACGCCCCGCCAGAGCCGCCATGGCGCGGCCCAGCGTCCGGAGATGGTCAATTCCTCCACCTCGTAGCGCGCGCGCAACAGGTCGCGGTCGATGCGTACGAAGGGCGTCAGCTTGTTGTGGACGAACAGCACGCGCGCGCTCATCCTGCCTCCGCGCGCGCCGCGCCGCTCTGCAGCCGCCAGAGGTGCGCGTACGTCAGAAACACGTAGGCGCTGATCGTCAGCGCCCAGAACAGGCCGGCCGTCCCGTCGAGGAACCCGCGCATGAAAACGTAGCGCACCACGAAGGCGCCCAGGGGGCGCACCACAAGGCTATGGGGGTGGAAGCGCACGCCGTCGGCGTTCTTCTGCGCGGCCTCCCAGGCCGCGTAGCGCAGCAGCAGGACCCGCGTGATCTGCTCCACGTCGCGCTGGCCGAAGTGCAGCAGCGGCGCCGAGAAGACACCACACGCCCCCTGCAACGCGAGATGGGCGTGGACGCGCCGCTCCTGGTAGCGCCCACGGTCGCGCCGGAACAGGCGCAACTGGTAATCGGGATAGTTGCCGCCGTGCCGGATGGGCCGGTCGAAGACGTGGTTCAGCCGCGGTATCTTGAACCCGGCATAGGGCGTGTCCGGCCGCAGCGCCCGCTCGATCTCCCGCCGCAGCTCCGGGCTAACCCGTTCGTCGGTGTCCACGATCAGCACCCACTCGTGGCGCGCTTGCGGGATGGCCCAATTCTTCTGCGTCGCCGAGTTGACGTACGCGTGTTGCACGATGCGGTCGGTATAGCGGCGGCAGATCTCCAGCGTGGCGTCGGTGCTGAACGAATCACAGATGAAGATCTCATCGGCCCACGCCACGCTCTCCAGGCACGGGCCGATCACGTCCGCGCTGTTGTGGCAGGGGATGAGCGCCGAGATGGGCACATGGCTCATTGGGCCATCGCCCCGTGCGTGGGGAGCGCCCGCCCCGTTCCGGCGGTCGGGGACGTGGGCGGCGCCGCGAGGAGAGAGGGCTGGGAGCCACGCGCCTCATCGTCGACCAGGTTGATCGCGGCGCAGGCGAACCCGACGACAAGCCAGATCAAGGGACCCGTTTCGACACGCCAAAAGAACATATCGGTCGTCGCCTGCGCCAGAATGGCCACGAGCGCGGCCAGCAGCACGATCAGGTAGGTGCGTAGGGGGCCGGGCGGCGCGCGCCGGCGCGCCCGCAGGATGGCCCCCACTAGCCAGAGCCAGATCGACGCGAAGATGACCAGGCCCGGCAGACCGACCTGCGTCGCCACGATCAGGAAGTCGTCGTGCCAGAATGGCAGGTCGTTGGCGTCGAAGAGCGGGACCAGCACGCTGCCGACCAGGATATAGTTGGAGCCCCAGCCCCCCCCGAGCAGCGGGTTGGCCCGCAGCGCGGTCGTCCCCGTGTGTACCAGGGCCACGCGTGTCGCGACCGAGTGGTCGGAAAAGCTCAAGCGGTGCTCGACCAGCGGAAAGAAGAGGGCGTAGCCGATGACGGCCGTCAGGGCGGCTCCGATCAGGATGCGCCGCCCGCCCGTCGCCGCGACGACCAGGACGCCCAGCGCGAGGGCCAGCCAGGCGCCGCGCGTATAGGTCAGGTACACGCCTACCACCAGGAAGCCTGCGCAGCCGAAAAAGAACAGGCGCGCCGGCCAGCGGCGCGACGTCAGGGCCAGTCCGAGGGCGATGAAGAACACCACCATCATGTAGAACGCAAACTGATTGATGAGCCCCGCGCTGCCGGCGGAGCGGTAGACGACTTCGCCGTCGGGCAAGGTCGTGGCCAGGACGTCGGTCCCTGTCTGCACGTCGCGCACTGAGAATATCACGTTGGGCAGCGCTGAGAGCACCGTGGCGACCATGAGCACCCACAGCGCCAGCCGCGTGCGGATCACGTTGACACACAGGATGGCGATGAGGATCCACAGGTAGAAGCCCTTGATCTCGGGCACGTAGTTCACCCACGGGACGCCCCGCGCGACGGCCACGATCAAGCCGACCACGCCAACGGCCAGCCATAGCCACAGCGGGCGCGCGATCTCGACCGGGCGCAGGCGCTCTTTGCGCAGGATCTTGGTTCGCAGCAGGAGAATGGCGATGCCGAGCAGCAGCACGAGATCGGTCACACTGACGACGAGGAAGCCGGAGTAGCGCCACTGCATGCCCGTGCGCGACGGCAGCACGGCCAGCACGCCCAGCAGGATGGGCAGCCCGACAGCGGCCCGGCTCAATAGGAGGAAAACCAAGGCCAACGCGCCGATCGCCGCGAGGAACAGCTCGATGTAGAACGTGGGCCGGCTGCCTTGCGGCGCGGGGAGCGACACGACCGCCTCGGCGAGGGAGCCGGCCGCCGCGCCGAGCGCCAGGGCCGCGCCGCCAAAAATGAGCGTCCAGCGGTGGCGCTGCCACCAGAAGCTAGCTGCAAGCATCCTCATGCTCCTCATGTTCTTCGCGACGGCGGGGCGCCGCCCCGCTTCCGGTCACACCGCGCTGGGCGGGCGCCTCCTCGCGCAGCGCCCGCTCGAACGCCGCCATGATCGCGGGCCACCCGTAGCGCCGTTCGACCAAATCCCGCCCGGCCGCGCGTAATCGCGCCCCCAGCGCCCTATCCCCTAGTATAGCGGCTATGTGTCGCGCGAACTGCTCCGGTGTGGCCCCGACCAGTAGATGCCGTCCGTCCCGGGCGTCGATGCCCGCACATCCCTCCGGGGTGGTCACGACGGGAACCCCCATCGCCAGCGCCTCCAGCACCTTGAGCTTGGTCCCCGCGCCCAGGCGCAACGGGACTACCGCCACGCGGGCGCTGTGGTAGTAGGGACGCACGTCGTCCACCGCTCCCGTGACCGTCAGCGCGTCGTCGCGTCCGGCGGCCGCGCGCAACCACGCCGGCGGGTCCTTGCCCACGATGGTGAAGCGCACGTCGGGCGTCCGCGCGCGCACCAGCGGCCAGATCGCGCCAAGGAAATAGCGCAGGCCGTCGTCGTTCGGCTCGTACGCCAGGTTGCCCACGAACAGCACCCCCGCGGCGTCCGCGGCGCCCTCAATAGGTCCGGGTATGCCCCACGCGCCCCCCTCGACGCCCCTGTAGGACTGGAAATACTCCGTATCCACCCCGTTGGGCGTCAGGACGACAGGCGTCATGGGGCGCACATGCGGCAGCGCCAACCGTTGCTCCCGCGCGCTGACCACGCTGACAAGGTCGAATCGCCGCAGGATGCGGCGCTCGTAGTGGCGTGCCTTGAACCAATCCAGCGTGACCTTGAGCTTGTAGGGGCGCCAGGGCGTCGCCGCGGTCTTGGCCTGGAAATAGACGTCGTATAGATCGTAGAGGCACAGCGCCCGGCGTACCATTGGCAGGCGCGGCGAGAGGGCGAGCTGACCACTCAACTGTGTGTCGCAGAGCAGCCAGTCGGCCCCATGCGTTTCGATCAGAGCGCCCACGCGCTCGGTCAGCTCGCGGGAACGGTAGCGCTGCAGCCATATAGGCGGATACTGTAAGGCATCGACGGCGGTCGCCAAGCGTGGCGCGGCAATGTGGCGGTCCGGGCGGAGGCCTTCATGGGGTGGCGCGAAGGTGAGGCTGCGCGCGAGAGCCTGGACGGGCGTGGCGTGCTCATCCGGCGGGCGCTCGGCCTGCACGACAAGGTGTACGTCGTTGCGCACGGCGAGGCCACGTAGGGTGTGCCAGACGCGGATACTGCCTCCGTTATGCGGTGGGTAAGGGAAGAAAGGTGCGACGTAGATAATGCGCATGGAGTCCCCCGTTCATGTGACGCCGCGATTGATGATTGTCGTGGACGATGAATCGAAAGCCGCCCGTTTTCCGTGGGGTGCGCGAGAGCGTATGTCCTTGCTCCGAGCCCTTTCCGCCTTCGGGCGCGCACCCTCTGCCTTCGTAGTGTATAGTACGAGCATGTGCGATATGCTACGCGAGCATGTATCGCGTCTGTGGTGGTTTAGGATAGCAACCCCTTGCGTCTATACTTCAGCCTGACAGCTGTAGCCCTCATCGTTGCGGCCCTGTGCGGGGCGGCTCTTTCATGGGATGGCAGTTACTACCTATTCAAGACGCTTGACGACCAGGTACCGTTGGCGCCGCACGGCCGCGTCACCGATACCCTTTTGCAAGCGCCGGTCGTCCTGGTCAGCCACTATGTGGGCGACATGGCCGTTCTACGCGCGGTTTTCGGCCTCATTTACTTATCGTTCGCGCAAATCTTGAGCGAGTTCGGCGGCTGGCGCCGACAATCGCCGCCGGCTTGTGAACAAACGGCTCGGTGCCGTGGTTATTGTCAACAAAAGGCCGTGATGGCTGCGGAGTCTATGGTCGTGACAGGTCAGTATGTTGCTGGGCATTCTGCTCTCCCTTCAACTCAACCAACGGCACTTTCTACATGTAGTAGCGTATCCGCTATAAATACTACATGTAGTGGTCACGACGCTCTCGAACTGGCTTCCAATTTGCGCGAACGATAAGTCATTTATGCCGCTATTCCCCTGGTGACACTGGCGGTGTCATGGTGGATCGTGCGCAAGCGCGCGCCTATCCTATTTGTGTGGGCTGCTCTCGGCATTGAAGTAGGAACGCTGCCGGGACAGTTGAGCTTGACGAGTGAAGGTATTAGTTCACCTTCGCAATAACGGGGGTCCATGCCGCATTACTGGCCCGCGTAGAGCAATGAGAGGCCGCAAGCGCCGTGATCGGCGTCAGGCAAGGCCCAATGACCTCGATGGGGTCCGAAAATGCCGCATATGGCCTCTCACAGTATTACGAAGATGAACTATTCAGGTTATCCAGTTGTTTGGCCCATTCTCTTATCCATCATACTACGCGTTCCGAGAGCCCACGTTCCCGCGATCCTCGTACTTACTACGGTCGTCTTCATAACTCACCCGTCGTCGAGCCTGCTTTTCCTCATCGGCGCCGCGGCGGCAGCCGTCATGGGCCTGCTTTACCGTGACGACCGCTCCACGTTGGCGCGATGGGCCGTGGTATTCTGTGTGCTGGCCGTCTTGCGCTATGCGCTGGGGCGTGACCTCTATGAAGAGAGCAGATTGACCCTTTACACGCAGGTATCAACCTTCAGGATATCGGTGGTTGGCTTACCTCTCGTAGCGCTGCTGTGCGTCTGGTGCGCTGCTGCCGCCACCTTCTTTGCTCTCCACGACAACAGATACTCCAAACGCCTGGACGCCTCCACGTGGCGCTCCCTGGGCATCATGGGTATCGTGGTGGCAGGAGTGGCGCTTGTTCTATGGGCAAGCAACCCTCATCTATGGATGCATGCCGACGAATACAAAGCGTGGGCCCTGTTCTTTTCTTTGCCTTTCATGCTGATGGCCGTCGCGGAAGGCGCCCCGGGTCTGGCGCCTATGCTCCGCGCACGAGAGAATGTGCTGAAATATCGTATCAACGTAGCGCGGGTAGTGGCGACCGTCTTTCTCGCCGTGCTCTCCGTGCAAAGTCTTGCTTTTGTACATCTGACGGACACGTTGCAGCGAGGCATGGCGCAAAGCCCAACGGCGTGCATTCCCGCAGCGTCGCTGACGGCGTTGAAAAGGACCGCGCTCGACTATTGGTCTGTTTCGCCCTATTCGCTCGTGGAGCAGAGTCGGACGCCGCGCGAGGTCGTGCTACGCGATGGTGGGTGTGCCGCGGCGCGGCGATCGGGCAGGGTGCGGATTGTTCCGTGGGACGGAGCTATCGGGGGCGGATGGTTTGACCTGGAGCGCGTTCAGTCGCGGTTGAGCCAGTAGGCCCTGTCCATTGCTCAAACCACAGCTGCTGTACGATTTCTACCGCTTCTTCGAGGAGCACGGCTACCAGGTCGGCAAGATCTACCCCGACCACGTCGAGTTCCGCGGCTACAGCGTACGCGACGAGGATTTCCGGGGGCCGAACTACCTGGCCATCCGCCGTGAGTTGCAGGATCTCATTGCTGCGCTGTCCTGACCTGGGAGGGTAACGCAGGGCATCGATCGCGGCGCCGTGGACGCCGGCGCGCGAGGGCGCGGCGGGACGAAGGTGAGGCCGCGCACGAGGGCGCGGACCGGATCGACCAGCGCGGCGCCCGGCGGGTCGGCCTGAATGACCAGACGCACGTCGTTGCACGCGGCCAGCGCCCGCAGCGTGTGCCAGACGCGGATGCTGCCGCTGTTGTTTGGCGGATACGGGAAAAACGGGACGACGTAGACCAACCGCATCGGAATCGGCTCATGCGTCATCGCGTTGCGCCCACATCATCAGGGAGCCGCCCCTGCGCCAGGGCAGCAGAAAGTCGGTGTAGCTGGCGGCGCGCAGCAGCGGCAGCAGGGCGAAGTACCAGCGCAGGCGCCCCCTCGCGCAGGCGCTCGAAGACGGTGTGGGCGAGGGCGGCCGGGGGCGCGATAGCGTGGCGCACCCCGCGCACGCGCAGTCCGCTCCCCTCCAGCAAGCGATGCAACTCTGAGAGCGCGTAGCCGTGGCGCATATATCCGTGCGCATCGCGGTGATTCGGCGCGAACCGGCGCAGCCCCAACGTCGCGCTGGTCCCGATGTCGCGGTCGCGCACATCGAGCAGCAAGATGCCGCCCGGCCGCAGCGCCCGGCCGAGGCGCGCAATCGCCTCGGCGGGGCGGTCGATGTATTCGAGCACGGCGATGGAGTAGATGAGATCGAAGCGGCGCTCGTCGTCGATGTCCTCGATCCGGCCCACTAGTTCATCTTCACAATAGAGCGTGGGACGGGTAAGCTAGAGGCAGACCGCCCGAATGGAGTTGCTGGAGGACCACTCGATGATGCTGCGCTCGACCTACCTGCGCCGGAAACCGGCCATCTTTAAGACGATGACGGGCCTGACCGTCGCCTTGTTCGAGGACTTGGTGTGGGATATGCGGCCGCCCTTGGCCCAGACGCGCTATGCCGCGCAGGATCGTCCGGGGCGGTCGGCGGGGGGCGGCACTGCCGCCTGCCCGCGCGCGAGGAGATCTTGCTCACGGTGATCTGGCTGCGCCATTACGTCACGCAGGAGGCGCTGGGCTACTTCTTTGGGGTGTCCGATTCCACGGCCAAGCGGGCCATCGAGCGCGTGCTGCCGGTGCTTGAGCGGATGGGTCGGGACAAGATGCGCCAGCCGCCGCCCTCGCGCCGCCAGCGCTATGGGGTGGCCGAAGCCTTGCACGCCTACCCCGAGTTGGCGGATCTGGACGACGAGACGCGCGTGGTGGATAGCTTCGAGCAGCGGGTGCAGCGCCCGCGGGACCACCGGGAGGCGGATCGGCACTATTCGGGCAAGAAGAAGGCGCACACGATCAAGACGCAGGTGGTGGTCACCCTGGGCAACGGGGACGTGCGCGGGGTCACGCCCGGCGTGCCGGGACCGGTCGCCGACCCCACGCTGCTGCGCCAGTCGGGGGTGCTGGCGCGGGCCACGCCGGACGACCCGCTCATGGGCGACCAGGCCTACCGGGCGGTGGACAACGTGGTCACGCCGCGCCGCAAGCCGCGCGGGAAGGAGCGGCCCCCGGAGGACGTGGCTTTCAATCGGGCCTTCGCCCGCGCGCGCATCATCGCCGAGCACTCCATCCGCGACCTGCGCCAGTTCCAAGCGCTCACGCTGCCCGACCGTCACCGGCGGCGGGGGCAGGAACCGCGCGTGTGCGCCGTGGTCGAACTGCGCGTGCGGCGCTGCCGTCCGGGTCGCCGTGATCGGCGTCTGGCCGCGTAAGCCCCCGGCGACGGGGAGGGGGGAGCACATCTTGCCTCCTATTCTGAAGATGAACTACTGCGAAGCGCGCGTTGGCGATCCCGCGCGCCGCAGCCGGCGTCGAGGATGTCCGCCCGCGAGAGGTCACAGGGCAGCCGGGGCACGAGACGCGTGAAGTGCAGCCAGCGCCCGTAGTGCCACTCGCCATAGGCCCGCAGAAGCAAAGGCTTCGCCGCCCTCCCGATAGCGCGCGTGACAAGGCCCATTAGGTCACCTCGTGTCCCCGACGGCCCACGGCATCGTCGGGCGGCGAGGGCGCCATGTGAACGGGTATCACGCCGATCTCTCCTGGCGGATCGCCGCCGGCAAGCGATCGGGACAGGTAGCGCCGAAGACGGTGGAGCGCGCCGCGCATGTGGGATAACCGCTCGATCTCGAAGAAGCGCCACAGGTACACCAGGCGCTCGTGCGCCGTCTGGCACGCGCCGAGCCGGTAGCGCAGATGGATAGCTCTATTCGGTATGCGCCAGTCGCACCGATAGCCCGCCCAGTGCAGTAGCGGCATGCGCGGCCAAGCGGAGGGCGGCCGTTTGGCCGCGTGGAGGCGATAGATACCATGCGCGCGCCGTATAGGCGTCTGAGCCGCCCACACGAACCCTGCCACGTCGGGGACGATGTCGGCCAGCCACGCCATGCGCAGACCTGTCTTGTCGAGGCAATAATTCATGAACGGCTGTTCGGCTAGGGGCACGAAATTGTCCTTGACGGCCAGCGCATCGGTGGACAGCCGCTCAATGGTGTCGAGCGTCAGGGCGCCACGCCGGGCCACGAAAGCGCCGGTGTTGATGCCGCGCGCGCCGTGTACCCGCACCATCTCCTCGCGGAATGGGCCGCGCTCGTAGACCCGGTCCATGTCGAAGTCGAGATGCACGAGGTCATAGCCGGCGCAGGCGGGCATGACTTCGCTCAGCGCGCTCAACGCCACGATGTCCGAGTCGAGGAAAACGAACTGGTCGAACGGCCCCCAGAACGCGGCGAATTTGCGGAACGCATGTGTATCCACCGGACTGTCCGGGTAGAATAGCGCGCCGATGCGGTCGAGGCGCTCGAGCGATGGACCCCGCAGGATCGTGAAGCGGTAGCGTTCCGCGAATCGCGACAAGCGATCGAGGCGCTCGTCGAAAGGGATGATGATGAGCGGGAGCAGCGGCTCATGGACACGGAGGCTCTGACAGAGGGCGATCGTCCAGTCGAGGACTTTGTCATTGGCCAGGCAGTAGATACCGCGCACCGGATTTTCTCCGATTGCCCTCTCCCTGGAGTATGACATCATACCATCACCTCACGTATCCATACTTCAAGAGCAGTATAGCAATCTCCAGGCAACATCCGGCTAAGGAGCGGCAAGGACGTCACGGCTCACAGGGCGCTAACGCACGCGGGAGGCGTGCGCGGCCATAGCGCGCCGATAGGTCTGCACGGTGAGCTCGGCGGTGCGGTCCCAGGAGAATTGGGCGGCGCGGCGTCGGCCCCGCGCGGCCAGTTCCGCTCGCAAGGTATCGTCCAGGAGCACCCGCTCGAGCGCGGCCGCGATCGCCCCCACGTCGTACGGGTCGACCCGCAGCCCGGCGTCCCCCACCACCTCGGGCAGCGATGAGATGGCCGAGGCGACGACCGGCGTGCCGCAGGCCATGGCCTCGAGCGGGGGCAGGCCGAAGCCCTCGTAGAGCGAGACGTAGGCCATGGCGCGCGCCCCGCGCAGCAGGGCGGGCAGGTCCTCTTGTGGCACGCGCCCCGGCATCACCAATCGCTCGCCCAGGCGCAGCGCCGCCAGGCCCTCGGCGATGGGATCGGTTAGCCAGCCGCGCCCGCCCGCCAGGACCAGCCGGGTGGTCAGCCCCGGCTCACGCTCCACGACGGCCTTGAACGCCGTCGCCAAGCGCACTAGATTTTTGCGTGGTTCGATCGTGCCCACGAACAAAACGTAGTCGCCGTCGCGCAGCCCGTAGCGCGCCAGCGCGGCCCGGTCTTCGGCAGGGTCGGCGGACTGGTGAAACTCAGGGCCGGCGGCCAGCGGGACCACGTCGATACGCTCCGGCGCCACGCCGAGCAGCGCGATCACGTCGCGCCGCGTCTGCTCCGAGTCGGCGATGATGCGCGTGGCGTAGCGGGCGACGGCGTACAGCTTGTGTGTGTGCGCATACACGCTGTCGGGCAGTTGCCAGTCGGACCGCCGCAGCACGATCGTGTCGTGCACGGTCATCACATGGGCGACGCCGGGCAGGCGCAGGAAAGCGCTATCGGACCAGTGGCAGACGTCGAGCCGGCCGCCCGTTCCTCCTTTGATGAGCCACGGGGTCAGGCGGGGAGAGTGGTACGCCCGTCGCCACAGGGGGAGCAGCAGCCGGCGGTCGATGGACCAGGCCAGGCGGCGGCCACGATAGCCGCGACGCCAGGGACCATCGATCGTGCCGAGGGCAGGCAGCACGCGCGTCCTCACATAGGGCACCCGCGCCAGCGCCGTATCATCGTCGCTGATCAATGCCCCCACCGGCCGCCGCCCCAGCCCGTCACCCTCCAAGAGCGTCAACTCGGGCGGATCGGCCATGCGGCCCAGGGCCCGAAGCAGTTGCGAGGCGTACGTATACACCCCCGCCCGTTCCGGGCGGAGGTCGGAGACATCGAAGCCAACGCGCATGGTACTAGTCAACACAGCCTTTAAAGATCCAGTCTATCTACCCAACTATAACGATAGTGAGGGCGTTTCGTAACCACCATTTGCGCTATGAAAACGGTTCTGTTCGACATAACATCGCACCCGTCCTAACGCTATGCCGCCTTTCAAGAGCGATACGAGGCGCTTCAGCACCATTATCACCCGCGTTGTGCGCCGCAAAATGCAGATGTTATGTCGAACAGAGGGGCAATTGCCCTGATTTTGGTAACTACCTAGTACACGTTGGCTTAAATAAGCTTGCATACGGCAACAGCCTGCGACTGAAGTCGCATGGCAAACCACGGACACTGAAGTGTCTCGACAGCCCACTTGAACCGCTAAGATATTTCGGCCAACGTGTACTAGGACTGCTCGGGTAGGTGGTAACGGGCAGGGGTGGGTTGCCGGCGATGGCCTGGCCGAGCGCGGAGAAGATAGGCATCCCCTGCTTGCGGAGCGTGGAGATGTAGCCGCGAATACGACAGAACCGCGCGGCCCCAATGGGCGTGCGGAAGCAGCCGGAGATCTTCTCCCGCACCTTGGTCATGCGGATGTCCCGTTCGGCCTGGTTGTTGTCGAAGGGGACCGTGAGGTCCTCCATAAAAGCCAGCGTTTCGGCCTTGTGCTCCCGCAGGCGGTCCACCAAGCTGCCGGCCTTGCCCCGCTTGGGTCGCCCGCGCTTCCCTGTCGGCGGCGGCGGGGGGGTGGCCCGCATCCCCTCGTCCAGGATCACGTCATAGCGCCGCGCGAACGCCTGCCGCGCCTCCATCGGCAGGGCCGCGCGTCCCTGGCCGCGCGCGTCGTCCACCGCCTGCTTGATCTCCCGCAGCAACCCCTTGAGGTCCTTGACCCAACGCTGCCCGAGATGCTCCTCCACGAACGTCAACTCACGCAGATGATGGGCGTTGCACAGCGCATGCGCGCACTGGCTGTCGTGCCCGTAGCTCGTCAAGCCGTCGTGGACGGCCCGCCCGCGAAACCGCGGCACGACTCCGATCGCGTCCATCGCCGCCCGGCCCCGCTTCTGATGGACGGCGTAGAACGTCAGGTGCGCGGTGCTCGCCCCATGCAACCAGGCGGTCTGTCCCTTGATGTTCACGCCCGTCTCGTCGAAGTGCGCCACCTTCGCCTCCGTGACGCCCTGCTTGATGGCCGCTTCGACCGCGGCCAGCCGCTCGTGGCACGCCCCGACGGCGCTCTCCACCGTCCTCTCCGAGACCGGGCAGCCGAACACTTCTGCCAGCACGGCACGCGTCCGCGCCAAGGGCAGCAACTGCTCCTGGGTCAGGTACACCGCCAGCGTCGCCACCCCCGGCCCATACTGGACGGGCGCCGCGACATCCGGCGGGAACGCTCCGCTCGTCTCGGTCCCACACTGCGGACAGCACCGGGTCACAGCCTGATGCTCGATGACCCGCGTCTGCACCGGGGGGATGTCCACCACCTGCCGCCGCTCCCGCCGCAGCGCCGCCACGTCGTCCAGGCTCTGCCCACACCCCTGACAGTGGGAGGGCGCATGCTCCTGCACCTCGTCGGGGGCGTCGACCAACGCCAGGGTATGCCCGTCATGCCCCGGTTGCCCCCCTGGCTTCCGTCCACTGACCACCCGCTGGCTCTTGGGGTGGGGCTTGAGGCCCGGACCATCAGACGACGGAGGTTTGCCGCTGTTGTGGCTGTTCGTGCCCACCGTGGCGCGCAACGCCGCGTTCTCAGCCCGCAACGCCGCGTTCTCGCCCTCCACCGCCGCGACACGGGTCGCCACCGTTTCTACCTGCGCCGTCAGCTCACTCATCAGCGCGACGACGAGTTCGACCACGGCGTCGGAGCCTTGCTGATAGGTCGCCCGCACCCGCGTGCGCATGTTCTCGCTGTCCATGCCTCCATCATGCACCACCCCTCACCCCCTGTCAACCCGCTCCACGACCCGACCCCGACCGACCTAGGTAGTTACTGACTCGACTGTTGTGTTTTGCGACAGTGGGGCAACGTGCTACCCGACAGGCCTAGAAACAAGTGGCGAAAGGAGGACGATATGCTCCACCTGACGCCCTTACGCGACGAATGCTCGATCCATGGAAGTTTAATGCGAACGATCGAGCGATACACGGTATGGATCAACCTCCTGCAGAAGAACTGCGTGCCTGGAAACGGCCTGTTTCACAGCCCTCCCTTCAAAACACAACAGTCGAGTTACTGATTTGAGTGTGACCAAAATCTGTGGGACGCGCGATGAACGTTGAAAGCCACCGGGCGGACGGAGGATACTGTGGCAGAACCACTCACCACACAACCTCCAGGAGATGCCCGATGACGTCCAACGCCGA